>Ga0209237_1001172_pt1 | contig 15488 bp, 16 predicted proteins | sample GraSoi013_1_40cm_2_FD_185820 | JGI IMG/M metagenome (GOLD analysis project Ga0209237, IMG submission 185820) | Grasslands soil microbial communities from the Angelo Coastal Reserve, California, USA - Sample 10_02_2013_1_40cm (SPAdes) (version 2) | ecosystem: Environmental > Terrestrial > Soil >... | reverse complement strand
CGTTTGGTAGGTGCACGTCGGGGACGGCCGGAATGAATCCGGCCTGAAGCCCCACTGGGAATTGTTTAATTCGTCAGGGGCGTGGTTTACGCGGTGGGGACTTAGCGTGGCCGTCTGAGTCCAGCCTCCGCAGCTGCGCCGACAGCTGGTCCATCCGCTCATTGAGGTGGTCGATGTCGTGCCGGCTGGGAATGCGAAGCCTGCGCAGTGCGCGTTCGATGGCATCGTCGACCATCGCCTCGAGGTCACTGCGGCGCCGCTCGACCTGGTTGACGAGGTCGCCTGGAACGTTGAGCGTCTTACGGACATAGTCGAGCAGCGCTTGGCCGCGCTCCTGAATCGCGTCAGCGCCGGCGTCCACCAGGCGCCCTGGACCGCGCTTCTCTTCAGAGAGGACGATCTGAGAGAGGATGACCTGCGTGATGTCCTGGCCCCCGTCGCGATCGACGACCTGGATCTCATGGCCGTCGCGCACCAGGTCCGCGATTCCCTCAAGCGTTATGTAGCGGCTCGTTTGCGTGTCGTAGAGCTTGCGATTTGCGTACTTCTTGATAAGGTGTCGCTCGGGGGCAACCGTCACTTCGGACCAATACTAATGCGGCGCGTTATGGCCGGCGGCAGGCTGTCACAAGGGGAGGTTGGGCATGGCACCCAGGAAGCGCGCGTCATCACAATCGAGGTTGTTGAATCGAGCGGTCAAGGCCGGCCGGTCGTATCTGCGCCAGGCCGAGAGACGCCTACCGCCTGACGTCCGCAAGCAGATCGACCGCGGGATCAAGGACGGCCAGAAGACGCTCGACAGCGCCGTCAAGCAGCTCCGCACCCGCCTCGACCGCACCGCGAGCCAGGTCGACCTCGAGAAGGCGTTGAAGCGTCTCGATGCGTTGAGCAAGCAGGTGCAGAACATCGCGCGGTCGGCGTCGTCACGCCCCGCGACCCGCCGGACAGCTCGCCGGCCCGCCACGCGCAAGGCGACTGCGAAAGCGCCCGCGCCGAAGCCGGCGGCGCGACGGGCGGCACCGCGGCGCCGTGCCGCAGTCCGCACAGTCGTCACGCCGCCGACGGTCGAGTCGCCTTCGATGGCGATCCCGGACCCTTCGCCGCGCGAGCCGGAGGGGTAAGGGGCACACCGAAGACCGTCACCCCTCCCAGCAGCACGGTTCTGGGGCGGACCCGGTCCCACGAATCTCGGGGCATCGCCAGCGGATCGTGGTCGTAGATTTGCAGGTCGGCGAGCATCCCCGGCTCGAGCGTGCCTTTGACCCTCTCCTCGAAGCTCGAGTAAGCCCCTGCGGATGTATACGCTCTGAGCGCCGACAGCTCGTTGATGCCGTTGATCCGATCCTCGACCGCCGCGCGGATCCCGGGCCACGGGTTGGGGTCCGGCACTACAGGTAGGTCGGAGCTGAAGGCTACGGGCACGCCCGCCCTCATGAGCGGGCCGTGCGCTGCGAGGTGCCACCGGTCGTGCGCCCCAAATGGAGAGGACGGCTCTTGCGCGAATCGCGCGGCCATAGGCTGCATCACGGCGACCATGCCGAGGCGGGCGATACGGCGCTGAAGGTCCGGTGGGCAAACGGTGCAGTGCTCGACGCGATGGCGGAGCCCGGGCACGCCGGCTGACTCCACGGCGTCGCACATCGCGGCGATCGCACTGTCGCCGATCGCATGCGCGGCCACCTGGAGCCCCGCGCGAGATGCTGTCGCGACCAGCTCGCGCAGCTCGGCCGGCGTCGTCCGCCATACAGACTTGCCGGAACGCATGGCGACCCGCTCCGCTCCGCCGTCGACGAAGACCTTGATCGGGCCTGCTCGCAGCTGCACCCCGCCGAACCCGGCGCGAACGCCTAGGCGCGAGGCCGCCTGCATCAGCTCCCACGACAGGAACTCGTTGACGCGAATCTTCAACCTGCCGCGCTCTGCCAGCGTCTGATATGCGCGGAGGTCGTCGGCGAATCCGCGATTGACTGCGGCGCCGACCGACGTCACGCCGCGTGAAAGGAGAAGTCGCTGAGCCTTCAGGATCCCCTGCATGCGACGGCGCAGGGGCGCGTGTGGCTGCACGTCCGCGACCAGCCTCATCGCCGTCTCCAGCAAAAGGCCGTTGGGTGTGCCGTCCTTGTCGCGACCGATGCGTCCGCCGGGTGGGTCTTTGGTGGCATCCGTGATGCCCGCGGCCTCGAGCGCGGCTGAGTTTGCGACGCGAGCGTGCCCGCCGCGCTCGTCTATGAACGCAGGACGCTGCCGCGTTGCGCGGTCCAGCTCCAGACGGTGGGGCGCGCGCTGCTCGGCCAGTTCCGCCGCGCGGTAGCCCATCCCCTGCTGCCACTCGCCTGGATTCAACCCGCGCCCATGCTCGCGCAGGCGCTCCACGATCTGGGCCACGCTGCGTGTGCCGCTGAGGTCGGCACCGTATCGGGTGAGTCCGTAATAGACGACGTGCGCGTGCGCGTCATTGAACCCGGGAAGTACAGCCGCCCCCGCGAGGTCGATCACGCTGGTGCGCGGCCCGCGGAGGGCCATCACCTCGGATCCGCCGGCCGCAATCACCAATCCCGCGGACGTTGCCAGGTGGCTGTGCAGCGCCAGGCCGCTGCGCCCGAGCGTTCGCACACGGCCGTTGGCGAGAATCAGATCGGCATGCACGCAGGGCTAGAGTAAGGAACGTGGGCGACCTGAGGCTGTCCGATGACGGCCTGTACTACTGGGATGGTCAGAAGTGGGTGAGCACACTTTCACCAGACGGCCGCTTTCGCTGGAACGGGACCGCGTGGGTTCCCGTCGCCGGCATCTCGACACCTGGGTACACGCAATATCACCAGCCCCGTTCCGTGCGCGTCCCGACCAGCTGGACACAGCCGATGCAGGTCGCGGTCGTCGCCTGGTACGTGCTCTCCGCGATTTACGCGTTGAGCATCCCGTTCTGGCTGTCGGACACCATGTCGCAGGCCATGAATCAGAGCTTTCAGCGCCAGGTGCAGCTCAACCCTGGTGCAACGCCGCCTCCGCCGGAGTTCGTCAACGCCATGACCTCGATGATGTCCGGCGTGCTGTGGGTGAGCGCCATCGTCGGCGTCGCCATCTGCGCGGTCGCGGTGATCGGGGCCTTGAAGCGTTGGACCTGGATTTTCTGGGCGATCCTGGTTCTGATGGGCCTGGGCACGCTCAGCCTTCCGTTCAACCTCGTCAGCGCGTTAGTGGGAACGAGGTTTTCGGGATCGTATGGAGTGCCCTCCTGGACCGTGTGGCTCTCCGTTGTCTACGGCATTCCTGGGGCCGCGCTGTTCGTGTGGATGCTGATAGCCCTCATCCGGTTCGGGCCGTGGGCCATGACAAAGAAGTTCGACGTTGCGGCAGCCGGAACGGCGCCGGCTAGCTGAGCAGGGTCGCCAGCAGCTTGGGGTCGATGTTGCCGCCGCTGACCACGGCCACGGTTGTCGGCCCGGGCGGCAGCTGCTCGAGCGCCGCGTAGGCGAGGGCGCCCGCCCCCTCCGCAACCACCTTCCCCGCGACCGCCAGCTCGGGGATCGCCGCCCGCAGCCTTGGCTCAGGCACCGTGAGCCAACGATCTACGACTTCTCTCATCAGCCCGAGCATGCGGGCGTCGAACGGCGCCGTCGTGCCATCGGCGATCGTGTCGGGCGTGATCGAGACCGGACCACCCGCCTCCAGCACCTGGGTCCACATCGAGTAGCCGTCCGACTGCACCCCGATCACCTCGACATCCGGACGGAGGCTCTTGATGGCGGACGCGGTGCCGCCGATCAATCCTCCGCCACCGACGGGGATGAGGACGCGCGCGAGGTCGGGCGCGTCCTCGACCAGCTCGAGGCCGAGGCCGCCATGACCCGCCATCACCTCAACGTCTGCGAACGGATGGATGAACGCCTCAGGCTCCGACTCCCAACCCGCGCTGGCGAGCCAGTCGAGGAGCGCCGGCCGAGGCATGAGCAACGGCTTGCCGCCCCACCGCTTGACACCTTCGATCTTGGTCGCGGGCGCCGTGTCGTACATGACGACTCGGCACGGCACTCCAAGGGTGTGTGCCGCATAAGCGCAGGCCTGCGCGGCGTTGCCGGCGCTGACGGTGATCAAGCCGTGGCGTCGCTTCTCGTCCGGCAGCGACAGCGCGGCGGCGAAGAAACCGCGCACTTTGAAGCTCCCCGTCGGCTGGAGACATTCGAGCTTGAGCAGCGCAGCGTCGACCGGGATCAGCGGTGTGCGATAGACATGCGGGCGTGCGCGCTCGGCGGCCGCGCGGATGCGCTCCAGCTCGATCACGACGAAAATGTAGGGGATGCCGATCTACGAGTACCGCTGCGACGCCTGCGGCAAGCGATCGTCGGCTCTCCTGCCGAGCTTCTCATCGCCTGACCCCGTATGCCCGCACTGCGGGGAGCCCGCCCTGAAACGCCTCGTGTCGACCTTCGCGACCGCGCGTTCGGGCGAAGACGCCGGCGACGACTTCGGCGGTGACGACCTCGGCGGTGGCGGCGGCGACTTCGGCGGCGAGGACGACTCGGGTGGCGGGTTCGACGGCGGCGAAGACGACTATTAGCTGCCGAGAACCTCGTTGGCCGCTCTGATCAGTTCACGGCTGTGCGCCGCGTCCCGCGCGAAGATCCGGAACAGGGTCATGCGAACAGGCAGGCGCCGGAACAGATCGAGCACCCGGCTCTGCTGGTAGCGATCTTCGAGCGGGTCGTAAACCAGGATGTCGGCGGTCTCATTCATCGGATTGAAAGCCCGCGACTCCTGAGCTGCCACATCGACCTCGAACTCTATGTCGCGCACCTTGGCCGGCAGCCTGTCGCGGAGCATTGACGCGAACTGGTCCCGGGTGACGCTGAGCGCCGGACTGGTTACGTCCGGAGCGTCGGAATGGCCCTGGTAGATGAGCCGCCACTTCAGCTTGCGGGCCACGACGTCGGCCCAGGCCTTGCCGAGCTCACGCCGCCGAGCGTCGCCCTCGCCGAGCGCCCAGCGGTTGACCTCCGAAAGGAGGGCCCACTCCGTGAACATCAGGTAGCTGTCGAGCCGCTCGAGCGGGTTGCCGCCCAGGAGCAGCTCGACGGTGGGGCGGAAGACCTCGCGCAGCTGCAGATCGATGCGCCGAACGGTGCGATGGAAATACACCTGGTGATAGAGGTAGAGCCGCGCGCTCAGGAACATGTAGAGGGCTTCTGCGGCGTGCGCGTGGAGCGTCAGGCCCCGCTCAGAGATAAAGGAATAGTGGAGGATGCGCTGGATGTCCACCGGCCCGGCGGACACACCACATATATAGGAATCGCGAGGGACGTAGTCCATGTTGTCCGCCGAGTAGGCGCCGACCAGGGCGGGCTTCAGGGCGGCGAGCCAGGCAGGCGGGACAAAACCGTCGAGCTCGCCGCCGGCAATGAGGTAGGCCACCCAGCGCGGATCGATCCGCTCGCCGTGCTCGAAGTCGGCGATTGGGGAGGCGGCCAGCCCGCCGACCAGGTCGCCCAGCGGTCCGGTGATCAGGGCGCGCCCGATGACCTCGTGGTCGATGCGCCAGGTGTCCAGGTAGTTCTCGTCGAAGAAATGACCGAACGGGCCGTGACCGACGTCGTGCAGCAAGCCCGCCATCCGCATGGTCTCTTCGACCAGGGCGACCGACGGCGTACCAGCGCAAGCGGTCATGAGCGTCGGATGCAGGTGGCGTGCCCACTTCCCGGCGAGGTGCATGGCGCCCAGGGCGTGCTGAAACCGGGAGTGCTCCGCGGTCGCGAAAACCCACCACGCACTCTGCAGCTGGTGAATGCGGCGGAGCCGCTGCAGCCAGGCGCTGTCGACCAGGTCCTGCTCCGCCGAGGTCCCAGGCACGCCGCCCGGCCCACCCTTTGTGATGCGAAGGTATCGGTAGATCGGATCGCTCGACAGGTTGACCCGGGAATACTCGGGAGGCAGCTCGGCCATCAGGCGATTATCGGCATGACCAGCTCCGGCCACCCTCGCTCGTCCATCGCCTCGAGGTAGCCGTCAACCGATCTCACGAGCGGCGCGAGGCTGATGCCTCGATGCACGGGGAGATAAGGCCGCAGATAATCTGCGCCGCTTCGCCACTTGTTGACGGCGCCGCGCCGGTTGTGCCGCGAGTAGTGCAGGCAACCGGCGGCCACCTGGATCAGGCCTTTGTAGAAACCTGACTCCAGCCCCTTGCGATCCGGCATCCACTCGTGCTCCCAGACTTCGTGGGCGTCCCAGTAGCGCCCGCCGTTGAACAGCTCGACCCCGCGCCTCAGGCCAGGGGTCACGAGTAGGGAGGGAAGCGCCGACCGGCCGCGGATTCGATCAAGCCTCCGTGGCCGAGCCGGAGCAGGTCCTTGGCGTCGGCTCGACCGTAAGCGAAGACGAAGGGCAGCAATAGATCAAGGGAGCTCGATCGCCCAAAGCCCGCACACGAGGCCACGCCGACGACCGCCGCGCCGTCCAGCCGAGCCAGCCACAGCATGCTGCCCGGGTGCATCGGCGCGCCGAGCTGGAGAAGCTGCCCTCCGGCATTCGTCAGCTCCGCGTAGGCGGGATCCAATGGATCGATCGCCGACGCGCCCGCGAACAGGATCAGCTCGGCCTCCATGTCCGCGGCTTCGCGGTATGCCCGCGCGACTGCGTCCGAGGTTCGCGCGACCTCGCGCACGGCGAGCACCTCAGCCCCATACCAGCCGAGCTTTGCGGTGACCGCGGCACGGAACAGGTCCCGCGCCTTCGGCTTGAGACGTTCGGTCGCGACGACGAATGTGCGTAGTGGTCGGAAAGGCAACAGCTCGAGGATCGGGCCTTGCTCGCGCGCTATCCGCTCGGCGTCCTCGATGAGCCGCCCGGGCACTGCGACCGGCGTGACCTTGCAGCCGGCAACCTCCTCGCCCGTCGTCACGGCCTGACCGTCCATCAGCGTGAAAACGGACACATATCCAAGGGCGTTGATCGCATCGACCAGGTCGGCTCGAACCCGCACCAACCCACGTCTTCCGGCGATCAACCTCGCCTGGCTCTGCACCGGTGACTGTGGCTCCAGGTTCGTCCCCGCCAGGGCGGCAGCGAGCCTTTTCGCCGCGGCGTCCTCGTGGATGTCGCCAGGCTCGAGCTCCACGATGTGAACCTCTCCCGCCTGCAGCACACGGTCGAGATGCTCCCGCGTGAGCACCGTGCCCTTGCGTAGGTCCGGGCCCAGGTCGTGGACGAGGACCCGGCCTTCGACGTCCGCCGGCGTCGCCTTCCGCCCTTCAAGCTTGTGGGCTCGCATTACTGTGAGCATAGATTCGATCTCATGACGAGCTTGCGCCTGTACAACACACTCACCCGGCAGAAGGAGGAGCTGCGACCGCTACAGCCAGGAGCGGTCCGCATCTACTCCTGCGGCCCGACCGTCTACCGGTACGTCCACGTCGGCAACCTGCGCACGTTCATGCTCCCAGACCTGTTGCGCCGGAGCCTCGAGTACCTCGGGTACCACACCGAGCAGGTGATGAACATCACTGACGTCGGGCACCTGACCGATGACACGTTCGACCGCGGCGAGGACAAAATGCTCGTCTCGGCCCGGCTCGAGAGCAAATCGCCAGAGGAAATCGCCGCGTATTACACGGACGCGTTCATGCAGGACGCGGCCCTGGTCAACATCCGCGCCGCCGACCACTACCCGAGAGCCACGCGGTACATCCCGAAGATGATCGATCTCATTTCGATCCTTATCGCCAAGGGACATGCGTACGAGGTGGGCGGCACGGTGTATTACGACATCGCCAGCTTCCCCTCGTACGGACGGCTCTCGCGCAACACCGTTGACAAGCTCCTCACCGGATCTCGAGGCGAGGTCGACCCACGCAAGCGACATCCCGGCGACTTCACGTTGTGGAAGGCAGCCGGGGAACACCGCCTCCAGGTTTGGCCAAGCCCGTGGGGAGATGGCTTTCCCGGGTGGCACATCGAATGCTCGGCGATGTCGATGTCGCTGCTCGGCGACCGCTTCGACATTCACACCGGCGGCGCCGACAACGTCTTCCCCCACCATGAGGCCGAGCTCGCGCAGTCGGAGGGCGCGACCGGCCGTCGTGTCGTGAACTACTGGATGCACGGTGGCTTGCTCCTGCTTGCGGGTTCGAGAATGGCGAAGTCTGCGGGCAACTTCTTTCGCGCCACCGAACTGGTCGACCAGGGTTTCGATCCGCTCGCGTTCCGTTACCTCGCCCTTCAGGCGAAGTACCGCACCAAGCTCAACTTCAGCACCGAGGGTTTGGCGGGGGCGGATCGCGCTCTGAAACAGCTCCGCGAACGGGTGGCGGATTGGGCGGCGCGCGGTGACGCAGGTCCTGACGCCCACGAAGCCGAGGCGTACGAGGCCCGTTTTCGTGCGGCGATAGCCGATGACCTCGACCTTCCCGCGGCGATGGCGCTGGTCGCTGAAGTGGTTCGAGCCGATCTAACGGCGACCGCCAAGGCACAGCTGCTTCGCCGCTGGGACGCGGTCCTGGGTTTGGACCTCGACCGCGCAGCGCCCCGCCGGGAGCTGCCAGGCGGCGCGGCGGCATTGCTCGCGGCACGCGACAAGGCTCGAGCCGCAAAGGACTTCCAGGCGTCGGATCGCCTACGAGACGAGCTCGCCGCGATGGGGGTTGCGGTCACCGACACTGCTGAAGGCCAGCGTTGGAGGGTGGCCTCCAGGAAATAGTGAGGGGGCCGAGCCTTGCGGCCCGGCCCCACGAGAGGATGGGTCCTTGCTAACCGTCCTAGGGGCTAGGCGACGAAGAGCATCGAGGACCCCGATTGGCTGCTGCCTGGGTTGCTACCGGAGCCCGACGGCTTGTGGCCGTTCCCGTTCCCATTTCCGTTGCCAATGCTGTTGCCGCTGCCGTTGCCCTTGTCGTGGCCCTTGCCATCGCCCTTGCCGTTGTCCTTGCCGCTGTTCTCGCGGGCTTTGCTTGCCTGGTGGCTGTCGCTCACCTGCTCGCCGTGCTGCTTGGCAATCGCGCTCACGCAGGGACCAATACCGCGCGTGCCGGACGCTCGCAGCGTGTCCTTGCACGTCTGCACCGTCTGGGTGACCTGCTGGCCCCAGTCCGCGGGATTCAAGCTGCCGGTGACCGCGACCTCGGTGGCGGCCCCAGCTGCCACCGCCGCGAAAGCGGCGACGGCGAAGCCGGTCAAAACCTTGAGACCGATCGCGGCTCCCGCACCGCCCACCAGCCTCTTCATGATCCCTCCTGACAACCTGGCTCTTCGAAGCGGGATGGGCGCGGCCGCGATCGGATCCAGGATCCGGTGCAGCTCCTGCTCCAGCTCACGCTCGAAGTCGCCTGGCCCGTTCATCGGCAAGTAGGAACCAACTTCAGGCGCCGATTACCCATTTTTCTTTGGCGCGGCACGTGTGCCTTCCAGCAGCCGCTGCAGCCGGCCGCGGGCTGCAGCCAGGCGAGAGGCGACTGTCCGCTCGGGCACGCCCAGCGAGATCGCTATCTCGCGGTTGCTGTAGCCGTGGAAGTGGCGGAGGACGATGGCGGCGGCTTGCTTCGGGGGCAGCTTGCGTAAGGCGTTCAAGAGCTCAGATCGTTCCGTCACCCCCGCCACGTCTGCCGGCGGGGAGGGTCGCCCAAGGCGAAGCACCAAAGCGCCCGCCTCCTGGAGCCGCTCGCGACGCTGGCCGTTGATGGCCACGTTGATCGCGATGCGGTGCAGCCAGGCTTCGGCGGGCGCATCAGGACGCCATGACTTCCAGGCCTTGAATGCTCGCTCGAACGCATCCTGCGTGCAGTCTTCAGCCGCCGCACGATCGCGCAGCATTGTGACGAGCGTCCCCAGGATCCGGCGGTACGAATTCCGGTAGAGGCGCTCGAAGTCAGCGGCTGAACCCGGTTGGTATTCAGCAACCCGCTCCACCAGCTCCTGCTCGCTTGACTCCGAACGAATGTTCGTATACCTTCCTTGGCGCGTGATGTCCAACTCGCCTGCGTTCATTCCCAATGACTTTCCGGGAGAGATAACGCTGGACCACGTCATTCCGGGTACATCAGCCCAGCTGGCTCTGCTGCCCCCTGAGCTGCGGCCGGAGCTGGTCGCGGCGCTTGCCACGCGCGGCATCGAACGCCTCTACACCCACCAGGCAGACGCATATCACGCCGTCCGCAACGGTCGCCACCTCGTTGTGGTTACGCCGACCGCCAGCGGCAAGACGCTCTGTTACAACCTGCCGGTTCTGCAGCGCCTGCTCGAGAATCCGGAGAGGCGAGCTCTTTACCTGTTTCCGACCAAAGCGCTGGCCCAAGACCAGCTGGCGGAGCTGAGCGCGCTCAAGCACGGACTACCGATCGACGTCCGCATCGATACATACGACGGCGACACGGCGCCCGGACGCCGCACCGCCATCCGCGAGGCGGGACACGTCGTGATGACGAATCCGGACATGCTCCACACCGGCATCCTTCCTCATCACACCCGCTGGCGACGGCTCTTCTCGACCCTCGAGTTCGTCGTCATCGACGAGCTGCACACATATCGCGGGCTGTTCGGGAGCCAGGTCGCCAACGTCATCCGCCGCCTGAAGCGTATCTGTGCTTTCTATGGATCGAGTCCGACGTTCATTTGCGCGTCGGCGACCATCGCCAACCCACTCGACCTTGCGAAAAGGCTGCTAGAAGAAGAGAACATCGAGCTCATCGAGCGAAGCGGCGCGCCGCGTGGAGAGCGACGCCTCATCTTCTACAACCCGCCGCTGATCAGTCGCGAGATGGGTATCCGCCGCAGCTCGATGCTCGAAGGGCGCCGAATCGCCGCGCCGTGGATCAGGTCAGGCGTGCAGACCATCCTGTTCTGCCGCAGCCGGCTCCAGGTGGAGGTGATGCTGAGCTACCTGCGCCAGGACCTCGCCCCCCGCCTCGATGCCGCTCAGCGCGTGCGAGGGTACCGGGCAGGCTATCTCCCCCTGCATCGGCGCGAGATCGAGGCCGGGCTGCGCGACGGACAGATAACCGCCGTCGTCAGCACCAACGCGCTCGAGCTAGGCATCGACATCGGCAGCCTGCAGGCGGCGATCCTGGTCGGCTATCCCGGCACCATCGCCTCGACCTGGCAGCAGCTGGGCAGGGCGGGCCGTCGCTCGGGGTCGGTGGGTGTGTTCGTGGCGTCGAGCTCGCCTCTCGACCAGTTCATCGTCCGCCACCCGGAGTACTTCCTGAGCACAGACCCCGAGGAGGGGCTCATCGACCCGGACAACCTTCTGCTTCTCGCTGGCCACCTCCAGGCCGGGCTCTTCGAACTGCCCTTCGAGGCCGAGGAGCGGCTTGGGCGCACGGACGTCAGTGCGCTGCTGCAGCTATTCGAAGAGGACGGCTCGGCTACTCGATCAGCCGGGCGGTGGTTCTGGAGCCGCCAGGCGTTTCCGGCCGAGGAGGTCCACCTGCGGCGGATCGCTGCTGACAACGTGGTCATCATCGACACGTCGCAGGCACGACCTTCGGTCATCGGCGAGATGGACCAGTTCTCCGCCCCGGTGCTGCTGCACGAAGAAGCGGTCTATCTCCACGAAGGCGCGCAGTTCCACGTCGATCGCCTCGACTGGGACGAAAAGAAGGCCTACGTTCGTCCGGTCGACGTCGACTATTACACCGACGCGCTTGCGTCGGTGACTGTGCAGGTGCTCGACACCTTCGCGGGTCCCGACGGCGACGCGGTTTCCCGCAGCCACGGCGAGGTGAAGATCACCTCGCTCGCGAGCATGTTCAAGAAGATCCGGTTTCACACCCACGAGAACATCGGCTCGGGGCCGATCCACCTGCCCGAGCAGACGCTGCACACCACCGGCTACTGGATCACGGTCGATCAGCAGTTATGGACGGCGCTCGGCCGCGAAACGCTCGAAGCGGGATTGCACGGCATGGCGCACTCCCTGCGCCACGTCGCCAGCATCCGGCTGATGTGCGATCCGCGCGACCTGGGCGCAGTGGCGGAGGTGCGTTCCGCCACCACGAGGCTCCCCACGGTCACGGTGTACGAGATCTATCCCGGCGGCGTCGGCTACTCCCAGCGCATGTATGAGCTGCACCGAGACCTGCTCGAGCACGCGGCGGCGCTGGTGCGCGACTGCCCATGTCTCGCCGGATGTCCGTCTTGCGTGGGGCCCCTGCATCTCGTGGAAGGAGCGAAGAGCGCATGTCTGCGATTGCTGTCCGCGACCTCCGAGACCGCCTTGATCGTCTAGGGGCACCTCCAAGACGTCCACGGCTAGACAAGGCGTTTCCACGCGGGTTCGATCCGGCGCCAACACCCTATGGAGATGTGTGGCTGCGCGAAGACGTCCTCCCTCTTCCCGCTCTGGATCCTCACCCCGGCGCCTTCGCGTACATCGACACCGAGACGACCGGACTCAGCGGCGGAGCGGGGACGTACGCGTTCGCGGCGGCGGTGGCAAGGCCGATCGACTGCGGGCTGCGACTGGCCCAGCTTTTCCTGCCTCAACCCGGTCTGGAAGCCGCGTTCCTGCGCCGCCTCCATGAGGAGCTTGAGGCAGCCGACGCCGTGGCGAGCTTCAACGGCAGCTCGTTCGACCTTCCACTGTTGAGAACGCGCTGGGTGATGACGCGAATGCGAGGCGAGCTCGCAACCCCGCCGCACGTTGACCTGCTGACTCTGGTCAGGGCTCTGTACCGCCACCGCCTGGAGGACTGCACGCTGCGCACCGTCGAGGAGCGGCTGCTGGGCTATGAACGCGACGACCCGATCGACGGCGCCCTGGTGCCGGATGCCTACTTCGCTTTTCTGCATCGAGGCTCGAGCGCGATGCTGGACGCGGTCCTGGAGCACAACCGCCTCGATGTCATCAGCCTGGTGCATCTTCATTCGCGGCTGCTCACCCGACTCAAAGGCGGGGACGCGGCGATGGACGCCTCCGACTGGCTCGCGCTCGGCCGGCATCGCCTGCGGCGAGGTGCTCGAGCGGATGGTTGGCGTGCCCTCCGGAACGCCACGAATTTCGGCGATGGCGAAGCCTCCGCCAGCGCCGGGCTACTAATCGCCCGCAAGCTCTCACGCCGCGGTTCGGTGCCGGCGGCCGAAGAGCTCCTGGGCTGGTTGGAGCAACGAGTCGCGGACGACATCCGTCTGCCGGTGGCGCGGGCGCGACTGCTCGAATGGCGCCGTCGCGATCCGCATTCGGCCCTGTCGGTGGTCGAAGCCGCGCAGGAGCGGATGCCGGAGGAAGCGGCCGGGCTGGAACCTCGTCGGACACGCCTCCACCGGAAGGTCAAGAAAGGGCGCTGATGTAGAAGCCCAGCACCTCGGCGCCGTTCGAGCTCGGCAGCTAGTGCCGTGCGTGCCTCTGGCGTAACGTCGCCAAAGGCCCCTGATCGCGAGGAGCACGGAAACCAGGGCTGCTTCGTTAATAGGTTAATGTGCCGCATCCGACAGTCCGATCGGGTTCAATTCCACTGTGCCTGTGAAAGGTAGGGTCAGTCTCGGGCGTCGACAGGGCGGCCAGTCGCTAGTGGAGTTCGCCATCTCCTCGATCGTCCTGCTGCTTTTGATGATGGGACTGCTCGATCTGTCGCGCGCGTTCTACTTCGCGGTGAACCTCCAGGGCGCGGCTCGCGAAGGCGCTCGTCACGGCGCGTGGTTCAACACCGCGGCCCGAGCCAACCTCTTTCTGGACGACGCGGACGTCATGACAGCAGTCAACCAGGGTCTGGCGGGGTCCGGCCTGACCGGCGTCTTCGTGCCGTCGGGCCAGTGCCTGGCTCCGGCGGACGGGAATACCTTCAACAACAAGCCGTACCCCACTTCAGCGTTTCCGGCGACGCCGCAGACGGTGAACGTCTACATCTGCTATACGCAGCCGGGCGGCGGGGCGCAGACGGGTACGATGCCGACCCATCCCAGCGACAACTCGTGGCGCCTTGGCGACATCAACGTCTCATTGCTGATGAACTTCCAGCTCATCACGCCGCTCATCCAGGGTCTGTTCGGCAACAGCATCAACCTCGCATACAACGAGCATTTCACCATCCAGGGAAAGCCATGAGAAACAGGCTGAATCGCCTTTCCGAACGCGCCAAGCGGTCCACGGAATGGTTCAAAGAATGGACGCGCAGCGAACGGTCACAAGGCATGACCGAGTTCGCGCTGATCGCCCCGGTGATCCTGCTTTTGACCTTCGGGATCATCGACTTCGGACGTGGGCTCTACTTCTACATCACGCTGCAGCAAGCGGCCAATGAAGGCGCTCGGGTGGCGGTTCGCGCCTCCGACTTCATCGACGCGAACGGCGTCGGTTGCGTGGCGCCGGCTTACGTGCACTGCTGGCCAACCGACGCTGACGTCGCCACCGCCGTGCAGGCGAAGGCTGTCACCGAAGTCCTGGCCAACCCTTGCCCCAACGGCCCCATTCCCAACGGGGGCAATGCCCAGGGCTCACCGCAGCTGCCGCCGTCCAACACTGGCTGGATATTCATCACCGACCCCAGCCCGGCGGGTGACGGGAATGGTCTCAACGTTGTCGGATCTCCACCTTCGAGCTACCCCGTCGCAAACGGCCCCCGCGGGGGCCTGGGCACGACTCCTGCAGGCGGACCCGGCTGTCTAGGCATCAAGCCCGCAGTGGGCAACGAGCCGATCAAGGTGACTCTCTGGTTCAACTTCCAGCCAATCACTCCATTGATTCAGCAAGTTGTCGGAAACAGGATCGTCATCACTGCTTATGCGGTTTATCGCGCCGAGTACAGCAATTAAGTCGCCGCAGCGGCGGCTGCAGGAGGGCCAGGCCATTGTCCTGATCGCTCTGCTGCTGCTCGTGTTGTTCGCCATGCTTGGCCTGGCCATCGACTCCGGTCGCGCGTACGTCGACCGCCGCGACCAGCAGGCCGCTGTCGATGCGGCAGCGCTTGCGGCCGGCGACTGGTTTGAGAACTACGCCGACCTCGCCGGCTCCACGATTCCACAATCGGTGCAGGTCTACCAGGGCGACCTCCGCCTGTATTCCGGATGGACCTCGACCAGCCACGTTTACGCCCTGGTCGGAGTGAACTCCAACCTCCCACAAGACACGTACACGTACACGTATGCCGGCAACTACACGCTGACCATCGTCGCCACGAACACCCAGTTCAACGGCTACCAGTTCGTGTTCACGACTGTGCACCAGCTGCCGCTGGCGTTCATGCAGATATTCGGGGGCCCGACCACGGCGACCATCACCGCCACAGCGACCTCGATCGTCGGCAACCAGCGTCAGACGCCGGCGCTCCTGACTCTGAGCACCGACCCCTGCGCGACCCACCTCCAGGGATCTGGCAGCCTGACCGTCCTCGGAGACACCTACACGAACGGCACCGCATGTGTGGACAGCAACCTGCATGAGGCGGGGAACTGCTACGGGGCAGCCGGCTCCAACTGCAATGTAGCCGCGTACTACTGCTACAACTCGAGCCCCGGCTTCGTGCCCTACGACCCGGCCATCTATGGAGGCTCCTGCCTTTCAGGCGACA
>Ga0209237_1001171_pt1 | contig 15505 bp, 14 predicted proteins | sample GraSoi013_1_40cm_2_FD_185820 | JGI IMG/M metagenome (GOLD analysis project Ga0209237, IMG submission 185820) | Grasslands soil microbial communities from the Angelo Coastal Reserve, California, USA - Sample 10_02_2013_1_40cm (SPAdes) (version 2) | ecosystem: Environmental > Terrestrial > Soil >... | reverse complement strand
GGTGTCGTCGAACCCATCCACGGAGCCCGCCACGACGGTCGCGCTCCGCGCTGCGAACTCGGCGAGCGACTTCTGGAAGTCAGCCAACTGCTGACGGCAATACGGTCACCAATGTCCCCGGTAGACTAGGAAGACGGTGAAACCCCGCGCCACCGGATCCGGCAGCGTGAGCGAGCCGCCGCTGGCGAGGCGGAGCTCCATCTTCGGGAACGGCGCGCCGGTGTCGAGCGGCGCAGAATCGGCTCGGGCCATGGAGACCTCCGAGGACTTCGTTCTCCCGTGTACCGCGACAGCGCAACGACGTCAGCGGGCAGAGAAATGGCGTTCCAGGTCCGCGCGCACGCGAGAGCGGGCCCGGTGCAGGAGGACGCGCTGGTTTCCCTCCGTGATGCCGAGGAGCGCGCACGTCTCCTTCGCGCTCCAGCCCTCCACGTCTCGCAGCTTGATCACCTGCCGTCGCATTCCAGCGAGCCGCTCGATGGCCGCGCGAACGACGGCGAGAGTCTCCGCCTGCTCCAGGAGATCCTCCGGCCAACGCTCCGGCGGGCGCATCCATCGACCGGCCTGCGGGGATCCCGGCGGGAAGAAGCGATCGGCGTCCACCGAGTCCTCCTCGTCCTCATCTGCCAGCACGGAAAGCGGAACGCATCGTCCCTCGCGGACGCCGCGCGACTTCGCGCGATTGGCCACGATGCCGAAGATCCAGAAGCGAAGCGAGCTGCGGCCCTCGAATCGCGGCAAGCCGGCGAGAACGGCGGCCCAGGCTTCCTGGACGACGTCTTCCGCGCTGGCCCGGCTCGAGACGAACTGCTCCGCGTGCCGCACCATCGAGGCGTGCTCGCGACGGACCAGGGAGATGAAGGCCTCTTCGTCGCCCGCCACCAAGTCGGCGACCTGGCGCGCGTCATCGCGCGTGCGCAGCTCAGTCACGTTCGCTGCGACCGCCGCGTTCATGGCTCTTGGCTCCCGCGCAACAGCTCGGCGAGAAGAGGCGAGCACGCGCGCAACTCGGCCCGCGCAGTCAGATCGCGCAGCAGCCGTTCGCCCTGCTTGTCCACGTACGCCAACGAGGCGAGGTCGATGACCAGCCCGTCCGTCGGTATGGTCTCGAGCACCCGGACCAGCTCAGGGATCCACGGCGCCAGGAGCGATCCTTCGAGGCGAAGAACCGTGCGGCCATTCCCATCCGCTTCTTTGTGGATTCGCAGCATAGCCAGCCAGCTTCGCAAAGGCGGTGCCACAGCAAACGCCGCGCAAGTCCACGCCTTTCGGGCTCGCGGCACGCTCACCGTCACGACATTTCGCGAACGGGCCCGACCTGTCGTGGCGCGCGCCTCCGAACAGCCGTGCAGCCCGCCGGCCCGCGCCCCTGGACGCCCCCTAGGAGACTTCCGGATGAGCGCGCTTGATCCCGAGCTTCTCCATCCGGCTCCGCAGCGTGTTGGGATGAAGGTTGAGAATCCGCGCCGCGCCCTTCGGTCCCCCGATCACCCACCCGGTCTGCCCCAGGACCGCCAGGATGTGGCCTCGCTCGACGTCCTCCAGCGTGCCGGGCGCAGAGACCGCCGCCGCGGCCGGCGCGGGACTCGCCCCCGCGCCCACCGGCGCGAGCTCGCGGTCCAGCTCGAGCACCGGTCCGTGCGCGAGGATCACAGCGCGCTCGATGACGTTCTGGAGCTCGCGGACGTTCCCCGGCCAGGGATAGCTGACCAGGCGCCCCATGGTCTCCTCGGACACGGCGTCCACCCTCTTGCCGAATCGCTTGGCGAATCGCGACAGGAAGTACATCGCCAGCTGGCGGACGTCGCCCATCCGCTCGCGTAGCGGCGGCACGCTCAGCGGGAAGACGTTGAGTCGATAATAGAGATCGGCGCGGAAGCGGCCCGCCCGGATCGCCTCGTCCAGATCGCGATTGGTGGCGGCGATGACGCGGACGTCGACGCGGATGCTCTTGCTGCTGCCCACCGGCTCGAATTCCTGCTCCTGCAGGACGCGAAGCAACTTCACCTGCGTCTCGAGCGGCAGCTCGCCGACCTCGTCGAGGAAGATGGTTCCACCGTCGGCCAACTCGAAGCGGCCGGTGCGCCGCTCGAGCGCGCCCGTGAACGCTCCCTTGACGTGCCCGAAGAGCTCACTCTCCACCAGGCCCGCGGAGATGGCGCTGCAGTTCACCTTCACCAGGGGGCGATCGCGGCGCGGGCTGCGGCTGTGGATTGCGCGGGCAACCAGCTCCTTCCCCGTTCCCGTCTCGCCGGAGATGAGAACGGTGGAGTCGGTCGGAGCCACCTGCTCGATCTTCCCGAGCGCGGCCAGCAAGGCCGGGCTCGTTCCGACCATCTCCACGAAGTTGTGGGTCCCCTGGATCTCCTCCTGTAGATACACGTTCTCGGCGTGCAGGCGGTTCTTGAGGCTTTCGACCTCGCCGAGCGCGGCGCGGAGATCCTCCTCCGCCTTGCGCCGGGCGGCGACCTCCTTCTTCATCTCGTCGTAGAGCCGGGCGTTCTCCAGCGAGATTGCGGCCCCCGACGCGAGGACCTGCATCAGCTCGATCCGATCGGGCGTGAACGCGTTGGCGGCGAGGTTGTTCTCGAGATAGAGGACCGCGACCAACCGGCCCTGCGTGAGCACCGGCGTGCAGAGGATCGATCGCGGCTGGAAGCGCAGGACGTACGGATCCTGTCCGTATCGATCGTCGGTCCTCGCGTCGGCCAGCACCAGGCTCTCCAACGTCCGCCGCACGTAGTGCACGACGCTCTTGGCCAGGTCCTCCCTATTGTTGAGCGGCACCGCGCCGTGCACGTTGACCTGGGCGGCGTCGATCGACCCTTCGGCGTACACGAAGGGCTCCCCGCCGCGCTCCAGGACGAGGCGCCCCCGCTCCGCGCCGGCGTTCTCCATGGCGATGCGCATCAGCCTGGCGAGCAGCTTCTCGAGCTCGATCTCGCCGGAGATCGCCTGGGCCGCCTTCATGATCGTTTCGAAATCGAGGGTCCCTGCCTCGGAGTCCGTTTGCGCCGGCTTGCCGCCGTCCCTCGTCGGTATCAGATCGGCGTGCGTCCGCTCCAGGTGTTCGACCTTGGCCTTCGCGCCCCACTGCGCGTAGCAGTCGCGGGCGTCGGCCATGAACACGGCGGCGACCTTGGCGTTCCCGCGGTCCCGCCAGAACTTTGCGTACAGCTCGTTCGCCAGCGCCTTCTCGCGCGGCCGCTGGTACCGCGCGGCCGCCTCGATCGCGGCCTCGTAGAGTCTGGCGGCATCGGTGTCGCTGCGCTGCAGTCGTGCGATCTCCGCCGAGACGATGAGATGTTGAGGCTGGAAATTGTGCGGCGAATTCTCGGCCCACTTCCGCAGCCGCGCCTCGAGGGCCGCCAGCCGATCCTCGGGGCCCGCAGACCTCGAAAGCGCGAGCGCTTCATGGAAGACGCGAAGCTCGTCCCAGATGGTGCCCCTGAAGTCCTCCCCGATCACCAGCTCGGCCGTTCGCGCCGCTTCGCAAGCGGCGGGCACCTCGTCGAACGTGTACAGGAGCGCGAGCTTCGCCACGCAGTAGAACATCTCGAAGAGCCGTTGCCCCTGGTACGTGCGCCGGTAGGCGTCCTCGTCGAAGCTCCCGTCCGTCAGCGATGTCGGGCTTTCGGTCGAACCCTGGAGCGCCCTTCCCCACTGCAGCAGCACCCGCTTGGCGTCCGCGATGTGACGCATCTGGATTCGTTCGCTGTAGTCCACGCTCGGCCGATAGACCTGCTGGAACGAGGCAAGATCTTGACAGGTAAGCAGCGCGAACCAGATCTCGTTGAAGAGCGCCCAGGCGGCGTCGACGAACAGCCCCGTCTCGTGCCCGAGACGGAAGGACTCCTGCGTGACCGGAAACGACGCTTCCAGCGGCATCCGCCAGAGGCTGATCGACCACGCGAACATCATCAGGACCTTCGCCCTCAGCGCGGGGTCGTACAGCCGCTCATTGAGGCTCAGGGCGAGCTGGCCGAACTCGTAGGCGGATCGGTAGTCCTCCTGGATCGGACCGACCAGCATGGCGGCGTGCAAGACGTACGCGTAGGCGGACTCCGCGGTGTTGCCATGGACCAGCGAGAGGCGGACCATCGCGGCGTTGTTCAGGAGCGTCAGCGGCTTGTCGCCGGACAAGAAGCAGGAGGTGTGCAGGTTGGCGCAGAGTTGCATGACCGCCCGCATCTCCGGTTCCTGCAGGGTCGGGAGATCGATCAGCGAGCCGATGGTCCGCCCGGCCATGAGCTTCTTGATGCTGGACAGCTCGCGCTCGAGGGCCGCCTGTCTTTCCTCGGGAAGCGCGGGGAATGAGAGCCCGAACAGCGCAAGAGCTTCGAGGCCGGAGCGGATCGCGTCCGCGTACCGCGAGGTATGCTCGTACTGGAGGATCTTGAGCGAGTAGATCTTCGCCTTGTCCAGCTTCGTCCGGGCCTTGGTCAGGAGACGGTCGAAGTCCCGTTCCGCCTCTTCGAAGGAGCCGCAGAGGTACTCGCACTCGGTCGCTTCGAGATGGAGTGCGAACGCCAGCTCGTACTCGGTGCTCCAGTGGTTCTCGTCCAGCAACGTGAGACCGGCGCTGAAGTAACCCAGCGCCACCTGAAAAGCAGTCGCCGACTTGGCCTTGCGCCCCGCGGCCAGGTCCAGACGCGCCAGCGCGAGCCGCTCGGCCTCGCTGGTGATCAGGCTGCGGCCGAGGTTCAGGTGCTGCGCGATATCGAAGAGACGCTGCCCGGTGGTGGCGGGATCCCAGCGCTCCCGGAGGAGGCGGCCCACAGTCAGGTGGGCGAGCTGCTTTCGGTCCTCTGGTATGAGCGCGTAGGCAGCCTGCTGGACCCGGTCGTGAAGGAACCCGTAGGCGGACGCTTCCGAAGGCGCCGACAGGATGAGCCCTTCATCGAGCGCTTCCTCGAGGTCCCTGGCCACCGCCTCGACGGACTGCTGGCTGACGATGGCGAGCGTGCTCGCATCGAACGGATTGCCGATGCAGGCAGCAAGCGTGAGGGCGCGCTGGGTCCGGGGAGGCAGCCGCTGGATCTTCCGCGTCATCAGATCGATGACGTTGTCCGTCGTCGCGGCGCCAGCGACGGCTTCGATCCGGAAGGTCCAGAAGCCGCGCCCGCGATCGAGCTCGAGCAACCCTTCCTGCCTGAGCGATTTCAGGAACTGGAGCACGAAGAACGGGTTCCCGTCGGTCTTCCGCAGGACGAGAGCGGCGAGCGGCTCGACGTCGGATGGTTCGCGCCTGAGCGCGTCCTCCATCAGGAGCTGCACGTCCGGCAGTCGGAGCGGCTCCAGGGCGAGACGGCGGAGCCGGGCGCCCGCCGATTCGAGAGCGGTCAGCGTGCGCATCAGCAGATGGCTCGCGTCGACTTCGTTGTCCCGGTAGGCGCCGATCAGGAAAAGGAATTTCACCCGCGGGCTGGTGAGGAGCGGGCCGAGAAGGCTCAGCGTCGCCGAGTCGGCCCACTGCAGGTCGTCGACGAAGACCACCAGCGGATGCTCGCGTTGCGCCAGCGTGCCCACGAAGTTCTGGAAGACGAGCTGGAACCGGTTCTGCGCCTCGGTGGGGGCGAGCGCCGGCGGCGGCGGTTGCTTGCCCAGGACGAGCTCGATCTCCGGAATGAATTCCGCCAGGACACCCGCGTTGGCGCCGAGCGCTTCAGAGAGCCGCGTGCGCCATCGGCTCAAGCGGGCCTCGCTCTCGGTGAGCAGTTGTTGCAAGAGGCTGCGGAAGGCCTGGATCAGCGCGCCGTGGGGAACATTGCGGACGATCGGATCGAACTTGCCGGCGATGAAGTAACCCCGCTCGCGGACGATGGGCTTGTAGAGCTCCTGGATGAGCGACGTCTTGCCGATGCCCGAGTAGCCCCCCACCACCATCATCTCGGTGGCGCCTGTGCAGGTGCGGTCGAAGGCCCGCAGCAGCTCGTCGACCTCGCTGCTGCGGCCATACAGCTTCCGTGGGATGAGGAACCGGTCCGAGACGTCGCGCTGGCCGACCGGGAACTCGTCGACCCGGCCTTGCGTGGTCCACTGCCTCTGGCAGGTTTCGAGATCCGCTTTCAGACCGAGAGCGCTCTGGTACCGTTCCTCGGCCGTCTTCGCCAGGAGCTTCATCACCATTCGCGAGAGCTGCTCCGGCACGCGGGCGTCCACGCTGGCCGGCGCGGGTGGCGTCTTGGCGATGTGCGAGTGGATGAGCTCGAGCGCGTCATCCGCTCTGAAGGGCGGCGCTCCCGTCAACAGCTCGTACAGGACGACACCGAGCGAGTAGAGGTCGGTCCGGTAGTCGACCGCGCGGTTCATCCGGCCGGTCTGCTCCGGAGAGACGTAGGGGAGCGCGCTCCGGAGCAGGCGCTTGGACAAGGGCGCGACGCTCTCTCCGGAGACCTTCGCCGCGAAGCTGAAGTCGCCGAGCCGCAGCTCGCCGGAGTCCGGATGGATCAGGATACTCCGTGGATTGATGTTCTGGTGGACGAGGTCGGAGCGATGGAGCTCCGCCAGCGACGTCGCGAGCTGGATGGCGACCTTCAGCGCGAGCTCGAGGTCCGGTGTGCGCGAGGCGAGCAGCGTCTGCAGCGTGACTTCGCCTCGGTCCTCGAGAACCAGGCAGGTAGTCCCATCCTGCCGTTCCAGGGCGTGGACGCGGACGATCCCGGGAAGAGCGAGGTCGCGCGCGATCGCCGCCTCGCGCTCGAGCAACTCCGCGTCGAGGGGACGAGGGGGATGCCCAGAAGGCAGCTTGAGGAGCACCGGCTGCCCATCGGATCGGCGGCGGGCACGGCGGACGACAGACCACTCGTTGCGGCAAACCTCTTCGAGAACCTCGTAGTCGCCGAGTGCCATGGCCGGTGAGACGCGATTTTACGCCTGCGCGGCCCAAAGCCGCGAGGTCGTCCTTTCTCACCAGGACCACCAAAAAGTAGGACGGGCCCGAGGCCCCTCGAAAGCGGAGCCTCGGGCCCGGCTGGAACTCAAATGCGTGCAGGACTCATGGATTCCCCTGTCCCGAGAGGAGAGTGAGCTTGTAGCTCACCGAGGGAGCATGGTGCTTCCGCTCGAAGACCAGCGTCTGGACGATGCTCTGGCCGGGGAGGAGGACCCCCTCGGGCAAGAACTCGCGGAGATACGGATCGCCGCTGCTCGTGACCCCGCTGGCGTTCTCCATCTCGATCTGATCGGAGAGACCCCGGACGATCGTGAGGAGATGCGTGTCCACGATCGACGAGCTGTTGTTCGTGATCCTGTACAGGTCCTCCTGCCGGTGGCCGCGAATGCCGTTCGACTCGATCAGCGCGATATCTACCTGCCCGGTCAAGTCCAGGAACTCGAGACCCATGTCCCGCCGGGAAAGGGCGTCGTTGTTCGATGGAGGGAGCCGGCTGGGCATCAGTCCGTCGAGAGCGCCGGCGGCCGCGAGGTCCGGACGGTACTTCGAGTAGGTGATATCGCGCGCGGTGATCACGAATGGCTTGGTCGACGACTTGGGATCGAAGTGGACGAACGCGGGATCGTAGAGGGCGTTCTCGAGGAAATCGGTGAGATCGTTCACTTCATCCTCGTGGAGGCCCAAGCCGCGCGGTGAGCCGGGTCCGCCGGGGTTCGTGAAGCGCTCCGAGAGCGTCCCCGCGGAGGCAGCGACCGCGTCCTGCGGCATGCCGGCGTTGAAGTACTCCACCACTTCCTTCACGCTCGTGAACAACCCGTTGTGGAAGAAGTTCTTGCTGTCTTTGAGCTGCCGCAGCGTCAGCACGCGGAACTTGAAGGCGTCGCTGTCACGGGCGGTGATCTCCCTGCGTCCGTCATCGCGAAAGTTCGGATTGTGTCTCGCCGCGACGTTCAAGGCCTGGAGCGGATGGTCTTTGAGCCCGAGGTTGAAGAAGTTCTCTTCGACGAACTGACCTACCCCGGCCACGTCGGGGTCGTTGACCTGCTTGTTGAGCATCGGGCCGCTGTGGCAGATATAGCAACCCGCCCCACGCTCGCGACCGCCCGCGGGCGTGAAGAAGAGCTTGGCGCCGCGCCGCTGCTTGACCGTCAAAGCACCGTTGTCTCCGGCGAGGAACTTGTCCCAGGGCGTGTCCCGGGTGACCACGGTTCGCATGAAGCTCGCCGTCGCCCGCAAGACCGTGAGGTCGTTGATGAGGACATTCAGGTCCTTGGGGAAGGTGGCGTCGTACTGGGCGTACTCCTCGGGAAACGCGTCCTTGAAGAGCTTCACGTAGGCCTGGAAATCCTGAAGCTTGGCGGATTGGGCGCCCAGCATCCGATGAGCGTCGAGCAACAGCAGAGCGACGTTTTCCCCCGCCGTATGCCCGAACGGGTTGAGACCGCCGGGCGACGAATCAGGCTCGCCTGCGAACCCCCCCAACAAGAGGCGCGTGTTGAACGCGAATCCGATCACGCCTGGCGCATTTCGCGCCACGCTGTCCAAGGCGTCGAGCCGACCGGTTCGCAGCAGCTCGAACGGCGGCGTTAGCTTGCGACCCAGGGCTGGGCTGCCTACGACTATGCCTCCCGTGGTCTGATAGATGTCCGTGAGCGTGGGAAGCTCGTCCACCAGCGCGTCACCGGGGAAGAGTGGGGTCGACCGGAGGATCGGGAGGTCGGACCGGGGCCGCCGGCGTACGATGAACTTCCCGGAGGCGTCGGTGTAGCCCCGCCCCTCGCCGCCCACGGCGAAGTTGAAGAGCGCGCCGGCCCTCGACGCCGCCTCGCCGAGATGGCAGGAACCACAGGAGGCGGTCTGCTTCGTGGCCTCGACGCCACCGAACGCCGGCATGATCCTCGCCGTTCGGATCGGGTCGTGGAACAGCAGCTTCCCCAGATAGCGCTTGGCCTCGGTGGTCTGGAAGGCCGGGTCAACGCTTCCATCGGGAAGCCGCGGCGACGGGATCTCTGAATCGAGCGCCGGAACCATCAACTTCTCGATTCCACCGACCTGGTGGTCGATGAGCCGGCGCAACTGGGTGGGGCTGTCGCCATCAGCGGCGGCGGCTCCGCCGGACAAGAGGAAAACGGCCAGGGCCGCGAAGAAGGGACCCCAGCTGGAAAATTCCCGCTGCCATGCTGGAGCGTCGCCTGGTCGAGTCGCGGGCCTTGCAAGCTGCCCATTCGGTTCTTTTTTCACTTTAGTACCTCCACCTTTTCTGGGAGCCGACCGAACACCTCCACCCGGAGCCGTCTCGACGAGGCGCAGGTCTCGAGTGTGGCGTGGATGCCCCTCTGCTTGAGTGAGGTGAGGGAGAGCGAGCGTTACGCGGTCGGAGACTTGCCGGTCGGCGCGCTCGAGAGCATCGAGAAGCAGTCGCCGCCGCGGTGATCGGCTCGAGCTGCACGTCCACTTCGGCGGCCGCGCGGGGCACGCGAACGATGTAGTCGTCGGCGTCGACGTAGCGCTGAGCGGCGTCACTCCGCGCGTTCCACGTTGATGCGGGGCACCCGCTTGAACCGGCGGTTTTCGCGCGAGTGATAGAGATCGCCTGAAAGGATCACGGCACCCGATTACCTCAGCTTGACTGCCAGGACTCCGTGACCCGGCGTATAGCCCGGCGCTTTCAAGATTTGGACCGTTCCGTCGCCGAATACCTCGTAGTCCCCGTCGATCATCCGCCTATTTGGCAGTCCCGCTGAGCCTACGAGCCGAGCACGCACCTGAGGAAGGTGGTGGGCTCGCGGCGCACGAGCGCGATGCAGCAGCGCAGCCACGCCTTCATCCCGAACCCCGACACGATCACGGGTGCATGCAGGAAGACGTGCCTGCTGGTGATGACTCCGCGAACCATGCAGGTACGTCCCCCCAGAGGGGGTTTTGTTACGACTCAGAGAAAGGTAGCGACCCTCGCCGCGGCGCATTCGGCTGCGGCGCGAGCATGCCTCCCCCCATCGCGGCGAGATCGTTCAGCAGCCGGACGCGCCTGGTCGGAATGGCTGCTGCCAGCCTTTCCTCGTCGAACTGTCAAGTCAGATTCGTCGTCGTGACGCGCCCGCCTACGACCGGGCCAGCGATGCCGAAACACGCAGCCTCGATGTGGACGCGAGGTCCTTCGGCCAGAAAGCTCGCGATCGCTGCCTCGAACGTCGGGAATTCGCGGCTGCAGAGCGTCCCGTGCCGCGCCACGTGAGCGCGTCTGCGCGCTGCTCGACGAGCGCGAGGAGCGTCTTCGTCCCTCCTACGTCTCCGGCGAGGAGCGTCATCTGGCGTTCCTCCCGTAAATGTCCATGATCGTCTTCGAGAGCGCGAACGTTTGCGCCGGCCCCTGACCCTCTACGCGGAGCGCAACGCGAGCTGCGCCAGCGCCCGGTTGAGGGCGGCGAAGCGGCGGCGGCGCTCGGGAGTTGCGCGGTCGCGCAGGTCCTCGTAGGCAACGCGGGCGAGGGCGACGAGACGGATGCGAGCCTGCTTCTGGCTGGAAACCATGCGAGCCTCCGGTATTGCCCCATCGTCTCGCGAAGAGCCTGAATGTTACTTGGCGAGCGCGGCGTGCACGCTGTTCCAGTGCGGCGGCGGCGGCCGTTCCAGCAGCTCCTCGGCGAGGCCGCGCTTTTCCGGCATGGCGCAAGCTTAGGAACCGGGTCGCGACCAGACACGCTGGATCGGATCTGAAACCGTCTGATGTCGACGAGCGTAAGCAAACACAGAACTGGCGCAACACGAACCCATACGCCGGAACAGATCCGGCACTGACAAGGAGACCGAACATGTCCTCGAAGCTCACACTCTCATTCGCCATTGCGCTCGCGCTCTCCGCCGTAGGCAGTGTGGCGCGCGCGAACCCAATCCCGACCAGCACGGACGAGGCCCGCGCACTCGCCGGACAGGTCACGAGTCAGCAGCAGATCGACCACACGGCCTTGGCCAACGGCCCCGTCACCAGCACGGATGACGCTCGCGCCGAAATCGGCCGCTCGCTCCCTGCATCAATCAGTCCTTCGCTGCAGGCCTTGATCGCGCGGGACACGGACGAAGGCCGCGCCGCCACGGTCGCAAGCTATCAGGACTCCACCGAGAAGGAGTCTCTGGCGGCAAGCCCTGCGGGTTCCGAAATGGACGATCGGCACAACTGACGGCACGCTCGGCTCTCCCGCTTCAGAGCGCGCCTCTATAACCCCACTCGAGCGGTAGCGGACATTCGATGCAGCCGTGCAACATCTCGCCTGTCCGCATTGAAGACAATGGGTCGTCTCGGTGGTGCATCAGCGAAGCCGCGGCCGTCGTCTTCGAAACGTTCGCGCCCGAACTTGGGTGGCCTTGCCTCATCACGGTCATGCCAGCCCAAACAGCGATGGTGAGGGCGGCAACTCCGGCTGCCACGAAAGCGACAGTCGTCCGGGTGCGGGCGACGATGGGCGGGATAGCTTGGGTCTTTAGCATGGAACTCTCCTCTCGAGATTTCGACGTTCGGAGGATGAGCATCACCGAGCTTGCGTGGGAGAACTGTCACGGGGCTTACTTCTTGGAAGGGCGGCGCCGCTCGCGGCGGATGGCGTGAGTTGTCGCGCAGGTTCCTTGGCCGCCTTTTCGAGCGTCGCGGATAGCTCGTCCGCCGCGAGGCTGGCGCGCGCGACGGACGTCTTTAGCCGCGCGACGTCGACTGCGGCCACCGCGCGGTTCATCTGCTCGATACCTGCGGAGGCTGCCTGAGCAGCGGCAGTCGCGGCCGTAGCGGACCGGACCGCGTCGTCGTCCGCCTTCGCGAGCGTGTCCTTGGCCTGTGCAGCACTTCGGGCTGCATCATCGAGCGTTCTCAGAAGAGCCGCCTGGGCCGCGGCCGCGTCCGCGGCCTGCGTCCGGAGCTTCTCTTCGTTCTCCCTCGCCTGCCGAGCCGCACCGGCCGCCGCGCGTGCAGCCTCGTCCTGCGCCGCTGCGACACTTGCGACTGTGTGCTGAAGGCGCGCAAGGCTGTCGCGCAGTTCCGCGGTCACCGCGGCGAGTTTCAGTGCGTCCCCGCGCCGCTGCTCCTCCTGCGCCGCCAGCGACGCCCGCGATTCCTCGAGTTGTGTTCCGAGCCGGGCGATGCCATTGCGCACCGGGTCGAGGCTCCTCGCGACCTCGTTGAGCTTCGAGACCAGCGCCCAGAGAACGCAAAGCAGCCCCACCCACCCGAAACTCTTGACGACGAACGCCAGCGTCTGCCCGCCGCCGCTCCAGCGATCGACTTTGTCGATGGCGCGGTACGCGCGAACCAACTCGCTGGCGGCGGACTTCACCGCGCCCGAGCCGCTCGTCTGAACGTCATCGCCCATACACGCGCCGATCTAAAAGCGCCTCTCGTGCTCGCGGAATGATCGCATGCTCTCGATCGTTTGAGCACCAACCAATCGGAGAGGGTAACGTGAGGATGCTTGTGACCGCAATCTTGCTCGTGGGCTGCGCGCACGTGGGTTCGAATTTCGACGCAACTTCGCTGGACTGGCTGCGCGAAGGGACCACCAAACAGGAGATTCAGCAGAAGCTCGGGACTCCGCTCCGCGTCGGATCCGACGGAGGGCTCCCGACGTGGACGTACGGCTACTACGAGTACCGGCTCTTCGGCGACAGCAACAACAAGGACCTGGTCCTGCGATTTGCTTCGGACGGAACGGTGAAGTCGTGGACGTTCGCCACGACGTTTCCGGAGGAGAAGAAGAAGCTCGATCCGGCGCTTCAGCCCTGACGCACGGTCGTATAGATCGTTTGGGACGCGACGATCATGCCCGATCGCGACGAATCGGCAGCGACCGAGACTGGCGCCATTCGTTTCGTCGGAACACGCGGTCTTCCTGCGTCGTGGCGACGCCAGCGTGGCGCAGGGTGGCGGGCCTGAACGCCTGCGGATGCCACTTCGACCGCAAGACCGACGAGTGCTACTGCCATCGCCCTCGTGCGCTCGGCGGCAATGCGAGCCAACGGACCGCGGGTTTGGCCAAGGGTGGCGAGTCATCAGGGGCGCTGCGTCCCGCCAGATTTCATCTGCTGCTCAAACTCGACGGTGAGCGCCCCCGGTCCGCGAACGTAGGCCGCTCGGGCTCCCCACGGAAGGTCCGCCGGCGAATCGATCGCGATGGCGCCCTTCGCGACCACGGTGTGGAAGTCCGCGTCGCAGTCGCGACTCTCGAACCCGAGCGTCATGGCGGAGTCGACGTCGGAGGCGTCGAGCAGCAAGGAGAACGAGCCCAACGAGAACACTGCGAGCCGGTCGTCTCGATAGGTCGCGGTCAGCTCTAACATGGTCTCGAACCACGACACGGCTGCTCCGAGATCGCGGACTCTCGCGTGGACATGATTGAGCGTGAGGTTGGACGTGTTGCTCATGGAAGGACGGGCACTTTATCACCTTGGGCGATTCGGAATCGATGCGGTCCGCCTCCGCGTCGAAAAGAGGTGCACCAACTGCGGGCGAGCTGGCAGAACCGCATCCTACTCCAGCGACATCCTTGACTATGCAGCCTTCGGAATCCTGGCATCGAACGTCTTTGCGTGACGGGCATAGTTCTTCTTGCCCGCCCAACCTTCACGCGTGAGCCATTCCTCGAGGCTCGTCCAAGCGATCTCAGGGTAGTCGCGGCGAAGCGCAGGAATGTCCGCCTGGAAGCCCGCTTCGTTGAACCACTTGAACATCTGATGGAACTCCTTGCCCAGCATGATGCGCGTGAGGAAGAGCGGCAGCCGGCGGAACTGGACCGATCTTCCCATCACGCGGCCAAAGGTCGCCGCGATGGCGGGATTGGTGAGCTCGTCGCCAGCGATTTCGATCGCCTTGCCAATGAAAGCGTCAGGCTTGGCGAAGGCCAGAGCGGCGAACGCCCCGATGTCGTCGGCACAGATGAGCTGGTACGGCTTGTCCGCGCGGACCGCGTCGAGGAGCATGCCGCCGATGAGCGCTTTCTCGACGGCTGGGATGTAGTAGTTCTCCATGAAGCCAGCGGGCCGCAAGATCGTGGCCGGCAGTTCGAGCTGACGGATATGGTTCTCGACGGCCCACTTCGTCTTCCAGTGCGTGATGTCCGCAGCTCGATCGGCACCGCCCACCGACGAGTAGACGAAGTGCGGAACGCGAGCGTCCTTCGCGGCGTCGGCGACGTTCTTCCCTTGCTGGATCTCCCGGCTCCCTCCCGTCTCCCACCAGTTCTGCACGCTGAAGACCCCAGACACGCCGTCCATCGCTTTAGCCAGCGAACCACGGTCGTCAAGATCTCCAGGGACAACTTCTGCTCCACCGCGCACGAGGGCCTGGGCCGAAGGCGTGCTCGGGTTCCGGCTCAGAGCCCGAACGGGCATCGCTCGCTGCAGAAGATGGCGGGCGACGGCGCCTCCCTGCCGGCCCGTAGCGCCGGTCACCAGGACCGGAGACCGCTTCGAGGTTGTCATTGGCACTCCTTTGGACTGTACCTCGGGGTCTAACGTCTAGCAGAGAAGTCGAGGTCCAATCGCTCGATCGGTAAAAGCGGTTGAGATCCCTTCGGCCGCAGGCAAGGATGTAACTGGAGGTACAAATCGTGCGAACACCTTCGATGAAGGGAAAGGCTACGCGGCGGCGAATCATCGACGCTGCCGCCGACCTCTTTCACAAGCAGGGCGTTCAGGCGACGAGCCCCCAACAGATCATGGAAACGTCGCAGACGGGGAAGAGTCAGCTCTATCACCACTTTCGCAGCAAGGGCGGGCTGGTCCACGAGGTCCTCCAGCATCACATCCAGTCCATCCGCGAAGGGTCCGCGGCCATCGACTACGAGATCACCTCGTGGAGCGACCTCCAGCGCTGGTTCCGCGCGCACGCCGGCCTTCAGGAAAAGTATCGGATGACGCGTGGCTGCCCGTTCGGGACGATCGGGAACGAGGTCACCGAGAACGACGAGCTGATCCGCCGGGACCTCGAGCTGCTCTTCGAGGTGGTACGCAACAAGCTCGCCGGATTCTTTCTCCGCGAGAGAACGAGGGGGCGCCTCGGCCCGGGAGCCAACGAGGCGGCGCTCGCTGACTTCTGCATCAGTTCCATCCAGGGCGCCATGCTCCTCGGGAAGATCCGAAGAGATCGTGGAACGGTGGATTTGGCGATCGATCAGGCGCTGAACTATCTCGCGGGCTTTCGACGATCAGTCCCCCGACGCAGGGGATCGGCATGACTCGGACTTCGTGTGCCCCTGAGATTTCGACATGGGCCGCGAGCCGTTGTGACCAGACTTCGAGATCCGATACTGCCGCGTACTCGAGACGGCGCCATGCGCTCCGCCGACAGTACATCCGACTTCCTCCGACCGATATGAATGGAGGATCCATCCGCCGCGATACGCTTCGCGTAGGGGTTCCCGGTCCGGAGAAAAGGGAAGAACGACCGACGATCGATCCGAACCTCACTTGCGCGTCGCGGTCAGCCGCCTCTGCAGCAGTTGCCGCACCGCAGTGGACGGCGCAGCTGCCAGCGCCCGGTCACGATGCCTTTCCGCCGTGGCTGCGTTTCCCGCGCGGTGGTGCAGGTCCGCCAGGACGGCGTCCCACAGGTAATGGCCATCGAGCCAG
>Ga0209237_1001170_pt1 | contig 15507 bp, 10 predicted proteins | sample GraSoi013_1_40cm_2_FD_185820 | JGI IMG/M metagenome (GOLD analysis project Ga0209237, IMG submission 185820) | Grasslands soil microbial communities from the Angelo Coastal Reserve, California, USA - Sample 10_02_2013_1_40cm (SPAdes) (version 2) | ecosystem: Environmental > Terrestrial > Soil >... | reverse complement strand
GCGGATCGAGCGCGCTCGATCTGCCGGCTGGCGATCTGGTCGCCACGACCAGCACCGGTGAGATCGTGCTGCTGATGGGCCGTGGCGCCACGCCGACGACGGCACTCGTCGGGAGCGGCACCCTCGCACGCGCGTCACTGACGGGCGGCGCCGCGCGCGCGCTCATCGAAGGCGTCGACGACGCCGACACGGCTGCCGACGGCTCGGCATTCGCAATCGTGCGCGCCTCCGGCGAGCGCCATCGCCTCGAATTCCCGGTCGGCCGCGTGCTGTACGAAACGGCGGGCTACATCAGCAGCCCGCGGATCTCGCCGCGAGGCGATCGCGTCGCGTTTCTCGATCATCCCGTCGCCGGCGACGACCGCGGGGTCGTCGCGATCGTGGATCGGACCGGCGGCCGCAAAACGCTGACGCGCGAATGGATCGGGGAACAGGGGCTGGCATGGACGGCGGATGGACGCGAAATCTGGTTCGCGGCTGGTCCCGGCGAGGAGCCCCGTTCGGTGTATGCGGCCACGCTCGACGGCGACGTGCGGCTCGTCTACCGCGCGCCGATGTCCCTGAAGATCGAGGACCTCGCCCGCGACGGCCGCGTCCTCCTGACCGGGGAATACTCTCGCCAGGACATCATGGGTCTGTCAGCCGGCGAGCCGCGCGAGCGGGATCTGTCGTGGTTCTATCTGCAGAGCGCCCGTGCGCTGTCCGCCGATGGCCGCACGCTCGTCTTCTCATGGCTGAGCGGCTTCAACTACGCGAGTTACATCCGCAACACCGATGGCTCCGCCGCGGTCAGGCTGGGTGAAGGGAACGCTCAGGATCTCTCCCCGGACGGGAAGTGGGTGATTGCCGCGTCGTTCAGCTCGCCGGATCGCCTCACCCTGCTGCCGACCGGTCCCGGCGAGTCGAGGGGCGTGCCGCTCGCGACCGTACGCTTCGACGGATCGACGAGCGCCCGGTGGATGGCCGATGGCCAGCGCATCGTGTTTGGCGGCATCGAACCCGGCCACCGCATCCGGTCGTACGTCGTGGCCATCGACGGCAGACCGCCGACCGCGATCACGCCGGAAGGCGTCGTCGGCACGCTCATGTCGCCGGACGGCCAACTGCTGGTCGTGCACGCGGCGGACGGTCGCCTCGGGCTCTTTGACGTGAAATCGGGAAGCATCGGCGGCATCGCGGGTCTTCTTTCGGGCGAACAAGTCGTGCGATGGGATGCGACCGGGCGGTCGCTCTACGTGTACCAGCCGGGCGACATGCCACTGCGCATGTTTCGGCTCAATGTCGCGACGGGACGCCGCGAGCCGTCGCTGCAAATCGCACCCGGCGATCCCACCGGAATAGTCAGTGCCGTGTTGTTGACGCCCGACGGCCGCTCGTCCGTCTACAACGTGCATCGCAGGGTTTCGGATCTGTACCTGGTCACCGGCCTGCGATGAGCGACACGCGCGTTCTGTTTTTCCCCGAGCCGCCCGCCGCCCAGGCCGTCATCACATAGAAGACTCGAAGGCACGCCCTTCGACAAGCTCAGGGCGAGCGCTCATGGTGAGCCTGCCGAACTACGTGCCTTCGTGCCTTCGTGGTTGCGTTTAGTTTTAACTAGACGTCCGCAGATTTGCGTGCAACGTTTCGAGCAGGTACTTCTTGTGGGAGTTCATATCCTGCTCGACCGTCCCCTCCCCAGGTCTCGGCGCGTCGAAATCCAGCGTGACCCACCCGTCGTACTGACGCTCGCGCAAAATCTGGAAGAACGCCGGGAAGTCCACGCCACCAGATCCGAGGCGCTTATAGAGATTGACCCTGTTGTGTTCCTCTTCGCTCGGCGCCGGACCTTTCCAGCCGTTGGCGGTGCTGTATTTGGCTTCCGCGTCTTTGAGATGGATCGCCGCGATACGAGCGTAGTAGTCGCGAAGACACTTCAGCGGGTCGATGCCGCCCAACGTCGCGTGGCCGGTATCCAGCACTAGAGACACCAGCCGGGGATCCGTCATCTCCATCATCATGTCCAACTCGGGCTGGCGCTCCACCAGGGTCCAGGCATGCGGGTGGAACGCGAACTTGATCCCGGCATCGGCGGTTCGCTTGCCGACCTCGTTCAAGTGCCTCGCGAGGGTTTTTCCGTTCGCGGTGCTCAGGTTCTCCGCGCCGACGCGTTTGCTGAGATTGACCTTCAGGTGCTTGCAGCCGAAATGCGCAATGTAGCGCGCGCGGGCGGCGTTGCTGTCCATCGTCTCCTGAATCCGAGCGGGGTCGAGATACTGGCCGCCGCTGCCGATCGTGCACAGCGCGAGACCAGCCGCGTCGAGAAGTTTCTTGAATTCCTCGGGAGGCTGTTTGAGGTACTGCGGCATGTCGTCCTGGAAAGGTTCGATGCCGTGATACCCGTAACGCGCGGCCATCTTGATGCCGGTTTCCGGATGCGGAGGCGTGGTTCGAAACTGGTGGCCGCTCATGGCGTAGCGCATCTTGTCTCCCGGAAGCGCGTACGCGTGAGCAGCGACGGCAGCGCCAAGACTCGCACCGATGAATTCGCGACGAGTCAGCATGGTAACCCTCCTTGCAGGACGACGACGGTCCACAGTGCTTTCATCATTGGGGCCGGAACGCGATCAACAGATCCACGACGAAGTCGCCGACCAACGCGAAGACAACGGCCGCGAGCAGGACGGTCCTCCAGCGCCACCGAAATGTCAGACGGAGGATCACGAATCCGAGCGCGAGGAAGATCGAAAACGGACCCACTTAGTGGAGTATCTTTTCGAATTCACTACTGGGCCGCTCCGCTCGCACCCCACCGCGCAGGCGTGCGCGGTGGGGACCCCGCGTTGTCGCGGCCCAAAATCGCGGTCGAACGCTCGTTGTGAGCAGTACTCAATTAGCTGAGACGGTCAGCGACGAGGCGATCCCGGTGCCGGTTTGCGTGCCCCGCGTGTGTCCGGCACGAAGCGATCGCGCGCCGGCATCCTCACCTTCGGGAGCGACGTCGCGTCGATGACCGCGTCCGCCGGAATCAGCTCGTTCAGGAAGAGCAGGTACGCGACGAGGCCGTAGACCTCGTTGTCCCTCAACGATCCCGGCGCGTCGGGCGGCATCGCGCGACGAATGTAGTCAAACACCGTCGTCGCGTACGGCCAGTAGCTGCCGATGGTCTTGGGCGCTCGTGGATCGCGCGCGAAGGGAAACGCGTCGCTAGGCACGCGACCGACGAGGACGTCGTTCGGTCCTTCTTTTCCCGTTTTGCCGTGGCAGCTTGCGCAGCGCGCCGCGTAGATCGGCGCACCGTCGGCGGACGTACCGCGTCCCTGCGGGAGCCCAGCGCCATCGGGCCCGACGTCGATATCGAGCGCGGCGATTTCCGCAGGCGTGGCGGCTCGTCCGATGCCGAAGGTCGCCGGCTCTTTCGTCGACGATTTCTCTGGCTGCGCCTTTGTTGGCGCCGCAGTCCGCGTTTGTGCGGCGAGTCGTCTCGGACAGCGATCGCCGGCGAGCGCGATGACGACCAGGATGGCGATCGTCACCACACCGCGAACGCGGACCAAACTAGCCACCACGGCGGACACGGAGGACGCGGAGGCAAAACCCTTACGATCCCTCCATGTCCCCCGTGTCCCCCGTGGTGAAGCGCTTATCTGCGACCTCATCCCCAGGGCTCCTGCTTGTACACAACGGTGCCATCCGGTCGAACCAGCCAGCCGGTGATCGGGTTGAGGTGGTAGCCGACGGTGCTCACGCCTCGCGAGGCGATCAATTCGGCGCGCGTCGGCTGCACGTAGCCGGTCTCGTCCACCGCGCGGCTCATGATCACCGCTTCACCACCCGTCCACTTCCACAGATGGCGGAACCGCGTGTGCGCTTTCGACAGCACCGGCTCCTGCAACCTCGCCGGCGCCCACGTCGCACCGCCGTCGGTGCTCACGTCGACGCGGGTGATCTTTCCGGATCCGGTCCACGCGATGCCGTTGATCTCGACCCAGCCGCGGCTGAGCGTCACCGGATAGGCGGGATACGTGATGAGGGAGCGCGCATCCATGAGGAAGCTGAAGATGCGCGCGGTCCCATCGGCCATCGGATCGGTGTACTTCGAGGTTTCCTCGCGCGTCATGAACGGACGATCCGAGAGCTCGATGCGGCGCAGCCACTTCACGCTGGCATTGCCTTCCCAGCCTGGCAGGAACAAGCGCGCCGGATACCCCTGCTCGGGGCGAATCGCTTCGCCGTTCTGCCCGTACGCGATGAGCGCATCGTCGTACGCCTTCGCGACGGGAATGCTGCGCGTGAGGAGCGCCGCATCCTGCCCCTCGGCCAGGAACCACGTCGCTTGTGGACGCACGCCGACTTCGCGGAACAGCGTGGCCAGCGCGACGCCGGTCCACTCGCTCGTGCTGGTGAGACCGGCGAGTTGCTGCGGCGTGATTTCAGGCGCCGCCGTGCGGCCGCCGAAATTTCCCGAGCATTCGAGAAAGTGCACGCGGCTGACGGCGGGAAAACGTTTGAGGTCGCCGAGCGTGAATACCGTCGGACGCTCGACCATCCCGTGAATCAGCAGCGAGTAGGTCTTGGGATCGATCTCGGGGACGCCGGCGTGATGCCGCTCGAAGTGCAGGTCGGCCGGCGTGATCGTGCCGCAGAGATCCTGATGCGGCGTGCCAGATGACGCACCGCCGCGCACCTGTCGTTGCGGCTTTTCGGACGGCGCACGTTGTCCGAGGGCCTTGCTCGGTTTTCCGCGGACCTTGCTCGAGTCTGACGGGGGCTGGGGGGCTTGCATCGCCGCCGTCTTGCCGGCCGCGACCACACCAGCGGCGCCGGCGAGGAGAGCGCGTCGCGACACCTTCATAGATGCCTCACTGCGTGGATGTTGAACGAGATGATTCTATCTCCGAGTCGGAACGGGAACGCAAAGACCGCCAAGACCGCAAAGAAACGTTGTCCTCAAAACCTTTGCGCACTTGGCGATCTTTGCGGTCAAACGTGTTTTTTCACACGGTCCCTAGCCGATCGCAGCGTTACCGCAGGTATGGGATCGTTTGAGGGCCGTGCGGGAGGACGCAGAGTGTCGCGTGAGGGCCGGCGCGACCGAGCGCGTCAGACACCGCGGCGCTCACGTCGTCGACCGGCTGAAAATGGGCGGCGCGGACCGCCTCGGGCGTGAGGCCTTCGGTCTTGACCATCACGGTCGCCTTCATCTGCACCTGCGCCTGGATTTGCACCTGCCACTGATCGGGGGTCGAGTAGCCGGGCGAGTTGATCATCGCGAGCAGCTTCTCGGGCGATGGTTGTGAGGCGAGCACCTGACCGTACGATCCGTGAGACGGCAGGCCGTCGCAGCACGCGGCGGCGCACACGATCGTCCCTCCTGGTTTGACGATCTTGGCGGCCGCCGACATCCCTTTCACGGCCTGATACAGATTCTGATCGAGCGGAAAACCCGAGTTGGTGGTGAGCACGACGTCGAACGGCGCCTCCACGGCCCGCATCGCGTCGTGCTTCGCGGCGTCGCACGCGGCGCGGTGCTCCTCGAAGAGGTCACCAGCAAACACGGCGGTGATCTTCTGCTCGCGGTTCAGCGTCACATCGACCGCGAAGTCGACGCCGACCATGCGGGCGATCTCGCGGATGTCATCGTGTATGGGATTGCCCTCGGTGATGCCCCACGTCGCGTTCGGGTGGCCAATGCGCTTCGCGTCGTGCAACACGAGCACCGTCTCGAGACCCGCGAGCCCCGGCGCCACCATCTTCGGGCCGCCGCTGAAGCCGGCAAAGAAGTGCGGCTCGACGAACCCGGTCGTGATTTTGATGTCCGCGTCCATCCACGCACGATTCAAGGAGACCGAGACGCCGGTCGTGGTCGTGCCGACGTAGGTGTGCGACGCGCGATCGCGGCTGTCGTGATTCACCACGCGATAGCGGCGCGCGATGTCCGCGCCGAGCATGGCCTCCAGTTCCGCCGGCGTGTTGGTACGGTGGGTTCCGGTCGCGATGAGAATGGTGATGTCTTCCGCGCGGATGTCTGGCATCTCGGCGAACAGCGCCGTCAGCATCTCGTGCCGCGGCTGCGCCCGGGTGATGTCGCACACCGAGATCGCGATGGTCTGACCTCGCCGGACGAGCTCTCGAAGAGGCGGCCGCCCGAGCGGCGCGCGAAGCGCCGCCGTGAGCGCCGCGTGTGGGTCCGCGATCGCAGGCCTGAACACCGGCTCGATGATCGTGACGCGCTCGTGCGGGAGATCGACCTCGAGTCCGTCGACACCGTAGTCCAGACGGACGCGCGTGGCCGCCGGGCGTGCGCCGATCATTTCAGAACGCGCCATCTTTCAACTTGAAGGTGGCCGCCAGCTCCGGATGCTTGTCCTTTCCCACGACCCGGTTGGCCACGTACTCGCCGAGCATGATCCCATGCTTGTAGCCGTGGCCGGATCCGCCGCCGACCAGCCACACGTTGCTCAACTCGGGATGTTGGTCGACGATGAAGTGCTCGTCGATGCTGTCTTCGCGCTGGCAGACCTTGCTCTCGACGAGCGGTTGCTGGGCGAGCGCCGGAAACCACTTCGTCACGAACTCGCGGCCCCGGCGAAGTTCATCCGCAGTCAGCGTGTGCTCCTGAGTGTCGGGATCGACGATGACGCGCTCGAACGTCGGGACAACCTTGAACCCTTTGCCTTCGATGCTCGGGAACCCGTATGCGTTGTCGACAGCCCAGGTCGGAAAGTTTGGGTACGTAAAACGCTCGTCACCCGGCGGCGTGCCGTAAAAAAAGACCACGCGTCTCGGCGTCGCGAGCTTGTTTTTCATCACCGATGGGAACACCTTCGGCAACCAAGGCCCGCATGCGAACACGAACGTCTGCGCGGCGATCCTTTGGCCGTCCGAGAGCGCGACGTCCTGCAACGTGCCGCCCGTACGTCGTCCTAGGTCCACTTTGGCGGTCACGAAGCGCCCGCCCTTCTTCTCGAACGCCTGCGCCACCGCCACGCATCCTTCGCGCGCTTTCAACACGCCCGTGCTCGGCGTGTACATCGCAAAGTCGACACGCTGCGTGTTCATCTGGGGGTACTGAAGCACGAGGTCGTCGTGTTCAACGACCTCGTATTTCACACTCAGCTTGTCGAACACTTTTCTGGTGTCGGTGAGATCTTTGGTCCACTCGCGCGCCAGCGACAGCTGGCCGGTCCGGAAGAAGAGTTTCTTGCCCCATTCGGCTTCTCGCGCTTTCCAGCGCTCGAACGCTTGGAGCACCCATCGCGTGTAGAGCTCGCGTTCGCCGTACCCGGCTCGGATCTGACGGGACTCGCCGCCCGAGGTCGCGCGCGAGTTCCCGGGTCCGTATTGATCGATCATCGTCACCGCGAAACCCATCTCGCGGAGATAGAGCGCGGTCCAGCCGCCAAATGCGCCTGCACCGACGACGACGATTTCAGCGTTCGGAGTTGTGACAGACCTGTCCTGAGCGAGACGCTCATCCTTCGACAGGCTCAGGATGAGCGGCGAGTCGAAGGACCCTTGCGCGGCGAGTAGCCGGTCGCCGCCGAGCGCCAGCGTGGAGACGCTGGCGCCGGCGGCTTTGAGGAACCGGCGTCGATTCATTTCCTGGCCTGATCGTGCGTGCTCGAATTGAACGACGACGGAATTTCGAACCCCTTGCGGTACTCGCGCGTCAGCAGGCGGTCGGCCTGCTTGTCGTCGACGAACTTCTCCGACTTTCCGTCGAAGATCAGCTGACGGCCGACCTGGTACGAGATGTTGCCGAGGTGCGGCAGCGACGACGAGAGGTGTCCTTCGAGCACGTCGCAAGTGAGCAGCTTCGGGTCGCCTGCGCGGATCGCGTCGACGAAGTTCTGGTAGTGCGGGTACTCAGTGGTCGTCAGACCGGTCGGCTCGGCGTTCGGATCGGACGTATCGGCTCCGGGTCCCTGCTCATTCTTCGGTCCGAAGTACGACTGCCACTTTTTCCCGGTTTCATCGATCCAGAGCCACCCCTTCGATCCGTAGAACAGGTTGCCGATCTTCACGCCCCCTTCGTCGTTCGTGAATCCGCCGCGCGTGCCGAACTCGAGCACCTTGCCGTCGGCGTACTCGAAGAGGCTCGTCTGCGTGTCGGGCGTCTCCTGCGATGACTCGGCGCCGAAGTAGCCGCCCGTCGACCGGATCTTGATCGGGTGCTCCTGCTTCTGCAGACCCCAGCGCGCGATGTCGAACTGATGCGGGCCCTGGTTTCCGCTGTCGCCGTTGCCGTAGTCCCAGTGCCAGTGCCAGTTGTAGTGAAAGCGATTGCGGTTGAACGGCTTCTTCGGAGCGGGACCGAGCCACAGGTCGTAGTCGACCTTCGAGAGGTATTGCGCGTCGTAGGTCGGCTCGTACGACGTGGCGGTCACCGTCAGCGCGTACTTCTCGCCGGGCGCCATCGGGCCATCCGGGTACTTGCCGATCGCCGGGCGCGGTTTGTAGCAGAGGCCGCGCGCCATGTAGACCTTCCCGAGGCCGCCCTCGTGGATGAACTTGATCGCGTCGCGAACCGCCGGCCGGCTGCGATTCATGGTGCCGACCTGCACGATCTTGTTGTACCGCGCCGTCGCCTCGACCATCTTGCGCCCTTCCCACACGGTGTGCGACGAGGGCTTCTCGACGTAGACGTGCTTGCCGGCCTGCAGCGCCCAGATGGTGGCGAGCGCATGCCAGTGGTTGGGCGTCGCGATGACGACGGCGTCGATGTCCTTGTCGTCGAGCACGCGCCGCAGATCCTGGGCAAAGCCCGGCCTGAAGGTCTCGACGTCCTTCAGACGCGCGTCGTTGATCCGCTCGGGCGCCAGGTTCGCGTCGATGTCGCAGAGGGTCTTGATCTCGACGTTCTTGAGCTTCGCGAAGCCGCGCTTGAGCGAGTTGCCCTGACCGCGGATGCCGATGCTCGCGGTGACGACGCGATCGTTGGCGCCGATCACGCGACCGCTGACGTGCGCCGATGATGATGTCGCGTGGACGGCCGAATCGAAGAACTGACCGCCGATCGCGATGCTCGCCGCCGCCGCGCCTACGCGGGATGCGAATTCACGCCGCGAGATGCCGTCCTGCTCGTCACGTTTACTGGCCACGGTGACCTCCTCGTTTGCAAGGCACATCGTAGCATCTAGCGGCGTGTCTTCTCGAATTTATGACCGGGCCGCTCCGCTGTCGCGGCCCGGGGAGTCGCGGACGAAGGCTTGTTGTGAATAGGACCGAATCAGTCTGGACGCTCCGCTAAGATAGGATTCCTCGCCAAAGAGAGGATTCCTCGCCAAGGAGCCGCTGATGACTCAGATTCGCCAGATATGCGCGGTTCTGGCCGCGACCATCGTGCTCGCGCTGGCCCCCGTCCTCGCGAAAACGATCGATTTCGAATCGGCGACCATCGCCGACATCAACGCCGCGTTCGATGCCGGGACGTTGACCGCTGAGAAGCTGGTGCAGATGTGCCTTGCGCGCATCGCGGCCTTCGACCGCAAGGGTCCAGCGCTCCACGCGGTGATCACGCTCAATCCGAAAGCGCTCGACGCGGCGCGCGTGCTCGACGCAGAGCGCACGTCGAAGGGCCGGCGGTCTCCGCTCCACGGGATCCCCGTGGTCCTCAAAGACAATTACGACACCTTCGACCTGCCAACGACCGGCGGATCGGTGCTGCTCGAAGGATCGATCCCGTCCAAGGATGCGTTCGTCGTCGCCAAGCTCCGCGAGGCGGGCGCGATCATCCTCGCCAAAGTGAACATGTCCGAGTTCGCGTCGGCCGGCGCCTACAGCTCGCTCGGCGGGCAGTCGCTGAATCCGCACGACCTGACGCGGACGCCGTCAGGGTCGTCGGGTGGCACTGGTGTGGCGATCGCCGCCGGGTACGCCCCGCTCGGCATGGGCACCGACACCGGCGGATCGATCCGCGGCCCGTCGACGTCGAACGGCATCGTCGGGCTCAAACCGACGCACGGACTCCTGAGCCGCTCCGGCATCATCCCGCTCGCACTCAGCTTCGACACGGGCGGACCGATGGCGCGGAGCGTGTACGACGTGGCGATCGCGCTCGGGATCATGACCGGCGTCGATCCGGCCGACGCGGCGACGACGAAGAGCCAAGGGAATTTTCAGACCGACTACACGACGAGTTTGCGAGCGGATGCATTGAAGGGCGCGCGGATCGGCGTCGCTCGCGACTTTCTTGGCGCCGACCCCGACGTCGACTGGGTGGTCGAGGCGGCGCTGGCGGCGATGCGCAAGGCGGGCGCGACGCTCGTGGACGTGCGCTATCCGAAATGGCTGCTCGATTCGAAAGGCGAGTTCTACACCGCCGTGCGGTATCCGGAATTCACCGCGCAGATCGCCGAGTACCTCGCGCACACCGGACCGAAGTATCCGAAGACGCTCGCCGAGATGATCGATCGCGCCAACCAGTTCAATGCGACGCGCGACGATGGCGCGCATCCGAATCCGAGTCGGTGGAGCTTGTTCAAACGAGAGCTCGACAGCGGGACGCTGACGGACTACCGCTACAAGGCGGTCCACGACTACGGGCTGCCGATGGTGCGCGCGCTTGTCGATGGAATCCTTTCCGCTCAGCAGCTCGACGCGATTGTGTATCCGACCTCGCCGCGCCGGCCGGGTCTCATCGCCGCGCCGCCTGGCGCGGGCGGCGGAGGCGCAGTGTCCGCGACCGACATCGCCAACCTCACCGGCTTTCCCGACCTCATCGTGCCGGCCGGGTTCACCGGCGACAATCTGCCGGTCGGGTTGTCGTTCTTCGGCCGCGCGTTCAGCGAGCCGAAGCTGTTGTCGCTCGGGCACAGCTTCGAACAACTCACGCACGCGCGCCGCCGTCCAATCCATACGCCGGCTTTGCCGGGGGAGACCATCTCGGTGCCTTGACGGGTGTCAGACACGTGTCAGACACCAGTCTGACACGTGTCTGAGACCTCGGTCCCTTAGCGCACGATGCAGAATCAAGCTCTCCACCACGGAGGACACAGGGGACGCGGAGGCAGAATCCCGTTTTGAACAGGTTTCAACCTCCGAGTCCTCCGTGTCCCCCGTGGTGACTAGGTGATTTTCGCAAGAGTGCACTCGGAAGGCACAACGATGTCCTGGTGGCGGAAAGGATCGACGGCGACGGCGGATCAGCTGACGGCGGACAACGCGATGCCGCTGATCCGGCTCGAGGGGATCAGCAAGGTCTTCAAGGGCGATGCGGATGAAGAAACCTGGGCGCTGAGAGACATCACGCTCGATATCAACCGCGGCGAGTACGTGTCGGTGTCGGGGCCGTCGGGGTGCGGCAAGTCGACGTTCCTCGCCGTCCTCGCCCTGTTGGACACGCCCTCGTCTGGCCGGTACTGGTTGAACGGGAAGCTCACCGAACGCTTGACGCCTGCCGAGAAAACGCGCGCGCGCAGCCTCGACATCGGCCTCGTCTTCCAGAGTTTCAATCTCATCGGCGACATGACGGTGTACGAGAACATCGAGTATCCGCTCACGCTGCGAGGCGTCTCCGCTGCGGATCGCCAATCGCGCGTGACCGCGGCGCTCGATCGCGTGGGGCTGACGTTGCGAGCGAAACAGCGCCCGGGCTCGCTGTCGGGCGGCCATCAGCAGCTCGTCGCCGTCGCGCGCGCGATCACCGGGCGCCCGGCCATCCTGCTCGCCGACGAACCGACAGGCAACCTCGACTCGAAGAGCGGCGAATCGCTGATGGAGCTGTTCGGCGAGCTACACGCCGACGGCGCGACCGTGTGCATCGCCACGCACGATCCGCGATGGCTCGTGCAGGCCCAGCGCCACCTCTACTTGTTCGACGGCCAACTCGCGCATCAACCCGGCTAGGCTGACGCAGATCGCGAGTCAGCTCAACCTGCGCGCAGCGGCTCCACACGCGGGCTGATTCGTTCTACTCGTACCGCAGCGCCTTCATCGGATCGAGGCGCGCGGCACGGCGAGCCGGAAGATAGGCGGCGACGAACGTGGCGGCCAGCACAATCGGTGTGACCAGCACGAGGGGCATCGGATGAAAGCTGTTGTCACTGCCGGGAAATGCGGCTTCCATCAATCGTTCGACGCCCACGGCGGCGAGTAGACCGATGACGAGTCCGGCGACTGTCAGCACGAGTCCTTGTCGTAATACCATCCGCAGGACCGCCGTCCGGCCGGCACCGATCGCCATCCGAATCCCGATTTCTTTCGTGCGCCTGCTGGTCGCATAGGCCACCAGGCCGTAAAGGCCGACGATCGCCAAACCCAGGCCCATGATGCCCATCGCGCCGATCGTCGCAATGATCACGTTGAAGATGGTGATCGTACGCATCTGATAGAACTCGTCCATCGTGCGGACGTTGTAGATCGGCTGCGTGCGGTCGAGACCCTGTACGACGTTGCGGAGCGGCGCGACGAGACTCGAAGGATCGCCGGCCGACTCGCTCAGGAGAACCATCTCCGACTGGGGATTTTGACGGTACGGCAGATACACGAAGTCGGTGGGTGGTTCGGCGAGCCAGAGATATTTCGTGGTCTTCGCGACACCGACAATCGCGATCCAGGACGACACTCCTCGCTCACGCAACTGAAACCGCCTCCCGATTGGATCCTGATTTGGCCAGTAGTGCTGCGCAACCTGCTCGTTCACGACCGCCACGCGAGGCGCATCGGTCGAATCCTCTTCCCGAAATCCTCGCCCGCGAACGATCGGAATGCCGATCGTGGTGAAGTAATGTTCGTCGACGCGTGCAGAGAACAGCGTGAGATTCTCTTTTCCGACCGGAAGCTGATAGGCCTCTGGTATGACATTCGCGACGTTGATGCCGTCGGTGGCCATTGGTACCGACGAGACGAGCGCGACCGATTTCACGCCTGGCACCGACCGCGCCCGTTCCGCGAGTTGCAGGAAGAATCGGCGCGTCTCGTCTGCGCTGTAGTGCACGAGGCTCGGGTCGAAGCTCATCATCAGCAAATGATCGGTGCGGTACCCCGGACCGCTGCTCAGTTGCTGCTGAAAGCCTCGATACGTGAACGCCGCGAGAACCAGCAACACCACTGAGACTGCGACTTGTCCACCGACCAGGAGACTACGCCCCCACCGTCGCGTCCGCCCGACCGTCGACTCGCCGCCCTTCATGACCATCGTCAAGTCCACGCGCGAGGTTTGAATCGCCGGAGCGACGCCGAACAACACCGCGCTCAGCACAGAGACGAGGAGACTGAACTCCAGCGCCCGGCGATCGAGCTGGAAGGTGAGTGCCACCGGCAGATCGGTTGGGAGTTGAATCTGTTGAAACAGTTTGATGGCACCGTAGCCAACCGCAAGACCCAGCACGCCGCCGGCGAGCGCGATCAGCAGACTCTCCACCATCAATTGCCGAATCAACCGGGCTCGCCCGGCCCCGATCGCGAGGCGCATGGCCATCTCGCGCGCGCGTGCCGGCGCCCTGCTGGTCAGCAACCCCGCGACGTTGGCGCAGGCGACGAACAGCACCGCGGCGGCGAGCGTGGTCAGCATGGCAATCAGCGTCGCGTCGGGCGGCGACTGCGCGATTCTCGTCTGCAGCTCCGTACGAACGACCAGACCTCGATTGCGGTTCGTGTCTGGATACGCCCGCTCGAGATCCTTCGCGATGACGGACAACTCTGTCTGCGCGCGCGCCATGCTCACGCCCGATTTGAGGCGCCCCTTGATTGTGATGTTGCGGAAGTTGCGGTCCTCTAGTGGACGCTCCTTCGGATCACCCAGCAGGCGCGGCCACATCATCAGCGGTGCGTAGAAGTCCGACCGGACGTATTGGTTCATTCCAGTGAATCGCTCAGGCGCCACGCCGACGACCGTGAACTCAATCCCACTGAGCTGCACGTGCCGGCCGAGGATGGAGCGGTCGGAGTCGAATTGCTGTTCCCACAGACTGTGACTGAGAATCACGACCGCGTCGCGGCCCGGGACCTGGTCCTCCTCCGGTCGAAACGTGCGGCCCAGCTCCGGCTCGACGCCCATGGACGTGAAGAAGTTGGCGCTCACGAGCAAGCCGAGTTTCAGCTTTGGCAGGGCGTCCCGCGTGGGGGCCAGGCCCGAGGTGGCGCCGGTGAAGGCCACCAATCCATCAAAGCTCGTGCTGCGATCGCGGACGTCGATGTATTCGCGGTACGAGGCGCCGACACGGCTGAATCCCTCGACGGACATCGCCGAGCCGACCGTCACGACCTCGCCGGGTCGAGCCACCGTCAACGGCCGAAGCAGCAGCGCGTCGGCCCAACTGAACGCGGCGCAGTTCGCGCCGATGCCCATCGCGAGCGAGCTGACCGCCACGAGCGTAAAGCCCGGGTTGGCGCCGAGCATGCGCCAGCCGTATCGGACGTCCTGCCACAACCGCTCGAGCCACACGAATCCCGAGATCGTACGCGTGCCGGTCTTTATGGCCATGACCTGATTATTGACGACAGAGGCGATCGGCAGGTTCGCACGATGGTTAAATAGAATCGGCCATGGCGCACCACCCGCACCCGGTCATGATGCTCGTCGCCGAACGCAAGCTCGGCGAGTTCATCAGCCCGCCTACTCCCGACGGCGTGCTCGAGGCGAGCGGAGTGATCGCCAAAGGCGCGGACTACTACGTCATCTTCGACAACGTCAGGCGTATCGCCAGGATCCATCGCAGCCTCGAGCCCGGATCGAAGCGGCATTCCTGGTTCGGACGGAAGCGGGACGGCGAAGGATACGAAGACATCGCCTTCAGCCGACACACGCACCGCTTCTACCTGCTCATCGAGGCGGAGAAACATCCCGATGGCACCTATAAGGCGCTCATCGACGAGTGCGACGAGTCCGCACGGTACAAACGGCGGCGGTGGGTCGACTTTGCGTTCGAGAAGCGCAACACCGGTTTCGAGGGGCTGAGCGCCATACGGTGGCGCGAGCAGGATTATCTGCTCGCGCTCTGCGAAGGGAATCGGTGCCGCGCCGGCCGCGCGGGACGGAAGCCCGGCGGAGGACGTATCCACGTGCTTCAGCGCTCGGGCCCGCTCTGGAAGTCTGTGGCTCGCATCAAGCTGCCACAGACCGTCACGTTCGAAGATTACTCGGCGGTCGCGCTGCGAGGACGCCGCATCGCGGTCCTGTCTCAGCAGTCCTCGAGGCTCTGGATTGGAACGCTTCGCTTCGGCGACTGGACGATTGCCGACGAAGGACACACGTACGAGTTTCCGCGAACGAAAAAAGGCAAGATCAAGTATCGGACGCTCGAGGGGCTCTGCTGGCTGACGGACCGGTCGTTCGTGTGCGTCTCGGACCTCTCGAACCGGCACGACAAGAGGCGGCACCGGAAGAGGGACCAGTCGATTCACGTGTTCAAGCTGCCGAGGCTACGCGCAACGTCGCACTGATTCCGAAACACCGCGGCGCGCAACGCTTCGATGGCCTCGCCGGCTGGAGCCGGCGAGGCCTGTGGCCACCGACTAACTGTGAGTCGCTTGCGCCGCGAACTGCTTCATCCACTCCGCCTGCCGCTGCTTCATTTCCTCGGG
>Ga0209237_1001166_pt1 | contig 15548 bp, 16 predicted proteins | sample GraSoi013_1_40cm_2_FD_185820 | JGI IMG/M metagenome (GOLD analysis project Ga0209237, IMG submission 185820) | Grasslands soil microbial communities from the Angelo Coastal Reserve, California, USA - Sample 10_02_2013_1_40cm (SPAdes) (version 2) | ecosystem: Environmental > Terrestrial > Soil >... | reverse complement strand
CAATTGATGATTGCAACGGTGCTACGCATGTTTTGTCGCGAACACCAGCATGATATCCAACGGATTCACTCGGAACGTGAGGCGGGAATCACGGCCCGCCCGAGGCATCCAGGGCACGTATCGGGAAAGCCGGTTTATCACGAGATTCAAGCTTGCGTACTTACCGATGCTGAGGACCTCGCCTGTCTCGAAGCCGTACTCTGCCAGCAATCGCGCGATCGTTTTGGGATCGAAGAAAAAATAATGCTCTGGAATAAACTGCCGCCACCGCGCTCTGAAGACTTTAAAAGGCAGCGAGTCGATGTTGGGTGTCTCGATGACAAACAGACCGCCCGGCCGCATCCTCTCAGCTGCAGCTCGAATAAAACTTCGCGGCGAATTCACATGCTCGATGACATGAAAACTTGCGACGACATCGAAATCTGTCCAGGGCAAACGCTCAATGATGTCCAGATGTACTGGAGCGATCGCGCTCGACGCGGCCGCCAATTCGGGATTCGGCTCCACACCGTACGCATCAAACCATTCTCGCGCGGCGCGTAGAAAGTCTCCTCGCGCGCAGCCGGCTTCGAGCAATTTTCCTGAGGTTTTGACTCTCCGGATGAGATCCAGTCTCCACTTTGCGTTCAAACCCGCGAGCCGCCGTTCTTCTTCCATCTGAAGAGCTCGAAAATGACAGTTCGCATTTCGGACTCGGGCTGTTGTTGTTTCTGGCGATTCTTTTCCAAAGGTAAGGTCGGATCTCCTGTTGCCGACATATCGAAATCCACACCCAGTGCATTGCACCAACGGTCCGTCCAGGCCGTTGGACTCCAGAACAAACCGCGGCTTCGCGGCCCCGCACACCTCACAAGAAACGTATGGCTTCGAGTTTTCCATTCAGCCTGTGGATCCGGCTGTCGGTGACGATGTTCCTTTCATTATGGCCGCCAATTGCGCCAATTCCACAAAATAATTGGCGCAATTGGCCCGGCTGACTAGAGGAAAACCAGCGCGGTCACAAATGCGTACGCAGCGGCCGCCAAACCGTCCCAGAAGCCACCACCTTCAATTTCGAACAATTCTTCATTTCTCAACGTTTCCATTTTTCTTTCTCCCGTGTGAATTGTCGGGCCGGGCGACAGGCGTAATAGAACGTTCCGTGCCATTGCGAAAGCATAGAAATCAAGGAGAATTTGCAGCGGTGCGATGGTGTTTGTCGCGATCAACACGACTTTTTTAGTCGTGTGAAACGGCGATTATTCAAAGTGGAGAGCCGTTGACCAGTTGCTGAAACAATTTTTCGTAAGCTTCCGTTATCGCATCCCAGGAGTAGCAGTTCTTCGCACGCTCCCAGGCCTTGAGGCCTAATCTTTCGGCCAGTGCCTCGTCCGCGAGGGTAAGTTGTATTTTCTGGGCTAGGTCGCGAGAGTCGCAGAAGAACAAGCCGCAATCGCCCACGACTTCGTGGTGTTCCGGAGTGTCTTTCGCAATCACACAGTTTTTCGCACCCATTGCTTCGATTAAAGCGGGGTGGGTGCCTCCAACTTCCGTCGCCTGGATATACGCGTAGGCATGCGATTGAAGTTCGCGGTAGCCGGCACCATAGATTGCACCGGTAAAACGGATTCGCGGATCGCGTGTGGACTTGAGCCGCTCGATGTAAGCGCGAGCGTATGGCGCGTCGCCCACGATGAGGAGTTTCTTGGGGGTCTCGACCCGCTCAAACGCGTCGACGACGAGGTGCGCATTGTTTTCCGGTTCTAGGCGGCTTACATACAGAAAGTAGTCCCGCGGTCGAACTCCGAGTTGATCCAGTACGGCGGTTGTCTCTGACCGGTCACAACTCGATCCGTAGGCAATCATCACAGATCGCTTCTGGTAGGTTTTCCAATAGTAGTCCCGAATGACAGCGGCGTCAGTGATGACGACATTGGGAATCAATGTCGAGAGATATTCGGAAATGTGATAGTAGGTTCGACTCGCAAGTCCCCACTTCTTGCGCAGACGTTCGATTCCGTCGACATTCAAGGCTACGGGTGTCCCAAACAGGCGCGGTACGATCGTAAAAAGAGCGTTTGCAGCGTTGCACACGAGAATGCAGTCGAATCGGCGGGGGAGCGCATGACACACGGAGAGCAATGTGTGAACGACTGTATCGAGGTGCTTGGTTCCGATGGTCGGAAGGATGGCAATCTTCACGCCCTTGAATATCTTCTCGCGATATCGAATGTTGTTGGAACGTCCATAGACGGATACGTCGTGTCCGCGTGCGGCCAGGCGGACGGATAATTCTTCGGCAAATGTCTCGAACCCGCCGTAATTGGCAGGGATACCGCGGGTTCCGAGAATAGCCAATTTCATTGCGCCCGGATTATAGACTATGCTCAGAACGCAATGGGCGACCTCCTCTCATACCTGACCCAGCAGCTTCCCGGGGCCATCGAGTTCCTCGAAAAAATGGTTGCTTTGGAATCGCCAAGTTTTGACAAGCCGCTTGTCGACGAATTTGTCCGGTTTGTCGGCGCGCAATTTGCCGCGATGGGTGGCCAAGTCGAGTTTGCGCACGCTGACAAATTTGGCGATCACATGATCGCGCGATTCACCGGCAGCTCTTCCGAACGCATTCTGTTGCTGGGACACACGGATACCGTTTGGCCCGCAGGAGAAATCACGAAACGGCCGTTCAAGATTACCGGCGGACGAGCGTTCGGGCCAGGCGTGTTCGACATGAAAGCCGGAATTCTTCTGATCGCGATGGCCATCGACGCACTTCAGAAGGTCGCTCGAGGCCTTCCCAAATGCGTCACGGTCTTACTGGTGAGCGATGAAGAAGTCGGAAGCGCCTCTTCGCGCACTGTGACGGAATCCGAGGCGAGGCCATGCCGCGCGGTTTTTGTGCTGGAACCGTCGCTGCCGGGTGGCGCATTGAAAACCGCGCGCAAAGGGATCGGAAGATTTGCGCTAAAAGCTATCGGAAGGGCAGCGCATGCAGGTATCGATCCCCAAAACGGAGTTAATGCCATCGAAGAAATCTCTCAGCAAATTCTAAAGCTTCAAAAAATGACGGATCCAGTGCGCGGTACGACCGTTACAGTAGGCGTGGTCCAGGGCGGCACGCGGCCAAATGTTGTGCCTGCCGAGGCAGCCGCAGAAATCGATATCAGGATTTCGTCGATGGAAGAAGCCGAGCGGATGACGAAAATGATCAAAGCGTTGTCGCCGCAACTGCCGGGTGCGCGGTTAGAGATTCGCGGGTCCATTAATCGGCCTCCAATGGAACGGACCGCAGAGACGATTCGCCTTTTCCAGTTGGCGCAAAAGGTTGCTCAAACCCTCGGCATCGCCTTGAAGGAGGGTTCCACGGGAGGCGCCTCCGACGGAAATTTCACGTCGGCCCTCGGCATTCCAACTCTCGACGGTCTCGGTGCTGTCGGAGGAGGCGCGCATGCGGTTGACGAATGGGTGGATATCCAATTGCTGCCGCATCGGGCCGCTCTCCTCGCCGGTCTCCTTTCAGAACGTCTTTGACAGACTCGCAGCCGGATATCTAGAATGAAGGTGATTGACGGTTGCGAAAGTAAGTAGAGGGCACCTTCAGCAGTGAAGGTGCATTTTTATTTCGCATGAAATCGGTCTTCTACGTTGAAGAAGACTTCGTTGCCAGTCTTCTGAAGCAGTACTTCGTTGGCAGCGGCAGCACAGTTTTTTTGAGACGTTCGGACAACGGCAATATCGGCGAACAGATCGCACTGGACTCCACCGATCTATTTTTCGCCCAATCCGAAGATCCCGAACGGCTTTCCAAGGTTCTCGAGACTGTCCGCCAAAAGGGCCGGCACGTCCCCACGCTCGTGCTGACTTCTCAGCCCGATCGGATTCCGGAAAAATACAAATCGTTCGCGCATTTTGTTTCAATGCCAGAGTTATTGGAATCCAATTTTCGATGGCACGTGCGTCTGGCTAAGACGATGCGGCGTGTCGAAGAAGTGAAAGCTCACTTTGACGGTGCCGAATCGGTTCTCATATTGCTTCAGGATGATCCGGATCCGGATGCGATCGCGAGCGGATTGGCATTGCGTCAGGTCCTAGGACGCAATAAACAGACTGCACCGTTGGGTTCCTTCGGGCGCGTCACTCGTCCCGAAAATATCACGATGGTGAGGTTACTCGAGATCGAAATTGAGAAAGTGACGAAGCATGCCCTGAAGAATTTTGATCGTATCGCCGTTGTGGACTTGCAGCCGCCGCACATGGCCAATCCACCCGAAGAAATCGATCTCGTCATCGATCATCATCCCGAACAATTCAACTACAAGAGTCATATCAAAGATATTCGGCCCAGCTACGGAGCCACTTCCACTGTTCTGCTGGAGTATTTACTTTGTGCGAACAGCGTTATCGGGACGCGGCTCGCGACAGCGATGCTGTACGGTATCAAAAGCGATACGTTCGCGCTGTCACGTGAAGTGAATGAATGGGATGTGGAAGCATTCTCGTATTTGTACCCGCTGGCGAACCAGAATTTAATGCGCCGCATCGAACGCCCGGAATTGCCGCCGGCCGCCTTGGATGCGCTAAGCCTGGCGTTGAAGAATCGCCGCGTCATCGACAAGGTCGCATTCATCCATCTCGGACGCATCGAGCGTGACGATCTGATTCCGCAAATGGCGGATTTCAGCCTCTCTTTCGAAGGCATAGAATGGGCGTTCGTCAGCGGAGTTTTCGAATCGAACTACATCATCTCTGTCCGCAATGTCGGATACGTGCGGGCGGCAGGTCGGGTGCTGAAGGAGGCCTTCGGCGAAATGGGTTCGGCCGGAGGCCACGCCTCGATGGCAAAGGCGATCATTCCCATCACTGAATTCCATCATCGATGGGAAATCGAGCCCCGAAACGTCCGGCAGATCGACCGCAAAGTCCAACAGCGTTTCCTGAAAGCGCTACACAGCGCAAAGTAAAATTCGGGGCCAGACGGGTGAATTCCCTATTTTTGAACTGCAAAATAGGGAATTCACCCGTCTGACCCCGAATTTCTCATGCGAGCCGTTATACAACGTGTCACCAGCGCCCGGGTCCTCATCAACGAAATGGAATATTCGCGAATCGGCCGTGGTCTTTTGGTCCTTGTCGGTGTCGAAAAAGAGGACACGGATGAAGATGCTGTAGCGCTGGCACGCCGAATCGCGGAACTACGGATCTTTGAAGATGACGCCGGGAAGATGAATCGATCCATTTCGGAAATCGGCGGGGAAATACTCGCAGTTTCTCAATTCACTCTGCTCGGCGATTGCCGTAGAGGACGGCGTCCTTCGTTTGATCCGGCGGCTCCTCCCGACATTGCGCGGACGCTATATGAACGATTCGTTAACGAAATAGACGCCCTTGGAATTGCCATCGCAACGGGCGTGTTTCAGGCGACGATGAATATCGAGCTAATGAATCAAGGCCCGGTGACTTTCATTCTGGACAGCCGGAAACGATTTTGAGGGGTCTCTGGAGGCAGCAAAAGAACAGGCGCGCGGCCGAGGGTGGCAATGTAATCCATGAACAGATTCACTGTAGCGGGGTTGGCCAGCAGGTAATTCGACACGCTCCATCGGCAGAGCCGGGCGAAGGGCTGTAATGGACTGACGAGCCATCCTCGAACCGACTCATCATGACCCAAAGGCGCCGGCGTGGCATAAGCCCAGGACGACAGATTCAATGTTTCCAATGCTGCGCAGGCGTCGCGCGCAGTAGCAATCAAAACAGGATCATCCTTGACGGTCGGCGAATACCAGAACGGCTTTGAGGGCGCAGCAGCTTGGGGTAGATCTGAACGGGGGACAGCAAGCGCGGTGACGGCGCGTCCTTCGATGAGTCTTCTAAGCTCTTCGAACCGCGACCATCCCGTTTCCGCAGTCCTGTTCGCTTCCGCTATACTGGCCATGGTCTGATCCCATCGAGACCCGAATGCAAGCGCAGATGTCACGGCCTCGCTGAATGGAATCGACCCCGACGAGACCAGTGCCGATAACAGTGCAGTGCCAATGATGTGAAAGCGCAGCGGGACGTCCGTTGCACGGTGACCCACCCATTCCAACAACGCGGATTGGAACACCAGGTTTTCCACAAGTCTGGCCGGAATCCGAAAATAATCGTAGGGCTTGCTGAATTGCTTCTTTGTCTCTAGAACTGCGGCGGGCGAGAGATTGCCTTCCTTCAGCCATGTATCGCGAACGGCTGCAATCGTCGTGTCGAAGTAATGATCACGATTGTGCAGGGTGTGGAACGTGAAAATGTCCCAACCTGTGATATTAGCTGCACAAATCATTCGCTGCCGGATGGCCCCAAGGGCATCGATTTCATTCAACCACCCCATAGCAACACTCTCGGCAGGCATAAAGTTGTAAAGAGGAGGAACCATAATGGTTGCGGGGCGCGCGGAACCGCTTCCATTGTCGAATCGATGTAGTCTGCGAAGCGCTGACGCCTTCCAGCGAAACCCTTTACGGGAGGGTGTTGGGACGGGATACGTCCGTCTCTTCCACGCCTGATCTGGTTTGCAGCCAGGTATTAACATAAGCAGCCTGCCGGGATGCAGCAATTTACCATCCAATATTAAAAAAATCCAAGAATTCCGCCTATTTGAATAGAAACCAGCCGTAAACGTCACATTTGGCGACGGATTTTTGACGATTTCCTCTCAAAGCCGGTGTGCTCGACCAAAAAAGTTGATACGCTGTCGCAGCAGCGTTCTGAGGACGATACATGAAGCCGCTGGATGATCTTTTTGTCGTCGACCTTTCCCGAATTCTGTCGGGACCTGTCTGCAGCATGCTGCTGGCAGATATGGGCGCCGAGGTGGTTAAAGTTGAGCCGCCGCCTTCGGGTGACGATAGTCGTCAGTGGGGACCGCCATTTATTGGCGGAATCAGCACGTACTTCCTATCCGTCAATAGAAACAAGAAAAGCTTGAGCCTCAATCTCAAGACGGCTGAAGGCCGACGTGTGTTGTGGAAACTGATCGAGCGAGCCGATGTCTTTATTGAAAACTTTCGTCCCGGCGTCCTGGAGAAATTGGGGTTTGGCTATGAGGCGGTGGCCAAAGTCCAGCGTCGGCTCATCTATTGTTCGATCTCCGGCTTCGGCCATACGGGTCCATACCGGGACCGCCCCGGCTACGATGTTATTGCCCAAGGAGAGTCCGGTATCATGGACCTCACCGGATATCCGGATGGGCCCCCCGCAAAATTAGGAGCGTCACTCGCCGACGTCGTTGCCGGCCTTTATGCACTTAACGGCATTCTTCTGGCGCTGCTGGCGCGTTACAAAACCGGCACTGGGCAGCACGTGGACATCAGTCTGCTGGATGGAATGGTTTCCACTCTGACTTATCAGGCGCTGATCTACCTTTCGACCGGCCGATCGCCCAGGCGGTTGGGAACTCGCCATCCGTCCATCGTGCCGTATGAATGCTTTCAGGCTAAGGACGGCTTCGTCAACATTGCGGTCACCAACGAAAAGCAGTGGGAGAACTTCTGCCGCGCGTTGGGTTTCGCTGAACTAGCCATCGATCCCCGGTTCCAAACTATGGAGGCACGCCTCACGCACTACGGCGAACTGAGACCCGTAATTGATCGGGTGATTTCGAAAATGACTCGCGCCGAAGCCATCGCGCGCATGTCGGAAGTTGGCATTCCTGCCGGCCCGATAAACACTATAGGTGAAATCCTGGAGGATCCGCAGATAAAAGCTCGCGAAATGATCGTCGAACTGACGCACCCTGAATATGGACCCTTCAGGACGCTCGGGATTCCCATCAAGTTGTCGAAAACGCCCGGCGAGGTGGCCAAAGCGTCGCCTCGGTTTGGAGAGCATAATCGTGAGGTGTTATCCAGACTTGGGTACGGAGAGGACGAAATCCGCAAGCTGGCCGAAGCCGGCGTCATCAGTTCGTAAGAGCCTCCGCCTTGATTTCACAGTCGCCAATCTCATATTCTTCAGTGTTCTCCTATGGAAACGAAAATCAGCAGTGTGCCGGTCCCGCCGATAGACGATTTGATCGAAATCAGGAAGCCGACTTCCCTGCTCATTGCGCAATTCTTTTTGTTTCCGCTGATCATCATCGCGATCTGCATCGGAATCTTTCTTCTTTTCGGGTACCTGACCTACGAACAAAAGACCGCGCAGGAGTACTTGAACGACGTTCGGACAGGTTCAGAACTGTGCTGCCGTTGGCAGTCTGCTTACGAGCTTTCCAACATCATCTCGTCGCAAAAGGAAAAACTTCGTCGTACGAATTTTGCAGATGGCCTGGTGAAGGTTTATCAAAGCTCGCGATCCGAGGATCCGCGAATTCGACGCTACCTTGCTCTTACGATGGGGCATCTGGGCGATCCGCGCGCCATTCCGGCACTCGTCGAAGGTCTAAGCGACAGCGACATCGACAATCAGATTTACAACATGTGGGCGTTGGGATCGATCGGCGACTCCGCTCCGGTTCCAGATATCGCTAAGAAGCTCGAGGCCCCGGACCCGGCTGTAAGGCGGACTGCGGCTTACGTGTTGGGCGCGCTGAAGGACCCCCGAGCGATTCGTGATTTGAAGATCGCCTTAAACGACCCAAGTCCGGACGTTCAATGGAATGCCGCGATTGCTCTCGCTCAATTGAACGACGCATCGGGAAGCGAACTGCTGACGACGCTGCTCGACCGCGGTTACGTGGACAAACTGGAGGGCATGACGTCGGAACAGAAGAGCCAGCTTGTAATAAACGCAATCAAATGTTTGGGCATACTGAAATTTCAAGGCGCTAAGGATAAAATACTCGCGCTCAGCCAGAATGATCCTGATCTGGCCGTGCGCGATGCTTCACTGGAAGCATTGAAGAAGTTTTAATTATTTAGCTCATAAGCTTTGGGAGATTCCAATGAGTAAAGAAGAGTCAGTCGAAACCGCTCCCGCAAAGCCGGCCACGCCGCCGCCCAAGCCGGCTGCAGCAAAAGCGGCAGCTGCTCCCGCTTCATCGAAGACTGCCGTCCCACGCCGTTCCTTGCTGTCGTGGGTGACTTTAGCCTGGGTCGCTTTCACGGCCTCAATGCTCGCCTCCTTAACAGCCACAGCAAGATTTATGTTTCCCAATGTTCTTTTCGAGCCACCGCCAACGTTTAAAGCGGGGTTTCCCAACGAAATTCAAATTGGGCAGGTCGACGAACGATTCAAGCAGCGCTTCGCCGTTTGGCTGGTGCGGAGCGCTTTTGACGAGTGGGGAATGGGAAGCGGCATTTATGCGCTGTCTACGGTGTGCACGCACTTGGGCTGCACGCCAAATTGGCTGGAAGCAGAACAAAAGTTCAAGTGTCCCTGCCACGGCAGCGGTTATTACAAAACGGGCGTTAACTTCGAAGGCCCTACGCCGCGGCCGCTGGAACGGTATGCAATCGCACTGGCCGATGATGGGCAGATTCTCGTGGACAAAAGCAGGAAGTTCCAGGCGGAAAAGGGTGAATGGACCAATCCGGCTGCGTTTTTAAAACTGTAAGAGTTTCTCAAACCTATGGCTAATTTCACAGATCGGCTCAAAGAGATTTTCAAAGCTCTATCGCCCGCGAAAGTTGGCGAATACATCCAGGAAAGTCAGATCTATCGGTCCGTCTTCCGTGTGGGTGTGCCGGATTCGGACCGCAAACGCATGTTGGTGATGCTGGGAAACGTGTTTCTTCACCTGCATCCTGTGAAAGTGCGCAAGTCCGGCATTCGCATGCGCTACACCTGGTGCATGGGCGGTATTACCTTTTTCCTCTTTCTCTCACTGACGTTCACGGGACTCTTGCTGATGTTCTACTACCGTCCGACGTTGGAATACGCCTACGTCGATATCCGCGATCTTCGCGAACAGGTTCCGCTCGGCATCATGCGTGAAATCCACCGGTGGGGCGCGCACGCCATGGTCATCGCGGTCTGGCTGCACATGTATCGCGTGTTCATGACCGGTTCCTACAAACCGCCTCGCGAGTTCAACTGGAATGTCGGCGTGATCCTTCTCGTTCTAACTCTGCTGTTGAGCTTTACGGGCTATCTGTTGCCCTGGGATCAACTTGCCATCTGGGCGATTACGGTGGGCAGCAATATGGCTCGGGCCACGCCGTTCGCTGGACACGAAGGACCGGGTTCCGCTCTTATGAAATTGGGGGACATCGCCTTCGTCAACAATCAGAGTGACGCGCGATTTGCTTTGCTGGGCGGCCGTTTCGTCGGCGAAGCGGCGCTGCTTCGTTTCTACGTTCTTCATTGCGTTGGATTGCCATTGGTGGCAGGGTTCTTGATGGCCATCCACTTCTGGCGCATCCGGCGTGATGGCGGTATTTCCGGACCACTATAGAGAGAACGAAAATGTTCATTAAAGAGATCATCAATGCGATTACCGCGCCATATTTTCTGATCACGGCGGCGGCCATTCTGCTTCTGGTTTCGCTGAAATACCCAGACAGGTTCTACACGAGCAAATCAGGAGGTATCGTGTTCGCGTGCATGTTCGCTTTCCTCGGGATCAGCATGCTGGACCCGAACTTCCGGTTGATTGTGACAAAGCCCGACAACGTACCGATTGTCGGCATGCTTTTCCTTGTGCCATTTTTCACCTGGTTCGCATTGCGTGAAGCGGTAAGAAACGATCAACGGATCGCGGAGGGCAAGCCGCTCGTCGAACAGGAAGAAACCGCTGACAAAGTGCTGACGTGGCCGGACCTTGTGTACACCGAATTGATTTGCATGGTGGTTCTAACGGTTGTCTTGATCGGTTGGTCGATGGCATTGCAGGCCCCTCTTGAAGAGCCGGCAAATCCATCCAGCTCACCGAATCCGTCCAAGGCGCCCTGGTACTTCCTTGGATTGCAGGAAATGCTCGTATACTTCGATCCCTGGTTGGCAGGTGTCGTTTTCCCTGGACTCATCATCGTCGGGTTGATGGCCATTCCGTACATCGACACGAATCCGAAAGGAAATGGGTACTTCACTCTCAGAGAGCGCCGCTGGGAAATTACGACATTCTTGTTCGGTTTCCTGATTCTTTGGATTCTGCTTGTGATTCTTGGAACCTTTCTTCGTGGTCCCAATTGGAATTTCTTCGGCCCTTACGAGTTCTGGGATATTCACAAGCTCGAAGCACTCGTAAATGTAAACCTGTCCGAATACATCTGGGTTAAAGGCCTCCCATGGCTTGGGTACAACGGAGGATTGCCCCAAAATGCTTTCTTACGTGAGATTTTTGGGTTCATCGTTGTTCTGGGCTATTTTCTATTGATTCCACCGTTCCTGGCCAAAAAGTGGTTCAAAGGTTTTTATCCGACGCTCGGACCGGTTCGGTTCCACGTGATGACGTTCCTTCTGTTGGCAATGGCAGCACTGCCCATCAAGATGGTGCTGCGATGGCTTTTTAACTTGAAGTACATCATCGGAATTCCCGAGTACTTCTTCAACATCTGACGGCACGCAACGGAGCAAATTGTGAGCAGCGAAACTCCCAACGAGGGCGGGCACAAGAAACCGCCCATACCTACACCAGCAAAGAGGATTCCCGCGCTAAACATCGAGAAGCGTGGCGACCGTCTTTACGAAGTCATTTATCTGCATAAGTGGTTCGCGATTTCGAGCATTTTGCTTTTTCTGTTCACCGTGGCAATGGTGCTGGTGGACTATTCGCGCGAATGGAAGAGGTATCAGCGCGAGTTCGTCCGTTTGCAGATCCAGCGGACGGAAAGGGATAGACAGCAGGTCTTATCTTCTTTGGATCGCGCTAAATTTCAACAGCTGCAGCAGCAGCTCCAGCAGGCTCGTGCCCAGCAGCAACAAAACGAAGCGCAGATCGACAAAATCCAGAAACAATTGGGCGATCTGAACGCGAAGTACTATGCGGCCGATGAAAATTACCGTTTCGCGAAGGCTGTCTACGACAGCGATAAGTACGAATACGAAGAAGCAGCCGCTTACAAACGTTCGAACGCGCAGAGACTTTTCGAAAAGTTGAAGGAAACCGGGAAGCGGATGAACGATTACAAAGCGCAGGGGGAAAAACTGACGCTGGACATCCGCCAAGCGAACGCCGAGCTGGACAAGTATGTTGGCAAGCGGAATGAGATCCAAAAAGATCTGGACACGATGTCGACCGATTACACCCGGCTAACGACCCGATTGGACACTCTGAACCCCGGGATTATCGTGACGTCATTCCGGAATGCGCCGGTTTTCGATTTCATGAATCCGTCCGAGCGCATCAATCAGATCATCGTTAATAACCTCTACAACGATCAGCCATTCAAGGCGATTCCGCGTGTAGATCGTTGCACCACATGTCATTTAGGTATCGATCAGAAGACCTATCAGGACGCGGCCCAGCCGTTTAAGACACACCCGAATCTGGAGCTCTACCTGGCGTCCTCATCACCGCATCCCATGGAATCTTTCGGTTGCACGACCTGTCATGCCGGCCTGGATCGCGCAACAAGCTTCCAGAACGCCGGACACATGCCGCGCAGCGAGGAACAGCGCAAGGAATGGCAGAAGAAGTACTCGTGGCACGAACAGGAATTCCTCGAAACGCCAATGCTGACGATGAACAACATCGAGGCCGGTTGCTATAAGTGCCATAATGCCAGTCCCGAAGTTCCTCAAGCGGCTGCTCTGAATGGCGGGCGCGATCTCATTCGCATCTACGGGTGTTTCGGCTGCCACAAACTTCCGGGTTACGAAAACATCCGCAAGGTTGGTCCCGATCTTTCGACCGTTTCCGGAAAACTTACGAAACAGTGGGTACGGAAATGGTTAGAGAACCCGAAAGAATTCAAATCGCAAGCACGCATGCCCCAATTCTGGTGGAACTCGAATAACAGCGGCAGGCCGGATTGGGACAAGAGGAATGCCGCCGAGATCAACGCCATTACCGAGTATCTCTGGTCGAAGTCGAAACCGAAGGAGTTGCCCCCGGGCCGGACTAATGGCAATGCGGCAGCCGGCAAGCAGATTGTCGAAACCGTCGGATGTTTCGGCTGCCACGCGATTGGTCCAATCCAAGAGGCGGCGAACCAGACTCAGATCCGCCGTAGGCACGGATTTAACCTCGAGAATCAGGGAAGCAAAGTCAGTCAGAGCTGGATCTACAACTGGGTGAAGGATCCCACGCAAGTTTGGCCGGACACCAAGATGCCGAGTCTGCGTTTGACCGACGAAGAAGCTGCGAATGTAGCCGCGTACCTTTCATCGCTGAAGAATCCCGAATGGGAACAAAAGCCGCTGCCGGAAATCGACGAGACGGCTCTCGATGACGTTACTCTGGAGTTGCTACGGACGAACTCCACCGATATCGAAGCTCGTGAAAAGCTCAAAGGCATGACGGCAGAACAGAAAAATCTGTTCGCCGGAGAACGCTTGATCAGCCGTTATGGTTGCTTCGGCTGCCACAACGTTCCCGGCTTTGAAAAGGCGCAGCCGATAGGAACGGAATTGACGGAGGCCGGAAGCAAGCTGATTTCCCAGCTCGATTTCGGTTTCCTGCCCATTGAGCACTCACGCCGTGCCTGGTACGAACAGAAACTCAAGGACCCGCGGATTTTCGATGTGGGCCGGGTCAAAAGACCGGAAGAACTTTTGAAGATGCCGAACTTCCGCTTCAGCGACAAGGATGTGGAAGCGATTTCGGGCGTGCTTGTCAGCCTGGTGAAGGATCCGGTACCGCTCGAAATGCGGGACAAGACGCCACAGGCCATCGTGGATGGCCGTCAACTAATCGCGGAGAAAAATTGCAGAGGCTGCCATCTCGTCGAGGGTGTCGGAGGGGATATTCGGCCGACGAAGGAACAAGCACAGTGGCCTCCCAATTTGAATACCGAGGGCTTCAAGACTCAACCTCTCTGGTTGCATTCCTTCCTGAAAGATCCAGGCAGCGTGAAACTGCGGCCCTGGTTGACGGCTCGAATGCCGACGTTCCACTTCACGGAACAGCAGGCAGCTACGATCGAACGTTATTTTTCGGCGTTGGATAGGGTGGACTATCCGTTCATTTCCACCGAAGTCGAGTCGGACGCACAGAGACTGAATGTTGGCGCCGATCTTTTCATGAAACTACAGTGCACCAGCTGCCATCCTACGAGCAATGCGATTCCGCCCGGGAAATCGCCTGAAGATCTCGCACCGAATCTCCAGCTTGCTCACGAACGCCTGCGGCCCGATTGGGTCCTGCAATGGGTAAGGGACCCGCAAAAAATCTTCCCCGGTACACGAATGCCGACATTTTTCCCGCCGAACGACAAAGGTGTGCCCGTCAGTCCGTTTCCCAATATCCTGGGCGGTGACGTAACGGCTCAGATCCTCGCCATTCGCGACCATCTGTTCATTACGGTCGGCGGCGGCCGGCGCGCACCGCGCAGCGGAACCGCGACCAGATAAAATCAGCCACAAAAGCCACAAGAGGTTGCCAACGCCTCTTGTGGCTCTTGTGCATTTTTGTGGCTAATAAAATCCAGTGAGATGGGATATATTGATTTGTTCGACTTTACTACAGATAACCAACCTTAGACTTGGAGATCCTAACATGCATAAACGATCCTTAGTGCTTTGGGCCTTCCTTCTCGTGGTTGCGCTTGTTGCAAGCTGCGGAGGGGGAGGCGGCGAAACAAACGTTCCGCCACCTCCGGGCGCCGGTGCCCCGGGCGGGGCCCCGGCATTTGACATGTCGAAGGCGAATGCCACCATTACCGGCAAGATCAGCTTCGAAGGCACGCCTCCTCCGAATGACAAGATCCAGATGTCGGCGGACCCGTACTGCGCGCAGCATGCCCCTCAAAATCCGACGACCGAGACAGTCAAGGTCAGTGACGGTGGTTTGGAGAACGTCATCGTCTACGTCAGCTCAGGCCTTCCGGCCGGTGCGACGTACGCCCCGCCGACAACGCCGGTCGAGATCAACCAGGAAAACTGCCATTACATTCCACATGTCTTCACGATGATGACGAATCAGCCGCTGAGAGTAAAAAACAGCGACATGACGCTGCATAACATTCACGCGTGGGCGGAAAAGAACCCACAGTACAACGTCGGCCAGCCTGTGAAGGATATGGTGAGCCAAACCAAGTTCGCGAAACCGGAAGTGCCTTTGCCGGTCCGCTGCGATGTCCATAAGTGGATGGGTGCGTTTATTGGCGTCTTCGATCATCCCTTCCATACGGTATCGAAGTCCGGTGGCAGCTTCGAGCTCAAGGTGCCGCCAGGCAATTACGAAATTACCGCGTGGCACGAAAAATTCGGAAAGAAGACCATGATGGTTCAAGTCGGCGACAACGACAAAAAGGAAGTCAATTTCAGCTTCGACGCCAACGACAAGGGTACTGCCGACTGATGGATGTAATCAGCGCGAACCCCCCTCCCTCTGGGAGAGGGCGGCGCGAAGCGCAAGCCCGTCAGGGCGAAGCCTGTGTGCCGAGCATGTTCAGCAGCTCGGAAGTGAAAGTCTTCTATCCAACCTGATGGAGGTGAAGGATTAGCGAAGCGCAAGGGCTACCGCATGATGGGGGTCCGAAGGAAGCGTGGAGCAA
>Ga0209237_1001165_pt1 | contig 15552 bp, 18 predicted proteins | sample GraSoi013_1_40cm_2_FD_185820 | JGI IMG/M metagenome (GOLD analysis project Ga0209237, IMG submission 185820) | Grasslands soil microbial communities from the Angelo Coastal Reserve, California, USA - Sample 10_02_2013_1_40cm (SPAdes) (version 2) | ecosystem: Environmental > Terrestrial > Soil >... | reverse complement strand
GTACAAGCGCTGCAAAAGGGTAAATATCAGGTCCTATCGATGGGAGAAAACCGGCGCAGGCGATGGATGGCGCTAACAGCCTTCCTGATTGCCTCGGTGTGCCTCCTCCTTTCTGATTCCAAGCCGTTCTTCTATACCGGTTACGTTGCGATGATGGGGGCAGGCCTGCTGCTGGCTCCTGCCTTGACGCTGTTCCTGTCCAAGGGATTGCGGCCGGTTCTGAGACGGCTCCTTCCGGCTGAAGGAACGCTCGCCGCCGATAGCCTCGTCGAAGCACCTCGACGGACTTCCGCAACCGTGTCGGCACTGATGCTTTCGCTGGCGATGGTGGTCGGTTTCGGTGGCTTCGCACACTCGTTCTACAGTTCTATCCGGGAATGGATGGACAATGCCCTCAACCCGGATTTCTTCGTTGCCCCGAGCGAGAACCTCGCCACACGGAGTCTTACATTTCCCGCAGAAATCAGCTCGGTCATCGAACGCGTTGACGGGGTCGATCAGGTCCAAGTGGTGCGCGATGCGCGCGTCACGTACCACGGGGTGCCTGTAATGGTCATTGCGATCGAAACAGAAAAAGTCGCAAGCACAGTTCATCGAACACCCGTCGCCGGTTCATTGGAGGAAATGAACCGTCTCACAGCGGAAGGAAAAGGCTTGTTCGTCTCGGAATCGTTCGCTACAAATCTCAAAACAAAAATGGGCGACGTCGTGGAATTACCGACTCCGTCGGGCCTCCTCAAGCTGCCCATTGTCGGCATTATTCGTGACTACTCCGACCTGCGAGGATCCCTCTTTATTGATCGATCGGTTTATCGGGCTTGGTGGAAGGACGACACGGTAAACATCGCCCGGGTTTACGTACGAAAAGGTCAAAACGTGGAAGCTGTGCGACAGCGGGTGATCCAGACGTTGTCGTCACGCTATCGCCTTTTGGTTCTCACAAATCGCGAGGTCCGCGACTGGATCATGAAGTTGCTCGACCAGTGGTTCGGCATGACGTACAACCAGATTGTCGTCGCCGTGCTTGTCGCGGTGCTGGGAATCGTGAATACGCTGACGGTCTCGATAACAGATAGAAAACGCGAGTTGGGCGTAATGCAGGCTGTCGGTGGGCTTCGAAACCAAATTCGGTGGACCGTGTGGATCGAAGCGCTGACGATCGGTGTCATGGGGCTCATACTCGGCACTTGCCTCGGCGCCGTCAATCTGTATTACACGTTAGGTATGATCAAGCGGGATCTGGGAGGAATCGGTCTCGACTATATCTTCCCCTCAGCGTTCATGATGCTGATGGTGCCGATCATCCTCGGAGCCGCATGGATTGCCGCGCTCGGTCCCGGAGAAGCCGCAGTCCGTGGAAGCTTGGTAGAGGCGCTGGAGTATGAGTAGGGTTCTCACCACCGCTTTCAATATCTCTTTCGTGCTGCTGCAAATCGACCCCCGGCAAATTGTCGAAGAGGCTCAGCGCCGGACGATGACTCAATCGCAGCGCTACGAAGGCACACTGAGGGTGATCGACGCGAAAAATAAGATCACCGAAAAACGATGGCAGTACGACAGGATCGGCTCGCATGGGTCGAGTAAAGCAGTGCTGCGATTCACTGCCCCGGCTGAAGTCAAGGGCGTTGCTTTGTTGGTGCTGAATCATCCGGATCGCTCGTCGGATCAATGGATGTGGACGCCGGCGCTCAATCGGGACCGCAGGATCGCATTGCAAGATCGCTCGACGCGATTTTTCGGCACTGATTTCAGCTTTGAAGACCTTGAGGAGCGCGATACGAACCAGTTCGATTTCAAGCTTCTCGGCGAAGAGTCCATCGATGGAGCCAGTTGCTGGAAAGTTCAGTCGACGCCCAGGCAGACGAAGGTTTCGCAATATACACATTCCTACCTATGGATACGCGAGGACAATTACGCTTTCGCCCAGATTGAAAACTACAATAAAGACCAGTTGGTCAGGCGCGCTCATTATTCGGATATCCGCAACGACCAGGGGATCTGGACCGCGCACCAGATCGATATGCACGATTTGAAACGCAATAGTCACACAATCTTGAGAATCGAAAAACTTCAGTACAACGTGCCGATGAAGGATGACGCCTTCACGCGAGAGGCACTGAGTCGCGAGTCTTGATTGAGGGGAATGTTCGCGCTCTCACGTTGTTGCTCCTTGTGATGCTCGCGACGTCAAACTGTTACTCGCAAAACTACACTCAGCGGGGGTTTCTCGAGACCCAGAGTACGTTTTATCCACAAGAGGCGCCGAACGACCGCGCACATACCGTCGGTGAATCGCTCTTTCGGTACGAAGGATTCTTCAGTCCCTCGAGTTCGGTCCAACTCGCCGGAGCGTTAGACTTTCGCATCGACACACATCGGCAGGCGGGCCGGGATTTCCAGCTGTCGTGGCAAGATCGCGAAATTCGCCGGCCTCTCGGCGAGATCCGGCGACTGAGCGCGACGTATCACAACGGTCCTCTGACATTCGAAATTGGAAAGCACTTTATCCGTTGGGGAAAGAGCGACATCGTTACTCCCACCGATCGTTTTGCTCCGCGCGACTTCCTGGCAGTCGTGGACAACGACTTTCTGGCCGTCACAGCGGCGCGATTCAATTTTGAGAAAGGCACAAATACGATCGAGGCGGTCTGGTCGCCCCGCTTCACACCAAGCCGCATTCCGATACCCAATCAACGATGGGCGGTTTTGCCCGAACTGCCGCCCGGCATAACGCTCCGAGATGCGGGCGCTGCCTTTCCAGGAGGGCCGCAGTCGGGTGTGCGGTGGAATCATGCCGGAGCCATCGAATATGAACTGTCGCTTTATCAGGGTTTCAATCATCTTCCGTCCCTCGATGCGGTTCCTCGGTTCACTTCTGGTGGCATCCAGGTGGATGTTCAGCGCTTCTACCCGAAAATCATCATGGCAGGCGGAGACATTGCCGCTCCAACACCTTGGTTCACGTTGAAAGGCGAAGCGGCGCAGTTCAATTCGAGCGACGACCGCGCAGACGAATACGCGCTGTATGTGATTCAACTCGAACGGACGTCCGGCGAATGGTTCTTTGTCGGCGGTTACGCCGGAGAAGCTATCACACGCCACGGATCGCGCGCGGCCGATTTTGCGCCGGATCGAGGATTGACCAAGACACTCCTGGGCCGCGCTGGTTACACGATTGATGCGAATCGAAACATCGTGTTCGAAGCCGCTGTGCGGCAAAATGGCGAAGGCGTCTGGGTCAAGAGCGAATATTCACACTTGTTGGGCCTGCACTGGCGCGCCACTCTCAGTGTGACGCTGATATCCGGCAATACCGGTGACTTCCTGGGCCAATACCATCGAAATTCACACGCGATGATTGTCGTAAGATACAGTTTCTGACGGCAAACTATGTTAAAAAATAACGATGCCTTTCGACCCCGTTGTGCGCCGTCTGATCGCCAGCTTCAGGAATTCATCTCATTGGGACAGCCAACTCGACCTTGAACTTCTTCAGAAGCTTTGGCCGGTCCTTGCAGGTCCGAAGCTTGCGGGCGTGGTTACAATTGTTGCTCTCCAAGGCTCGCGGGTTGTAGTGAATGTTCCAGATCAGATCTGGAGCAAGCAGTTGATGAAGATGAAACCGGAACTCTTGGCCAGAATGAACGAACCATGGCCGGTGCCGTGGATCGCGGAGATCGTCTTTACGTATGAAAATTAGTGAAGCGGATGTTGAATACGTTGCAAAACTCGCAGTGTTGGAGGTTGCCGATGACGAAAAGAAGGAACTTGCCGAGCAACTGAGCAGGATTGTGGAGTACGTCGACAAGTTAAATGAGTTGGACGTCAGTCGGATTGAGCCTACTCCTCAGGTTGTGACAAGCGTCAAACACGCCGTCCGGGACGATCGAGTTGCGCCTCGAACCGGAAGCTCCGAAGCCGCCAGGACCGTGAAGCTTTTCAAGGTGCCAAAGGTCATCACGGAACGATGAATCTCCAAAACATTACGGCCGATAAGCTTGTCGGGCTATATAAGAATCGCGATCTGACGGCCACCGAAGTTATTACCAGCCTTTATGAGGACATCGAACGCACGGATAAGGATGTCCACGCATTTCTTTCAATCTGTCGCGAGCGCGCGCTGGAAGAGGCACGCCGCCTGGACGCGAGGATTGCATCAGGCGAGCCGCTGGAGCCTCTAGCAGGCGTGCCTGTTGCGATCAAAGACAATATGACCATTCGCGACATGACGACGACCTGCGGCTCGCGCATTCTTGAAAACTATGTGCCTCCGTACACTGCGACTGCCGTCGAGCGTTTGCGCAGCGCGGGAGCCATCGTCGTCGGAAAAACAAACTGTGACGAGTTCGCAATGGGTTCATCTACGGAAAACTCCGGATTTTTTGTGACTCGAAATCCTCATAACCTGGACCGAGTGCCCGGAGGGTCGAGTGGAGGGTCGGCCGCCAGCGTGGCCTCAGGAACATCAGTGATCGCACTGGGATCCGACACCGGCGGATCTGTTCGCACGCCGGCTTCGTTTTGTGGCGTTGTCGGCATAAAGCCGACATATGGCCGCATCTCCAGGTACGGCCTCGTTGCCTTTGCTTCCTCTCTTGACCAGATTGGACCAATCGCGAAATCGGTACGCGAATGTGCCCAAGCGCTCGAAGTAATTTCGGGTTTCGACCACTTTGATTCAACATCAGCAGATATTTCCGTGCCCGAATTCGTTAAGGATCTCGACCGGCCCATTAAAGGAATACGAATCGGAGTACCGAAGGAATATTTTGTCGCCGGCTTGGATGCGGAAGTGAGGGCGAAAACCGAAGCTGGGATGCGCATATACGAAGATCTCGGATGTACGCTGCATGAGATCAGTTTGCCCCATACCGAATACGCTATCGCTACGTACTATCTCATTGCGACGGCCGAAGCCAGCTCTAATCTTGCCAGGTATGACGGAGTCCGCTACGGTCTGCGTGTCGACAATTCCAGTCTTCAAGACATGTATCGGCGCACTCGCCATAGCGGGTTTGGCCAGGAAGTGAAACGGCGGATTCTGCTCGGCACTTACGCGTTAAGCGCGGGCTATTACGATGAGTACTACCTGAAGGCCTTGAAAGTCCGCACCCTTATATTGAGGGATTTCCAAAAGGCGTTCGAGCAGGTTGATATCATCCTGACGCCGACCTCCCCAACAGTGGCCTTCAAGATCGGAGAAAAGACCGGCGATCCGCTATCGATGTATCTGTCGGATATTTTCACAATTACTCAGCCCCTGGCAGGCATTCCTGCGATTTCGGTTCCGTGTGGAAAGAACTCCGAGAATCTTCCGATCGGCTTACAATTGATGGGAAATCACTTTGAAGAAGCCCTGCTTCTGTCGGTGGCACACCACTTCGAAAAGGCAGGAGGTTTTACTGTGTAAGCCGCGGGTTCCGCGGCTAAAATAACCAATATGACTCATTTGAAATGGCCTTTATTGTTGACTGTCATTTTGCTGTTTCCGCTTATTCCGGTGCGATCACAAACCTCGAGAATTGCGGTTGTGGATTTCGAAAAGGCCGTAGTGGAGTCAGCCGAAGGCAAGAAGTCATCCGAGAAATTCAATGTCGCGCTGCAGAGCAAACAAGCGGACGCTGAAAAGCGCCAGAAGGAATTGGAAGACGGGCAGAAAAAACTCCAAACGCAGGAACGGACTCTGAGTGAAACCGCAAAAGCCAATCTCCAAAGGGATATCGACCGGCGTACGACCGAGCTGCGGCGGTTAAATGAGGACGCGCAGAAAGAGCTTCAATCATTGCGCGATGAACTCCTGCGACCGATTGCGGAACGGGCCAGCGCCATATTGAATGCTCTAGCCGCGGAGCAGGGATACACGCTGATTATTGATGTTTCCAATCCACAAAGTAACGTCGTCTGGTTCAATCCGAAAAATGATCTTACCGAGGAATTGACCCGCCGTATCGATGCCGCCACAAAAACAACTGAGGCTGCAAAGCCGGCCGCCCCTCCAGCCGTGCGGCCTGCCGCGCCGGCTCCAGTAGCGCCGCCACGGACGGTAGCACCCGCGCCCGGCGTTCCTCGACCAACTCCACCAGCCCCGGGGTCTGGGAGACCGTAATGTTAATGGATTCGGTAGACGGGGTTTACTTTGGAGGATGACAGGTTCGTCACGATATCGATGCGGTGAAGCAGATGACTGGCTAGTTCTTCGAAGTTTTCCACTTCGCAAATTTTATCCATCTCGTCGATGATCCGGTTCAGGACCGACTCGATTTCCTCGTAAGTCTTTTCCTGGAAAAAGGGACGCTGGCATTCCAGCCGGCACTTATGGCGCAAGAACTCTTCCTTATAAAAGGCCGCAATTTGCTTTTTTCTGCTCTCCCCGATTTCCATGAAGCGCGGACTATAACTCCTCATTGATCACCCTGCAAGCCTCTTTTTCAGAATCTCGTTTACCGTTTGAGGATTCGCTCTACCGCCGGTTGCTTTCATGACCTGTCCCACAAAAAAACCGAAGTTTCCGGTCTTGCCAAGCCGGTACTGCTGGACAGGTTTCGGATTTTCTTCGAGGATCTGATTGACGATTCTCTCAATCTCGGCTGCGTTGGAGATCTGCACGAGTCCTTTCTCTTCAATGATCTGCTGCGGATCCTTACCCGACTTATACATCTCTTCCATGACTGTTTTTGCGATCTTGCCGGAGATCGTTCCCTTATCGACGAGCGAGATCATGCCGGCCAGCATCGTGGGAGTCAGCGGAGAATTGGAGAGATCTTTTAAATTGACATTGTTGTCATTATAGAAGCGCAGCAAATCACCCATGATCCAGTTCGCGGCAGTTTTCGCTTGTCCGCAAAGTTTCGCCGTCTCCTCCAAGAAATCGGCAAGCGCCCGCGTCGTTGTAAGGACTCCGGCATCGTATTCCGAGAGGGCATATTCCTTCATAAATCGCTCCCGGCGTGATTCGGGTAATTCGGGCATCGATTGTTGAATGGTCTTGATCCACTCACTATCAGCAACGAGTGGGGGCAGGTCGGGATCGGGGAAATACCGGTAATCGTGGGCTTCTTCTTTGCTGCGCATGGAGACCGTACGTTCTTCGAGGCTATTCCAAAGTCGCGTCTCCTGGACGACCTGGCCGCCGCTCTCGATAACTTCAATTTGGCGATTCACTTCGTAGTCGATCGCCTTCTGCACAAATCGAAACGAATTGATGTTCTTCAATTCGGTTCTTGTACCGAATTTCTGCTCGCCTATCCTACGCACGGAAACGTTGGCGTCGCATCGAAGGCTGCCTTCTTCCATGTTTCCGTCGCAGACACTGAGATACTCCAGGATTTGCTTAAGCCGCGCCAGATAGTCGTATGCTTCTGCCGATGACCGAATATACGGATCCGAAACGATTTCAATCAGCGGGACTCCGCTTCGGTTGAAATCGAGATAGGTCGAGCGGTTTGAATCCGGAAATCCTTCATGCAGCGATTTCCCCGCGTCCTCTTCCATATGGACGCGCTGGATGCCCACTTTTTTCTGCTTGCCGTCGACCCTGATCTCAATAAAGCCATACTGAGCCAATGGCCGGTCGTATTGGGAAATCTGATAACCCTTCGGAAGGTCGGGATAGAAATAGTTCTTGCGTGCCCACTGTGACTCGGTATTTATCTTGCAATTCAGGCCGAGCGACGCTTTGACGGCCATCATTAGGGCGACGCGGTTGAAAACCGGCAAAGCGCCAGGCAGCCCGAGACAAACCGGACAAGTATTGGCATTTGGCGCATCTCCGAATTTCGTGGAGCACGAGCAGAACAGCTTCGACTTCGTAAGCAGTTGAGCGTGGCACTCCAATCCAATGACGGCTTCGTAGGGGTGAATCATAGTTACGAGAGAATCATGAATTTAACATATTTCGCGCGAGGTCTGGATTCGAGAGGAAATGAAGGTGGATGTACGACGCAATGCCATTCGGGAATATGAAACCCTCGGAATATTCTCGGTGGCCTTGCTTAACGCTGTATCCGTTGCCGCTGCCCGTGGAACGCGAGTAGTGAAACTGATGCCCGCGAGCCGTCGTTCCCCGAGGTCCGAGTATGGAATCGGAATTCGTTCGGATCTCGCAATATCCGAAATCGACGAGCCTTCCAGTCATTTCAATTCGGACGGGAACAATGCCGACCATCCGTGCGTCATCGATTGACTCGGCCAGATACATCAATCCGCCGCATTCGGCGTAAAACTTTCTGCCCGATTCGATGAACCGCCGAATCGAGGTGCGCATTTGTGTATTAGCTTCGAGTTCGCGCCGATACAACTCGGGATAGCCGCCGCCGATGTACAAAAGATCGGCGTCCGGTACTTCAGCGTCTGATAATGGAGAGAACTCGATAATCTCTGCACCTGCATTCTCCAGTTCTAACCGATTCGCGTGGTAGTAGAACGAAAAAGCTTTGTCGTGCGCGAGTGCGACGCGTTTTGCACGTGTCTTACCCGCTCCCTCTGGGAGAGGGCGCGAAGCGCGAGCCCGACAGGGCGAAGCCTCAAGAGAAGGTGAGGGTCGCAAGATTGGACCAACCCTGTGTCCCTCACCCGGCGCGCCAGCCCGCTGGCTGTCGCGCCGACCTCTCCCAAAGGTAGAGGTAAAATTCTGAAGATCGATGTGTTTCTCGAAAAATTCCTCGATCGCGCGTATGCGCGACACCGTCAGTTCCTCCTTCGCCGTGAACAGCCCCAGATGCCTTTCCGGAATGTCGATGGAGGGATCGGCCGGCAACCACCCAAGAATCGGAACATCCCGGACCGCATCCGCGATCAACCGATAGTGCTTCTCACCGGCAACGCGATTGAGAATCACGCCCATGATCTTCACGGCAGGGTCAAATGATTGAAATCCGCGGATGATGGCCGCTGCGCTCCTCGCCATCGGATGCGCGTCAACGACCAGGATGACTGGCAGATCAAGCCACTTGGCCATCTCGGCCGTGCTTCCGGTCTCGGATTTACCATCAAAGCTGTCGAACAAACCCATCACACCCTCGACAATTGCCAGGTCCTTCCCCTCACTGGCACGAACGAAGAGACCCTGGTTCGCTTCACGAGGGAACATCCAACCGTCGAGGTTATGCGATGGAAGGCCCGCAGCGATTTCGTGTAAACCAGGATCGATAAAATCCGGTCCCACTTTAAACGGCTGCACGGCCAAACCACGTTTTCGCAGCGTTTCAAGAAGTCCCAAAGTAACGGTTGTCTTGCCGGAACCCGTCATGGGCGCGGAAATGACACATCCTTTCATGATGCTAGAATAGCGTGTAATGGTGAAAACGATCGAATGGACCGATGAAGGCGTCAGGATGATCGACCAGCGGAAACTGCCCATGGTTGAGGAATATCCCGTCTTTAAGAATTATCGGGACATTGCAGGCGCCATTCGCTCAATGGTCGTCAGGGGTGCCCCTGCCATCGGCGTTGCGGCCGCAATGGGCGTCGCTCTTGGCGTTCGCGATTCGAAAGCCGGAAACATGAGCGAACTGCGCGAAGAGTTCAATGAGATCACAGAAACTCTCGCCTCTACTCGCCCTACAGCTGTGAACCTCTTTTGGGCGATTGAACGCATGAAACGCCTGTTCAAGGAAATTGCGAGCGACGCGAGCGATAAGCGGGTCATTGCAGATCGATTGATCCATGAAGCTCTCGCAATTCAGGCCGAAGATATCGAAGGTAATAAGCGCATCGGCCGCTTTGGCCAGGAATTGTTGCCGAATTCGGGCACCATCCTCACGCACTGCAACGCAGGTGCGCTCGCCACTGCGGGGTACGGAACAGCGTTGGGCGTCATTCGCGCGGCTATCGAAAATGGAAAGCAGCTCCATGTTTTGGCGGGCGAGACGCGGCCATTCCTTCAAGGAGCGCGGCTGACGGCATGGGAATTATGGAAAGACGACATCGATGTGCGGGTGATTTCCGACAACATGGCCGGCAGCTTCATGCGTCAGGGACTGATCGATGCCGTTATCGTCGGCGCCGATCGCATTGCCGCAAATGGCGACGTCGCAAACAAGATTGGAACCTATTCCCTTGCCGTCCTCGCGAAACAACACGAAATCCCGTTCTATGTCGCCGCGCCTCTTTCCACACTGGATCTAAGAATTCCCGATGGTTCTAGTATTCCAATCGAGCAGCGCGACCCAGCAGAGGTTACGCATATTGGTGGCGTGCGTGTTGTTCCTGATGGCGTTCCGGTTTTCAATCCGGCTTTCGACGTAACGCCGAATTCGTTTGTGACGGCGATCATTACGGATCGCGGGGTAGCAGTGCCTCCATATATAGAGAATCTCCGAAGGCTGAATCACTTCTGATGTTAGTGCTCGGTATCGAGACATCGTGCGATGAGACTGCCGCCGCCATCGTGCGCGATGGGAGCGAAATCCTGTCTAACGTTATTTACTCGCAGGTGAAGACCCACACGCCTTACGGCGGTGTGGTTCCTGAACTAGCGTCTCGTGAACATCTCCTGAAGATCCGACCGATCGTGGATCAGGCCTTTGCTGACGCTGGTGTAAATCTCGACGGCATCGATGGCATTGCCGCCACGTGCGGCCCCGGACTCATCGGATCGCTTCTGGTTGGGCTGACTTACGCAAAGGCGCTCGCTTTCTCGAAGCACAAACCCCTGGCTGCCGTGAATCATATCGAAGGCCACATCTACTCGGTGTCGTTTGAACATCCCAAAGCCGAATTTCCGGCACTCGCTCTCGTGGTTTCCGGTGGTCACACGAATTTATTTTGGGTCGAGTCGGAGTCCGGCGACTTTCGTCAGTTGAAGTACAAGCTCGTCGGTAAAACGCGAGATGACGCCGCCGGCGAAGCCTATGACAAGGTGGCCAAGCTCCTCGGACTTCCCTATCCCGGCGGGCCCGTGATTGATCGGCTCGCGAAGAGCGGGAATCGCAACGCCATTTCGTTCTCTGTGGCGAAGATCTCGGACCGTTCGCTCGACTTTAGTTTTAGCGGGATCAAAACCGCGGTACTGCGGCTGGTTAAGGAAAACGAGAAACTGAAAGAAGACCCTCAGCGGCTCGACCTTGTTGCAAGTTTCCAGGAAGCTGTCGTCAACATGCTCTGGTCAACCACACTCAAGGCCATCCACCTTCTCCGGCCGCGATCCGTCATGCTATCCGGCGGTGTCGCCGCCAACAGCCGCCTCCGCGAGATTTTCGCTGAACGAACAGCCGAAGCCGGACTGACTTTCTACTTTCCCAAACCGATTCTCACCACCGACAACGCCGCCATGATCGCCGCTGCCGGTACGGCCAAACTCATGCGCGGCGAAATTGCGCCGATGGACGTAAATGCCGACCCGAACTTGCGGCTGGCGATCTCGGATCGCAACTTTCCCGACAAACGCTGGAAGACGTAGTACTGCTTTTCGTAACTACGGTAGGGTCGATCGACAGGCTTGGGGGCGGCGGAGGGCTGCGAGAGAGAGACTTATCGATGGACGCCTTACACGGTCAGGATTTCTTGCTCTTTCTTTTTCGCGACTTCTTCCAGTTTACGGATGTGATCGTCGGTCAGCTTTTGGATTTCAGCGATCGCGTGCTTTTCGTCGTCTTCGGATATGAGTTTGTCTTTGAGCATCTTTTTCAAGTGCTCGTTGCCGTCCCGGCGGATGTTGCGGACGGCGGTTCGATGCTCCTCCAGGACTCTATGGACGTGTTTGGCGAGTTGTTTCCGGCGCTCTTCGGTCAGCGGAGGAATTGGGATACGAATCAGACGGCCGTCGTTGGAGGGATTCAGGCCTAGGTCGGAGGCTCGGATTGCTTTTTCAATGGGACCGACGAGCGAAACATCATACGGCTGAACGGTGACGAGCGTCGGATCCGGGGTTCCCAATTGCGCGGCCTGATTAATGGGAGTCGGCGTTCCGTAATAGTCAACCTGGATGTTGTCCAGAATGGAGATCGAAGCCCGGCCGGTCCGTATGGATGCGAGTTCTTTTCGAATATCGTCGATGGCCTTTTCCATTCGCTTACGAATTTGCGCAACCTCGTCTTTGATTGCCATAGAAGACCTCGATTGAGGCGATGGTGCGTTAGTAAATCAAGGACCCGACTTTTTCCCCCTGGATAACGCGCCGGATGTTGCCCTTGGTCCGGATATTGAAAACAATGATCGGAACCTGGTTGTCCTTGGAGAGGGAAATGGCCGTGCTGTCCATAACAGCCAATCCCTGCGTCAAGACATCAATATAGGAAATCTCGGAGTACATTTTTGCGCTTGCCACTTTCGCAGGATCGGCGTCGTAAATTCCATCGACCTTTGTCGCCTTCAAAATCACTTCGGCTTTGATCTCCATGGCGCGAAGCGCCGCCGTGGTGTCCGTCGAAAAGTAGGGGTTGCCCGTTCCGGCAGCGAAGATGACGACGCGCCCTTTCTCGAGGTGACGTATGGCGCGCCTGCGAATGAACATCTCCGCAACTTCTCTCATTTCGATTGCGGACTGAACACGCGTGAAGACATCCATCTTTTCCAGAGCATCCTGCAAGGCCAGCGCATTGATTACCGTTGCGAGCATACCCATGTGGTCGGCCGACACCCGGTCGAAGCCCTGGGCGCTTGCCGCGAGCCCACGGAAAATATTGCCGCCGCCGATAACGACGGCAATCTGCACGCCGAGCCTGTGCACATCCTTGATCTCGCCCGCAATACGGCGGACGACCTCAGGCTCAATCCCGAATGAGGTTTCACCCATCAGCGCTTCACCACTGAGCTTCAGCAGGACGCGCTTGTATTTCGTATCCATTTAATTGAGTCCCTCTGTCAGCGTCGGGGCCTTCTTTTTCGTCTGCGCCCTATCGGGCTTGCGCTTCGCGCGGGCCAAGCCATCCTTAGCGTAGAACGCCTTCCGCGGCCTCACTGAGGGCTATTGGGCTAGGTCCCCCACGCCTCACTCGCCCAGTGCTGCCGCCACGTCTCCCGCCAAATCCGTTGACCGTTTCTCCAAACCTTCTCCCGTCTTAAATCTGGCGAACCGGCGCACCTGAATGTTCTCGCCGATTTTGCCGACGAGGTTATTGATGAGATCCTTAACTGTGATCGCGGGATCCTTCACAAACTTTTGATCGTGCAGGCAAGCCATCTCGTAAAAGGATTCCAGCTTACCCTCGGCGATTTTATCGATAATGTGTTCCGGCTTTCCAGAACCGCGTGCTTGTTCTTTGTAAATTTCCTTTTCTTTTTCGAGCACCTGGGCGGGGACGTCTTCGCGCTTCACATACAACGGATTTTGCGCGGCGATGTGCATGGCAATGTCCTTGACCAAAGCTTGAAATTCTGCGCTGCGCGCGGCGAAGTCGGTTTCGCAATTCACTTCGACCAGAACACCCAGTTTTCCGCCCGAATGAATGTACTGTCCAACTATGCCTTCGGCGGCGATTCGGGAGGCTTTCTTTTGCGCCGAAGCCAATCCTTTTTTACGGAGAATGACGATAGCCTGTTCCATATCTCCCTTTGCTTCGACAAGGGCGTTCTTGCAGTCCATCATTCCAGCGCCGGTCTTTTCCCGGAGTTCTTTCACATGTTTCGCGCTAATTTCCATAAGTTTCCTCTCAGCTTATCAGACAGAAAAATAGCCACAAAAAAGCACAAGAGCACCAAAAGTATTCTGTGGATTTTGCGCCTTTTTGTGGCTATTCGTCTCGTCTTTACATCATTGCGGCTTCGTTTGGCGTCTCCACGACTTCCTCGCCGCCGGCAAGGCGTGTCCGTTCGGCCTTCGCGCGGTCGAAAGGCGTTACGACGCCCTCAGTTTCGCCTGCTTCGGTTTGGGGCGGCGGCGCGGCCGCCGCGTCCTTGTTTACCGCGTGCCCTTCGATAACGGACTCCGAAACTTTCGACGCGAACAATCGGATGGCGCGTAGCGCGTCATCATTGCCTGGGATGACGTAATCAACGACATCGGGGTCGCAATTGGTATCCACGATTGCGATCACAGGAATTCCGAGACGGCGTGCTTCGGCGACGGCGATCTCTTCATTCTTGGAATCGATGACGAACATAGCATCCGGCAGGCCGGTCATATTCTTGATGCCTGCGAGGTTTTTCTCGAGCGCCTTGCGTTCCCGTTCCAATCGGGTGACTTCTTTCTTGGGCAGCAGCTCATAACGGCCATCGGTCGCCATGGCATCGAGTTCTTTTAACCTCTTAATGGACTTCTGGATCGTCGTGAAATTCGTCAGCAAGCCGCCCAGCCAGCGCTGATTCACAAAAAACATGCCGCAGCGCTGTGCCTCTTCGGCTATGGCATCCTGGGCCTGGCGCTTGGTTCCCACAAAGAGAATTGTTTTCCCTTGGGCTGCGAGTTCGGTAACGAATTGTGTTGCTTCTTTAAACAGGCGGAGTGTCTTCTGAAGATCGATAATGTAGATTCCGTTACGCTCACCGAAAATGTATTGCTTCATCTTCGGATTCCATCGCTTCGTCTGGTGTCCAAAATGGACGCCAGCCTCCAAAAGTTCCTTCATCGTAATAGACGCCAAATAAACCTCCCTTTCCAATTTGAGACTATTCAAGTCCCGCTAAGGACAGTGTCGACTCCACGAGAACGGGACTTAGTGACCAAAATCGCCGGTGGGGAGGCGATCCCGACTGGCGATAACCAAACATTTACCGCTTCGAGAACTGGAAGCGTTTTCGCGCTCCCGGTTGTCCGTACTTCTTACGCTCCTTCATGCGCGGATCGCGCGTAAGAAATCCTTCTTTCTTTAATATGCCGCGCAACTCGGTGCTGAATTCTACCAGAGCGCGAGCGATGCCGTGTTGTACGGCGCCCGCCTGTCCATGCGAGCCGCCGCCGTCTACCCTCACCAGGACGTCAAATTTATTCAGGGTGTCGGACGCTTCCAATGGCCGCTTGACCAGCATCCGGTGGGTTTCATCGCAGAAATATTGTTCTAAAGCTCTGTCGTTGATTTTGAAGTTGCCCGTCCCAGGCCGAAGAATCACACGGGCCGTCGATGTTTTTCTGCGGCCCGTGCCATAGTGCTGAACTGAACTCAATTAACCTCCATCCGTTCGGGCTGCTGCGCTGTATGCGGATGCTGTTCCGCCAGGTAAACTTTCAACCGCTTTACGAGACGCTTGCGAAGCTTATTCTTGGGCAACATACCGAGAACGGCCTCACGAACCATTTTGTCCGGTCTTGTTTCAAAAACCTTGCGGGCGGCAATTTCTCTCAACCCCCCGGGATATCGAGTGTGCCACCGATAGACCTTTTTATCGAGTTTTTCGCCTGTGAGTTTTATCTTCTCGGCATTGATAATGATGACATGATCGCCGCTGACCAGAAAAGGAGCATACTGAGGTCTATGCTTTCCGGATAAAATCGTTGCTGCTCTCGTTGCGACGCGTCCAAGGACTTGACCCGCCGCATCGATCACGTACCATTTGTCCAAAGCGGCAAATTCGCCAGCGGTTAAAAATCGTGTAGACATACTAAGACCCTTCGAGCAACCAATGGTCAAAAGTCTCATACTAATAGGAGCGCTTACGGCATGTCAAGGAGTCTGGGGT
>Ga0209237_1001164_pt1 | contig 15554 bp, 11 predicted proteins | sample GraSoi013_1_40cm_2_FD_185820 | JGI IMG/M metagenome (GOLD analysis project Ga0209237, IMG submission 185820) | Grasslands soil microbial communities from the Angelo Coastal Reserve, California, USA - Sample 10_02_2013_1_40cm (SPAdes) (version 2) | ecosystem: Environmental > Terrestrial > Soil >... | reverse complement strand
GTAGGTGGCGGCGGCGGCGCGGGCGTCCGCCCAGGCCGCGGCCGTCGCCGAGTTGTTGCGCAGCGCGATGTCGATCACGTCGGTGAGCTGCAACCCCTGCGCGCGCTGGGCGAGCTCCGGCGGCACGGCCGGGGCGGGGTGGGTGGTGTCCTGCGCCGGCCGCTCGCGCGGCGGCGTCCAGAAGACGTTGGGGGCCGGGGCCGTCCCGGCGACACCCCGCACGCCCGGGGGATTTGGGAAGCAGGCGGCGGCGAGCGCCGCGAGCGCGGCCAGCGCCCGCGCTCCGATCCGGCGCGTGGGAGAGGGCTCGCTTGCAGTCACCATGTTGAGTGGCAGGGCTCCTGTCTCGGTTCCATTCATACGCACGAGGGCGATGGGATGTGAAGCGCACCCCGTGGCAGCGTCCGGGCTCCAGGCCGGCTCTTGATCCTACACGAAACGCTGGGACGTTTCCATCCGCTTGCGCCGCTTCGTCGAAGGCGCGGTTGACCGGGACCATCCTCACGCCAAGATACGCTCGTGCAGTCTCCGGCTCACCTTTCCTGGAGGCGGATCACATGCGTTACCGTGTCTGGCTGCTCACGCCCCTGCGAACGACCGGGGTCCCGGTTAGCTTTTGATCCTCCATGAAACCGTGCAGCGTTCCCAACCGTTTGTTTTGCACGCCATCGGCCGGTCGTGCGGAGATTCCCAGCCCGTCGCGTCTGCGCTGCCGGAAAGGGATCGTTCGACGTGTCGATTTCGCGAAGCCCCGTTCGTTTACAGCTAGATATGAGGGGTCACATCCGGTCGAGTGCCTGGTCGATGGCGCTCCCGAAAGACAGCCGGTGAAAGGACGCATTCAGGCATGAAGCTCTCCGAAGTCGCGATTCGGCGCCCGGTGCTCGCGAGCATGGCGAGCGCCGCACTCGTGCTCTTCGGCGTCATCGGCTACACGCGCCTGTCGGTGCGTGAGTTCCCCGACGTCGACCCGCCCATCATTTCCGTGAGCACGACGCTCCCCGGGGCCCATGCACAGGTCGTGGAAACCGCCGTCACCGACATTCTGGAGGAGGAGTTGTCCACCATCCAGGGGCTGCGCACCCTCACCAGCGCGTCCCAGGAGGAGCTCAGCCAGATCACACTCGAGTTCAATCTCGATCGGCCAGTCGAGGACGCCGCCCAGGACGTGCGCGACAAGGTCTCGCGGGTACGCGGCCGGCTCCCCCAGGACATCCTCGAGCCAGTAATCGCGAAGCAGGAGGCTGACGCCCAAGCGTTCATCTATTTGTCACTCGGGGGGGCCAATTACGATCTGATGCAACTGTCGGATATCGCCGACCGCTTGGTAAAGACGAGACTCCAGAGCCTGCCAGGGGTGGGTAGCGCGCAGATCTACGGCGAGCGGCGCTTCGCGATGCGTATCTGGGTGAAGCCCGATGAGTTGTCGGCGCGCGGGCTGACGGTGCAAGACGTGGAGAATGCGATTGTCGCGCGCAACGTGGAGATCCCGGCGGGCCGGATCGAATCGCCGCGCCGCGAGTTCTCTGTGCGCTCGTTGGGCGAGCTCAAGACCCCCCGTGAGTTCGACGAGCTGGCGGTGGCGAGCCAGGGCACGCAGCTCATCAAACTGAAGGACGTGGCGCGCGTCGAGCTGGGGCCGGAGGACGACCGGTCGGTGTTCCGCTACAAAGGAAACCCGGCGGTGGCAATCGGGGTGATCCGCCAATCCAAGGCGAATCTTCTCGACGTGGCAAGCCGCATCCGCGCCGCGCTGCCCGCCATCCAGCAGACGCTCCCCCCCGGGGTGAGCCTCGACGTCGCCTTCGATACGTCGGTATTCGTGACGCACTCCATCAACGACGCACAGCGGACGCTGGTCATTGCAGCGATCCTCGTCGTCCTGATCATTTTCGTGTTTCTGCGGAATCTGCGGGCGACGATCATTCCGGGTCTCGCGATCCCGACATCGATCGTTTCCGCATTCGCGATCATGTACTTCCTGGGATTCTCGATCAATAACTTCACCCTGCTCGCCCTGACGATCGCGATCGGCATCGTGGTCGACGATGCGATCATCGTGTTGGAGAACGCCTACCGGCACCAGGAGGAGCTGCACAAAGAGCCGGAACAGGCGGCGATCGACGGCAGCCACGAGATCGGCTTCGCGGTGATCGCGACGACGATCGCGCTGGTGGCGGTGTTCACGCCGCTCGCCTTCCTCCGAGGCGCGACCGGCCGGCTGTTCAACGAATTCGGCATCGCGGTGGCGGGCGCGGTCGTAATCTCCGGGTTCGTGGCGCTGACCCTAACCCCCATGCTGTCCGCGAAGATCCTCCGGGTGTCGCACCAGCACGGCGCCATCTTCAAGCTGTTCGAGCGCGGGTTCAACGCCCTGGCCGACCACTATCGCCGCCTGCTGGACCGCGCCACCCACCATCGCATGGTGGTGGTCGCGGGTGGCGTGGCGACGGTGCTGCTGGCGGGCGTACTGTTCCGCGGCCTCAAGAGGGAGTTCGTGCCGTCAGACGACCGCGGCTGGTTCCTTGTGATCACACGGGCGCCGGAGGGCGCCACGCTCGACTACATGGACGGCTACCAGCGCCAGGTGGAGCAGATCCTCGGACGGACCAAGGACGTGGAGGGATATTTCAGCGTCATCGGGGGGTTCCTCGGCGGGGTGAACCGTGGGATCGTGTTCGTCCGACTCACTGATTGGAGCCAGCGCAAGCGCTCCGTACAACAGGTCTCGGCAGAGGTGCAGCCCCAGTTGTTCGGCATTCCGGGGATTCTTGCATTCGCGTACAGTCCGCCAGCGTTCGGCGGATTCGGCCAGCCGGTTCAGTACGTCGTCCAGAACCCGGATTTCGGCCGGCTCACGCACGGGATGGACACCCTGGTGACGCGGGCGCGGGCGATCAAGGGCCTCACCAACATCGACACCGACCTGCGCGTCAACAAGCCCGAGCTGCGCGTGACCTTCGACCGCGACCGCGCCGAAGATCTGGGGGTGCCAGTACGCGACGTGGCGGGGGCGCTGCAGACCTTTCTGGGGGGCCGCCGGGTGAGCACCTTCACTCGCAACGACAAGCTGTACTACGTCATGGTGCAGCTGGATCGGCACGATCGGGCCACTCCGGCCGACCTCTCCGGACTCTACTTGCGCGGGCGCAACGGCCAGCTGGTGCAGCTCGACGCCCTGGCGAAGGTCGAGGAAGGCGTGGGGCCTCGGCAGATCAACCACTTCAACCGCGTGCCGTCGTTCACGCTCTCCGGCGCCCTGGTGCCGGGGTTCGCGCTCGGCGAGGCCCTCGATTCGCTCGACGTGCTCTCGCGGCACGTGTTGCCTCCGGGGAGCACCACGGCGCTGGCCGGCGAATCGCGCGAGTTGAAGGAGAGCGGCGGTGTACTGTACTTCGCCTTCGGCGTCGCCCTGCTGGTCGTGTTCATGGTGCTGGCGTCGCAGTTCGAGTCGCTGGTGCACCCGTTCACGGTGCTGCTCGCAGTGCCGCTCGCCGTCACCGGGGCGCTGGCGACCCTGCTGGTGGTGCGCTCGACCATCAACCTCTACAGCCAGATCGGGATGATCTTGCTGATCGGCCTTGTGACCAAGAACTCGATCCTCCTGGTGGAATACACGAATCAGCTCAAGGCGCGCGGCCTAGAGACCGTGGCCGCGGTTGTCGAGGCGGGCCGTATCAGGTTGCGGCCGATCCTCATGACGTCGGTGGCGACCATCATGGGCGCGCTGCCCGTGGCCATGGGGCTGGGTGCCGGCTCGGCGTCTCGCCGGCCCCTGGGGTACGCGATCGTGGGCGGCATCTTCTTTTCCACCGTGCTCACGCTGTTCGTCGTGCCCGTCGCGTACGTGCTCCTCGACCGCCTCTCGGCGCGGGAAGCGGTGGGCCGGGTTGCCGTCGAGCCGGCCGAGGCCCAGTGATGCTGGCTCTCCTCGCGGCCCTTCAGATGGCGGGCGCCACTCAGGATTCGCTCCCGACCGTCACTCTGCCCGAAGCGCTCAGGCGGGCCACCGGGCTCGACCCCAACTACGTCGCCGCCATCGGACAGGTGGACAACGCGGTGTGGGCGCGGCGCAGCGCGTTCGCGGTCTTCATCGTTCCGGCGGTGTCGCTGACGGCGGACGCGACCCGCTACTCGAGCCCGACATTCAACATCGGGACCCTGACGTTGCAGACGAACGCCGTGGACGCGCGGGTCGACGCCCGCTACGACCTGTTCACGGGCGGCCAGAAGGTCGCGGAGCTGCAACGCTCGGCGGCGGCCCTGGACGGGGCGCGCGCGGGGGCGCTCCAGGCGCGATTTGCCGCGGCCCTGCTCACCGAGTCGGGATACTACGCGGTGCTCGCGGACGCGGAGCTGCTGCGCGTGGCGCGGGAGCGCCTGCAGCGCGCCGAGCAACAGCTCGCCGTGGCCCGGGCGCGGGTCGCCTCGGGCGCCGCCGTGCAGACCGATTCCTTGCAGCTGCGACTGGAGCTGAGCCAGGCGCGCGTGGGGTTGCTGCGCCAGCAGGCGGATTGGCAGGTCGCGCGGCTCGAACTGGGGCGCCGCGTCGGCGAGGACGGGCCCGTGAACGCGGCCCCGCTCGACAGCGTGCTGCCGCCCGAGCTGCCGCTCCCGCTCGACGCGGCGGTCCGGGAAGCCGCGGCGCAGGGGCCGCAGTACCGGCAAGTGCGGGCGAACGAGCGTGCGGCGGCGGCGGCCTTCCGGTCCCGGCTGGGCGCCTACCTGCCGCACGCCAGTCTCGCAGCTACGAGCATCGCGTTCGACACCAAGTTCTTTCCAAAGGCCACGACTCGCTCGTCGCTCACGCTCACCGTGACGCTGCCGATCTGGGACAACGCGCAGCGCGAGATCGCGCTCACCCAGGCGCGCGCGAACCGCGACGTCGCGCAGGCGATCCGCCGGGACATGGACCGCTCGGTGCGGCGCGACGTGACGGCGGCGTACGACGGCTTCACGACAGCGCGCGCCAGCGCCGACATAGCAGCCGAGGCGGTGGCCGTCGCGCGGGAGAACTTCCGCGTCCAACGGAGCCGCTACCAGGCGGGCGCCACGACGATTCTCGACCTGCTGGAGGCCCAGGTGAGCCTGGGGGACGCCGAGGCGGCCTCGGTGCAGGCCCGGCACGCGACCCGGCTCGCGTTAGCGGGGTTGGAGAATATTCTCGGCCGGCGTCTCTTTGCCGAAAAGGAACAGTGAGCGATAGAGCTATGGTGCGTCGTGTGTGGTGCGTGGCGGCGGCGCTGGTCGCCGCGGGGGCATGCAAGAAGAGCGGGGCCGGCGGGCAGGGCGGGTTCGGCGGCGGCGGCCCAATGGGGCTGCCGGTCGAAGTCGCCGTCGCCCGCACGGACACCGTGCGCGACGAGATCGCCGCGACGGGCCAGATCGAAGCCGTGCAGTCGATCGACCTGCGCCCCGAGGTGGAGGGACGGATCGTGGAGTTCCTGGTCCGCGAGGGAGAGGAGGTCGACAAAGGCACGCCGCTCTTCAAGGTGGACGACGCCCAGCTCCAGGCCCAGGTGGAGCAACTCGCCGCCCAGCGTGATCTCGCGCAGCAGGCCCTGGCGCGCACCAAGGACCTGGTGCGGCAGACTGCGTCGTCGGCGGCCGACCTGGAGCGCGCGGAGGCGACGGCCCGGAGCGCACAGGCCGAGTACGACCTGCAGCGCATCCGGCTCGATCGGACCACCGTGCGGGCCCCGTTCGCCGGTGTGGTGGGACAACGCTACGTCAGCCTGGGCGATTACGTCACCACCAGCACGCGGCTCGCGTCGCTCCACACCGTGAATCCTCAACGCGCCACGTTCCAGGTGCCCGAGCGGTTCGCGCGCCTGCTGCGTCCCGGGCAGGAAGTCACGTTCCGGGTCGCGGCGATCCCCGGCCGTGATTTCACGGGGGAAGTGGACTTCGTGGACCCGGTCGTCCAGCTGCCAGGTCGTACGATCCTGGTCAAGGCCCGAGTCCCGAACGGGCAGCGGTTGCTGCAGCCGGGCATGTTCATCGAGGCGCGCCTCGTCACGGCCGTGCGCGCCAACGCGATCGTCATCCCCGAGGACGCCGTGGTGCCGCTCCAGGGTGCGATCTTCGTGTGGGTCGTCAGGGACGGGAAGGCCGAACGGCGTTCCGTGGCTCTGGGCGTTCGCACGCCGGGCTTCGTCGAGCTGACGAGCGGCGTGGAGGCCGGCTCGCAGGTAGTGGTGGGAGGACTGGAGCTGCTCGCCCCCGGCGCGCCGGTGCGGGCCACGGTCGTGGACCGGACCGCCCGTAGCGCGCCCGCCGGCTCCGACCGGCCCTAGCGGGGGGTGCCCCGCGGGAGGCAAACACGTCGTAGACGTTCCACCGCATCAGGTTCTGAGCGGTGACGAGGTCTCCCACGTAGTTCGCGTCCCCCTCCATGCGGTGCACTTCGTAGCCGTGCCTCACCAGGAAGTTGTACAGGTTGAGCCGATACCCGGGCACGGACTTCCGGAGACTGAACATCTCCACTTGGAGATAGGGTCGCTGGCGGCGAATTAGGTCCTCGAGGGTCTCCAGGATCGCCAGATCGAATCCTTCGGCATCAACCTTGATGAACCGGAGCCGCGGGATGAGATCGGGGTGCTCCCGCATCAGAAAGTCCTGCAGGTTCCTTCCCTCAACCCGCAGCTTGAAGGCGCTGCCGTGCAGCCACTTGCTCATGCCTTCGTGAAAGCCCCCGTTGCAGTAGCCGGGTTCTCCGTACTGGAACTCGTAGAACCCATCGGCCCGCATCGCGGCGAACATGAGCGGCATGATCCGGGTCTTGTCGGGGTTGAGGCCGGCATTCCGCTCTAGCACCGGGAACACGTGAGAGTTGGGCTCGAGCGCGAGCACGAGCCCCGACGGGCCGACGGCGAGCGCGATCGGGAGCGTCGAGTCCCCGGTGTGGGCGCCGATGTCGACGGCCACGTCGCCGGCGCGCAGGAACCGACGCAACTGATCTACGGCAGCCTGCGGCGGCGCGGCGCGGTAGGCGCCCGGGTGCAGCCACTGCGCGACCTCGACCCGCCCCTCCCGCGGCAGGTTGTAGGCCGCGATTGCGTAGCCGTAGCTCTTCGGTTTCGGTTTGAGTCCGAGAAGGTATACAAGTTCCTTGGCTTTCACCGGATCCGACTCCCGAGCGGGACGTCGCGATCGGGCTGCACCAAGACGACGTCTCCCGCTCCCAGCATCACGCCGAGCGTCAGCACCTCCGAGAGGTAGTCGGCGATCTGCCGTGGCGGGAAATTGACCACGGCAAGGACGAGCCTGTGAGCGAGCTCCTCCTTCTGGTAGCGGCGCGTGAGTTGCGCGCTGGAGGTCTTCACGCCCAGCTCGCCGAAGTCGATCCGCAACTGGTAGGCGCGCTTCTTGGCCTTGGGGAAGTCGTCCACCTGGACGATTCGTCCGACGCGGACGTCCACCTTGAGGAAGTCGTCGTAGCCGATCTGAGGTGGCGCGTGGGTCATGGGGTCCTCGGTTGAGCGGATCGAATCCTGTGTCCGATCCAGGCGGCTGTCCACTGGCGAGGTCGCCCGGTCGGGCGCCGCCGCGGCGTCCGGGCGCGGGCGCGAACGCCACGGCTGGCACGTCCGTTGCCCAGTGAGGACAGCCATGAAGCCTATTCACCTCGCGCTCGGTTTCTCCCTAGTCGTTGCGGTGTCGGGCGCCGCGCAGTCCCGCGGGTTGCGGGAGATGCGGAGCTGGGGTTTCGGCGGCGGCGGCGTGATGGTGGGAATCCCGGTGGGCGAATTTCGCAGCTTCGTGGACGTCGCGGGCGGCCTAGGCGGCGTCATCGCCGTCAATCTCGACCGGCGCGGCTCGGTGGGCCTGCGGCTCACGGGCTCCTATCTCCAGTACGGCCACGAGCGCCGGCTGGTCCCGCTCGCCGGCTCGGGCGGGCTGCTCGGCCTCGATCTCAACACCGCCTTCTACATCGCCTCCCTGCGTGCCGGTCCCCAGTTCGTCGTGGGCGAGGGCCCGGTGCGGTTGTACGCGTTCGGCACGGCGGGCGTCTCGTACTTCGCGACCGAGAGCTCGCTGGGCGGCTCCGGCTGCGGCTGCTGGGGCTACCCCAGCACGGTGAACTACGACGATGCCGTGCTGGCGCTCGAGGGCGGCGGCGGACTCCTGATCAAGCTGTCGCGCGCGGTGGCGCTGGACGTGGGCGCGAGCTACGTGCGGAACGGACCCGTCACCTACCTGCGAGAGGGCAGCATTTCCCGGGCCGCCGACGGCTCGCTCGTGCTGCGGCCGGTGCGGAGCGAGGCCGACCTCGTGGTGGTGCAGCTCGGCGTGGCCATCGGGTTGCGCTAGCCCGCTGCCGTTCAGGTGTCGCCCTGGGAGCGACTCTCCTCCACTAGGTTCGTGCCGTCGTAGCGGAACGTGATCAGGCGCCGTTTGCCGTTCGCCGGGTTCGTGAACGATCCACCGGCGAGCAGAAATAGGTGGCCCCAGGTGATCGTCCCCATGTTCCGGCCCGCGCCGTTCTTGATGTCGTAGGTGATCCGCTGGCCCGGGACGAGATTGAGCGGGTTGGCGATGGTGAACCCGTCGGCGTCCGCCACGAGCAGCGTGAAATAGTTGCCCCGGGAGGCGTCGGCGCGGACCGTGAAGTTATAGGCCAGGGCGACGTGCGTTTCGAGCAGCGCGCCGTCGGCCTGGAGCTCCACCCGGCCCAGACCCCCGTGCTGGAAGCGCGCGATCACGGGGTCCGCATCGCTGCCGTTCAGCGTCACGAGGAGCCTGCGGTCCGTCGAGTCCTGGGTCAGGTCCCAGTAGCCGGAGATCTCGGGGTTACTGATGCGGGCGGTCACGAACGCCAGCGCGCTCCGGAACAGGAGCCCACCGACTTTTTGGGGGGCGTTGCCGAGCACGAGGTTGTTGGCTCCCCGGTTGATGATGCCGTCGGCTCGTGTGTAGTCGGGAGCTGAAAAGACGACGTTGTAAACGGCGCCCGTATCGAGCAGAATCGCGCCACTCTTGTTGTCCTCCGTGTAGGGGAACCAGAAAATGTGGCCCGCCGACTTCACGCCACGCGTGCCCTGCACGTTGATGCCATAGCCCCCATTGTAGTGCGCGACGACGCCGTGGAAGATGTTGTCCCAGGCGGCGCCGAGCCGCAGGCCGTCGCCCCCGTTCTCGCGAGTGTCGAGGCCGACCAGGACGCCCGCGTTCACGTCCACCGCGGCGTCCGGATCGTGGATCCACAAGCCGTGGCTGCCGTTGCTCAGGACGAGCAGGTTAAAGATCCGCCACAGGTTCGCGTTCGTGTGGGGAGACCCGATACGCACGCCGACGCCCCCTTGGTTCGTGACCGCTACGTTCTCGAGCACGACCCGCGGCGCCTTGACAACGATCCCGGCGTCGCTGTTACCCGCCTTTCCATCGAGTTGCAGGTCGCGCAGGATGCAGGCGTCGGCCTCGACGCTGATACCCTCGAAGTTGCCGTCTTTAACGAGCACTGCCGCCGCGCGATACGCCGGCGCGGCTTCGACGGTGAAGCCCGCGCCGACCACAACGACCTTCTTGGTCAGGCGGATGGACGAGGTGATGCGGTACACGCCGGGCGACAGCTCCAGCACACCGCCCGCCGCCGGCACGGCGGCCAGGGCGGCGTTGATCGCCGGGGTGTCGTCGGCCGCGCCGTCGCCCTTGGCGCCGTAGGCCTTGGGGTTGAAGGTCTGCGTCCAGGCGGTTCCGCTCCAGCCCAGAGCGCAGAGCAGGGTGGTGGTCCAGAGGCGCGCACGCATGAGCCGTTCCTTGTCGGGTGGGTCCATCAAGGTCTTGGCATGGCGCGCGATTGCGCAAGCGGGTGCCAGCGGTGTGGCGGCGGCACCGCAGCCGAGTGACGGACGAAGGCGACGTCGCGAGGTCGGCGTGCGCCGCGCAGGGCCGGGTACACGATTTGCTCCGGCACGGAGCAGACAGCTCGACCTTTGTCTCGTTCCAGGAGGGGTTGCGAAGCACCGTCAATTCGCGTGGTGGGAAGAAGCAGCCATCGCGCTCGGAATGTGGCTGGCGGCGCTGCTCACGGTGCGGCCAGGGCGACCGCGCTCCTAGTAGGGGTCGTCCCAGGCGATCGTGAACACCCCGGTGCAGCGGGGGCAACGCATTTCGGTCGCGTGTCCTCGCAGCGGTGAGCGATGGCGGCAGTTCGGGCAGACGGCGTAGCGCGAGCCCCAGCTCAATGGAAGATTGACGGCGTCGTGCGGGCGCGCAACGATGGACCAGCGCTGCGGCCGGAGGGGCACGACCTGCACCGAAGAGCGGGTGACGCTCACGGTCCGCTGGTTGACGTCGAGCACGACTTCTTCTGGGGTGAGGCGAACCACCTCGTACCACGCGCCGCGGCGCACGTTGCAATTCACGTCGCCGCGTACCCGGGCCCATTGCGGTGCTTCGGGCATCGTTGCGCCTCAGACGCTGGTGGTTCTCACGCATACCAGTATGTGACCGGGCGGCGCCGCGTCAACCGCATCGATGCTGCCGTCCCGGGGCGGTTGCGTCGCGCAAGAGGCTACCGGTCCGGGACCTCAACCCCCGACTGAACTCCCAGCCGCAGGATTTCGCGCCGCACGGCACACATTCACCTACCACCTCCGGCGCACCTCGATCTAAGGTACCGTTCATGCTCGCCCGCGTCCGCTCCGCCGCGGTCCTCGGCATCGATGCCTATCTCGTGGACGTGGAGACCGACATCGCGAACGGCCTCCCGACGTTCGCGACCGTGGGGCTGCCGCAGGGCGCCGTGAAGGAAGGCCGCGAGCGGGTCTACGCCGCGCTCGCGAACACGGGTTACACCTTCCCCTTGAAGCGCATCACGGTGAACCTCGCGCCTGCCGACATCCGCAAGGACGGCTCGGCGTTCGACCTGCCGATCGCGCTCGGTATTCTCGCCGCCACGGAGCAGGTCTCGAAAGCGCGTCTGAGCTCCGTGGCGGTGCTCGGCGAGCTCGGGCTGGAAGGTGCGATCCGCCCGGTGCGCGGGGCGCTCCCGGTGGCCCTCGCCGCGCGCTTGGCGGGGATAGAGGCGCTCATCCTGCCGCGCGAGAATCTGGCCGAAGCGGGCGTCGTGGCCGGGCTCCGGGTGCTCGGCGCGGCGACGCTCGCGGAGATCGCCGACTTCCTGGACGGGCGATCCGAGCTCGCGGTGGCCGCGGTGGACGTGGCGCGGCTGTTCGAGGATCGCGCCCGGGACGACGTCGATTTTGCCGAGGTGAAGGGCCAGCAGCACGCGAAGCGTGCTCTTGAGGTGGCGGCCGCGGGCGGGCACAATATCCTGATGGTGGGCCCGCCCGGCTCCGGCAAGACCATGCTCGCCCGGCGGCTTCCCACGATCCTCCCGAAGACGAGCCTCGACGAAGCACTCGAGACTACCAAGATCCACTCCGTCGCCGGCGTACTGCCGCTCGGCGAGTCGCTCGTCGCGCGGCGGCCGTTCCGCGCCCCGCACCACACGATCTCGGATGCGGGGCTGATCGGCGGCGGCACGTTCCCGCGCCCTGGGGAAGTGAGCCTCGCGCACGGCGGCGTGCTGTTCCTCGACGAGCTGCCGGAGTTCCGGAAGAACGTGCTCGAGGTGCTGCGCCAGCCGATGGAGGACGGCGTGGTCACGATCGCGCGCGCGGCGATGAGTCTCTCGTACCCGGCGCGCTTCATGCTCGCCGCCGCCATGAACCCGTGCCCCTGCGGCTATTTCGGCGACCCGCAACACAACTGCTCGTGCGGGCCGCTCGGCGTACAACGCTACCTCGCGCGCGTGTCCGGGCCGCTGCTCGACCGGATCGACATCCACCTCGAGGTCCCGGCCGTGAAGTACCGGGCGCTGACAGAGCAGGGCGGGGGCGAGCCGAGCACCGCGGTGCGGGAGCGCGTGGACCGGGCGCGCACGGTCCAGCGGGAGCGCTTCGCCAAGCGCCCCGGCATCTACGCCAATGCCCACATGGCGCCGCGCGACCTGCGGGCGTTCTGCCGCGTGTCGGACGGCGCCGACGCGCTGCTGCGCACCGCGATCACGCGGCTCGGCCTGTCGGCGCGCGCCTATCACCGCATTCTCAAGATCGCCCGCACGATCGCCGACCTGGACGGCGCGGCGGGACTCCAACCCAAGCACGTGAGCGAGGCGATTCAGTACCGCAGCCTCGACCGGCAGCGCACCTAGCCTGGTGCGCCAGCGAGCTCGGGTTGCGCGGCAACGCGCAAATCCGGTCCATGCGGTGCGCAGCGTCGCAGCGCTCGAACGTGAGGCGGATGGGGATCAGCGCTCTGACGGCCATTTGACGCCCGAGTGACGATGACGTAATTCACCTCCAGCCCGTAAACGCCCCTTCACAACCTCCGAGGACATGATCATGAAAACCTCGCCCCGCAGACTGATGGGAGTTCTGATCCCCGCTTCCGTTCTGCTCTTCGCTCCAGGGACGGTGCGGGCGCAGGACCCCGTAAAGGTCGCGCCCAATAACTTTAGAGTGCTGCTAGAGAACGACCGGGTCCGCGTCCTCGATTTCCACGGCAAAGCCGGCGAGAAGATCCCGATGCATTCGCATCCCGCCTATCTCACCTACAGCATCCACGGTTCCGGCAAGACAAAGTTCACCTCCCCGGATGGCAAGACTAGCGAGCGACCCGCGACCACTGGCGAGGCGCGTTGGCGGGATGCAGAAACGCACGCGAGCGAATACATCGGGACCGGTGAGGCTCATGTGTTGCTTGTCGAACTGAAAGCCGGGGCAGGGAGCAGTCAAAAACCCTGAGTCCGGGAAGACTTGGACCTGGTTGTACCGCAGCCTCGACCCGCGAGGCGTGGGATGGGGCGGCGAGAATGTTTCGCGCCGGAACGCGATAGCAGGCTGTCAAGGGAACTTCGGAGCGAACCGATCTAGCGGACCCGAGGACCAGCCGTAGGTTGAACGCTCCAGAGCCTGCCGGAGGCGCCATGCGATTCTCCTACTGCTTCCTCGGTGTGGGGGTGCTGTGCTCGGGCGGCGAGGTCGCCGCGCAACAGCCCTCCCAACCGGTTGCCGCCGAGACCCACAAGAACATCTCGGTCGCTTTCCGCTTCCTCACGCTCGGGCTGGGCGCCGAGGTTGGCAGGCTGCTCACCAGCCATGTATCCGCTCGGGTCGGCGCAAACTACTTCAAGCTCAGCACCACGAAGACGCAATCGGACATCACCTACGACGCTTCGCTGAAGCTGCACGCGGTGTCGGTGCTGATCGATCTCTACCCCGGCCGGCGCGGCAGCTTCCACGTCACGGGTGGTATCATGACCAATCCGGTCACGGTCTCCGCCACCGGCCAACCCACCGTCTCGGGAACCTTCACGCTCAACGGGCACACTTACAACACCAGCGACGTCGGCGTGTTGACCGGCGAGGCGAAGTACCCCGGCGTCGCCCCGTACGTCGGCCTCGGTTTCGGGACGCCGGCGCGGAGGGGCGGTGCAGTGAGTTTCCTCTTCGACCTTGGCGCCGTGATCGGGAAGCCCACAATCACGCTGACGGCTACCAACCCGAACAACCGCGCGGACCTGGCCGCGGACCTCCAGGCTCAAGCCGACACGACCCAGCACGACGTGCGCAAGTACGCGAAGGTGTACCCGGTGTTGTCCTTTGGACTGGCGTATCGCTTCTGAGCGCTCAGGATCCTGCGGCGGCGTTCCGCAGGAGCAGCACGTAGAACTTCACGACCTGCGCATAGCTCGCCACCGCGAGCCGCTCGTTGGTTCCGTGGACTCGCTCCAGGTCCGCGGGACCCATCCGCGCTGCACTGAAGCGGTACACATCCGGCGTGAGGCCGGCATATTGCCGCGCGTCGGTCCCGCCCACGACGAGCCACGGCACCACGATGGCGTCGGGAGCGACCTGGCGGATTGTGCGCTCGAGCAGCCGGAAGTTGGGCGAGCCCACGTCCGATACCGGTGAGGGCTGGGACAGAAAGGATTCGTAGCGGCGTACGTCCACGCGCGGGTCGCGGATCGTGGCGCGCACGTGCGCGAGCACCATGTCGGGCGTGTCGCCGGGCAGGATCCGGAAGTTCACCACCCCGCGGGCGGACGAGGGCAGGACGTTGTCCTTCACGCCGGCCTGCAACATGGTCGGCGCCGTCGTGGTACGGAGCATCGCGTTGCCCTCCGGCGTGGCGCCGAGCCGCCCGGCGATGAGGCCGCCGAACAGCCAGCGGTTCGCGACCGCGAGGCGCTCGGGGAAGGCGAGCTCGGGGCCCACGTAGTCGAGCATCTGGGCCGTAGCCCCGCGAATCGCGGCCGGCATCGGATGGCGCTCCAGGCGCTCGATGGCGGCGCTCAGGATCCCCACCGCGGTCTCGGCGGGCGGCATCGACGAGTGCCCCCCGGGCGCCCGCACCGTGAGCTCCACGCTGATGTAACCCTTCTCGGCGATGCCCACGAGCGCGACCGAGTTGCGCACCCCCCGGACCAGCCCCTGCATGATCGCGCCGCCCTCGTCCACGATGAAGGCCGGATGGACGCTCCGGGCCGCGAGCAGCGCGGCGATCGCCTTCGCGCCCGTGCCGCCCACCTCCTCATCGGCGCCGAAGGCGAGGTACACGCTGCGCTGCGGGTGGAAGTTCTGGCCGACCAGGGCTTCCACGGCCTCGAGGATCCCGAGGAGGTTGTCCTTGTCGTCGAGCGCCCCGCGGCCCCACACGTACCCGTCAGAGATGCTCCCGCCGAACGGCGGCTCGGTCCAGCGGGCTTCGGTACCCGGTTCGACGGGCACCACGTCCTGGTGCGCGAGCAGGACGATCGGTGCGAGCGTCGTGTCGCTCCCCGCCCAGCGGTACAGCAGGCTCAGCCCGCCGACGCGCTCGCGCGTCAACGCGGCGTGCAGCCGCGGGAAGGTCCGCTGGAGGTACAGCTGCAAGTCGTGGAACGGCGTCGTGTCCACGCCGCCCGCGCCGCCGAAGGAGATCGTCCGGAACCGGAGGGCGCGCGCGAGCCGCTGGGCGGCCGCCGTCGTGTCGAGCGCGATCGCCGGCGCGGGCTCCGCAGGGATCTGCCGGGTGCGATGCGTCGCCGTGTTGGCGAGCAGCACGACCGCGAGCGCCACGGCGGCGCCGCCCAGCGCGAACAGGGTTCTCTTCACGATGCCTCTCGTCTCCGGGGGGCCGGCTAAGATGGCGGCTCGGTGGGAACGCCGCAAACTCCTTATTCGCTCGCGGCGGCGGTGGCGACGGAGCGCCGCCCGATGCCCGGGACTTTGTGCGAGAACTGGATCCACACGACGGCCCCGAGAATCATCGCCATCGCGACGAACGTGCGGGCGGTCACGGGCTCTCGGAGGATGAGCCAGCCCAGGAGAACCGCGATCACCGGGTTGACGTAGGCGTAGGTCCCGACGATCGTCGGCGAGGCGTGCCGCAGGGCGTAGGTGTAAGCGCTGTAGCCCAGGATCGAGCCGAAGACCACGAGGTAGGCGATCGCGCCGAGGCCCCGGGGCGTGAGATGCCAGGCGCTCCACTCACCCAGCGCGAAACCGACGAGCGCGATCGCGCCGCCCCCCACGATCATCTGGAGCGCGGCGCCGACGTAAGGA
>Ga0209237_1001160_pt1 | contig 15571 bp, 9 predicted proteins | sample GraSoi013_1_40cm_2_FD_185820 | JGI IMG/M metagenome (GOLD analysis project Ga0209237, IMG submission 185820) | Grasslands soil microbial communities from the Angelo Coastal Reserve, California, USA - Sample 10_02_2013_1_40cm (SPAdes) (version 2) | ecosystem: Environmental > Terrestrial > Soil >... | reverse complement strand
AAAGCAGGGGCCGAACGGGCGGTACCAGTAGAACGGCGGTGGCGGATAGACGTGCTCGGCCGCCTGTCGCACCTCTCGCGCCCATTCGGCTTCGTCCTCGAGACTGGCCGCGATGAAGGCGCGCATCTCCGTGGAGAGGTGTTCGCCGCGCACGAGCTCGAGCGCGCGGCTCGTCTGAGCGGCCAGGCGTCTGTGCGGCCCAAGCGCGAGGAGGGTCTTCAGGTGTTCCTCGGCCGGACCGTCTTCGCCCTTCCGGAGGTGGCTCAGCCCCAGGTAGAGGTGCGCGGTCTCGGACTTCGGTGCCCGGGCGGCCGCGCGAGTCAGCGCGGTGATCGCGTCGTCGAACGTACCGAGCTTGTATCGCGCCTTCCCGAGGCCGATGAGGGCATCGAGGCGATCGGGGTGGCGCGTGAGGATCTCCTCGAACCCGCTCGCGGCTTCCTCATAACGTTCCTCGGCGAGCGCGGTTCGAGCCCTCCCATAGGGAGTGGCGCATCCGGCGAGCAGCGCGGCGGCCAGGAGCGTCACCAGAGTGGCGTGCCGCTGTCGCATGGCTCAGACATCGCTCATCGTACACCGGCCGGGAGATCGAGGCCCCGTCGACGACCTAGCGAGGGAGAAGGCCGAGCGCCGCCGCGACACGCTCCGCGGTGAGCGGCAACCGCGTCAGGCGCGCGCCGGTCGCGTCGGCGACGGCATTGGCGACGGCGGCGGCCGGCGGGCCGATGGGAGGCTCGCCGATGCCGCGTGCGCCGAAGGGGCCGAGCCCTTCGCCGGCCTCGACGACGATGGGCTCCACGTCGGGGACGTCGGCAGCGCTCGGGATGAGGTACGAGGCGAAGGAGGTGGTGAGGTTGATGCCGTCCTCCACGATTACTTCTTCCATGAGCCCGTAGCCGAGCCCCTGCACGGCGCCGCCCTGGATCTGGCCTTCCACCGACTGGGGGTTGATCGCGCGGCCGACGTCGTGCGCCGCGGTGTACTTCAGCACGCGCAGCGCGCCGGTCTCCAGATCCACCTCGACCTCGGCCGCGTGGGCGCCGAAGGTGTAGTCGGGGAAGACCTTGCCCGAGCCCGTCGCGAGATCCACGGGCTCACCGGCTGGCGCGTGGTAGACGGCCAGGTGGCTCCGCGGCACACCGGCCCTCGCGCAGTGGCCGAGCACCGCCGCCAGCGGAAGCGCGCGCCCGTCGCGCGTGACGACGGCCCCGCCGGCCAGGTCCAGTGCCGTCCGGTCGGCGCCCAGCAGCGTCGCCGCGACGGCCAGGATCTGGGCGCGCAGCTCGCGCGCCGCCTTGAGCACGGCGTTGCCCGACATGTAGAGCTGCCGGCTGGCCGTGGTCGTTCCGGCCAGGGGCGTCAGGGCGCTGTCGGCGATGTGCAGGGAGACGCGGTCGAAGTCTACGCCCAGCACCTCGGCGGCGATCTGGCCGAGCGATGACGCCTGGCCGCCGCCGACGTCGGGCACGCCGCACCTCACGACGAGGCTTCCGTCCATCTCGAAGCCGACCCAGGCGCTCGACCAGTCGTGGAGCCAGACGATGCGGCCGTAGGGCTGGAAGTTGCAGGCGAGGCCTCGGCCGACTCTGACGTGCGGCGACCGTGGCGGTGTCGGCGGGCCCAGCGCCGCCCACGCGCGCGCGGCCAGCTCCGGCAGCGCGACGTGGGTCTCGAGCACCTGGCCCACGGGCAGGCTGTCGCCGCGGCGGAGCGCGTTCACCCGGCGAACCTCGACGGGATCGAGGCCGAGGGCGCGGGCGATCCGGTCGATCTGCGACTCGTAGGCGAACACGGTCTGCATGGCGCCGAAGCCGCGCATCGCGCTGGTCGGCGGGTTGTTGGTGTAGGCGACGCGTGCCTCGACACGGACCGCCGGGACGCGATACGGCCCGGCCGCGGTGACGGTCGAGTAGAGCAGCACCAGCGCGGAGAGATAGGCATAGGCGCCCGCGTCGGCGAGCAGCTCGATCTGCTGGGCGACGACCTCGCCCGTGGCGAGCGCGCCGGTGCGGTAGCGCATCCGATACGGGTGGCGCTTGGCGCGAGCCAGGAGCGACTCGGCGCGCGTCCACACCATCTTCACCGGCCGTCCGGTCTTGAGCGCGAGGAGCCCGAGGTACACCTCGACCGTGACGTCCTCCTTGCCGCCGAAGCCGCCGCCGAGATAGGTGCCGATCACGCGGACGCGGTTCTGCGGGATCTGGAGCGCCTCGGCGACGTCGCGGAAGTGCTCGATCACCTGCGTGGACACACGGATCGTGATGACGCCGTCCGAGTCGACCCACGCCACGCCCGCCTCGGGCTCGAGGGACGCGGCGTCCACGCACTGGGTCCTGTACTCGCCCTCGACGACGACGGCCGCTCGCGCGAACGCCGCCGCGAGGTCGCCTCGCGCGATCCGCCACTCGGCGAGCACGTTGCCGGTCTCGTGGACACGCGGCGCGTCGGGCGCGAGCGCCGCCTCAGGGCCGAACACGCCGGGCAGCGGCTCGTACTCGACGTCGATCGCCTCGGCGGCGGCGCGCGCCTGCTCGAGCGTCTCGGCCGCCACCAGCGCGACCGGCTCGCCCTGATGGCGCACGCGGTCCTGGGCGAGCACGTAGAGCGTCGCGCGGAGCGGGCCCACGGCGGTCGTCTGCCCCGGGACGTCGGTGGAGAGCGTGTTGCGCGGGACGTCCTTGGCCGTGAGGACGACGGCGACGCCGGGCATCCGCTCGGCGCCGGCCGTCTCGAGCTTGACGATGCGCGCCGAGGGGTAGGGCGAGCGAAGCACCGCGGCGTGGAGCATCCCAGGCATCGCCCAGTCCGCCGCGTAGGCGGTCGCCGCCGCCACCTTGTCTCGCGCGTCGTGGCGCGGGAGGGGCCGGCCGACGAGGCGAAGCGGCGTGCCGAGCGCGACCGCGTCAGCCATCGCCGTCGTCTCCGCGCGCGTAGGCGAGGACCGCGTCGAGGATCTTGGCGTAGCCGGTGCAGCGGCAGAGGTTGCCCTCGAGCGCCGTCCGGATCGCGTCACGGCTCGGGCGGGGGTGGCGCTCGAGGAAGGCCAGCGTCGTGAGCAGCATCCCGGGGGTACAGAACCCGCACTGGACGCCCCCGTGCCGGACGAACGCCTCCTGGAGCGGATGGAGCCCGCCCTCGCGCTCGAGGCCGCTGACGGTCAGGAGCGCGCGCCCGCGCGCCGCGGCCGCTAGCGTGAGGCAGCTCGATACGGGCCGCCCGTCGAGCAGCACTGTGCACGCGCCGCAGATGCCCTCGCCGCAGCCCTCCTTGACGTCGAAGATGCCGAGCGTGTCGCGCAGCACCTCGAGCAGCGTCTGGCCCGGCCGGACGTCCACATCCCGCGCTCGCCCGTTGATCATCAGCCCTTTCCTCCCCGCGCCCTGAAGAGACCGCGCTTCGAGCGCCGGCGTGGGAGTGCGAAGCCGCAGGGCGTCCGACGCCCGAGGCGAGCCTGAGTCAGCCGGCGCCCTCCCGGGGGGAGGTTTCGGAAGGGGGGCGGAGCCCCCCGCCGAGGTCACTGCGCGGGTCAGGGCGCGGCGGGTCAGCACGCCCGCGAGAAGCCGGCGGTACGCGCCCGACGCGAAGGCGTCCGACTGAGGATCAAGGCGCTCGCGCACGACCTCGGCGGCACGCGCCAGGCGCTCGGCGCTCGGCTCCTGGCCGCGCAAGACGTCCTCGGCCGCCGTGGCTCTCACCGGCCGGTCGGCGACGCCACCCAGGGCCAGGCGAGCGTCGTCGACGCGCCCGCGACGGTCAAGACTCACGCCCGCGGCCACCGCCACCACGGCGAAGTCACCCGCCCGGCGCGCGAACTCCTCCACCGCCCACCCCATTCCCAGCGTCACGGGCACCTCGATCGCCGTGAGGAGCTCGTCTGGTGCCAGAGCCGTAGAAAGGTAGCCCGTGAAGAAATCGCGCGCCGGCACCGTCCGGCTTCCCGAGGCAGAAGCGAGGGTGAGACGCGCGTCGAGCGCCACCACCGCCATCGGCAGCTCGGCGGCAGGATCGGCATGAGCGAGGCTCCCGCCCACGGTGCCGAGGGACCGCACGCGGACGTTGCCGATGAGCCGCGCCACCTCGGGCAAGAGCGGAGCGCTCCGAGCGATCTCCGGAAGCTCCTCCAGTTCGTGGTGGCGGGTTAGGGCTCCCAACTGCAGCGACCCGTTGTCGACGCGAACGCCGGCGAGCGGCAACCCGTTGATGTCCACGACCAGGCGGGGCCGGGCGAGCCGATAGTTGAGGAGCGGCACGAGGCTCTGCCCCCCGGCCAGGACCTTGGCCTCCGCGCCGTGCTCGCGGAGCAGCGCGAGGGCTTCGGCCAGCGTCTCAGGTGCCGCGTACTCGAACGGATGCACGCCTCGGCCTTCTCTCGTCGCACCCATCGGATCGAATCCCGTTGACCACTACTACCCGCTCTGCGTGGAGCTCTCGGCGGTTTTTCACGGGGCAAACATCTCTTGGAGGACGTCCAGTACGGACGTGAAAGTGGCTGGCGCGAGCCGGCCAAGTGGCCGCCGCAGTCGCGCCGTGTCGACCGTCCGAACTTGGTCAAGAGCGACGAACCCTGCACGGCCTTGAAAGCGGCACGTGACGCGCCACGGGTAGGCCTGTCCGCCCGTCGTCATAGGCGCGATCATGACCGTGTGCAGGTGGCGATTCAGCTCGTCGGGAGACACGACGACGCACGGGCGCGCCTTGCGAATCTCACTCCCGCGCGTTGGATCGAGCCCAACAAGGTACACATCCCCGCGTAAGGGCGCCGCTCGCCCTACCGCCACGCCCACTCCCGACGATCGAAACGTGTGGGCGTGGGTGGATCGAGAAGTTTGTCATCGCCGCGCTCGTGCGCCTGGCGGGCTGCTTCTGCCCAGCCGGCTCGTGGCCGTCGGAGCGCCCGAATGACGATCCGACCTGGCTTCACTTGGAGCTCCACTTCGTCGGCGAGCCGAGCTTGCTGGAGCAGGAGCTTAGGCAGGCGCACGCCGCGCGAGTTGCCAACCCGAACGATGCGAGTCTTCATCGGCCGCCAACCTCCACGCCAGGACCGTCCCTTGGAGGGGACTCCGCTGGTGTGCTTACACTGTAAGCACGCTCCCGGGGACGCGCAAGACGAAAGCGGGATGGAGCCTGGGGTTCACACATCCCAGCCGCCGTCCACGGTCACCGACTGTCCGGTCATGTTCTTCGAGGCGTCGGACGCGAGGAAGAGGACGGCGTTGGCGATGTCCCGGGCCGTGGTGACGCGGCGGAGCGCCATCTCCTGGACGTACTCGTCGTGGACCCGCTCGGGCGAGGAGCCGCGGGCGCGCGCCTTCTCGCGGCAGAGGCGATCCATCCGGTCGCCGGCGACGATGCCGGGATGGACGGCGTTGACGTTCACGTTGTAGGGACCGACCTCGAGCGCCACGGTGCGGGTGAAGCCGCGGAGCGCCCACTTGGAGGCCGAGTAGGCGGCGCGATACTTGTAGCCGCGCAGGCCCGAGGTGCCGCTGATATTGACGATCTTGCCGTCGCGCTGGGCGATCATCGTCGGGAGCACGTGCTTGGTCGGCAGGAACGTGCCCCGGAGATTCACGGCGAGCACGTGGTCCCAGTCGTCGCCCGTGATCTCCCACACCGGCGTCTCGATGGGTCCGGTGACACCGGCGCCGTTGACCAGGATGTCGATCCGACCTCCGAATGTGGCGAGCGTGCGCTCGACGAGCGTCCGCACCGCGGCCTCGTCGGTGACGTCCGTGGGCTCTGCGAGCGCCCGACGACCGAGAGGCTCGATCTCGCGGGCGAGGGCCTGGAGCGGCGCGACCTCGCGCGCCGCGAGGACCAGGTGCGCGCCCTCGCGGGCGAGCGCGAGGCAGATCTCGCGGCCCATCCCCTTGGCCGCGCCGGTCACGATGGCGATCCGGTCCTCCAGGCTCCGCGTCATTCGACGGCCTCCCGGCGGTCCCGCTCGCGCGCCTCTGCCGACCGATCGGCCGGCGGGCCCGAGCCGCCGCCGCCGCACGTCTCGATCAGCACGAGGTCGCCCTGCCTCAGGGTCGCCGTCGCCTTGCCGCCGAAGTCGCGCGCGTTCGGGCCGGGGTTGACGGTGATGCGGAAGGGCACGGCGTCGGCGCCGCCCGCGACGCCCCACGGCGCTACCACCCGGCGGTCGAGCATGCTGGTCAGCGTGGCCTCGGGCGCGAGGACGCGGTACGCGCGGCGCAGACCGAGACCGCCGCGGTGGGCGCCGTCGCCCGCCGAGCCGGGACGGAGCGCATGCTCCTCGATCCGGAAGGGATACTCGGCCTCGATGACCTCGGTCGGCGTGTTCATGACGTTCGACATGTGCACGCGGACGGCCGACGCGCCGTCTCTCGCGGCCGTCGCGCCCTCGCCACCGCCGTGGACCTCGTAGAGGACGGCCCAGCGCCCGTCCGCCGTCCGCGCGCCGAAGATGAGGACGCCGGAGGTCGTCGGCCCGCCCGCGGCCACGCGGTCCGGGAGCACGGGCGCCAGCGCGCGAAAGATCGCGTCGACGACTCGCTGGGAGGTTTCGTGATTCCCGCCGACGACCGGCCGGTCGGGGTCCGCGCTCAAGAGCGTGCCGGAGGGCACCCTGACGTGAAGCGGACGGTAGCACCCGTCGTTCGGCGGAACCTCCGGCGCCACGAGCGCCTTCATCGCGTAGTAGACCGACGAGTGGGCGATGAAGATGGTCGTGTTCACGGGCCCCCGCGCCTGCGGCGCGGTCCCGGTGAAGTCGAAGGTCGCCTCGTCACCCCGGACCTCGACCCGCACCTTCACGCGGAGCGGCCGGGCGTCCACGCCGTCGTCGTCGAGCCAGTCCTCGCCCTCCCAGGCGCCGTCGGGGAGCGCGCGGAGCGCCGCCCGCATCTGCGCCTCCGACTCCGCGTGGAGCGCGTCGAAGCACGCGCGGAGCGTCTCGACGCCGTAGCGCTCGACGAGCTCGGCCAGGCGTCGGGCCGCGACGTCGTCGGCGGCGAACTGGGCGAAGATGTCGCCCTCGCGCTCGTCCCGCCCGCGGAGGTTCGCGAGGATGAGGTCGATCGCCTCCCGGTCGGGTCTGCCGGCCGAAAAGAGACGGATGGGGGGAATGCGGAGGCCTTCCTGATAGCACTCGGTCGCCCAGGGCACGTAGCTGCCGGGCAGGGCGCCGCCAATGTCCGCCCAGTGGGCGAGGTTGATGGCGAACGCGACGAGCCGGTCGCCGGCGAAGACGGGACGGATCGCCTTCACGTCCGGCAGGTGGTTGCCGCCCACCTCGGGAAGGTTGAGGAACCAGACGTCGCCGGGGCGCAATCGACCGGCGGGGATCCGCTTGAGGAACTCCTTGACCGTGAACGCCATCACGCCCATGTGGATGGGGATGTCGCGCCCCTGGGCGATGAGGCGCCCCTCGGCGTCGGTCAGCGCCGAGGAGAGGTCGCCCGCTTCCTTGAGCAGCGGCGAGCGAGCCGAGCGCATGAGGATCACGCTCATCTCCTCCGCGACGGCGTAGAGCGCGTTGCGGACGACCTCGAGCGTGACGGGATGAACCGCGGGGCTCACGCGTTGACCTCGATGACGAGGTTCCCGAACCGATCGGCCGCGCAGCGCTGGCCGGGGTAGACGAGCGTGGTCGACCACTCGTCGACGATGAGCGCCGGCCCCGCCACCGGGCGCGCCGGTGGAAGGGGCGCGCGCTGATACACCGGAAGCCGGACGTCGCCTGTCTCGGGAAACCAGGCGCGCTGATCCCCGGCCTTCTCGCCGTCGGCCACCGGCTCGAGCTCCGGCAGCGTCACGCCTGTGTCTCTCACGCGGGCCACCACGCGGAGGTTCACGCACTCGACGCTCTCGCCCGTGGCATAGCCGTAGAGCTGCCGGTGGCGCGCCTCGAAGGCTTGTCGGAGCGCGTCGGAATCGCTCCGCCAGGGGACTTCGAGCTCGTAGTTCTGCCCCGTGTAGCGGAGGTCCGCGCTCCGTACGAGGGCGACCTCCCCGGCCGCGATGCCTTCGTCGAGCAGCGGCCGGAGGCAGCGCTCTTCGAGCTCCTGGAACCGATCCTCGGCGGGCTTCGGGTCCCACACGTCGAGGCGCGCCCGCCACGTCTGGACGGCGTCGTACCGGAGCGGTGAGACGAGACACCCCAACGCCGAGAACGTCCCCGAGTGGACGGGCACGATGACGCGCGTCATCCCGGCCTGGCGTGCCAGCAGGCCGGCGTGCACGGGCCCGGCGCCGCCGTAGGCGATCAGCGCGAAGTCCCGAAGGTCATAGCCGCGCTCGACGGACACCAGGCGGAGCGCACGCAGCATGTTCGCGTTCGCGACCTCCACCATGCCCTGCGCCGCCTCGACGAGCGAGAGCCCGAACCGACGGCCCAGGCCCTCGACGGCGGCCGCGGCCCGCCCGGGATCGAGGCGGATCGAGCCGCCGTAGGCGCGGCCGGGATCGAGGTAGCCGAGGACAAGGTTGGCGTCGGTGACGGTCGGCTCCGTCCCGCCGAGGCCGTAACACGCGGGCCCCGGCTCGGCGCCGGCGCTCCGGGGCCCGACCTTGAGCGCGCCGGCGTCGTCGGCGTAGGCGATCGAGCCGCCGCCGGCGCCGATGGACTCGACCGCGACCATCGGCAGCCGCACCGGGTAGCCGCCGAGCTTGCGCTGGGCGGAGGTCTCCGCGACGCCGTCGGCGATCAGGCAGACGTCGGTCGTCGTCCCGCCCATGTCGAACGCGAGCGCGCGCGCGAGGCCCAGGCTCCGCGCCAGATGCGCGGCGGCCGCCACGCCCGCCGCCGGACCGGACGCCGCCATCGCGAGCGGCCGCGCACGCGCCGCCGCCGCCGACATCATGCCGCCGGCCGAGTGGAGCAGGTGGAGCACGGCGCCCCGAGCCTCCCGGCCGAGCGCCGTGACCAGCTCGTCGAGGTAGCGGCTGGCCAGCGGCATCACGGCGGCGTTGAGGACCGTGGTCGAGGAGCGCTCGTACTCGCGGAACTCCGCGTTGATCTCGCTCGAGACCGACAGGTGCGCGAAGTGCGGGGCGAGCGCGGCCTTGAGCGCCCGCTCGTGCGCAGGGTTTGCGTAGCTGTGGAGGAGGCACACCGCGACGCTCTCGACGTGCCCCCGTTCGAACGCCTCGACGATGGCGGGGAGCTCGTCGAGCGCGAGCGGGAGGAGAACGGCGCCGTCGGGGCCCACGCGCTCGCCGACCTCCAGCCGGAGCCGCCGCTCGACCAGGGGCTCGGGCTTCGGAGGCAGCCGGAGATCGTAGAGGTGGAGCCGGCTCTGCCGCGCGATCTCCAGCACGTCGCGGAATCCCCGGGTGGTGACGAGCCCGACCCGAGCGCCTCGACGCTCGACGATCGCGTTCGTGACCACGGTGGTGCCGTGGGCGACCGACGCCGGTACCCCGGCGGCGGGGCGCACCGCCGCCAGACCGTTCAGGACGCCGCGCGCGAGGTTCGCCGGGGTCGTCGGGACCTTGCAGGCCCGGAGCCGCCCGGAGCCCTCGCGCGCCACGAGATCGGTGAAGGTTCCGCCGACGTCGACGCCGACGCTACTTCGCATATCGCCCCCTTGACGGCTCATCACCCTAGCACGGTGACACGCGTTCCGGCGTCGGCGCCTTTTGGACCGCTTGACAGGGCGATGCCCCACGCAGTCTCATGGTCCGGACCCGGGAGGTGGCTATGCGCTCCGATCGCGTGCTCGGGACGATCGACTTCCACACGGCGGGGATCGGTATGCGGCTCCTGACGAGCGGCCTCGAGCGGCTGCCCGGAAGCACTATCGGTGAGAAGCGCCGCTGGTTCCAGGAGCATCTCGACCATCTCCGCACCGGCCTCTGCCTCGAGCCTCGCGGGCACCGCGCCCTCCTGATCGCGGTCATGACCGAGCCCGTCACGCCCGACGCCAGGTTCGGGCTCTTCTTCATCTATCCCGGCGGCTACTACGTGTCGTGCGGCGAGGGCACGATCGGCGCGGCGACCGTGGCCATCGAGACCGGCATGGTGGCGCGTCAGGGTCCGGAGACGCCCATCCTGATCGATACCGAGACGGGCGTTGTCGAGACGATCGCGCGGTGGGACAAGGATCGCGTCAGCGAGGTCACGCTGCGCTGGACGCCGTCGTTCGTGGCCCTTCCCGGGCGAGTCGTCGAGGTCGAGGGCGCGGGCGAGGTTCCGGTCGACATCGCGGTCGGCGTCGGCAACGTCTTCGCCATCGTCGAGGCCAGGCATCTCGGTCTCTCCGTGCGGCGGGAGCTGGCGAAGCGGATCGCCCAGCGGGGCACGGCCGTTCGCGAGGCGGTCAACGCCCAGCTTCGGGTCGACGTGCCGGGGCTCGGGAAGACCAGCGTGGACAACGTGCTCGTCCACGAGCTGCCGGACGCGGCGGGCGTGTCACCCAACGCCCTCGTGTGGGGCCCGGGTCAGGTCGACGCGGCTCCGTGCGGGTCGGGCACGTGCGCGCGGATGGCGCTCTTCCATCATCGGGGTCTCATGGGGGTCGGGTCGACGTTCATCAGCCGAGGGCTGCTCGGACTCGACTTCAGGGGCCGGATCGCCGGCGAGACCGAGGTCGAGGGGCGACGCGCGATCCTTCCGGAGATCACCGGCACCGCCTACCTCACCGGCATGAGCCAGTTCGTGTTCGATCCCGAGGATCCGGTGCGCGCAGGCTACCTCCTCGGGGCGTGAGCGCGCCGTGAAGACCCTCGTCCTGGGCGGCGGCGTCGTCGGCGTGACCACCGCGTACTTTCTCGCCAAGGCCGGCCACGAGGTCACGGTCGTCGAGGAAAAGGACGGGCTCGGCCTCGAGGCCACGGCGGGCAACGCCGGGATCATCGCGCCGGGCCACTCCTTCGCGTGGGCCTCGCCGCGCGCGCCGCGCATGCTCTGGCAGTCGCTGCGGGGCGCGGAGACGGCCATCCGCGTGAGGCTCGCGCCCGACCTCCGGCTCTACACGTGGGGGCTCGCCTTCCTCCGCGAGTGCACAGCCGAGCGGGCGCGCCGCAACACGCTGATCAAGCTGCGTCTGTGCCAGTACAGCCAGGCGGTGATGCAGGAGCTCGTGCGGACGGAGCGAATCGAATATCACGCCGTCACGAAGGGCGCGCTCTACCTCTACCGCGACCCGGCCGAGCTCGAGGCCGGGACGAAGAAGATGGCGCTTCTGGCCGAGCACGGCCAGAAGCAAGAGATCCTCGGCGCGAGCGAGGTGGCCAAGCTCGACCCCGTCTTCGAGCCGGTCCGAGGGAAGATCGCGGGGGCGATCCGAGACCTGGGCGACTCGAGTGGCGACGCGCACGTCTTCGTGGAGCAGGTCGCGCGCGTCTGCCGCGAGAAGCTCGGCGTGACCATCAGGCTCGACACGCGGGTCACGGAGCTCCGCGCGAGTGGCGACCGCATCGACGCGGTCGTCACGAGCGACGGCGCTCTGACGGCGGACACCTACGTGCTCGCGCTCGGCGTCGGCGCGCCGATCGTCGCGCGCACCGCGGGCGTGCGCCTGCCGATCTACCCCGCGAAGGGCTATTCCTCGACGTTCCCCCTCAAGCCGGGTGGGCTCGCGCCGACGATCCCGGGCGTGGACGAGCGGTGGCTGGTCGGCTGGTCACGGCTCGGCGACCGGCTGCGCCTGACATCCACCGCGGAGTTCGCGGGCTACGACTGGGGCTGGACGCCGCGGGACTTCAACAACATCCGGAGCCTCGCAAGCGACCTCTTCCCGGACGCCGCGGACTATGAGCGGGGGACGTTCCGCGCGTGTCTCAGGCCCATGACGCCCGACGGGCCGCCGATCCTCGGGCTCGGCCGTCACAGAAACCTCGTCTTCAACTGCGGCCACGGCCACATGGGCTGGACCATGGCGTGCGGCACGGCGCGGATCGTCGCCGACCTCATGACCGGGCGCATGCCCGAGGTCGATCTGGAGGGCCTGACGGTCCGCCGCTGAGCCGGCGCCGCACGGATCGTCGGGTCGAGGTAGAGCGGTCACGGTGGGTCCCGTGACGCCTACTTCTCGCCGAGGTAGGTCTTGCGCACGAGGTCGGAGCGGAGCAGCGCGGCGGCCGCGTCGTGGAGTACGATGCGCCCGGTCTGGATGACGTAGCCCCGGTGCGCCACCCGGAGCGCCATCCGCGCGTTCTGCTCGACGAGCAGGATCGTCGTCCCCTGCCGGTTGATGTCCTCCACGATCCGGAAGATCGTGTCGACGAGGATGGGCGAGAGCCCCATGGACGGCTCGTCGAGCAGGAGCAGCGCCGGTCGGGCCATGAGGGCGCGGCCGATGGCCAGCATCTGCTGCTCGCCGCCCGAGAGCGTGCCGCCCTTCTGCGCCGAACGCTCACGCAGACGCGGGAAGAGCGTGAACACGCGCTCGAGGTCCGGCGCGATCGCCTCACGATCCGGTCGTACGAAGGCCCCGAGCTCCAGGTTCTCGAGCACGGTCATCCGCGGGAAGATCCGCCGGCCCTCCGGCGACTGCGCGATCCCCAGGCGCACGATGCGGTTGGTCGTGAGCGTGTCGAGGCGGTGGCCGTTGAAGCTGACGGTGCCGCGGTGGGGCCGCACGGTGCCGAGGATCGTCCGGAGCGTCGTCGTCTTGCCGGCCCCGTTGGTCCCGATCAGCGTGACGATCTCACCGGCGGCGACGGTGAGCGAGATGCCGCGGAGCGCCCGGATGTTGCCGTAGTACGTGGAGACGTCCGCGAGGTCGAGCATCCCTAGCCCGCGAGGTCCTGCTCGTAGCCGGTGCCGAGGTACGCCTCGATCACCCGTGAGTCGCGCTGGATCGCCGCCGGGGTGCCCTCGGCGATGCGCGTCCCGTAGTCGAGCACGGTGATCCGGTCGGAGATCCCCATGACGACCTCCATGTGGTGCTCGATCAGGAGCACCGACAGCGCGAGCTCCCGTCGCAGGAGCCCGATCAGCTCGGTGAGCGTCTGGGCCTCGCGCGGGTTCATGCCGGCTGACGGCTCGTCGAGCAGGAGGAGTCGCGGCTCGGTCGCGAGCGCGCGGGCGATCTCCAGGCGTCGCTGGTCGCCGTAGGGCAGGTTCCGGGCGAGCTCGTTCTCCTTGCCGCCGAGGCCGACGAACGTCAGCAGCTCGCGCGCGCGTGCGCGGGCTCGGGTCTCCTCTGCGATCACCGCCGGCGGCCGGAGCACGGCCCCGGGGACGGTCGCGGTGAGGCGGCAGTGCTCGCCGACGAGCGCGTTCTCGAGCACGGTCATGTTCTGAAAGAGCCGGATCGACTGGAAGGTGCGCGCGATGCCACGGGCGACGATGGCGTTGGGGCGGAGCCCGACGAGGCTGGCGCCGTTGAAGGTGATGTGCCCGCCGTCGGGCCGGACGAGCCCCGTCACCACGTTGAAGAACGTCGTCTTGCCCGCGCCGTTGGGACCGATGAGCCCGATGATGGCGCCGCGCGGGACGACGAGATCCACCTCGTTCAGGGCGACGACGCCGCCGAAGCGCTTGGTCACGCTCCGCACGTCGAGGATGGCCGGCGCCGCGGCGACGCCATCCTGCGCACGCTCGCGCAACCACTCCGGGACCGCGTCGACGCGGGGCGCCGGCACGACGTCCAGAATGTCCTCGGCCTCGTCGGCGACCGGGGCCGGGCGCAGCCGGCGCCCGGCGAGGCCCTCGGGCCGCAACAGCATCACGAGGACGAGCCCGAGGCCGAAGAAGAACCAGCGCCAGAGCGTGAGGTCCGCCGTCGCGAGCGCGGGGACATCAATGGTCCGTCCCAGGGCGCGCACCATGAACGTCGTCTGCGTGAGCACGACCCGGTCGAAGAGCGTGATCAACATCCCGCCCAGGATCACGCCCTTGAGGCTTCCGGCGCCGCCGAGGACGACCATGCAGAGGAGCATGATCGACACCTGGAACTCGAACGCGCCCGGCGTGATGGCCTGGAGCTTGGCGGCGTAGACGGATCCGGCGAATCCGGAGAACGAGGCGCCGAGCGCGAACGCCAGGAGCTTGGTCGAGATCGGGTTGACCCCCGTGCAGTCGGCGGCGGTCTCGTCCTCGCGGATGGCCATCCAGGCGCGACCCAGACGCGAGTCGCGCAGCCGGTTCATCGCCCACAGGGAGAGCGCGCCGATGACGAGGATCAGAAAGTACCACGGCACCGGGTCGGTCTCGAACGGGACTCCGGGCAGCTGCGGGCGGCCGACGGGATTGACGCCGTTCTCGCCGCCGGTGAGGTTCAGTCGCTCGATCGGCCGCCAGCTCCCGATCTCGATGGTGACATCGCCGAGGTTTCGGATCGCCACGGGGATGATCTCGCCGAAGCCGAGGGTGATGATCGCGAGGTAGTCGCCGCGCACGCGCAGGGTCGGCGCGCCGATCGCGACGCCGAGGAGCGCCGAGACCACGGCCGCGATCCAGATACAGACCCAGAAGCTCCACGGGTAGCCGTAGAGCGGCGAGCCGAGGACTGGCGAGTTCAGGAGCCCCATGCTGTAGGCCCCGATCGCGAAGAACGCCGCGTAGCCGAGGTCGAGGAGGCCCGCGTAGCCGACCACGATGTTGAGGCCGAGAGCGAGGAGCACGTAGATCATCCCGTCGGACACCGCGTGGACGGTCTGGAACCCGAGCACCCGGTCGACGAACGGGTACACGATCAGGGCTGCCACGACCGCCGCCCACCCGAGCGCACGGCGGGCGTTGACCGTCACCGGCTCACACCTTCTCGGGCGTTCGCTCGCCCATGAGGCCGTGGGGACGGAAGACCAGCACGAGGATGAGGATCGCGAAGACGAGCGCGTTGGTCCACCGCGCGGAGATGTACTGGTCGCTCCACGCCGACAGGAATCCGATGAACAGGCCGCCGAGCGCGGCGCCGGTCATGTTGCCGATGCCGCCGAGCACGGCCGCGGTGAAGGCCCTGAGCCCGGCCTGGTAGCCCATCCACCATTGGCCGATGTTGTAGTACATGCCCTGGATGAGGCCGGCCGCTCCCGCCAGCGCCCCGCCAATGAAGAACGTCATCAAGATCGTCCGCTCGACGTTGATCCCCATGGCCTCGGCGGTCTCGCGGTCCTGGGCGGTCGCGCGCATGGCCTTGCCCCAGGTGGTGCGGGTCACGAAGTAGTGGAGGGCCAGCATGAGCGGGATCGTCGCCCCCACCACGAGCAGGTCCTTGGTCGTGACGAAGATGGCCGAGTCCACGCCGAACCACTCGCGCAGGATGTCCACGGACGGGAAGACGTCGGGGTAGGCGATGGGCGCCGGGCCCTTCCAGAGGAGCGCCACGTTCTCGAGCATGAACGACACGCCGATCGCCGTGATGAGCGGCGCGAGCCGGGTCGAGCGCCGGAGCGGACGGTAGGCCGCGCGGTCGATCACGACGTTGAGGGCCGCGGTCGTGAGCATCGTGAGGATGAAGACGAGCGGGAGGATCGTCAGGAGCTGCCAGCCGGTCAGTGTCTTCGTCACGCCGAGCAGCGTGAACCAGGAGAGCGACACGAAGAGGCCGAGCATGAAGACGTCGCCGTGGGCGAAGTTGATCAGCTCGATGATGCCGTACACCATCGTGTAGCCGAGGGCGATCAGCGCGAAGACGGCGCCACGGGTGAGGCC
>Ga0209237_1001156_pt1 | contig 15619 bp, 11 predicted proteins | sample GraSoi013_1_40cm_2_FD_185820 | JGI IMG/M metagenome (GOLD analysis project Ga0209237, IMG submission 185820) | Grasslands soil microbial communities from the Angelo Coastal Reserve, California, USA - Sample 10_02_2013_1_40cm (SPAdes) (version 2) | ecosystem: Environmental > Terrestrial > Soil >... | reverse complement strand
CCGCGATGAACTATGTCAGCACGATCTTTGAGATCCCGAAACGTGGCTGGATCGAGAACTCAGCCATGCTCCAGAAAGCATACTTCCAACGAAAGATTAGCGAATTCAACTAGCGACAGTCATAGGCGCGCCCGCGCCCTCTGTCCAAGTTCCACACCAGCTCCGTTGGAACAACTCAAAATATGAATCATCCAAAGACCACAACCGCTGGACGCTGATGAAAGAACGCTCGCTGTTCATCCAGAAATTCGAACAGATTGCAAGAGAAGATCCCCGAGTTCTCTCCGCTTTTCTTGGAGGTTCACTCGCCGACGGGACAGAGGATGATTTTTCCGATATCGACATCTACTACATTCTCGAAGAGCAATCCTATTCCGACTTTACCTCTCAAATGCGAGCTCGTCTCGCCGAGATGGGTCCACTCGTATTCCTCGAACAGCACAACAACTTCGGATTCGACCTGATCCTATTCATCTTCCAGAACGGAGTCAAAGGCGAACTTGGCCTAGGAACCACAAAGAATCTCAAAACTCTACACGCCGGACCCTATAGAGTCCTAGTTGACAAGAAGCTTCTGCTCGACGGCTTAGTCTTCCCTTTTCAATCACCGCTTGAAGGAAAGGATCTCCAAGAATACGTCGAAAAACAGCTTCGATGGTATTGGTACTGGTACTCTGTCTTCCTCTCCGCTGTCGCACGAGAGAGACTCTGGTCAGCGTTCACCCAACTCCAGCAGATGAGAGAGTACGCATTCAGACTCATCGCCTTAGCCCACCATCCTCAGAGGATCCCGGGACAACGCTTTGAAAGAACGGTCCCACGCCCTGTACGCGACGAGCTTGGCAACAGCTCTCTCCCACAATATACTCGTAGAAGCATGATCGCCAGCGGTGATAAAATGACCGAGATCTTGAAGAGGGAGATCAAACAGCTTCTAGTGTCCAGCCACGCGAATTATCCGGCTGATCTGGAAGCGACGGTCCTGAACAAGAAACACTCCATGCTGACATCCTCTCCGAATGGATGGAGCGAGGTTTCCTAGATCCAGCCGCTTCTCTTGGACCAGTAAACGAGTCCCAATGAGATGATGATCATTGATAGAATCATAACGTAGAACCCACGCGGATCACCGCTCCCAGGCTGGAAGAACCCCGCACTGAAATTCATTCCGTAAATTCCAGCAAGAAGAGTGAGCGGGAGGAATATCGTGGCGACGAGCGTGAGCACCTTGATCGTGTTATCTGTCGAGGCCGAATGCAAACTGATGTAGAGATCTCGGACATCACTAGTTCTGTCTCTGTCGTTGTCTATGGTCTCCAAGAGCTGGAAGGAGTGGTCGTAGACATCTCTGAAGCTTCTAAGATTTGAATCAGCTACAAATGGTACTGCGCCACGCATCACCATTCCGAGCATGTCTCTCGTCGGAGTAAGAGATCGCCGAAGGTTCATCAGTTTTCTTCGCACCCCACCGATCGTGGTTACGATAGAGACTACATTCTCCATTCTCCTGACTCGTGTCTTGAAGGTCGTAATTGCCTGTTTGTCAAGATCCTCAAGCCGCTCCTCCACCTCGTCCAAAATTGAATAGTACGCGTCAACCGCGAAGTCAAGAAAGACGTAGAAGAACAGGTCAGGTGAGGGGGCGGTTGTCAGTGGCGCGAGACCTCTGGCTCTAATCCTTGAGTCCATTGAATGGATCAATTCTGAATCATCTGAATGTATGGTTATGATCCAGTTCTTTTGGAAGAAGACGAAGAGTTCGATTATCCCGCTCTTGTGACTCCTTACGTCAGGCACGTGGATTACTGCAAACACGTTCTTCCCATACTCTTCCAGCTTCGGCCTCTGATTCCTGTGAACAACATCCTCGACGGCGTAGTCGTCGAGGTCAAATCTGCTCTTTAGATCAGCAAGCTCTTGGGCTGTTGGGCTCTCAGCGTCGACCCAGAGCATTTCGCCTTCGTGAACCTTATCGGGAAAGACGCTCACAGTCTGAGCAGGTGCACCGTAGCCGGTTGATTTGAGAAGCGTGAGCGAAATCAACGTCAGTGCGCCTCAGAGCGTTCTTGAGACCGTAATAAGTTTCATAATTCTAACCTAACTCGATCGAGCTACTTCCCTCAACTTTTTTAGGGAACATGAATCGTCGGGCGAGAGCGAGGCCGGAGATCTTCGATTCCAGAAACTTCTCGAGGAATGAGAACAGTTGACGACGAGAACCGTAGGCAAGATCAGCCGCGAGTACAAACCGTCAAAGACCGAGGAAGAAGTTCTCCAATGGTGGGAGACTAGCCGAGCCTACGAGAAGACAAAAAGAAGACTTCTGAAAAAGCCCAAGTTCTACTTTCTAGACGGTCCGCCGTTCGTAACTAATCCGCCCCATGTAGGAACGGGCTGGAACAAGACACTGAAGGATGTCGTCATACGTTTCCAACGAATGAACGGCTACAATGTCCACGATCAACCCGGCTATGACTGTCATGGACTACCTGTAGAGTTGATGGTTGAGAAAAGCCTCAATCTCACAACAAAGAAAGATATCGAGAATAAAATCGGCATTGACCGGTTCATAGCAGAATGCAAGAAGTATTCTGACGTGAACATAGAGGCTCAAACGCGGGTCTTCAAAGATCTGGGAATATGGATGGACTGGGACCGACCATACATCACCTATCACGACAGATACATCGAATCAGTATGGTGGACAGTTAAACAAGCCCACCAGAAGAAACTGCTCTACAAGGGATTGAGAGTCGTCCACTGGTGCCCCCACGACGAGACAGCCCTAGCAGGATACGAGGTGACCGACGAGTATCGCATCATCAAAGACTACTCCATCTACGTGAAACTACCCATCGTCAACAAGCCGGGAGAATTTCTCCTAGTCTGGACCACTACACCGTGGACCCTACCTGCCAACGAGGGTGTCATGGTTCACCCTGACATGATCTACGCGGTCGTAAAGGTTGATAGCGAGAAGTTGATAATCGCCAAAGAGAGACTATCATCCGTACTCGGAGAAAGACCGTACAAGATCATAAGGGAACTCAAAGGACAGGAGCTAGAAGGAATCTCCTACATCCCACCATTATTGGAGGAGACCCATCAAAAGACGGGCGGGAAACTTCACAGAGTATTCTTGAGCTCAGAGTACGTTACGATGACCGACGGGACCGGTCTGGTCCATATGGCTCCCGGGCATGGTGAAGAGGATTTCGAGGTGGGCGAGCGAAATGGCCTACCGGTGCTGTCGCCGGTAGACGCATCAGGACACTTCACTTCAGAAGCGGGAAAATACGCCGGACTCTACGTTAGAGAGGCCAACCCGGTAATTGTCAAAGACCTTGAAGCCAAAGGATTACTCTTCAGGGAAGAGACGATCGAACACTCGTATCCTCATTGCTGGCGGTGCAAGACCCCACTCATACTACGAGCCACAGACCAGTGGTTCATCAAAGTCACCAAGTTCAAGCAGAAAATGATCACGGAGAACAAGAGAGTCCGATGGACACCCGCATGGGCGGGGTCCAAACGATTCCATACATGGCTTGTTGGTGCTCGAGACTGGGTCATCAGCCGTCAACGCTACTGGGGAACACCACTCCCCGTCTGGACATGCCAAGAATGCGGAGAACACACTGTGATAGGTTCCAGAGCTGAACTGGAAAAAATAGCCATTCAACATCCGCGAAAGTTCGAGCTCCACAGAAACGGCGTGGACCAAATAGAAACAAGATGCAAATGCGGCGGCAGAGCAAGAAGAGAGCCAGATGTCCTCGACGGATGGCTCGACTCAGGCGTAGCCTCATGGGCGGGGCTGGACTACCCACCTAACGCGAAGGAACTGAGGGCCTGGTGGCCAGCTGACACGATTGTTGAGGCTCATGACCAGACCAGAGGCTGGTTCTACAATCAGCTAGGCTCCAGCATTCTAGTGTTCAACAAGACACCCTACAAGGCGGTACTGATGCATGGACATACTTTGGACCCAGACGGGGAGAAGATGAGCAAGTCCAAGGGAAATTTCGTCAGCCCAGAAGAGGTAATTGGAAAACATGGCAGAGATGCTCTTCGATTCTACACTCTCCAGACCACGGTCTGGGACGACTTCCGATTCTCGTGGAGCGCCGTAGAGACAGCTTCCAGAGACCTCCAGATTGTCTGGAACGTCTTCTCCTTCGCAACTCTCTACATGAACCTCGACAAGTTCAATCCAACCAAATGGGCGAGAGGAAAACTCGTGAAATCGTTCCATCCAGAAGACAAATGGCTACTCTCAAAGACTGAGACGCTGGTGAATGACGTTTCAGAGCACATGGAGCGGCTCGAAATCCACTTGGCAGTTCGAGCGCTCAGAGAGTTCGTTATTGAAGATCTCAGCCGCTGGTACATTCGGCTCGTCCGTCGACGATTCTGGCTAGAAAAGACAAGCCGAGACAAACTCGCAGCCTACGCGGTCCTCCTCCATGCTCTCAGAAGCTGGCTGGGACTCGCAGCCCCGGCAATGCCCTTTCTCACGGAGGTAATCTACCGAGAAGCATTCAGAAGCACTGAACGTCTGAATCCGGAAAGCATCCACATGACCAACTGGCCCAGCGCGGACAAGAAATGGATCAACAAGACACTAGAAGAGCAAATGCGCATCCTCCAACACATCGCTGACGCTACAGCCTCAGCACGCCAGTCAAAGAAGATCAAGCTGCGCCAACCCGTCTCCACAGTCCTAATCGTAGCCGACAGGCCGATAGTGAAACGCACCATCGGGACCCTCCGCGATCTTCTCCTTCAACAAGCCAACGCCAAAGATGTCAGACTTGTCAGTCTAACCGAAGAAGAACGATTGAAGAAACTGATCGTTGAACCAAATTTCAAAGCTCTCGGCCCAGTGTTTCGCGGAGAAGCGAATAAGATCGCGGAGAGGCTCAGATCACTAGACGGTCGCCAGCTCATGCGCGCCTTCAAGGAAGAAGGACAATTCCTAGTCAAGCTGGATGAGAAGGATCACAGGATTACAAGCGAGATGGTCTCTTTCAAGGAAGAGATACCTGAGAATCATGCTATCGGAATCTTCAAGGAAGGACGCGTCTATGTGGACCTGACGATTCCAAGCGAGCTAGTTAGAGAGGGTTTTGTCCGAGAAGTGATCCGTCGGTTGCAGGAAATGAGAAAACGCCTAGACCTTCCTGTTGACGCGTTCGTGGACGCATACGTTTCAGTCTCTGACCCAGAAAAGTTCGGTTGGTTGGAGGATGAGAAGGACTATTTGATGGAAGAAGTGCGCGCCAAGACGTTCGTTTTGCTGCGACCAGACCAACCAAGGCCTACAGCTGGACTGGAGGAGGATTGGAACATAGAGAGAGACAATTTCCACATGGGCATATCACACCAATAGTGGAGTCTCAGGGATTCTTTCCGGGGCTGGTGAAGGCTTGACGTGTTGAGAAAAAAGAGAGGAAGAGTTCGAGGTTCGCTTTCGAATCATCGGACTCTGGTTCGTCTATTGTAGAGTAGTGTTGCTGTTCCCGCGCCTGCGCCGACAACAGTTGCAGCAATGATAGCGTAGGGTACCAGTAGGCCAATACTGTTCACGGGTGCAAGGGAGCCGCCGACAGATCCGCATGCTAGCCGGACTGTCAGATAGACTGTCGCTGAGTGTACAGTAACGTCTGTCCCTCCGATTATCGTAATGGTGTAGCCCTTTTCCGGGGTAGCCTGTACCGTGGACGCTGTTAGGGTAAACGTAACACTCTGGTCGCTGGTTAGACTCACGCTCGAGGGGATGGGAGAGAGTGTGGGACCGTTAGTCGCGTTTGGATCAATGCTATCAACGAGGTCTACATTGCCTTGAAAGCCGTCTGTGCTTGAGACGGTGACGAGGTAGGATGCTGCTTCGCCTGGACTGACGCAGATAACGAGAGGGGCCGCTGCGATGTTGAAGTCAGGAGTCTGAGCGCGGAGAGGGATTATGGAGGCGAGGGATGTCATAAGCGCGAGCAAAGCTGCCGTAGTAACGAGAACGTGCGTTTTGTTCATCTGCTCTCGGTAACGCCCCAATTCGGAGTGAATTCATTTAACGATGTTGTCGCACGTGGACAAACATAGGTAATTGCGACCCAAATGTGCTGAATGTGGCAGATATTAGGCAACATGTGGAGAGGGCCATAGAAACCGACTCTGTCATAAAGAAGGGACTTCAACAGAGAATTATCAAGTCTGGGCCACTAGCCAGGTCCACTCTAGAGGCTAACGGCCTGGACTCGAATCTAGATGCAATCCTAGGGATTGTTCGCCCCAACCCTTTCGGCAGTGAAAATGATAATCGACACCGCCAAGTGTTCAAAGGTTGCGAGATCGCAACGAGAAACAAAGTTGCTGACCTGGCAGTTGAAAACGTACCGGACATCATGAGGAGGACAGCAGACTTTGCCAGCACTATCCGCCTATCCGGGTAATTGCCGACCAGAAAGCGTTGAAGAGCTTTCATCAAACGCTTCGGCCAAAAGAGATCATCAGCTATTCCAACGATCTGGCCGCAATTGGGCATCGAGGTGAATCAATCTCAATCTCACCTCTGAGAAGCTTTCGAGCCCACCCTGGAGAAAACTCTCCGAAATCCAGAGAAGCCTCGCGAGACATCCACCGTCCAGCTTGGTTCTTTCATCTCGGCGAAAGGTGGCCGATAGTCCTTTCTCGGATAATCTTATTAACCTCCTACTGTTATCGGGGCTTTTGCATGTTGAGTCGTAGGTTCTCCACAGTCCTGTTCTCATCCCTCTTGCTGGTAGCAGTCATCCTTGGACTGCCGAACCTATTCTCATTCCCAAGAGTCGAAGCAGTCAACTCATCGATCAGCCTTGTGGGCTTTGTCAACGCCTGGAATTTTACAAGCACGCAACCTAACCCTACCATCACAGTCACCCAAGGAGACAGTGTGACTCTCCAGCTCTCCAGTGGTGATGCCGTTCTTCACAGATGGTTCGTGGACGTTGACAAGAATGGTCCCTCGCCCGACTGCCCAGGAGCAGATATTTGCTCCAATGCATTCTCAACTTCCACTGTGCTCACTTTCACTGTGAACTTCTCGCCCGGCACTTACACCTACTACTGTTCAGTCCATCCCACAACCATGCTAGGGCAGTTCATTGTCAACCCGTCATCCGTCGGAGGTACAACACTCCCCACGAATGGACCCGAACTAGTCGCACCCTATCTAGCACTGGCCTCAGCCCTAGCTATTCTCGTAGCAGTCGTGGCATACATCACACATGCTAGGCGTAAAGATCGGAAAAATTAGTACCCAGCGGATCCCTCCAACACTGGCTACCAGCCCTCTGGTTTCGCACGAAGGACATACTGAACCGCGTAAATAGGAAGAGGAAGATACCGAGATTATTTATCTGAAAACCGTCTCACGCCCAGTATGAGAGCGATGACTAGGACTCCGCCAGAGATGGGAAAGACCCATTCTCGCAAGTAGATGATTCCATAGAAGAACCCTAGGACGATACCGAAGGCTCCGAAGAGTCCGAGAAACCTTCTGTTGCCTACCCCCCAGTTTGCAAAATTCCTCGCATAGCCTGCCTTCCTTATGATTAGCCACATGAGGCCTACTGAGCTGGCGAAGGCACTCCAGAAAACGAGACCGCCGAAAACGATTCCTAGACTTACGAGGGTGACAGGATATGCGAAAGCGAGGGCATAGAGCGTGTATTTTCCGAGAGATCTCGCTCGGCCAATAATGTAACGCTCGAGGAATCTAGCTTTGGGCCCCGGCTGGAAGACGGATGGGTCGAACTGCCAGAGACGGGTCTTTCTCTGCTTCTTGGTCAACGAAGAATAGAACATTGAAGCCCGACAGCGTTAGTTTAGCCTATCGGTGCCATGAATTCCTAAGAACGTATTGACGAGGTAGAGTGGCTCTCAGGAGCATTTGATTACTGGTTGCCACTTCAAGAGAAGAGCGCAGGTTCTGCTAGTCTCCACCCTGATTAACTTCGCATCACTTGTTAAGAAGGCAAATGTGGCGGTGGGCTTGCAACTCAGTTTGGCTTTGGACAGAATATTCTGACTAGGTGGGCAGAATAAAAAAGATGGATAGGTTTGGGCCTGTTTCTAGTTTATCCAGTCCTTCTGATCGGCCACGGCCCTTACTGTGAGGCTACCATAGGAGACGAGCATGGTGCCGACGATGTCGGCGTAGGCTATGAAGCGCGTCAGGGTTGGTGGGGATCGCTCCGAAAATATGGCCTCAGCGCCCACATACAATTGGTGGGTCCAGCCTACCGTGGTGGCGGTGGCGGAATAGACTCGCGGATAGCTTGCTGGGGACTGTGATGTTTTGATGAGATCGTACGAGAGCTTGACGGATAGGAGTATGCTCCGACCGGGTAACAAGGGATCTCCTATCCCTGTGGCGTTCAGGTTGGGTATTGCAAGAAGTACAGTCTGCGGGTTTCCTGTGGTAACAGTGATGGTTGACGGGTCGGTGATCTCAGGGTTGGTCGCCAGACTGCTCGTGTTGGCGTAGTAGACGTGTATCGCTCCCTTCCCAGGCATCCATACTGGGTCTACCGCCCAGTCAACAGGCAGGGTCTCGTTTAGCTTGAGCGACTGCAAGGATCTGGCCCCAGTGTTCGTAACATTGACCCAAGCGAGGACATGGCGAGGGTCCGTGCTTCTAACCACGCTGTTCGCAAGAACTGCATCAATCCTCAGCAGAGGAATCAGGCTTGCATCGGTGAAAAACTCGAGTACATTTCCGCTCGTACGGAATACAAAAATGGACAGCGAGTAGTAAGCTCTGGCTCCGTAATTATCTTGCGCGCTCAAAGTTACCTGATTTAATCCATAATCTGGGAATCTCAGCGTGGCATTCGGAGAAGGTGTAGCGGTTCCAGGAGCAGGACTGTCGTAGTGTCGCTTGTCCAGGCCAGACCCCCAAGTCCAATTGTACTCTGTAATCATACCGCGTGGATTTTGTGACACTGCTATAGCGTTGAAAGATGCGGGTTGATTGATACCGAGCTCAGCAGGATGAGTGAAGGATACGAGAGGTGGTTTACACAGATTTCCACTGCCCAATGGGCAGTCGATGTTCGTGAAATAGCCGTCATATGCGACCGACTGCAACGGCGTCCCGTTAGGGTCAGTGAACAACTCTTGATCGACAATGTGGAGGGTTGAGAAGCCCACACTGAGGACGGTAAAGGTGACGCTGAAGAGTTTCCCATTCAGGGTGTTCGTGTTGAGACCCGAACTCGTAAAGAGGGAGAGGCTTACAACTCCTTGCCCGTCAAAGGTTTCGTCGAATATGCACAGACTACCGGCTCCGTCGATGCACTCTGATGATACAAATGCATCGTTCCCTAACACGCCTCCCGAATAGTCCAGCGATTGGAATCGCAGAACAGGATTATTGAAGAAGATGGCTACTGTGAACCCACCGAAAGGCTCGGCGTCAGTGACGTTCAACTGGAACGTGACGGTATTACCGGACTGGAGGTTCAAACTGGCAATGCTGGAAGGATTCACCGCCACCTTCGCAAGAAGTGGATCACTTGGCGATGCCTGGGCCGGTCGCGGGCCAAGCCAGACGTTGGAGAACATCATTAGAAAGACTAGGAACACGATCCCTCGTCTAGTTTTCAACAAACCTTTCTCAGCTACCTAGCCTGCATCTTCACATGCTCATTTCTGTTAGTAGTATACATGAACAGATTCCTCAAAATACCTGAATCGCCCAGGTCTCTCATAAGTCAATCTCACCTATTCTAGATGGCGCCTTCGTCAAATCGACTAAGCCCACACGGACCATGTTCTAGACTCTGCCCGGTTATTATCTCGATGCCTGTTTTCAATGTTCCCGGTGTTCTTCGAGATGCTTCTCGGACCATTCGTGTCCACAATGTGTACACTTGTACGCGTACTGGAATCGTTCAACGTCAATGATTATTGGTCTGCCTTCATAAACATCGATTCCTATTCGCGCGCCATATCCTGACCCGCCGGGCAAGAGTTGACCTTCACGTGTTGGTCTTGACGCCCTTTCTAAGTCAACAAGTTTCTTGCTCTCCAGCTTGATGTGGAATCTACGCCCACATCCCGGACAATGTCTGAAGAGTTCCATCAGCGAAAGCCCCTGCAAGCATGACGGTGAAGCGACATAAAATGTAAAGCTTCGCGGTTTCAGGCGATTGCGTACTATGTGATGGCGTACTTGCTTACTGTCATGAGGGGAGACTCGCCGCCCGGGTCGCCGACAACTCTAGCGTAGGCAACAAAGAACGCTGAGCCTGCTCCAGAGCTTTCAGTTCCCGTGTAGAATGGCAAGCTCCATGCAGAAGCGCTGGCTGAGTCCTCATAGTTTCTCGGGTAGCTTGCAAATGACTGACTGGTCATTACCAGACCATAAGCAAGTTTCACCGACAAGAGGATCGACTTGCCTAGAAGCAGGGAATGGCCGATGGCAGTACTGTTGAAGTTAGGTATAGCCAGAGTAACTGTTTCAGGATTGCCAGTTGAGATCGTTATCGTGGAGGGCTGTGTAATCTCCGGATTCGTCGCTAGACTGCTAGTATTGGCATAGTAGACGTGTATCGCGCCCACTCCAGGCACCCAAGGCGGGCTGACCTCCCAGTCGAAGGGCAGGGTCTCATTCAGCTTTAGCGACTGAAGCGATGAGGCGGAAGTGTTTGTCACATTGAACCATGCAAGGACCTGGCCGGGGCTGGTGCTCCTTACAATCCCGCGAGCAAAGGTCACCTTAACCGCAGGATTGCCTTCCGAGTCCGAGGGAAGAGGATTGAGACTGGGGTCGGTGAAAAATGTGGTAACTTGAACTCCCATCCTGGTTTCAGGAGTGAATAGGTCCGCTTGAGAGTATAGGACTCCATTGAAGCCCCCTCCCGTAGCAAGAACTCTTCCGTCTTGCAACAGAGTTGCTGTATGTTCTTCAGTAGCGATGCTCCTCGACCCAGAGCTGGCCCATGTTCCTGTTTTTTCGTCGTAAATCTCTGTGGATGAACCGGCCGGGCCCACCACTAAGACCCGTCCGTCAAGTAGGGCCGTTGCTGTGTCAGCTGATCTGAACTCCGTCATCAGTGTTGCCATGGTCCATCCGCCCGTGGATGGATCGAAGATTTCGGAGGTGGAAGGGCTTCGGGGAGGAGAGTCTCCTCCGGCAACTATCACCTTCCCACTTCGCAGAAGGGCAGCCGACTGATCGGCCCTCGGAATATTCAATGAACCGGTGAAACTCCAAATCTCTGTCTGTGGATGATAGATCTCCGCAGATGTCAAATCGCTAACCAGGTTGGTCGGGTTGAGACCCCCTTCAATCAGTACCCACCCATCTGTCAGCTTGACAATCTGACTCTGGATGTTGAGAGCAGCGCGCCCGGTGTGGAGGGACCCGGTAAGGGTCCAAGAGTCTGCTGTCGGATCATATACTTCGCAGCTCGTTAGGAATCTACCTTGAGTGTCGAATCCACCCACGGCTAGCACTCTTCCGTCGTCTAACTGGACAAGGGCAAAGCTCGTACGAGCTACATTCATTGAACCGGTAAGCGTCCATAAAGCAGTCGATGGGTTGTAGATCTCACTAGAGGAGGTCTTCCCAGCGATCTTGTTCGCTCCTCCTGCCACTAAGACTCTTCCGTCCGGAAGCCTCACTGCAGCATGATACGCCCGGGGACTGGCCATGGAAGCTGTCAAATTCCATGAGCCTAAGTGGGCGTCGTATATTTCAGCAGAGGAGAGAAAGCCTTGAGCATCGAAGCCTCCGGCAACCAGCACCCTACCATCCTCAAGGATGGTTGCGGTGTGATCGGCTCTGGGAGAGTTCATAGAAGCCGTCGAGGTCCAGCTGTCCGTGCTCTGGGCTTTTGTCTGGGGAGAAAATAGAATGAATCCTGACACAACCAAGAGAATAATCGCAAGGATGCGAATTATTCCTTTCAAGTCGCCAAAACCGAGATTGACTTGGTGGCATTTTCTCTTAAAAACCCATAGGATTTACATGGCCAACCAGACAAACAAACCCCCGGCAATAGATGTCGTCCTTGCATAAGCTGAAACCGGGCTGTTGGATCTGCAAGATTCTGCGGGAACCTGCGCACTTGATCTTCTTTGAATCCCGCACCTCTGTGGGAAAACTGAACCCGGACCAATTCTTCAAAGGCTACTCCTTCGTCACTCTCAAGTATCATGAGGAAGAGCTTTACCAACTGACGGACGAGAATAGGAAAAGCTTCCTCGAAGACATGTCCCGAGTAGCAACAGCTCTTGCCAAGACTTTCAATCCTGACAAGATGAACTACGAGCTACTCGGTAATGGAATGCCTCACCTTCACTGGCATCTGGTTCCTCGCTACAAGACAGACCCGATGTGGGGACGCCCAATATGGACAGGGTCTATACGCAGAAAGAGACTGGCGAGGGAAGAGTACGATAGTCTTGTGAAGCAAGTTCAATCTCACCTCAGACGGAGCAAGTAAATCGTTCGCTTCGTCGAACAGTACCGTTCAACAAGCGCTGCCAGTTACGCCAGATTGAAACCGATAGCACGGGTCCCTAACATCTAAGTCTCGCCGAATGGAGTGTAGTGCCAGACGTACACGGAAGTCTACCTTGACGCTACGGCACTAATACTTCCGTCGATCGGAGTCTGGCACCTACTCCATCATAAAGCGTCCATAACCGGAGTTAGAGCCGGAAACCTAGTTCGACTCAACATCTACTTTCTATCTGCAATTGTCTTCGACATGTTTCGCAACCTAGGCTACAGCTGGGCAGCATATGGAGAGAATGTAAGCGCAGGCTTGGTTTTCGCTGTTGTCGGGCTAACTGCCGCAAGCCTGTATTTCTGTCCGGATTCCAATACGGTTCGAGAAGCTTGGTCGAGACTCAAATCGCGCTCATCACTTCTGTTCTATGAAGGAGTGGTCTTCGCTGGGATAGGGCTCAACCTGTTCCTTCCCAATTCGTTCCTCCCCTTTACCATAGTCTTACTCTTGGCCGGAACGGTCTACCCAACCACCCTATTCTTATCTGCTCGAAGCCGAGCGAAGCCACCGCATATCAGGAAGGCGATGGCCACCCTTGCAACAACTTGGGCCCTGTTCGTCACAGTCGGCACAATACTGTTCATACTCGGAACGCAGCCTCCCTTGCTTCCAATATTTCTTCCATACGGATGGGAGATGGCGCTTATCACGGGTTCAGTATTGTTCTTTTTGATGTCCCTTACTCGACTCTATCCCTTGGGTTTCGGGGGATTCTCATCTGGACAACTTGTTCCAGATACCATAGTCAAGGCGGGGCACCGATATCTGATTCTTCATGATTCAGGAAAGAGAGCAGTCTCGTTTCTCTCGTCGACGCTTAAGGGACTAATCGATTCTGGTGCGAGAGTAATCATAAGCGCGTCGAGTAATGGGTGGCTTGTCGGGAACTTGTCCCAGCACGAATCTCATTTCAGCGAATGGAAGCAGAATGGAAGAGTCATCGTCTCCGAGGGCTGGATAGGACACAACATTCCCCGTGAAGGATTGACCGACAGGCTAAGCTTCGGCCCCACGTCAACCGTCTTCGTCAATGAGTTGAGCCAAGAAAACCTTGAAGGCATAGTCTCACCTCCCGACAACGGGCCAGGCGGAACGCGTCAGGAGCCAGCCGAGCTCTTTCTGCTGGAAAGCAGTAAAGCGCCTAGACCACAACTCACCGAGTTCCTCCGCCGCAACACAAGTATTGAACTTCTGAATCTGTCTGAATCTACAGACCCATTCTCATCCATGGTCGAGCTCGATCACCAGAAAATTAGAGGATCAATCATCCTTCTAGAATATGAAACAAGCTCCGACTATGAGGGAATAGTCGACAGATTCCTCGCCGAAGGAGTCAGTAACGCCGAACTCTGCGTACTGTTCACAACCAAATCCAGCAAGCTCTACAGAGCGATCAAGGGCAAAAGAATGATCAAGATCATAGCAGCGTCCTCACTGATCTCCGTTCCAGACGAACTACCCGATGGTGAAATGCAGATCCCGGACAAGGAACTAGGGCTCGTCGCAGCAGTACTATCGGACTTCTTAGACAACAGCAAGAACTCCGGAGCTAGCTTCGTCTTCGACAGCATCACCGAGCTGATCCGGGGGGAGCGTTGGGAACAAGTCTATTCCGGAATCAAACAACTAATTGATTTGCTAACCGTCCCAAACGCTACGGCACTCTTCCTAGCAAACATCAACACAATGGAGCCAAGATTCCTAGGCGCGCTGCATGGAGCGTTCGCCCTTCAGCTGAGGCTTGACCATGAGGGTCTCAAGGCCGTAAAGGTCCCGGCACATTAGCTCCCAGAAATCGTGCTGACGGGCTGAAACAGAAAGCGTCAGCTTCTAATTAGATCACTTAAAGTACGGTCCAACTGATTAACCCGGAAGATCCAGCAGGGACTTGCGGGCTTGGAGCATCACAATCACGACATTGTGATAGTAGGCGGCGGAGCCGCAGGCCTACGTGCGGCCATAGCCGCTGTCGAACTTGAGCCCAAGCTAGATGTTGCGATAGTCTCGAAAGTCTACCCGATGCGCAGTCACACAGTCTCTGCCGAGGGGGGAATGGCCGCGGTCACGCGTGAATACGACAGTTTTGACTCACACGCCTACGACACTATAAAGGGGAGCGATTTTCTCGCCGACCAAGACTCGGTCGAGTTCTTCGTAAAAGAAGCTCCACGTGAGTCTTACCAGCTTGAGCACTGGGGATGCCCGTTCAGTCGAGACCCTGACGGACGAATCAGCACACGAGCCTTTGGCGGAATGAGCGTCAAGAGGACCCTTTTCGCAACGGACAAGATCGGCTTCCACCTACTTCACACCTTATTCCAAACCTCGCTGAGGTACGAGAACATCCGCCGCTACGATGAATGGTTCGTAACATCTCTACTAGTCGACAACGGCAGAGTCGAGGGAGTAACCGCCATGGAAGTGCGGACGGGCGAACTAGTAACAATCCTCGGGAAGGCCGTAATCATCGCGACTGGAGGTTGTGGGCGTATCTTCCAGTTCACGACTAACGGATGGATAAAGACTGGTGATGGTATGGCACTAGCCTACCGGGCGGGGGTCCCACTGAAGGACATGGAAATGGTCCAGTACCACCCTACCCTGCTCCCGAATACAGGCATTCTCATCACCGAAGCCGCCCGCGGAGAAGGAGGTCATCTGTTGAACAAGGATGGAGAACGCTTCCTCAAACGCTACGTCCCGAACAAGATGGAACTCGGTCCCCGTGATATTCTATCAAGGGCCGAGATGAGCGAGATCAACGCGGGCAGGGGATTCGAGGGACCCTACGGCAGCTACGTAAACCTCGACCTCACGCACCTAGGCAAGATAACCATCGAGGACAAACTGCCCTTCGTAAAGGAGCTCGCCGAGAAATATCTCGGAATAGATCCTGAGCATGAGCCAATTCCCGTACGACCGGGACAGCACTACATGATGGGCGGCGTGCACACGGATGTGCACGGGTTCACCGGAATGCCGGGACTATATGCAGCCGGCGAAGTAGCATGTGTCAGCATGAACGGTGCTAATAGGCTGGGAAGCAACTCCCTTAC
>Ga0209237_1001155_pt1 | contig 15624 bp, 15 predicted proteins | sample GraSoi013_1_40cm_2_FD_185820 | JGI IMG/M metagenome (GOLD analysis project Ga0209237, IMG submission 185820) | Grasslands soil microbial communities from the Angelo Coastal Reserve, California, USA - Sample 10_02_2013_1_40cm (SPAdes) (version 2) | ecosystem: Environmental > Terrestrial > Soil >... | reverse complement strand
GAAGATGAAACTCATGAACTTCCACTCCCTCGCAGAATTCATCCAACCCCAAGTCCAACAACTATCCGGAAAAGAGACCAGCATCAACACCCTGGTAGTAGCGATCAAGAGATTCTCCGACACACTAACCAACAGCAAGAGCTCGGACGCGTCAAGAGTCCTCAAAGACGCAAGGATCTCCCTTTCAAGCGGAATAGTGGACGTGACGATAAGAGCCCCAAGAAACCAGTTCTCAGCCATAGTCAAAGAACTGTCAGACATTGCAGCTCAGCTCTCAGAGTTCCCCCACATCTTCCCCCTCTCAAACTCGATCAAACTGATTCTGCCAGAGGAGGATTACACCATTGTCCGAGGGAAATGGGACCATCTTAGAGAGGCGGCGACACAGGCGAATGTTGCCAAACTAGTACTCAACCTGTCGCCTCGCGCCGAGATGACGCCAGGAATAGCATCCTTCATCACAGAACTACTGTTCAGAAACGGCGTCAATATTCTTGACGCGTTTCTAGGCTACGGCGACATCATAATGGTCGTCGACAACAAAGACGGACCCCTCGCCTACGATGTCTTGCAAAGAGAAATCCACGGCTCCAACATAGCCTGAGGAGTGAAGGTTCTGGCGAATTTTCCTCAGCTGTTTGCGAAAAACCAAAAATGCACCTACAACGCCGACGGGAGATGATATTCCGTGGAGGAACAGTCATTATCAGACAATAATAAGGGTTCAAAGTGTGCTCGGTGCGGTGGACGTTTGGACGACGGCTATGTAATGGCCGGTAGAGGTCTTTGGTGGGACAGAGAGCCGCACAGGGTACTGCCCGCAGGAGAAACAATCATTTCTCAGGGGCACTCGAGTGCGCCAGCTCAAAGATGCTTCAACTGCAAACTAGTCATTATCCCGATGCCATGAATGCCACGTCTACATAGTGGATGAAGAGAGCATTCGATAGACTCTTGGGCCTCTACTCAGTCTGTTTTGGTGACAGCCGTGTGCTTCCAAATCTCTTCAAGAGAACGCTCATGGCCAAGATAACGAGCAGCTGCAAACTCAACAGCGTTACCTGAATAGCGAACCCTTGAGCGCCAATTGTTCCATAGCTCAAATGTAGGTTAACGACTCCAGTCTGTGCCAAAATATTAGCGATGAAGAGATAAACGAGAAAGCCCTGGAATGGCAAAATTGCGAGCCTGATAGTTCGACTCCGCACCTTCACTTTTTCCGGGCGACGTGGCGGAGACCATACACGACGTACAGATTCACAATCGCCGAATCAATTGCGACCAGTGGGAGTAAGAAATCGTTGATAGCCGCTCCCAAAGGCAGAGATGCTATGCTGAGGAAAAACAACAAGTTCGCCAATCCTAGATAGAGAGCGAAAAGAGCAGAGCCCAAAACGATGATACGGAGCACCTTGGCTCTATGCAACAGGGCACCGACACTCCTCTATCATGTAGCAAAGAAAAAAAGATTGCCGCGTCAGTTCACAGCGTGAATATCTAACCTGGCATGTGTCAGGCTTTCGTTCCGTTGTAGAGGAAGAGAGCTGGCTGAATCTCGCCTGTTCCCAACAGGAACTCTTCCAGTTTCTTGACCATTGTTGCGAGACGCTCCTCAATCCTAGGGTTTGGGATTCGCATGTCTGAAAGTACGTCCCAAAAATGGTAGGGATGCCATGAGAAGGTTTCCTGGTGGAATAACCGTTTTAGTGGTCGGATCATCTCCTCGAACGTGTTGATGTGCTGTTTTCTTCCGGTTACCGCTTCGTGCATAATGAGATCGACCCCTTTGCCGGGATCATCTGGCAGGTGCGGTGACGAGTACCAGTCCTGAAGATCTAGTGGTTTTCGAATCTGGTAGAGCCAAGCTGCTGTTTTCTTATCCATCATGTTGTACGCATATTCGAGACAGAGAATTCTCCCACGACTCTTCAAAATCCGCTGAGCCTTCAAGAGGGCGTTTTCCGGGTCTGGAAGATCATGAAGTACTCGGCTGAAAATCACCACATCGTAGGCTCCAGTGATGCCCGGCCATTTGTCAAAGTCTGCCATTTCATAACGCAATTTTCCGCTTCGCCCGGATCTGCTGGTCTTCTTAGTGCGGGTTGCAATCTCAATCATTCTCTCATTTCGGTCTAAGCCTAGTACATCGTGTCCCATCCGCGACAGTTCAAGGCTAATGCAGCCTGTTCCGCAACCAACGTCGAGGATCTTGAGATTTCTGCCACTGATAGACCCAGTCAGCAGCCGGCAATTCAGCGCATGCGTTAGCTTGACTAGGGATGCTCTCCTCCAGAGGCTGCCCCTCATCGAGGGCCAGTTTCTCAATCGTTGCAAGTCCGCTACAAAGTTCGAAGGAGCTTCACGCACGACCGTCTGATATTTCCGTCTCCTGTGGACTCGACTCCCGCTCGCAGACGTCCTCCTATCCACTACGACTATCCCTCGTGCCTGTGCACCAGGTTTGTAGACCAGTTGTATTTTGAGCTGCTCAGAGATAGGCATGGCCGGTCTTTGCACAGGTTTCTCAAAAAGGAGGTACAACCGTTCAAATAGAGGCCTCTCCCGCAGACAAAGGTGAGTAGTATGCAATCTCAACAGCAAACCAAAGGCGAGGTAATCGCCGAGCTGCGCGGTAAGACCGACAGCTTCAGCATCAAAGACATCGGCGCTAACGGCATCAAGATCGAGAACAACGACGTAGGCCAGATCACGGGCAAATACCAGGCCAACTTCATGGAGACGGTCAGTATTCACATGAAGACCGACGGTACGAGCGAATGGGAAGGCAAAAGCATCCAGATGGCGGGCAAGGACATGGTCGTCGCAACAAGCCACGGCAAGGGACGCAACAACGCTGACGGAACCATCTGGTTCGAGGGAGAGCAAAAGTACATGACGCAATCGCCGAGCCTCTCCTGGCTCAACAATACCAAGGGCTGGATCGAGGGAACCGCCAGCCAGGCCGACCAGACGTTCACCGCAAAAGTCTACGCCAAGAAATAATCAACCGATTCTTCAAACATCCAACTTCTCATTTTTTTGTCGCTTATACGGCTAGACGCGACGCTCGGCCAACGAACGATTCGGAATTTACGCTCTTTTCTGCGTTAGCTGGTCTCTGTAGAGTACTGCAAGGGCTAGGACCGAGATGAAGATCATGGTGTATATTGCCGAGATCGCCATCGACTCAAAGATGTCACCTGTCGTCCAAGAATGCCCAGCTGCATCTGTCACGTAAGTGCCGGGGGACATGAACAAGTAGCCGAGGACAAACCCGACTCCCGTCCAGAGGTAGAGTATGATCGCCTGGAGATAGTGGGCTGCTGGTAGTGCTCGACCCAAGTCTTCCGATCCACGCTTCCGCTGGTACAGGGCGAAAAGCTGGAAGAAGATGTAGACGGTGAATGACCAGCCGAGATAGTTGGAGAATGGTACGCCAAAGTATCCTCCTCCGTCCTTCCATATCCAGGCGTGATTGATAGTGGAGGCTATCGGGTCGAGGCAGAAATCCCAGGCGACCATTACGAAAGATGCGACTAGCGGAACCGCGACCGAGATGAGGAGGGCAGACCCCTTGCGGACTTCGCTTACGAGGAGGGTTGAGAAGACCCAGGCGAGATAGCCGAACGAGATGTAGGATAGAGAGATGAAGAAGGGTACGAGAGCTATCTTGGGCCCCAGCGAGTCAGTGTAGTAGTAGTTGCCGAATGGAAAGCCGGTCAGGATGCTACTGTTTTCCAGTATGTTGCTGACGATTGCCGTGACCATCATGAAGACAGCAATAGTCTTCCATCCATACCGTCTCCCGCCGTGGATCAATGCGAAGGGAAACAGTAGGGGCGTGATGAAGCCCGGGATTATGCGGCTCCCGATGGCATACGCTATTACCAGTCCCCAGAGAACACTGTCTGTCAGCCTCTGATTTCGAGTCGGAGCCAAGCAGGTCATGTCTGCTCGGATTCACCAGGCATGCTGGTGATATCCAGCCCCATGCTAACTTAAGCTATCCGACTAGTCCCGACATCTGCGAGTATCTTGTGGAGAAGAGTCGTATCTGTTCTAACAGGTTAGTTGTTGACGATAGGGGTCTCGAACGAATTATCGTCGAAAATAGCACGGCTTCGCTAATCTTCTAGATCCGAGGGACTTGGCTCAATAGTTTGAGTACAATCTTTCTCTCTATGACATCGCTTAGATGATTAATCTCTGCTTCCCAGTAGACAGACTCTGCCTCGTTCGACCTGATTTTCCCCTTCCAGTCCTTGATACGAAAATAGTGTATTCTCTGTCTCTCTCCATTCGACGCTGTATAATATCGGACCCGAATCGGCGCAGCCTTTTCGACTCGTACCCCTAGTTCCTCTCGCATCTCTCTCTTCAGAGCCCGATTCAGCGATTCGCCCACCTCTACGTGGCCCCCCGGGAGCAAAACTAGTCCTGGGTCCGCATCATCATCGACTCGTCGCTTTTCGACAAGAACTGAACAGTCGCTTATCAGAACTGCACTCACACACTCAGCGGCCCGTTTGCGCGGGAGGCGCGCTGAGACTCCACTCTTCATTTGACCTTTACCCAGTTGCTCATGACCTTGTCTGAGAAGAGCCGAATCTGTTCAAGCAGACCTGTTGTGGACCAGAGTCCTCCTCTAGGCGTAAAGGTCAACATGAATTCCTTACAGCCAGCTTTCGCATAACTCTGTATCTGTTCGATACAATCCTCAACTGTTCCGTGGATGACTGTGTTGTAAGCGTCTGATTCCGGAATCTCTGCGGCGATCTTGCGGATTATCTCTCGCTGCTCTTTGGGGTTTGAAATCTTCTCCCAGATCCTGCCCGGATGGTTTGCTAAAGGATCGATCTTCTTCAACGCCTCGGGGATCAAGGCTAGGAAGTATCTCGCTGGGCCCAGCACGTTCCTGTCTGCTTCTGCGCGGTTGGTGGAGATCGAAGAGAGCGTATAGTATGCAGAACGGAATGCCCCGAAATCTCGACCCGCATTATGGGATGACCCGATGATAGTATCAAGATCCATCTTGTATGTTGCGGGTGTGTGACAGTGCGGCATCCATCCGTCCGCCGCCTCCCCCGCGAGTCTCAGCATTCTGGGACCGAAGGCTGCCAGATAGATTGGCGGGACTGGCTGTTTCTCCTGGCCGGCTTGCAAGTATGCGTTGTTCAGGGAGAAGAATTGTCCCTTGTAGTTCTGCGGTTTCTCTATGCTAGAATTCCACAGCTGCCGGATAATCTTCAGACCCTCTTCTAGTCTACCGACGCGGTGTTTCGCAGAGAATCCGAAGGGTGTCTGGTTCATCGGATCGCCCGCGCCGAGTCCTAGGAAGAGACGCTTTGGAAACTGGTTCGAGAGAGTTGCGAGGGTCTGGGCTATGATGGCCGGGTGGCGTCGGACTATGTCTGTTACTGCGATTCCGACTCTGATCCTGCGGGTCCCAGAGGCTATCGCGGCGAGGGTTACGAAGGGTTCGGGAGCGGCTGCATCTCTTGTCCCGTAGAGTAGATGGTCGTCTATGAGGACGGAGTCGAAGCCCTGTTTCTCACAGAACTGTGCACGCTTGATGATATTCGTGTAGGGTTCGTGGGCTGCCTGGAAGATCCGGCATCCGAAGGTGATTTGATTCTTCACCGATCAGTCAGAATCCACTCTCGCAAAGGCCTTAGGCCCACTAAAACCTAGGGTTTCGAAGAGAAAAAAAGAGAAATTGAGGAGGGGTTCTAGTGTTTGGTTATTGTCAGTGTTATAGTAGTCGAGTGGGCGAGGCTGCCGCTGGTCCCGGTTATGGTGACGGTGAAGGTTCCAGTTGCAGTTTGGCCGCCGCTACCGGTGAAGGTCAGAGTAGAGGTTCCGCTTCCAGCCACGCTGGCTGGGTTGAAGCTTGCAGAAACTCCTGCGGGTAGCGGGCCGGTGGACAGTGAGACTGTGCCGCTGAAACCGTTCAGCGATGTTATGGTTACGGTTGTTGAAGTTGAACTGGTTCTAACCAGTGTCAGGCTAGAGGGAGATGCACTGATCCTGAAATCGCCTGTCCCGGGAGCGTTGACTGTGAGACTGTAGGCAGCACTGTGCGACAAGGCTCCACTCATGCCGGTGACTGTGATAGTGTACGAGCCTATCGGAGTACTGGCAGTGGTTGAAATCGTCAACGTACTGGTGTAGGTGGGTGTTCCGCTCGTCGGGTTCACTGTGGCTGTGAGACCACTAGCTGTCGGGCTGATACTTGTCGTAAGCGAGACCGTTTGGCTGGTTCCACTGACGAGGCCGACGGTTACGGTTGACGTGGTGCCTGACCCCTGGACGACGGAACCGCTTGATGGGTTGAGGCTTACGCTAAAGTCGAAGGTTCCTCCTGAACTGAATGATGCGATCTGTCCGATGACCGTGTTCCAGTTCTGGAATGTTGTGGACTTGCGGTATTCGCCTGCGACCCAGAAGGTTGAAGATGCGGTCGGGGTCGGATCTGTGGCCGCGCCGAAGTAGTCACCATAACGGGTGCTAGTGTCCGCAGTTGTGCCGGCTCTGATTACAGCAGGAGCTTGAAGCGTGTTTACTGGATCAGTGGAGGCGCGTCCGGTAGCCATGGCTGAGGGAAAGATGCTGCTGGATGATCTTCCGAAGGAGACGACCAGCTGTCCCTGAGAGCTTGAGACTGCAGGATAGAAGTAGTACTGGCCGCTGGCTGAGAAGTCGAAGTCCTGGGCTTTCGTTGCGGTTGCGCCGGAGGTTGTTGCCTGGACTAGGCGTAGGCAGGTCCTTGTTGCTGTGTCGCCGCTGGGAACGCATGCGTCGTTCCATGAGGCCCATAGACTGTTGGACTCCCATACCACGCTCTCGACTCTATTGTCGTTAGTGGCAAGAGTGGTGCTGGTTCCTGGTTGCGCCGCGTTCGGTCCGATTACGCTCGTCGCGATTGTGAAGCTACTGGAGCTGACTGTTACTGTTGCGGGAGGAACGCCGGTGAGAGAGACTACGGTCTCAGTGTTGGTCTGGCTCGTTGGGCTCGGAACACATGATCCAGTGCAGTCAGTTACGAGGTAGAAGGTTGTCGAGGATGAAAGGTGCTGCGCAGGATGGAGAGAGAACATGTTCGGGTCCGGAGTGTTTGAGGCCGTGTGAATTGTAGCAGCACCCGCCACTAGCTCTGACTTGTTCAGGACAAAATAGTGGACTCCGATGAAGGAGGTGCCCGCAGTGTTAAAGTCGTTCACGGACACCACGTACTTGTCGTCATTGGTTCCGGTCACCGGCTGGTCGGGCAGATGGTTGGGGTCCGATATGGCGTAGAGGTTGAAGGTCCCGGTGGGATCATTGCTTGTTGAGACCGCGACCAGTACCTGGTTGGTGTTGATGTTGATGATCGACGCGAACCATCGTCCGCTGCCGGCGTCAAAGGAGACCTGCGGGTCGGACAGTGACGCGCCGGGCACTCCGAAAAAGCTGTCGAGTCCGAATGTAGCCTTTGCGAGAGATCCGGACTTGGTGTAGATTATTCCTGCAGTGTTGACCATTTCGAAGATATGGTTAGGCCCTGCTCCGGCAATCACGTCTGGAGGCGAACATGCGCACGGGTTCGGCGAACCGCCCGGAGCTCCCTCAAGGATAAGGCCAACAGTAGTAGTCTGTGGCAGGGGAGTGCTCGGTGCAGTTGCAACAGTCTTGGCAGCCTCGCCAGTGGGGACGTATCCATTCTGCTCGGCTTGCGCTTTGGCCTGGTCGTAGGCTTGAGCTCCCTGAGAGTGCAAGGGTGCCTGGTTCGTATTGGTGGTGGTCTGGCCTGTCTGTGGTAGATTGCTCACGTCCACGGTGCCGACCAGACTGATCGAGCCCGACGTTAGCGTATTCGAGGTGGCTGGCGAATTTGCGGCTGACGTAGTTGGAATCAGTAGAAGAACGCTTGAGAAAAGAAACAATAGTGCTAGACTATTTTTCATGAAAAAACCGTAGCCAACCCGGTTTCGCATATAACGTTTCCGAACACAACATACTACGGAAGTAGGTGGAGACGCAATTCCCATAGGAATAATCGTGTTTTCTGAAGAATCACGCCTTTCTGGACTATCTACTGGACGGGTTAGTTCGCTATCATGGAAGGGTCAGGCTCCAATCTTGACTTTACTCACGCTTCAGCCAGCACGGGTCTGCGCTCAGCCATCTCAACAATAACCTTCTCCACCTTCATATGATGAATACGACGATGAACAGTCAACAACGTAAGACAGTCCACACAGACATGAACAGTATGATGATCCGCCTGTAATTCCACAACCTCATCCTCAGGCCGAACCTCAAACCTAAAACCACAAATCACAGCCAAAACAGACTCATCCCTGCCTATCTTGCGGCCTCAACTCGCCCTTAAGCGTTGAATTTAATGACCGGATGAAGAGCACTTCGCTCGAATTTCGCCTTCTTTTTTCGCCGCGCCGCTTCATCGCTGGCGCCGATGCCATTGCCCTTGCCGAGCAGAAGGTCGCCGATCTCAAGGCGCAGATCCACGCCTATCACGAGCTGTCCACGTCGCTCTCCTTTCACTAGCCCGCGCCCTGGAGAAGCCCGAAGTAGATGCGCGCGAGTGTCTGGTACGGCGCCAAGGACGTTCGCATCGAGAACGTGTCCGACGCCGACCTGACCCAGCCGACCGAAGCACTTCCTTCCCAGAATTTGGAAAAATATTTCCAACGACACAAAACTGGGCAAAGCCGAAGGTTCTATCTGGATCAAACTTCTCCTGTCTTATCATCTGAATTGTTCGATAGCATAGGCCTAACTGCTAATGAAATGCAGCGCTACAGTAGACACCTCGTCCTCCCCGAGGTGGGACCCGAGGGGCAGAGGAGACTCAAGCGCTCCTCCGTGCTGGTAGTGGGACTCGGGGGCCTTGGAATTCCAGCCGCTGTCTATCTCGTCTCTGCTGGAGTAGGCCGAGTCGGGATCGCCGACGCCGACCTCGTTGAGATGTCTAACCTTCAGAGGCAGTTCATCTTCTCGAAAGCCGACCTGGGCCAGATAAAAGTCGACGCCGCCGAAGAGAAGCTTAGCCTCCTCAATCCGGAGATCAGAGTGACTCCTCACGCGGTCAGGCTTGACTCTAGCAACGCTATGGAAGTAATCCGAAAATACGATGTAGTGGTCGACGCGACGGACAACTTGCCGAGCCGGTACCTTATCAACGACGCATGCGTCCTTCACGAGAAGCCCGATATCTTCGCGAGCGTTCTCGGCTTCGACGGCCAGGCCTCCGTGTTCAGTACTCCTGACGGGCCTTGCTACAGGTGTTTGTATCCCGAGCCTCCCGCAGCTGTTTCTGTCAAGTCGTGCGAGGAAGCCGGAGTTCTAAATGTAATACCTGGTATCATGGGCAGTATTCAGGCCAATCAAGCAATACAGATCTTACTTGGAAAGGGCACCCCGCTGATCGGTCGATTTCTCGTCTTCAACGGCCTCGACAACTCGTTCAACGAGATCAAGTTCAAGAAGAACAATTCATGCGCGGTCTGCGGGTCCAGCCCGACCATCACTCGACTCATTGACTATGAAGAATTCTGCGGACTGAAAGTAACGGAAACACTCGCCGAATTTGACATGACGGCCGGGCAGTTGAAGACCGCCATCGACTCTGGTAAGCGTCCCGTCCTCCTCGACGTTCGTGAGCCATACGAATACTCGTTGTGCCACCTAGAGTCTTCCACGTTGATCCCAGTAGAGGAACTTGATGCTCGCTTGGGCGAGCTGAAGAGGGACAGCGAAATTGTAGTTTATTGCCACGTCGGAATCAGAAGCGCGAGCGCAGTCAGACTGCTCAGGCAGGCAGGATTCGCAAACGTGCGGAACCTTCAAGGTGGTATCGACGAATGGGCCAGACAGGTTGACAACAAGATGCCCAGATACTAGCGCTCGCCCCTCACCGAACTTCAGCCACTAGTCTGACGACTGTGTAGGCAAGTAGCAGAACGAAAGTGATCTCGATGTAGAGGGTCGCGAGACCCGCGACTAGAAGACCGGTCAGAGCAGCCCCGATGACTGAAGGTATTCCGAGAATCGCGGCGGTTGTGAGACTAGGCCTGGTGAAGAAGCCGAGGCGTCTATGCCTCCACAAGGCGACGGCAATTGTCGGCAGCGATACCAGCTGGCTGGCGGTCCCGGCGATTTTCAACGGCAACCCGATGAGATATGTCAGGACGGGTATTCTATACTCGCCCCCGGCGACCCCGCAAGACCCGCTTATGATTCCGATCCCGAGCCCGCCGAGCACGGAGAAGAACAACTCAAGAGTCGACACTCCACTCTGACCTGATGCTCCTCCGCCGATGAACAGTCCGTAAACTACTCTAGCTATGACGATTGAGAGTACTATCGATATGAATGCCTTGAGAGTTCGCTGGCTCACTCTGTGACTCAGTGACGCTCCGACGTAAGCACCTGGAATCGAACCGAGAATCATCGCGAGCGCCGGAAGGATGGCGTCGCCGGACCATACCCCTGCGCGGATTCTCACTGCGAAATTGAAGCCTGAGACAGCCAGGCTGATGAGAAGGTTGGCAGTAATCATGTCTTCTAACGAGAGCCTCAGATAGTAGAGGATGAACGGCATCCTCTCCTCGGCACCTCCCAGCCCGACTAGGCCGGCTAGTAATCCGATGAGCGAGCCATATCCAATGGACGCCGCCACACGATTACCTGTTACCAGTCTCTCTTGCGGCGTCTCCTCTAGTCTGACGCTCAATGTTCGAAATGATACTCCCGGAAATCACACTCGAGAAGATGAGAGAATGGGTCCGAGGCAAAAGCCGCTGCTTCACCCATTACTACCCAGCGGTGCGGAATCTGACTTGGATGACTCCATGTGAGGTTCACAAATGGAAGTTTGGAAAGCAGGTCTTGTTTTAAGGCCGTACCTAACCGTCGAATAATCTAGCCGAACGTGAATGAGTACGCTTGAACCCCGGGATCTAGAAATTCTATCTCGAAAGTCCGATCCGTCACTCGGTCTTTTTGTCGTATCAGCTGGTACAAACGTGGTCGATTGACTTCGCCAGATCCAAGAGAGCTAGTATCGACTCCGTGGTTCTCACCGGGTGGGTCGCCGTCCAATTTTACCGAATAGTGAACAGACTTGTTCGACTCAGTTGGGCCCAGCACCATGTGTAAGTCTCGGGCATGGAATCGAAATACGATCTTGCCGTTGAAAGACCGCAGCGCTGCGCTTTCATCGTTGATTTTCCAAGATCCTCCCAGTCCCCACTCGTTCAGACTCGGGCTCTCGGGCGGGCTGTAAGTCTTTATCGAGTCTGGGGCTAGTCGCTCCGGAGAGACAAAATTATCGGTCCGCAGGTAACCGGCATAGGTTTCAGGAGATTGCACATCCATGCTGTAGCGCGCTTCTATTCCTTCGCCCGCTTCACTGAATACGGTTTCACCAAGATTAGCGGCTCCATTTTCTTTCAACAGCTCTTGGATGATTCGTTCAGATTTTCCATAGTCACCCTCTCCAAAGTGGTGATAACGAATTCTTCCCTTCCCGTCGATGAAGTAGTCGGCCGGCCAGTATTCGTTGTTGAATGCCTGCCAAATGCTCATCTTGCTGTCAACGGCTATCGGATATGCCAGCTTCAAATCACGCACGGCCTCTTCGACATTCGTGCGATCTTTTTCGAAACCAAATTCTGGAGAGTGCACACCGATCACTTTGAGCCCAGCATCCCTGTATTTCTCTGCCCAGCTTCTCAGATAGGGTAGCTGTCTAAGGCTGTTGATGCACGAATAGGTCCAGATATCTGCGAGGACAACTCTTCCTCGGAGCGAGTCTTGGTTCAGAGGGCCAGAGTTGAGCCATCCAACTGCACCGCCCAAGTCCGGCATAGTTCCTTCGTGGCGGAGAGCGAACGAAGGCTCTGGAACAGTTTGTGACGCAGCGGCTGGTTTGTGTTTGCCAGAAATCTTGCGCTTGAGTTCAGTAAACGACGTGGGAGGTTGCGCCTCCACGTTTTATCGCAGTGGTCTGAAACCCGCGCGAATGTCTTCCGATAAGAGGTGCGGCTGTTCCCATGCCGCAAAGTGTCCGCCTTTCTCGAGCTTGTTGTAATAGATGAGCTTGGGATAGGCCCGCTCCGCCCAACTGCGCGGGCACAGATCGATCTCGTCAGGAAAGGCGCTCACGGCAACCGGGATGGAAACGCCTTTGACACTGAAATACGGGATTTTGCTTTCCCAGTAGAGGCGCGCTCCGGAAATCGCCGTGTTTGTCAACCAGGTGATCGTGATGTTGTCGAGGACATCGTCCCGGGTGAGGCCGGCAGCTTCTCCGGAAAAGACGCGTGAGATCAGCGCGTAGCTCCACGCATCGTGGTCCAGAAAATAGGCGGCGAGGCCGACAGGGGAGTCCGCAATCCCGTACAACGTCTGCGGGCGCAACCCCATCTGGTAGCCGTAGGCGATGCCTTTGCTGTAGACGAATGTCAGCCGCTCGAACGCGAGTTTCTCTTCGGGTGAGAGACCGTCGGGCATTGGCGCACCGGTGAATGCCGCCTTGTCAATGTCGGCCGGAACCGCGCCAGGCATATTGGTGTGAATGCCGAGCAATTCCGGAGCCGCCTGCACGCCCATTTGTTCGGTGATGACCGCACCCCAATCGCCGCCTTGCGCCACAAATCTTGTGTAGCCAAGGCGCTTCATGAGCGCGACCCAAGCTCGCGCGATGTGCGCGGGGTCCCAGCCTGTGGTGGTCGGCTTGCCTGAATACCCGTAGCCTGGTATCGACGGAATCACCAGGTGGAAAGCGTCTGATGCGCTCGCGCCATGTGCCGTGGGATTGGTCAACGGATCGATGATCTTCATCTGTTCGATGATTGAGCCGGGCCATCCGTGCGTAACGATCAGCGGCAACGCATTTTCATGTTTTGAGCGAACGTGAATGAAATGAATGTCTAGACCGTCGATCTCGGTGATGAATTGCGGCAGCGCGTTTAGTTTCGCTTCGACTTTGCGCCAATCATAATCTGTCGCCCAGTAGCGTGCGAGCGCCTTAATCGTCGCGAGCTGCACGCCTTGCGATGCATCCGGGACCGTTTCACGTTCAGGCCACTTAGTTGCGGCTATCCGCCTTCTGAGGTCGACAAGGGCCTCCTCCGGGGCGTTGAATTTGAACGGACGAATCTGACTGGTTTCACGACTAACCATAACAGTTTCAGAAGACATTGAAGGAAAAATGGGCGGGGCGTGGCCATAAAAGATTATTCGACGAAGTTTCAGTGATGCGATAAAAAAAATGGAGACGGACGGAGATGTCGAGCCTGTGACCGATTCAAATTACAGATGTTTCGTTTCACCTATTCGTCATCGATTGGGACTGCACCAGTAATTTCATCCGATTGGTTGCTCGACACAAAAGGAATTCGAGCGCGACCGTAATCATCATTCTGCCATTGTCCGAAATGACGCGCCTGGAAGTCACACGGAGTGCCCGTTATCGAGCTGGCCGCTAGCGACTGATACGATGTGTGGAAACTCCGAGATGAGGTTCTTTATCGCCGTTTCTACCGCTTCAGGCGATCCCGGGAGGCAGAGTATCAGTTTTCCCTTCGCCGTCCCGGCGGTCGCTCTTGTGAGCATTGCGGCGCTACCGATCCTCTGATAGCTAATGCTCCTAAGCAGTTCTCCGAAGCCTGTTAGTTCTTTCTCGAAGAACGGGACCACCGTCTCGACTGTGACATCGCTCGGCGAGACTCCTGTTCCGCCGATTAGAACCAGCACGTGAGCGCTGCTATCTAGAAAATCTTTCACAGCGCGCCGAATCATGACCCTATCGTCAGGTAGCAGTGTCCTGGTGCGGGCCTTGTGGCCTGCTTCAACAATCAACCGCGCTGCCAACTCGCCGGAATCGTCCTTGTACTCGGAACCGCTATGCATCATTTTGAACCTGCTCGAGCTTACTGTGACTATATCGAAGATCAGAGCGTGTCCAGCTTTGGCTCTGTGTTTCTCGTGCGGTTTCACTTCGCCTTCTTTACCACCCTAACTGCCTGAATCTGGGTAGTTGGATACTGGCCCCGGCCGTCTTTCTCGTACGCCTTCACAACATCCCACACATTCAGCAAGGCGACAGTCGTCGCGGTCAGAGCCTCCATCTCCACTCCCGTCTTTTCATTAGCCGAGACCGTGACAGTCACCTCAATCCCCGAGGGCACAACCGAAGTCTCAATTGTCGTACTCTCGATGTTCAGAGGATGACACAGGGGCAATAGTTCGTGGGTCCGTTTCGCGGCCATTATTCCAGTGATCTCTGCCAGGGACATGAGATCTCCCTTTTCTGTTAGTCCCTTTCGTATCCGCTCAACCGTACTCCGCTTGAGCTTGATTCTCCCCGACGCTGTTGCGGTTCTGAGTGTGATGGGTTTCTTCGAGATGTCTGCCTGTTTGAAAATCACGACGCGCTCAGCCGAGCAAGCTGATGTAAGCTTACTTAGATTTTCGACCGGGTCTTTTATAGCGACAAGGACTAGTCTTTCCGAGCATTGATTACTGAAGCCTCTGTCCCTCGACCGAAACTTCTCGTCGACACAAAAGGTAGAATCGCAGCCAAGCTCAGAATCTCTGTAACTGATCGTTGCAACTTCGCGTGCTTGTTTTGCATGCCGGACAAAGCAGCTATGCGCTGGCTCCCGTCCGCAGACCTTCTCTCCTTCGATGAGATCGAACGTGTGACGAGAGTGTTTGTCTCTATGGGGATAAGCAAAGTCCGTATCACCGGAGGCGAGCCTCTGCTTAGAAACGGCGTGGAAGAGCTCGTGAAACAACTCACGGGAATCGACGGCCTAGAGTCTGTGGATATGACGACGAATGGCTGGTTTCTCGGATCTAGGGCTCAAGCACTCAAGGCAGCGGGTCTCCGAGGGGTAACCGTCAGTCTTCACAGTCTCAAGGAGGATCGATTCGCCAAGGTATCCGGAATGAACGCGCTACCGAGGGTCCTCGAATCAATATCCGAAGCAATCCGAGTCGGACTGCGACCCTTGAAGATCAACAGCGTGGCCATCCGAGGTTACAACGAAGACGAAATCTTGGACCTAGTCAATTATGCTAGGAAGTTGAACGTTGCAATCCGGTTTATCGAGTTTATGCCGCTCGACGGGCTCGATATCTGGGACCGAGACAAGATGGTGACTGGACAAGAGATCCTCGAAACCGTAAGATCAAGATATTCGATTCTCCCAGCGGGCAGAGGCAACGGAGAGACAGCCTCGATCTGGAAGTTCGCCGACGGGAGAGGAGAACTTGGGGTGATCACTCCTATGAGCGAACCCTTCTGCGACGACTGCGACCGTCTTCGGCTCACCTCCGACGGCAAACTCCTTTCATGCCTTTTCGACACGGAATATCACGACCTCAAACCAATCCTCCGAAACGGCGAAGACGACGAGAAGCTCGCAGCTTTCGTCAGAGAAGCAGTCTGGAAGAAACCTGAGGGTGTCGGGTACATGCCATGGATCAAGCAGGGATGGAAGAATCCCCGAAACATGAATGCAATCGGCGGCTAAACCATGATTCGCGTCAAGATGATCTACTTCGCCCAAGCACGTGAGGCCGCTGGAACCAAAAGCGAAGAGTTCAGCCTCG
>Ga0209237_1001154_pt1 | contig 15624 bp, 14 predicted proteins | sample GraSoi013_1_40cm_2_FD_185820 | JGI IMG/M metagenome (GOLD analysis project Ga0209237, IMG submission 185820) | Grasslands soil microbial communities from the Angelo Coastal Reserve, California, USA - Sample 10_02_2013_1_40cm (SPAdes) (version 2) | ecosystem: Environmental > Terrestrial > Soil >... | reverse complement strand
ACGTGACCTTGAGAAACAAGATCGTCGAGTTCGTCAACCACGGTGATTGCGGACTCGCCTCGGTGCTGAAGTCTGACGGACACTATGACCGTGTGTGGTTTCAGGAGCTCGTGGCACCGGACGAGGTCGCCTTCGAGCCCGGCGTCTTCCTGCTGAGAAAGGTAACGGCGGAGGCGCTCAGGAGGGGTGTGCCTGCGACACTCCCCCAAGGTCCGGGACCCGAACCCGGGCCTACCATCAGCACGACCCCTGCACCTGCTCCGCTTCCGGTGCCTATGCCCGGACCGGGCGCCCAGACCAAGACGATCCGTCTGGTGGGCGCGATTCCCGCAGAAGTCTGGAACCGCCTCGGGACGAAGATCCTTCCGAAGCTGCGCAGCGGCTCCGACCTCAAGATCGGCCTGGAGTTCTCTGTGACAGTCAAGGCCGAGGTCGCGGGAACTCTCGCGGCGGAGCTTCGGCAGATTCTGCAGGAACTCGGGCTCGCTGAAGCGGTGCGGGTCGAGTAACAAGATCCCCCTGGTGCAGTTGGTGTCCGCTAGAGACGAGATGGCCGAAGGACCGCGCAGGGTCCGACTTGACGGTATCCCCCATGACGCTGACTCGGCATTCATGCAGCAACCGCTCATGCTCTCCGGCCGGTCACAGCGCGGCGTAGCCTGGGCGAGGCGCTCCCGGAGAGGTTGGCGGCCACGCCGAGACCCAGAACGGGCCGAGGGTTGCGCCCCGCATGCCAGGCTGAGGACAGTTCGGCGGCACCCCGAGGGTACGTGCGGCGGCGTCGAGTGCGTATCATCACCCCTCTGAAACCACGAAGTACCCCGTGAGGGCGTGCTTCACGACTTGCCTAAGAGCGACGAGTACTTGCGTGGCGTGTGAGGTGAAGCTTTATCTTGCTGTACCATCTCCCTCTTCCTCCCGGCCTCTTTCCTCAGGTCCTTCCGCTAGCCCTTCGCTGGTCCTGCGCCGGGCCCGTTCTGGGTCCGCCGCCGCCACGCGTGGAAGTCCCGATCAGCGCCCAGGAACTGCAGGATCGGCACGACGAGGGGCCACAGATCGATCATCTGACCGGTGGTCTCGCAGTAGTACGCCGCGTATGCCGTCAGCGCGATCTGAAGCTCGCCGGAGACACGTCCCTTGAGCAGAGCCGGGGGATAGGTCTGGACCGGCCTGAGCTTCATGGGCGCACCGTGTCGTCGTATGGTCCCGGGAAGGTCCTGGGTCACCATGACGTTGAACGCGTAGCCCGGGACGGATCTCGATCGTGGGCGCGACGTTGATGCCGCGGCGCATCAGCTCGCCCGAGGTCTGGCCGAGCTGCTGGCCCACGGCGGCACCGAGTACATTGCCGGCGGTCGGCCCGGCGAAGCCCCGGCCAAAGTCCGGAATCTGACTGAGCTGCACGCCCGCGCTAATGACCGAGAGCAGGAGCGCGTTACCGAAGACGCGGACCGGTCGTTGAACCCAGCGGCACCCGCTGCATCCATGCCGGGCATGCCGTCCTTCAGGCTGAGGCTGGCGCCGTTGGGGAAGAGGATCCGCTTCCAGGTGACCAGGACGCGCTCCGGCCCGTAGACCACCTGATGATCGTAGAGACCGATCAGCCGCGCACCCTGCGGGACCAGCAGATGCTGCCCGGTCTCGGTGTCGAAGACGGACTCGCGCACCTGCGCGATCAGTTGCCCTGGAAGGTCCGAGTTCAGGCCCGTCAGGAGCACCGCGGGGATGATCGTCCCAACCTTGACCTCGTACGGGCTCACAGGTCCGCGGACGACCGCCGGAAGGACCTCGGGCCGGTCCGGCGAAGCCGCGGGCTGTCGAGGGGCCGGCGGCGGCCCGCCTGCTGCGGCCTGGGCCGTCGCGAGGGCGGCGGCGGGGACGATGGACGCCGCAGGCGACTGAGTAGCTTGGAGCCCGGGCCCTGGCCCTCCGTGCCGCTCCGCGCGGCGGAGCGCGCCTCGAAGACCGCTGCCGCGATGGGCGCTCCCATGGCGGCGCGCATCGCACGCTCTTGCCGCTGGGCCTCGAGCGGCGTCGCTCAGGGTCTTGGCGGCCGGCGCCGCCGGTGGGCGAGGCGGCGTCGCCGGCGAGGCTGGAGGCAATGTGGTGCCCGCTGTCGGGGCGCTCGGCTCACGGTCGGGGACCTTGTCGAACCACCGCTCTCCGGGGCGAACGGTGAGCTGCGAGGTTTGAGGCGCCCTCGCGTCCTGCTCCAGTCGCGAGCCCTGGGCCCGCAGCGCGACGAGTCCGGCGAGCACGGCGACGACGAGGACGCTTCCCGCAACGTAGAGCACGCGTCGATTGAGCCGCACTACCGACGCGCGGCGGTGTGAGGTGAGCGGGCCCACGCAGCTCGGGATCGTCCTTCGGAGCCATCACTGGTCCTCGGCCTTCCGGCGGATCGTGACGCGGTCCTGCTGGCGACCCACACCGACGATGAGGAGGGCTGTCTCGAAGAGACGATCCACGACGTAGTACGGAAGGCGGACGCGGTAGTTCATGAGGGCGCTCTCGTCCAAGCGAGCAGGGCCGGTGCCTCGCTCGCCTACACCGCGGGCGGCGGGCTGCTGCCAGGGTGTAGGTCTTGGCCTCAAATGGATGCTCCCGAGATCACGCTTGTCGAGGAAAGTGAGCGCGGTGAGCGCGTAGGCCTCGACGACGCACGGCAAGGTCAGTGCGCGCAAGACCAGCGGGACGAGACCACCAGCCAGGGTGTCGATGAGCGGCGGGTCGACACCGCAGCTTCGTGGGACCCGCTCGGCGCCCGCACCGGATCGAGTTCGCGAGGGTTCCATTCGCGCAGCGCGCCGTCTATTCGAGTTGCCATCACAGGACTCGCTCCGAGGCCCGCGCAATCCAAATGCGGTGCCAGAGTTTGACGTCTGAGCCCAGTGCCCATGAAGTCAACCGACGGGCCGCAGCCCCCACCCATGGGACTGGCTGCCGAGCGATGCAAAATGCGGGGCGTGCGGGATTTCGCATCGCCCCGGCAGCCCAACCGCGCCGAGCGGGGGGAGACCGACATTCACCCGAAGTCACTCGTTCCCGTGCGGACTTGGCCACCGAGCCGCCGTCATCCAAGAGACCTGGCATGCGGTTCGCTGTTCGGCCGCGAGTTTCGAGTCGTCCGGGCTCGCGGGCGTCGTCAATCTCGTCAGCAACTGCCGGAGATCGCGATGACGAAACGAAGACCCACGCTGGAGCAGCAGCGCACCGCGCTTCAGCTTGGCACGCTGGCTGCCCCGTACCGCTTCCGGGTGATCGCTGACGCCGAGGGCTTTCCAATCATCCCCGGTCGCTACGGTCGGATCGAGTGGTATTGCGATGGCTTGAACTGCTGGTCGTGTCCGCTGCCGCGGCAAGTCGCCTTGGCTGTCTACTCCGACCGCCCGCGACTGTTCCAGAAGCTCCGGGCGATTCCTGGCGTGTTACGGCATCAGAGCGGTGACGCCGAGATACGCGCCGTGCTCGCCGTCGAACTGCTGGAGCAGGTGACGACCGTCATCCGGGCGAAGCGGTGGGGTGGGGCTGGGCTTGGCCGGCCCGAGAACTTCGCGCTCAGTCCCGGACAAGTGGCCACTTCACGGCGCTCCAAGCTGCTTCCGGCCGAGGACCAAGGGTGGCGGAGGCACCCCTCGGATCCCGGCGGGAATCGTCATGATATCGACCGTCCGGACGCTGCCGCTGATTCCTCGGGCGCTCATGCTGGTCTGCGGGCCGAACCCTTGCCCACGCTGAGGTGACGTCGTGACGGCCGCCGGCTGGATGAGCCCGCTCGCGAGAGCCGAGCGCATGCTCACGACGCGGTTGCTCCATCTCGAACGTCAGCTGCCGGACGATCCCGAGGCGCCGGCCTGGGATCGCTATGTGAGCACCGTGACGGCGTTGACGCGCGTGCTCGACCGGATTCGCCCGCTCTCGGTTGCCGGGCTGCCGACGACGACGCGAGCGCTGGAACAGCGGCTCAGGAAGCCAACAACCATCAAGTCCTCTGAATCGACGGGGACTCCCTGACGCTTCCGCTGACCCGCTCGTTCAGCTCCCGGAGGCGCTGGCTCCTGACGTGGGCATACTTCCTCAGCATTCCGGTGGTCTTCCAGCCGCCGGCGGCCTGCAGCTCGCGATCCGTCGCGCCCTGCGCGGTGAAGCTGCTGGCGACGTGATGCTTGAGGTCATGCGGCGTGAAGTCGGTGCGTCCGCTCGCCCGGATCGCCCGGCGTAGCACGCGGTTGACGTGGACGCGTGAGTAGGGCCTGCCCGTTCCCTGGTTCCCGAACACCCACGGCGAGGTATGGCTCGCCAACTGCGCCTTGAGCAGTGCCACGCTATCGTCGCTCAGGTTCGTCAAGTCACGGACGGCGCCCTTGCTCGCGGGGAATTCGATTCGCCGCTCGACGAGATGCACGCGCTCGCGGCGCAGGAGGCGCCAGTCGTGTTGGCGGGTGATGTTCAGCATCATCAACCGGCCGAGCCGCATCAGGGTCGGATGCTCGTCGACTTCGAGCGTGACTTCCGTCTGGATCTCCTCGTCGGGACTGAGAAAGCGTACGCGGTCATTCTCGGCCGATGGGAACGTCTCGTCGGGGACTTCGAACCCTGGCTGAGCCTTCTTGACCATCGCACGAAGGATGCCCATGTCGCGCCGGATCGTGTTCGGCCGTATCGGCATCACCTCGCCGTTCCGCTTCAGCCTCGGCTGCTCGCGCAGGATGCGGAAGGTCGCGAAGTCATCAAGGCTGACCAGATCGATCGGCTTGGCCAGGAGCTCGGGCATCTCGCGAGCCAGCATCGGAACGAGCTGCTGCGTCCGATACCAGTCCTTCCCCGACTTCTTCAGCGCGTTGACGTAGTGCCGCAAGCCGTCCTCGACGGTGGCGGGCGGGGCGGCTGCAGGATCAGCATCCCTCACGATCGGGACGCCGCCCGCGATCCACTCGCTCTTGATCTGCAGTGCCTCTTCAAGGCGCTCGCAAATTCTTGAGCGACGATTACCGCGGCCGATCCCACCCATCTGCACGCGATAGACTCTGCGTCCCCGCACGACCACTTTGCGGATGTATTTCTCGACGGCCCCTTTCCAGACCTGCTTTTTGTTCATCGGAGTCCTCTTCGCGCGGGCAATTTTGGTGTGCAGATTACCACGCGTGGTGTGCAGGTGATGTGCATCGGGAAGGGGCGAATGACGCGGGCTGAATGGCGTCATCTCCATAAGTGATCGTGATTACTGGCTAATTTTTGGTGGCCCCAACGGGATTCGAACCCGTGTTTCAGCCTTGAGAGGGCCGTGTCCTGGGCCTCTAGACGATGGGGCCGGCTGAACGCGACGCCGACAGCGCCCTACGCTACCCGGAAATTGTTGGCTGGGGGAGGAGGATTCGAACCCCCGCTACGTGGTCCAGAGCCACGCGTCCTACCACTAGACGATCCCCCACCAACGCACCCAACCTTACCACACCCGCGAATGACCGATCGTCCAGCGAGTCCGGCGCACACCCGCGACCGATGAACCGCCGTCCAGTGAACGACCGAGTCAGCGGATCGCCGACTTGAGCGTGCGGCTCGGGCGGAAGCGCGGGACCTTGGCCGTAGGAATCTGGATCTCTTTGCCGGTGCGCGGGTTGCGTCCGTTCCGCGCCGCGCGACGAGTGACGACGAACGTCCCGAATCCTGAAATCGTCACGCGACGGCCGCGGCGCAGCGACTCGACGATGCCGCCAACGAAGGCATTCATGGCGCGCTCGGCGGACGTCTTCGAGCTCCCCGCGTTCTTCGCCATGATCGCCACGAGCTCGGCCTTGGTCACTCGCGCACCTCGCCCCCCTCTCTAGCCTGCGGGGGCGACGGTGTCAATCAGGTAGTCACTCTCTATCGCGTAGCCGTGCAATCAGCTAGTCACGCGGCGGACGGCGTCGAGGAAGAACGCGGGCTGGAAGGGCTTCTCGACGACGAGCGCGCCGGCGTCGCGCAGGAACGAGAAGGCCTCGCGGTTCGCGGTGTCGCCGGTGATGAAGATGAAGCGGCTGCCGAGCGAGGGATCGTCCGTGGTCGCGTCGCGATAGAACTCCTCGCCGTCACCGTCGGGCATGCGGATGTCGGACACGATCAGATCGTAGCGCTGCTGGCGCACGCGCTCGAGCCCCTCGTGGCCGCCGCTGGCGACGTCCACGCGCCACCCGGTCTGGCTCAAGATCGTCACGATGAGATCGAGCACGCTCGCCTCGTCCTCGACGACGAGGGCGGCGCGCCCCTCGCCCGTGACGATCATGGGCGAGCCCGCCGGCGTCGCGCGCTGCGCGGCCGTCGACTGCGCCACCGGCAGCTCCAGCCGGAACACCGTCCGGCCTGGGCGGCTTTCGACGGTCAGGTGCCCGCCGTGCTCCTCGACGATCCCGTACGAGACCGAGAGGCCGAGGCCCGTGCCGCTGCCGACGGTCTTGGTCGTGAAGAAGGGCTCGAAGACGTGCGGCAGCGCGTCCTGCGGGATGCCGGGGCCGTCGTCGATCACCTCGGCGCTCACCGTCCTGGCGTCGCGGCTCACGTTCGTGTTCAGGATGATGCGCCCGCCGGTCTTGCCCTCGAGCATCGCCTGCTCGGCGTTCAGCAGGAGGTTCAGGAACACCTGTTCGAGCTGGTGCGGGTCGGCGAGCACCGGCGGCAGGCCGCGGATGAACTTCTTCTCGACGGCGATGCCCGAGACCGTGAGCTGATTGATCCGCAGCGCCAGGGTCTGCTCCATGACATCGTTCAGATTCACCGTGGTGCGCTCGGACGGGCGCTGGCGGGCGAACAGCAGGAGGTTACGGACGATCTTCGCCATGCGATCGGCCTGGCTCACCATCAGCTCGATCGGCCGCAGGACCGACGTCGGGACTTCCCGCGCCAGCAGCAGCTGGCCGTAGCCGACGATGACGCTGAGCGGATTGTTCAGCTCGTGCGCGACGCCGGAGACGAGCTGGCCGAGCGCCGACATCTTGGCGGCCTGCACGAGCTGGAACTGCGTGTCGCGCAGCTGCGCGAGGCTGTCGCGCGCGCTCGCGTAGAGACGCGCGTTCTCGAAGGCGAGCGCGGCCTGGTCGGCGAGCGCTTCGAGCGTCTGCAGCTCCTCGCGCGAGAACGTGCTGCCCGGCTCGGCGCCGAGGCCGAGGGCGCCGATGACCCGGTCGTGAGTCAGCAGGGGCACGCCCACCACCACCCGATAGCCGCTCGCGCGGATCCGCTCGCGGACCCAGGCCGCGAGCTGGATGGCCGGGTCGGCCAGGATGTCGGCGCTGGTGACGATGCGGCGATCCGCGACGGCGCGGCCCACCGCCCCCTCGCCCGTCTTGAAGATCAGCTCGTGCATGACGTCGGCGTCGGTCCCGTACGTGGCCCTCGGACGCAGCGACCCGTCCTCGAGCTCGAGCAGGAAGACGCCCGCGGCGCGCGCGTTGACGAGCTCGGCGGCGCCCCGCGCGAGCAGCTTGGCGATCGGCTCGACCTCCAGCGTGGCCGTCAGCTCGCGGGCCAGGCGCGCCAGCACCTCGGCCACGTCGCGTCGCCGCTGCGCCTCGCGATAGAGCCGCGCGTTCTGGATGGCGATGGCCGCCTGGGCGAGGAAGAGATCGACGAGGTCCTGGGCGTCCTTGCCGAAGCGCAGCGGCTCGGTGTGGCCGAGCGCCATGACCGCGAGCAGCTCCTCGCCGGCCAGCACCGGGTATCCCGAGAAGCTGCGGAGCCCCCACCGCTCCGACCAGGCGCGGTTCAGGAGCCTCTCGTCGGAGAGCATGTCGTCGACGACCAGGGGCGCGCGGTGGCGAGCGACCCAGCCGATCCCGCCCTGCTCGTACGTGACGAGGAGCGGTGTGAAATCCTCCGTCATGTCGAGCGTCGAGCCACTGGTGAACGAGAGCGTCCGGCGCTGCTCGTCGGCCAGCCAGAAGGTCGCCAGGCGCGCGCCGGTGAGTTGGGCGGCCGACTCGGAGATGGTCCGCAGCAGCGCGTCCAGCTCGAGCGCGCTCGAGATGCGCCGGTTGACGGTCGTCAGCGCCCGGACGCGGGCCGCATCCGCGTGCTCGGCCTCGTAGAGGGAGGCATTGCGGATCGCGATGGCGGCCTGCTTGGCCAGAAACTCGAGCGCCGCGGTCTCCTCGCTGCCGAAGCTGCGTTCGGTCCAGTAGTGCACGGCCAGGGCGCCGATAATGCGATCCTTCGCGGCGAGCGGCGCCGCGGCGGAGGCCTTGAAGCCTTCGCGCTCGATGTCGGCGCGGCGCGCGGGTGCCAACCAGAGCTTCGAGTCGTTCAGGATGTTGCGCGTGGTCACCGTGCGCCCCTCGCGCACGGCCACGCTGATGGGGCCGCCGCCGACGGGGATCGCGCCGAGCTGCGCGTACTGCCCGCTGAGCCGGCCGGCCGCTCGCATGACACGGAACTCGGCCGCCGTCGCATCCCCGAGCACGACCATGGCCGACTCGGCGCCCATGACCTCGAGCGCCTTGCCGACGATCGTGTCGAGCACCTCGTTGAGATCGAGCGACGAGGTGAGCGACTGGCCGATGGCTTCCATCGCGAGCAGCAACAGCGCGTGCCGCTGCTGGTCGCTCACGTCGGTGAAGAACACGGCGGCGCCGCCGACGTCGCCCTCTTCCCGCCACGGCACGCAGCGCGCCGCGAGCCAGACGACTCGGTCGTCGTCGGGCGCGGTGTGCGGCAGCTCGAGCGTCTCGGGCGTCTCGCCCGCGAGGGCGCGGCGGATCAGCGAGCCGACTGCTGGGTCACGGAACAGGGTGAAGGTCGACTCGGCGTTGCGCCCGAGGGCGTCGGCCCGCGGGATCCCGCTGAGGCGCTCCATCGCTGCGTTCCACTCGATTACTTCAAGCGCCGGATCGAGGACGACGAGCGCTTCGCTTAGGCTGTCGAGGAGGCCCTTGATGACCTCGCGCTTCCTCGGAACGCGCGCCATCCCCCGAGTATGACCGGACCCCGGGGGGCTATGCAATAATGACGCGCATGCGGTCGCCGTTCGACACCTCGACCCTGATGCTCGCCGCCGCCGCGCTGGTCCTGGCCGTCGTCGCGTACCTCAAAGATCCCGGCCTGCCGCTACTCGGGGCAAAGAGCGGGTTCTCGATGCTCGCCTTCGTCCTACCACGGATGGTGGTCGCTCTCCTGCTGGCGGGCCTCATGCAGGTGCTGGTTCCGCAGAACTTCGTCTCGCGGCACTTCGGCCACGGCGGTGGCCTGCGCGCCCTTCTCATCGCGACGGTCGCGGGGGTGGTGACGCCGGGCGGGCCCATGGTGACCATGCCCTTCGTGGTCGCCCTCGCAAACTCGGGGGTCGCCCTGCCCTCGCTGGTCGCCTACATGACGGCGTGGTCGCTCTTCGGCCTGCAACGGATCATCGCCTGGGAGGCGCCGCTGCTGGGCTGGCCTTTCGTATTCGCGCGCGTGGTCCCGAGCCTCGCCTTCCCGGTGATCGCCGGCTGGCTGGTCTCCGTCTTCCACCCGGAGTGAGCGCCCGCTTCACCGACCTCCGCGACTTCGTCGGCCACCTCGAGAAGCACGGGCGGCTTCGGCGGGTGACGGTCCCCGTCTCGCGCGATCTCGAGATCGCCGAGATCACCGACCGCGTGTCGAAGAGCCCGCCCGAGCGGAACGTGGCCCTGCTGTTCGAGCGCGTGGAAGGCTTCGATATGCCCGTGCTCGTGAACGCCTTCGGCGCGCAGGACCGCATGGCCGCCGCGCTCGGCGTGAGCCAGCTCGACGAGCTCGGCGAGCGGGTCGCGAAGCTTCTCGACCTGAAGCTGCCCGGCACGTTCACCGAGCGGCTCGCGAAGCTCGGCACGCTCTTCGACCTCGTGAAGGCTGGGCCGAAGCTCGTCACCGGGGCGCCCTGCCAGGAGATGGTCGAGACCGCGAAGCCGTCGCTCGCCGGGCTGCCGGCGCTCCGGTGCTGGCCGGCCGACGGCGGGCGCTACATCACGCTACCGGCGGTTTTCACCCGCGACCCCCGCTCGGGCCAGCGCAACGTCGGCATGTACCGTCTCCAGGTGTTCGACGACCGCACGCTCGGCATGCACTGGCAGACCCACAAGGGCGGCGCCGAGCATCACCGCGTCGCCGAAGAGCAGCTCGCGTCGCCCACCCGCATGCCCGTGGCGATCGCGCTCGGCGGAGATCCCGCGATGATCTACGCGGCCTCCGCACCCCTGCCACCCGGCGTCGACGAGGTCGTCTTCGCCGGCTGGCTGCGCGGCCTCGGCGTCGAGCTGGTGCGCTGCGTGACGAACGACCTCGAGGTGCCGGCGCAGGCCGAGATCGTGCTCGAAGGTTACGTCGACCCGCGCGAGCGCCGGCGCGAGGGCCCGTTCGGCGATCACACGGGCTACTACTCGCTCGCGCGAGACTATCCCGTCTTCCATCTGACGGCGGTCACCCGGCGCGCGCGGCCCATCTATCCGGCGACGCTCGTGGGCCGGCCGCCGCAGGAAGACTACTGGCTCGGCAAGGCGACCGAGCGGCTCTTCCTGCCCATCATCCGACTCATGCTGCCCGAGGTCGTCGACGTGAACATGCCGGTCGAGGGCGTCTTTCACAACCTCGTGATCGTCTCGATCAAGAAGCGCTATCCCGGCCACGCCCGCAAGGTCATGACCGCGCTCTGGGGGATGGGGCTCATGATGCTGGCCAAGACGATCGTCGTCGTCAGCGAGCACGTGAACGTCCACGACCTCTCGGAAGTCGCCTGGCGCGCGACCGGCAACATCGACCCGCGGCGCGACCTCATGATCATCGAGGGGCCGATGGACGATCTCGACCACGCGGCGCTGCGCCATCGGTACGGTGGCAAGCTCGGCGTGGACGCGACGGAGAAGAGCGCGCTCGACGACGTCGTCCAGCCCTGGCCGGACGAGATCACGATGACCGACGAGATCCGCGCGCGCGTGACGCGTCGCTGGAAGGAATACGGGCTCTGAGCAAGCTCGGGCGCGTGCTCGCGGCGATCAAGTTCGAGCACACGGTGTTCGCGCTGCCGTTCGCCTACATCGCGATGGTGCTCGCCGCCGGTGGCTGGCCGGGCTGGTGGACGGTCGGTTGGGTGACGGCCGCGATGGTCGGCGGCCGCACCTGCGCGATGGCGACGAACCGGGTCGTCGACCGGTTCATCGACGCCAGGAACCCGAGGACGTCGGGGCGGCACCTGCCCCGCGGGTTGCTGGGCGTGGGCGAGATGCGCCTGCTGGCGATCGCGGGCGCGGGGCTCATGTTCGTGGCGGCGTGGATGCTGAACCCGCTCTGCTTCGTGCTGGCGCCGCTCGCCCTCGCGTTCCTCGTCGGCTACCACTACACGAAGCGCTTCACGTGGCTCTCGCACTGGGTGCTCGGCTTCACCGACGGCATCGCCGGCGCCGGTGGCTGGATCGCGGTGCGCGGACAGTTCGACCCGCCCGCCTTCGTGATCTGGTTCGCGCTCACGACCTGGATCGGCGGCTTCGACCTGATCTACGCGTGTCAGGACGTGGAGGTCGACCGCACCCAGGGGCTCCACTCGATCGCCGCGCGCTTCGGCATCGGTACCTCGCTGATGGCGGCGCGCGTCAACCACGGGCTCACCGCGGTCGCGCTGGCGGTGCTCGGCTGGCAAGCGGCGCTGGGCCCGATCTACTGGGCCGGCTGGCTCGCCGTCGTGGCCCTCTTCGCCTATGAACACTCGCTCGTGAGCCCGCGCGATCTCTCGCGGCTCGACGTCGCCTTCTTCAACGTGAACGGCTACATCGCGCTGATCGTCCTCGCCGCCGTGGTGCTCGGCCTGCGTTAGTGCCGGCCTCGCCGCCTTTCTTCCCGTCGAAGGCCGAGCCCGTGCGAGCGATGTTCACGCGCATCGCCCAGCGCTACGACCTCATGAACTCGGTCATGACGGGCGGCCGGCATCACGCCTGGCGCCGTCGCGTGGCGGCGGCCGCCGCCGGGGCCCCCGCCGGCCCCGTACTCGATCTCGCCACCGGCACCGCCGACCTCGCCATCGCCGTCCGCGCGCGCACCCCCGCGCGGTTCGTCGCCGGCGCCGACTTCTCCGAAGGCATGCTGCGTCTCGGACAGGATAAGCTCTGGGCGCGCGGCGTCGCGCGCGTGCAACTCCTGGCCGCCGACGCGGTCACGCTCCCGTTTCGCGACGGGGCCTTCGCCTGCGTGATGTCGGCGTTCCTCTTGCGGAACCTCGAGGACCTCGAGCGCGGGCTCGCGGAGATGCGCCGCGTGACGATGCGCGGCGGCCGCATCGTCACGCTCGACATCGTGCGTCCGGCGGCGCCGATCTGGGCTTCTCTGTTCGGCACGTACTTCAACCGCGTGGTCCCCGCCATCGGCGCCCTCGTGGCCGGCGATCGGGAAGCCTACACCTACCTGCCGCAGTCGGTGGAGCGCTTCGTGACGCCGGACGAGCTCGCGGAGGTGATGGAGAAGGTGGGGCTCCGCGAGATCAGCTACCGCCGGCTCGGCCTGGGAACGATCGCGCTCCACGTCGCCATCGTTTAGCGGTCCGGACGTTCGCCTCCCACCGTGGCGCATGGCAACGACCGGATCGTTGCGCTGCCGCCACGCGCGGCCTATGCTGACGGCCGTGAGAGCTCGATGATCAGGAGGCGCCGATGGCACGCGCGATCTGGCTCGCCCCGCTTTTCGCCCTCACTCTGTCCGCCTGCGTCGAGATGCACGCGCCGCGCACGAACGGCGCCGATGCGACCTCGCCCGATTCGCTGGAGCGCGTGATGAGCCGCACCTTCACCGTCCCCAGCTTCAAGCTCGAGAGCGGCCAGGTGCTACCGGATCTAACGCTCGCGTACGAGACGTACGGGCGGCTCGCGCCCGACGGCCGCAATGTGATCCTGGTGACGCACGGCTTCACGAGCAATCATCACGCGGCCGGCACGTACACGGCGGCCGACCCGTCGGCCGGCTGGTGGGACGGCCTCATCGGCCCAGGCAAGGCGATCGACACCGACCGCTACTTCGTCGTGTCGTCGAACATGCTCGGCTCGTCGTTCGGCTCCACGGCGCCAGCGAGCAAGAACCCGACCACCGGCAAGCCGTACGGTCCGGACTTTCCGACCATCACACTGTCTGACATCGTGGGCGCGCAGAAGCTGCTCCTCGACGGCCTCGGCGTCCGGCACCTCGTCGCCGTCACCGGTCCGTCGTACGGCGGCTTTCAGACGTTCCAGTGGGCGGTCACGTATCCGACCTTCATGAGCGGGATCGTCCCGGTCGTGTCGGCGCTGAGGGGCTCGGGTCGCAACGACGCCGTCAAGACGCTTCGCGACCGCTTCGCCACCGACGCGAACTGGAACGGCGGTTGGCACTACGAGCGTGGCGGAATCTATCCGACCCTGCTCCAGCTCCGCATCGAGACGCTCGAGCGCTACGGCCAGAACGAAGTGCTCGCGCGGACGATCGCCGACCCTGCGCAGCGCGCGGAGCGCATCAAGCAGCTGGCCGAAGGGTGGGCGCGGCGGTTCGACCCCAACTCGATGATCACGCTGCTCAAGGCCGCCGTGAAGTACGACGTCGAGCGAGACCTCGGCCGGGTGCGCGCGAAGGCGCTCTACGTGCTCTCGCGGACCGACAAGCTCTTTCCCCCGTCCATCGCGCCGGCGGTGATGGACAAACTCACCCGGGCCGGCGTAGACGCGAAGTATTTCGAGATCGACACCGAGCTCGGCCACTTGGCGAGCGGCCCGGAGTGGGCGAAATGGGCGCCCACGCTGAAGGAGTTCATCGCCGGGCTCGAGCCGTAGCCGTCTGATCCTTTGGACATTGCGCCGCCGTCGAGTCGAGCCTGATACTCGGCGGTAGAGGACGTCGTGGTATTCCGCGCACTCACGATCTGGCTGCTCGCGACCGCGACGGCACCGATCCCGGTCGCCGCCGAGCCGTGGAGCGCGGGGCGCATCAGACACCTACTCGATTCGGCGTTTGCCGTCGTCGAGCTCGCGCTCGACGGCCACCCGGTGCGCCACCTCCCCCATCACGACGAGACGGGCGCCGTCGACCTGGCCCACCTCAGGGCCGCGCGGGCTCGTCTGAGTCAGGTCAAGTGGCGCGATCCCGCCAACGAAGCCGTGGCGGCCAGTCACCTCGAACAGCACTGGCGCGACCTGCGGCAGCGCTGAAACCGACGCCGTTCCGGGGTAAGCTCTTCGTCCGAGATGAGCAGCCCGGCGAGCCTTCCCACGGAATTCCCCCGCGAGCGCACGTGGCTCTTGCCGGCCCTCCAGGCGGCGCAGCGCGCCGAGGGCTGGCTCTCGCCCGACACGCTCGAGGCGATCGCGGCGCACCTGCGCGTGCCGAAGAGCGAGGTGTGGGGCGTCGCGAGCCACTATCCCGAGCTGCGGCTCGCGCGGCCCGGGCGGCGCATCGTCCGCGTCTGCACGGGGGTGAGCTGCCGTGTGCGCGGCGGACGCGAGGTGCTGGCCGCCTGCGAGCGAACGCTCGGCGTCGGCGCCGGCCAGACGGCGGCCGACGGCGCCGTCACGCTCGAGGAGCTGGACTGCGCGTTCGCGTGCTCGGTCGCGCCGGTGGTCGAGATCGACCACGCCTATCGGGGCCGCGTCGCGCCCGGTGACGTCGACTCGCTGCTCTCGACGCCGGCTCACGCCGAGCATCGCCCCGCGCCGGTCTTCGCGCCGCTCCCCCTCGCCTCGGGATCCCCGACGCAGCGCTTCACTTCGCTCGTGAGCGAGGCCGAGCGGCGGCGTACCGACGCTCGGCTCGCGGTCGGCGTGGGCGCCTGCTCGCTGGCCGTTGGCGCGGCCGGCACCCTGGATGCGCTCCGCGAGCAGGTCGCACGGCGAAGGCTGCCTTTCACGGTCGTCGCCGCTGGCTGCAGCGGCATGTGCTGGGCCGCGCCCGCTGTCAGTCTCGTGCGCGACGGACAGCCGCCACTCGTCATGGGGCCCTTGACGGCCGCGGACGTCGCGCGACTGCTCGACGCCCTGGCGGCGGACACGCAGGCGGCGCCGGGCGATGCCGGCGGCGAGTTCTTGGCCCCCCAGCGCCGGGTGCTGCTGGAGCGCTGCGGTGTGACCGACCCCGGAGACATCGCCGACGCGCTCCGCCACGGGGCGTACGCCGCCTTCGCGCAGGCCCTGAGCGAGGGCAAGCCCGAGCGGGTCATCGAGGAAGTGCGCGCCGCGGGGCTCGCGGGGCGCGGCGGCGCCTACTTCCAGACGGCGGTGAAGTGGGCCGGGTGCCGGGCCGCGCGGGGCGCGCCGAAATACATCGTCGTGAACGGCGAGGAGGGCGAGCCGGGCATCTTCAAGGACCGCCACCTGATGGAAGGCGATCCCCACCGACTCCTCGAGGCGATGCTGCTGGCGGCGTTCGCGGCCGGCGCTTCCCGCGGCATCCTTTATATACACGGCGAGGCCCAGCTTTCGGCCGAGCGCATGGGCGCGGCCCTCACGCAGGCGCGGGCGTGCGGGCTGGTGGGCGAGCGCATCCTTGGCTCGGACTTCTCGGTCCAGGTCGAGATCCGGCGCGGTGCGGGCGGGTTCGTCCTCGGCGAGGAGACGGCGCTGCTGGAATCGATCGAGGGGCGGCGCGCCATGCCGCGCCCGCGCCCCCCGTTCCCGGTCGAGGCCGGGCTCTGGG
>Ga0209237_1001151_pt1 | contig 15628 bp, 15 predicted proteins | sample GraSoi013_1_40cm_2_FD_185820 | JGI IMG/M metagenome (GOLD analysis project Ga0209237, IMG submission 185820) | Grasslands soil microbial communities from the Angelo Coastal Reserve, California, USA - Sample 10_02_2013_1_40cm (SPAdes) (version 2) | ecosystem: Environmental > Terrestrial > Soil >... | reverse complement strand
GGATCACGCTACTACTCGCCTGAGGCGAGGGGCCCGGGGTGCTTGATGACGCGCACGCGCTAGACAAAGCAATCATGGAAACTGCCGCTAGTGCGACGGGCAGCCTCATAGACGACGAAACGCTTTCCCCGGCGACACAGTTACGAAAGGCTCAGGCCAGTCACCTCCAACGCCGATGCGCGTTTCGTCTGGGATTAGGCGCTTCGCACCGGTATGGGTTGGTGTCGCTCTGGGTGCAGCATGCCAGGGGTCTGGAACCAGCATTGACTGGGTCGACCTTGTCCAGTTCCACGGAGTGACCTACGTAGCCGACTGGACTCTCCGGGGGAGGCCAATCCAGCAGGGTGACCTGGGGTCTCGCGACTAACGTCGCCATCGCCAATCTCCTGGCGCGGACATCCCGCAACCGGAGAGCTGGGGCTGCCAGGCAGCTTGTCGCGTCCCAGGTGGGCGCTCAACCGCCGACGAAGGCGGGATCAACTTGGTCCCGATGAGTCCTTAGGAGGTCGAGGAGGCCACGCCTGGCAGCAGTTCTGCAGCAGTGTTGATCGAAGGCGATGGCCGGACATTTCACATGACTCGCGCAGGTTCGCCGACGAGTGGGGCCTATCGCTTCCTCGGAGCGGCGTGGCGGACCGTATCGAGTCTACGTAGCTCGCGACGCGGCTCGCCGTTTCCTCGCCCGGCGGAAACTCTTCCTCGAACTTTCGGCCTCCGCGCTTCGATGTGATTTTCGAACCGCCGGAGTCAAAGAAAACGAACGAGCCGCGGCCGAGAAGGCCGCGGCCCGCTCATCGCGAAAGCGCTAGATGTTGTGCGGCTTCTTCCGGGCGGGGTCAGTTGGCGCCATCGGAGACTTGGGGTGTGGCTTGGTCAGCGTCGGACCCTGGATATTGTTGAAGGGCAGTGTCTGAGCGAAAGTCGGCAGGTTGTTGGAGTTGGCTCGCCACTTGTTGAAGGCCTCCCAACCTGAAGCGAGCTTGATCAGCGTCGGCTCGCTGAATGCTGTGCCGAAGAAGCTGAGGCCCATCGGAGCGCCGTTAACGCTCGTCGCCGGAACCTGAATGATCGGATAACCGCCCGCCGCGGCGATGCTCGACGTGCCGAAGAAGAAGCGGTCGCCGAAAAGCAGGTCGGTCGCCCAGGCCGGGTTGTCCGTGGCCGAGACGATGGCGTCGAGGTGCAGGCTTGAGAGTGCGCCATCGACGTTCTGCTGAGCGTACGCCTGGTCAGCCGCCAGCGCCTGGTTGTACTTTTCGCCGCCGAAATCTGGCTGTGCGTCGTCAGGGCCCGGCGCCATGCTGTTGCAGAGATCGAAGATGTCCTGGTTGAAGAACGGCATCTCACGCGAAGCGTTGACATTGTCGAAGTCGATCACCGTCTGCAGCGATCCGCCTGCAGCTGGCACGTTGGTCCGTGTGCTGAGGTAATTCTTCAGGTCGTTTCTGAAGTCGAAACACAGCACTTCGAACTCGCCGGGACCGCCGATGAAATTGAAGGTCGTCGTCTTATCGAGGTCGATGACCGTGGCGCCGGCCGCAGTCAGCTGATCGAACGCGGCCTCATATGCATCCGTGACCTTCGTGGGTGTCGGAGCAAGCGGATCGAAGCCGCCGAGTCCCTGGCGAGTCAGACCGAGCGTCGCTCCCTTCAGCCCGTTCTTGTCAAGGAACTTCGTGTAGTCCGTCGGGATGTTGGGCGGCGTTTTGCCGGTGCCCTGCCAGCCCAGCGGCACTCCACCAGTCGCGTCATCTCGGCCGTCAAACGTGCGGCTTTGTATCACGCCGAGCGTGATCGCGGCGTCGGCCACCGTGCGTGCGTGGATGCCGACCGTGTCCTGCGTGTGCGAGATCGGAACTACACCAGCGCGACTGGTAAGGCCGATCGTGGGCTTCAAGCCAACCACGCCGTTCACATTCCCGGGGCAGACGACGCTGCCGTCGGTTTCAGTGCCCAGCGAGACCGCGGCGAAGTTCGCCGAAGCGGCCGCGCCGGAACCAGAGCTGGACCCACATGCGTTGCGGTTGATTCCGTAGGGATTGTTGGTTTGGCCGCCGACGCCGGACCATCCACTGGTCGACTCGAACGAGCGGAAGTTGGCCCACTCGGAGAGGTTCGTCTTGCCGAGAATCACGGCCCCACCCGCGCGCAGGTTTGCCGCCACAGTCGAGTCTCGAACCGCAGGCGCACCGAACAGCGCGAAAGAGCCGGCGGTCGTCTGCATCTTGTCGCCCGTGTCGATGTTGGCTTTGAGCAGAACCGGAATGCCCATCAACGGTCCGAGATTTTTGCCTGCAGCGCGCGCCTGGTCGGCGGCCTTGGCCATCGACAGCGCATCCGGGTTGAGCTCGATGACGGAGTTGACACTAGGCCCTTCGCGGTCGAGATCCTGGATCCTGCTGATGTAATACTTGGTCAGCCCAAATGAACTGAGCTGGCCCGACGCCATCAATGATTGGAACTGCGAGATCGTGAACTCGTTGAATTGCGTCGGCGCCGAACTCGTGCCCGCCGTGGCTGACCCCATCGCCGAGGCCGCCAGCGAAAGAGCCGCGGCAGCAATCAACACCCGCATTCGCATAGCTACCACTCCTCCAATGCCAATGCGCTGGCCCCCCAGCCAGCAGTAGTGGAGGTTTATCACTTTCACGCCGAAATGCAAGTAGGCGGTCAGCTGCGCCGGGAAGGCCTGGCTCAGCTGAGGCAGCCGCTCGCTCAACGAACACCGAGAGAGTTGGGGGTCGAGCCGATCTGCGACGTGCTGCAGGTCGCCCCATCGACTTACTACGCCGTATTGAGCAGGCCGCTTGAGACGTGGAGCATGCCGACTGCTGCGGTCTCGACGCATCGCTTCCGGGCGTGCTGGGGCTTCTCAGCGCGTCGTTTTTGGAGCGGATCGCGGAACGCTTCATACGGTGGTCGGCGGGCAGCCCGCCGGATACTATCAGTCCCCGGCGTCGGCAGTCGTCGACATCAAATCACAGCCGCCGACTCTACGAAACCCGGGGCGATTCACCGTGAATCGCCCTGGGGTTTCTTGGAGACTTCCCCGTTTGGTTTTCACGCGACGGCTGACGCCGCGTGCTCCCGATAGTAAGTCGACTCGAACTCCGCTGGCGGCAGGTCGCGGATGGAGGTGTGAAGGCGGCGGTTGTTGTACCACTCGACCCAGCTGGCGGTCGCTAGCTCGAGCTGCTCGAATGACCGCCACGGTCTTTGCTTGCGAATCACTTCTGTCTTGTAGAGACCGATGACGGACTCGGCCAGGGCATTGTCGTACGAGTCGCCCCGGGAACCGACCGAGCAAACCGCGCCGGCGTCGGCGAGGCGCTCGGTGTAGCGAATGGCGAGGTACTGGACGCCCCGGTCGGAGTGATGGACCAGACCCTTGAGGTCGGTCGTGCCTCTTGACCAGATCGCCATCTCCAACGCGTCGAGCGCCAGCTCGGCGCGCAGAGTGGTCGAGACCTTCCAACCAACGATGTATCGACTGAAGACGTCGGTGACGAAAGCCGTGTAGACGACCGCCATGCCAGGTGCTGACGTAGGTGAGGTCGGCCACCCAGAGTCGGTTAGGTGCGGTCGCACTGAAGTTCCGGTCGACCAGGTCGGCCGGACGCTCACCGACATTAGAAGGGATCGTCGTCCGCCAGGTCTTGCCTCTGACCGCTCCCACCAGTTCGAGTTCAGCCATCAGGCGAGCCACACGGTCGCGGCCGACCTCGATGCGCTCGCGGCCGAGCTGGCGCCAGACCTTCTCGGTGCCGTAGACATCGAAGTTCTCCCGGTGCACCCGAGCGATCTCGACCTTGAGCTCTTGGTCGCGCAGCTGGCGCGGCGAAGGTGGTCGCGAGACCGCCGCGTAATAAGTAGACGGGGCGACCTGCAGCGTCTGGCAGATCGGCTCGACCCCGAAGCGGTCCCGGTGTTTGTCGATGAACTCCACTACTTCGGCAGTCGCGGGTCGAGCTCCCGCGCGAAGAAAGCTGAGGCGGCCTTCAGGATCTCGTTGGCCCGCCGCAGCTCACGGTTCTCCTTCTCCAGCTCAGCGATGCGTTGCTGGTCCTTGGTCGTAACTCCCGGTCGTTCGCCCTTGTCGATCTCTGCCTGCTTCACCCAGTGTCGCAGCGTCTCCGAGCCCAATCCGAGCTGCACAGCGATGCGTGTCACCACGCCGTGACGTTCGCCTGTCTCCTTCATGGTCTCCTCGACCATCCTGACCGCCCGCTCTCGGAGCTCAGGCGGGTGTCGATGTCCCGATCCTTGCTTCGACGTTTGGTGCTTCGATGCTGCCATGGGCTACATCCTCCCAAAGAATGCAGCCTCCATCGAACCCAGTGCGATTCATGACGGGCCCATTTTTGGAGTGGGGGTCATAGGGGGGTGACAGAGATACAGCAACCTCACCGGTAGCCCACGGGCGCGGCTCTATCCATCGAACTGGAGCGTCTCGCCTTCGCCAGCCAAGCTACATCTGCCCAGTCACCGGTCATGCCTCGCCAACCGCGGCAACCCCGTAACGTGGACGTCGTAGGCAAGCGGCAGCTAAGCGAACCTGACCGGACGGACTAACGCAGGAGGGCACCCGTGTCGCGTATTCGACGCTTCGACCACGTCGGCATCACGGTCGGGGACCTCGACGCGATGACGGCGTTCTTCGTTGGGCTGGGTCTCGAGGTTGAGGGCAGGATGTTCATGGAAGGCGAGTTCGTCGACACCGTCATTGGCATACCGAACTCCCGTTCCGAGATCGTCACGCTGCGGCCGCCCGACGGAGGAACCGGGCTGGAGCTGTCGAGCTTCATCCGGCCCAACCACGAACCGGGATCGCCCGACGCCATGCCCAACGAGCTGGGGCTGCGCAACGTTTGCTTCGTAGTGGACAACCTCCAGGCGGTTGTCGACCGGCTGGCTGCGGACGGCTACGGCCTGGTCGGCGGCATCGGTCAATACGAGGACATCTGGCGCATGGCCTACGTGCGCGGGCCGGAGGGAATCATCGTGGCCCTGGCCCAGCGAATCGACTGACCCCGCGCTCGGCCGAAGCCGCAGGCAGCCGCCGGCATCATTGCCGACGAGCCCGCCGATGAGGCGAGGGCTCGGCGCCGCGCCGACCCCAAGGCTGCCTTCGTGCGAATCGGAGCTAGGATGGGCGATCGATGAATTCCAGGGTGGTCTCCGGCGGAGTGGTCCATACCGTCCCGATGGACTTGAGACGCGTCTTGATTGCCACCCCAAAGGCTCTGGCGGCGTGGGAAGACCTCACCCCTCTTGCCCGCAATGAGTGGATCTGCTGGGTGCTCTGGCCGAAGAAAGCAGAAACGAGGAGCCAACACATCGAGCGATTGCGATCCGAACTGCTGGAGGGAAAACGGCGGCCGTGTTGTTGGCTTGGCTGCACGCATCGAAAGGACAAGGAACTGAGCTCTTCGGTCCGCTGGGTGCTGAGCCGCCGCGGCAAAGCATCGGCATGAACGACGCGTCCGCGTCCCAACAGATCGATGCCATCGTCCGGAAGACCACCGGCTGGAGGGGTGAGAGGCTGGGCCAACTGCGGGCTCTGATCAGGGGCGCCGACCCCGGCGTAATCGAAGAGGTGAAGTGGAAGAAGCCCTCCCGCCCCGAGGGAGTCCCCGTCTGGTCCCACGACGGCATCGTCTGCATAGGCGAGGCCCTCAAGAACGCCGTGAGGCTGACGTTTCCAAAAGGGGCCCAGCTGAAGGATCCGAAAGGGCTCTTCAACACGCGTTTGGACAGCAAGACGGTACGTGCCATCGATTTCCACGAGGGTGACGCCATCAACGCGTCCGCCCTGAAGGCACTGATTATCCAAGGCGCCCGTCTCAACCGAAGCTGAGATCGGCTCGGCAAGCCCGCTGAGATCGACCCGGATATCTTGCTCGGTCGAGCTTCGCGCGTTCTGAGTAACCATGACCGCCATTCGTAATTTCCAGAGGATTCCGCGGAGTCCCTTCGAGCAAGAGGCAACGAAGAGCCCGAGCGCCGGAGCCATGCGCCAGACGGGCAACAAGCCATGACGCCCACAAGATGGGCGGGATCGCCAACGCGAAGCCGCTTCAAGGCCCACAGGCCGTAGCCCGCGCCGAGGGCCCGCTGCGGTCTCGATCGGGCAATAAATGCGACCTCGAGTCTTCACTCCGAGCACCACAATCGGCTTGGCACTGCTCCCGTCAACGCGAGGACCCATGGTCGGTCGCTCCGAACCGTGTCACAGATGTGTCACGCATTCGCGGAACCAGGAGGACACGGAAGGACACGGAAGGACACGACGGCCTTCGAAATTGCGTACAGGAGGACACTGAAGGAACCGGCGGGACACTGGAGGACACAACGTACGTAGGGTTCGGGACCGTGAGGCCCCGGGGTCAAATCCCGGGCCCCCGACCAAACCTGATCGCGGTCACCCCAACATCTAGGCGATCGAGCCGGGTCCGACCCCAGATATTGGGGCTCGATGGATCCCCGAGCGCATTAGGGCAACGGGATTTGAACACGTGAATGTCTTCTAGGAGTCTGCTGCGCTTTACTAGGGGACCGCCGTCTCCGTTCAGGCGACGCGGATTGTGAGCTTTCGTGCCGATGCAACTGAGCCCAGCCTGACCGCAGTCGGGATTTCGTCACTGGTCCCCTGTCGATTTCAGGCTAGCCGTTCGTGTAAGTGGTGAAAGCCTGGCCATGGTCCGGCAATACAGATAAGGTCGAAGGAGGACCACCGACATGAAGCAGTACCTGATGAGCGTCTACCACCCCGAGGACCGGGAGTTGTCGAAAGCTGACATGGACGCGAGCGGGGCCGACGTCGACGCGCTCAACGTCGAGATCCGTAAGGCTGGGGCCTGGGTCTTCGCTGGCGGGCTGCACCCCTCCAGCACCGCCACGACCCTGCGCGTGAAGGACGGCGAGGTGCTCACGACCGACGGCCCGTTCGCCGAGGGCAAGGAGCACATTGGCGGCTTCTGGGTCATCAAGGTCCCCAACCTGGACGAGGCCCTCAGGTGGGGCGCCAGGGCCACTCAGGCGTGCCGCGTACCGATCGAGGTTCGGCCGTTCCACGACGAAGCCGAAGACTGAACGCCGCAGACGTCGAGCAAGTCTTCCGTGAGGAATACGGGCGGGCGGTTGCTGTCCTGGTCCGCCGATTCGGTGACATCGACGTCGCCGAGGAGGCGGTCCAGGACGCCTTCGTCGAGGCGCTCAGGCGGTGGCCGGACAGCGGGATCCCGCCGAGCCCGGCCGGATGGATCATCACCACCGCGCGCAACCGCGCGGTCGACCGCCTGCGGCGTGAGGCATCCCGTGCGGACCGCCACGCGCAGGCCGCGCTGCTTCATGCCGCGGCTGAACCAAGGGACGAGGGAGCGGTGAAGGACGAGCGGCTCCGCCTGATCTTCACCTGTTGCCACCCCGCCCTGGCTCCGGCCGCCCAGGTGGCGTTGACCCTTCGCCTGCTGGGGGGCTTGACGACGACCGAGATCGCGCGCGCCTTCCTCGTGCCCGAAGTGACGATGGCCCAGCGCATCGTGCGTGCCAAAGGAAAGATTCGCGACGCCGGAATCCCGTATCGCGTTCCGGCCGAGGAGGACCTGCAGGCGCGGGTGCGCGCGGTCCTGGCCGTCATCTACCTGGTCTTCAACGAGGGCTACACGGCAAGCTCGGGTGAATCGTTGATACGCGAGGACCTGGCCACGGAGGCCATCCGGCTGGGCCGGATCGTCGCGGAGCTCATGCCCCGCGAACCAGAGGCCACTGGGCTCCTGGCCCTAATGCTCCTGATCCACGCGCGGCGCCAGGCGCGAGTCGGCGCCGACGGTAACCTCGTGTTGCTCGCCGACCAGGACCGCAGCCTTTGGGACCGCGCTCTCGTCGCGGAGGGACAGGAGTTGGTGCGCCGCTGTCTGACGATCAATCGGCCCGGTCCGTACCAGTTGCAGGCCGCGATCCAGGCCGTACACAGCGACGCAGACCGCGCCCAGGAGACCGACTGGTGGCAGATCCTTCAGCTCTACAACCAGCTCATGGTCGTGGCCCCGAGCCCGGTGGTAGAGCTGAATCGCGCGGTGGCCCTCGCCGAGGTGGAGGGTCCGGACGCCGCCCTCGGCCTGGTCGACATGCTGAACCTCGAGGGCTACTACCTCTACCACTCCATCCGCGCCGACCTGCTCCGCCGGCGGGGCCGCGACGCCGAGGCCGCGCTCGCCTACGAGCGGGCGCTTGCCCTCACCGACAATCGAGCAGAGCGCGAGTTTCTTGGTCGTCGGCTCCGCGAGGTGCGTCGGTAGCCCTGGGGTGCTGTCTCGAGGTGCTGGAGCGCTGGGCTAAGGGCGGCGCCGAAGCAGGGGGTATCTGGGCTGAGACGACCTATGGGCTGTGAACTCGGGGCTCGGAGGCGATCGGCGCACCTCCTAAGGAGCTCCAGAATCGTCGATCCGTATTCAGATCGGCGGTTCAAATAGTGTCCCGTCCCCCCAACCAAAATCCGAATACGATTCCGGCACGATGGCCGGTCCGGGTAGGGCGCCGGATCACAGCCGTATCACAATTTCCTGGAGTCGTTCACAGCTACCCGCCCGACTAGGTGATTGGGAGCCCCGATTCTTCCGCTCTTCGGCAGTGTTCGCCCGAATCGTCGGAGTCACGTTCCTGCAAGGCTTGATTGCTGTTTTGCTTCAAAGGGCGTGAAGGCATGACCGACGCCCACTCCGAATTCGCTCCTGAAGGGGCAAGGGCATCGTGTTAGACGTTGGGCAGATGCGAGCAGAAGGGTGCTGGGTGTGATCCTCCCGAAAGACCGCGACCCTCGTTTCGTGACGATCCGCCGCGGTGGGACCCTCACCGATTCGGATCACCAGCTTCTCGCCCTATGGGCGGCATCGTGCGCGGAGCACGTCCTTGACCTCTTCGAGTCGGCTCAGCCTGAGGACCCGCGGCCACGTCGCGCGATCGAACTCGGGCGGGCCTGGGCGCGCGGCGAGATCACGATGACCCAGGCTCGCACGGCGGCCGGCCATGCAATGGCCGCGGCCAGAGACCTGAGTGGGGCAGCACGGCATGCCGCGTACGCTGCCGGCCAGGCCGCGGCCGTCGCACACGTCGCTGCGCACGAGCTCGGTGCGGCCGCCTACGCGATCAAGGCCGCACGTGCCGCCGCGCCGGAAGGAGAGGGCGAGAGCGCAGGGCGACTCGAGTGCCGGTGGCAGCGCGACCAGCTCCCGGAGGCGATCCGCGAGCTCGTACTCGACGACCAGCAGTTGCGGAACCACATCTGCTGGTCGGTGTTCCACTGCTAGGCGCCCGTCGGGGCGCCAGAACTGCCCAGCAAGCGCATCAGTGCGTGCGTGAGCACTCCCATGGCGTGGCGAGCGGCGGCGAGAAGTCGACCCTGACCGTCTATGAGAAAACTTCTTAACCTAACCTTGATCGTCGATACGGTTATGTAATGCGACCCCTTCGGTACTCCATCAACGTCACATTGGACGGGTGCTGCGATCATCGTGCAATCCCCGCGGACGAAGACTTGCATCGTCACGCGGTCGAGAACCTCAACCAGGCCGATGCCCTTCTCTTTGGCCGCGTGACTTACGAAATGATGGAATCAGCGTGGCGGCCGCCGGCGCCGACGGGAGCGAGACCTGATTGGATGGAACCCTTCGCCCAGACGATCAACGCGGCAAAGAAGTACGTCGTGTCGAGCACCCTGGAGCAGGTCGATTGGAACGCGGAACTCGTGCGCGGGGATCTGGGCAAGGCCGTTCAGCAACTCAAGCGGGAGTCGGGCAAGGGACTGTTCGTGGGAGGTGTGAAGCTCCCACTGGCGTTGACGGAGCTGGGATTGATCGATGAGTACGAGTTCGTGGTGCATCCCAGGCTCGCGGGCCACGGGCCGACGTTGTTCGCGGGGCTATCGAAGCATGTCGACTTGAAGCTCGTGAGCCGGCTGGAGTTCGGCTCGGGGGCAGTGGCGATGCGGTACGAGCCGAGAAGGTAGCCATCGGGCTTGCTAGCCCGAGCCGGCCCACAACAACGCCTTGGCCTCGCTCATCTGTCCAATCCCTGAGAATCCGACAGGGGCCGCGAGCATCTCCGCCGGATCACAGCCGTATCACGCATTCCCGGCAGCGGACGGCTCTAGGGGGTCACCAAAGGACACCAGCCTGGTCGATTCCGTATTCGCGAGGACGACGCGGGAGTCTGTCGGACACCGAAGGACACGGCACCGACACGGTTCGGGACCGTGAAGCCCCGGGTTCAAATCCCGCGCCCCGGACCAATTTCTGAGTTCAAACCTGACTCCGGAGCCGGTATTTACGTGACAACGCGGCTGTATTCGTGTAGCACGCATGTAGCACTTCCTCAGAATCTACGAGCGTTTGGACCTATAGGCCATCGGCCGGCGCCCACTATTGAGCGCCGGCTCTTCGGAACAGATCCCTTAAAGGTTCGGTTCGCGCGAGTGCCAGTCGGTCACCTGCTGGAACTGGTGGCCGACCCTGAATATCGTCGCCTCGTCAAACGGCCTGCCGATTATCTGCATCCCGATGGGCAGCCCGTCGGGCGAGAACCCGCACGGCACAGACATCGATGGGAGGCCAGTGAGGCTCGGCACTCCGGTGTACTGCATGATCGCCGAGAGCATGTCCTCTTCCTTTCCGCCCTCGATCACCACCGACGTCGCCCCGACCGGCGTGGCCACGAAAGGCAAGGTCGGGCAGATGAACACGTCGACGTCGTCAAACGCCTCCATAAACTCATGGCGGAGCAGCGTGCGGTAGCGCTGGGCCTGCAGGTAATGGGTCGCGAGCAGCATCTCCCCAACCTCGAGCAGGACTCGCACGTCCTCGCCATAGTCTTGCGGACGCGTCCGCAGCCAGTGCTGGTGATAGGTGCTCGGCTCCGCCGATTCGATCGTCAACTGCGCGGAGATGTTGCCCTGGATGTTCGCGATCTCCACGTCAACGACCTGCGCCTTCTGCCCTTCGAGAACCTTCAGCGCGCTGCGCACGGCGTCGTGCACGGCGGGTTGGAGATGCGAGAAAAAGTAATCGGGAACCACCCCGATGCGGAGACCCCCCACTCCCACGTTCAGCTGCGCCATGTAATCGGGAACCGGCACGCGGGCTGACGCTTCATCCTTCGGATCGTGGCCGGCGATGACGTTGAACATCGCTGCGCAATCCGCTGCGGTGCGCGTCATCGGGCCGGCGGTATCCATGCTCCACGCGAGAGGCACGATGTTGTAGTTGCTCACCCGCCCGATCGTGGGTCGGATTCCCGTGACGCCATTCACCGCCGACGGAAGGCGGATCGATCCCCCTGTATCTGTACCGATCGCCCCAAAGCATTCGCGCGCCGCCACCGCAGCACCCGATCCCCCGCTTGACCCCGCAGGAAATCGCTCGGGGTTCCACGGGTTGCGGGTCGGCCCGTAATGGGGGTTGTCAGTCGTACCACCCCACGCGAACTCGTGCATGTTGGTCTTGCCAACGATCACGGCGCCGGACGCCTTGAGCCGCGCTGTAACGGTCGCGTCCTCGTCCGGAACGAAGTCGCCGAGCACCTTGGACCCGGCCGTCGACCTGATGCCCTTGGTGTAGAGGTTGTCCTTCAATGCGATCGGGAGACCGTGCAGCGGACCCATGTAATAGCCGGCCGCGATCATCGCTTCATGCGCTTTGGCTACAGCGCGCGCCTGGTCGGCGACCACGGTGATAAAGGCGTTGATCTTCGGTTCCGCGCGTTCGATCTGCTTCAGCACCGCGTCCGTCAGCTCGAGCGGCGAGACCTTCCTCTTTTCAACGAGCTGCGCGGCTTCCAGCAGCGACATCTGATGCAGGTCGCGAGCTGCCGTCTGTTTCATCGCTCGGTTACCTCCTCGGCGGCCGGGTGGGTGAAGCGAACGTTCGGAGTCAGCGCGCGATACTGGGGTTCGGCCATCTTGCGGCTCAGCTCGTTGGCCGCCGGCACCCACACCGACAGAATCCCCGCGACCGCCGCCCGGCGCTCTGCTTTCAGCGGAAGATCCGCCAACAGCTCGAAAACCTCGATCTCTTTCGCAGTGAACTCTTCGCCCATTAGCCCTCCTAACTAGACTCCCATGTACTCCCGGTGAATCTCAGGGTCCTCGACGATCCGGGCAATCGGCAGCTCACGGACCACCGCGCCCTTGTTCATGACATACGCCCGCCCGGCAAGCGCTGCGGCGAATTGAAGGTTCTGCTCGACCAATAGAACGGCGATGCCCTCCTGCTTGTTGATCGTCCGAATTCGTTCCACGATCTGCTCCAGGATCGACGGTTGGATGCCCTCCGAAGGTTCATCCAAGAGCAGGATCTTTGGACCCGACACAAGCGCCCGCGCGAGAGCAAGCAGCTGCTGCTGACCGCCACTCAAGCTGGCCCCGCGGGCGGTGAGCTTTTCGGACAGCATCGGGAACAGCTCCAAGACCTCCTGCAGCCGCTTGCTGCCATCCCGGCCGCTGGCCATCCCTCCGAGTCGAAGATTCTCGCGCACCGTCAGCCCCGGAAAGATGTCGCGTCCCTGCGGCACATAGCCGAGCCCAAGTCGAGCTCGGAGGTGCGTCGCCAGCTTGCTGATCTCCTGCCCGTCCTTCCACCGAATGCTCCCGCTTCGCGCAGGCAGCAATCCCATCAGCGTTCGTAACAGGGTGGTCTTGCCCATCCCGTTTCTCCCCAGGACCGCAACCACCTCTCCCTCGCCCACTTCCAGGTTGACACCAACCAGCACCGGGGTCGACCCATAGCCGGCGCGAAGATCAGCTACCCGCAACACGGAAGGTCCTTCCAAGGTAGACGTCCAGCACCCTCTGGTCGTGGCGGATCTCTGAGAGCCGTCCCTGAGCAAGAATCCGGCCTTCATGCAGCACCGTGACGGGCGCGTCAAGCCGCTGCACGAACTCCATGTCGTGCTCCACGACGACGACGGTTGCGGTCTTCGCCAGGCTTCGGACCAGCTCGACCGTGCGGTTGGTTTCCTCATGCGTCATGCCTGCGGTCGGCTCGTCGAGAAGGATCACCTCAGGCGACGAAGCCACGACCATGCCGATCTCGAGCCACTGCTGCTCGCCATGCGAGAGCTCGCCGGCAGGGCTGCCCGCTCGCTCGACCAGGCCTATCCGGGCGAGTACGCGATCCACAGCCGCCTCCGCCTGTCGCGTGCTCGACATCTTGGCAAAGGCTGCAAGCCACACGTTCTCCTGAACTGACAGGTCCCGGTAGATGCTCGGCACCTGCAGCTTGATGCCGATTCCCCGCTGCGCCCGCTGATGAGGCAGCAGCCGCGTGATCGGACGGCCCTCGAGCAAGATCGTGCCCTCAGTCGGCCGGTATCGGCCGGCCAACAGGTTGAAGAAGGTGGTCTTCCCAGCCCCGTTCGGACCGATCAGGCAATGAAGCTCGCCGGCTGGAAACTCGAGGCTGATCGTGTCGACCGCCTTGAGGCCGCCAAACATCTTCACCAGCCCCTGCGTCTGGAGTCCCTGCCCCCGGCTTGCGCCTCCGACCGCACCACCGACCCCCGCCTTGCGCAGCGCGCGCGGGGGACTCGGAACGATCCTGCTCACCAGATGCCCGATGAGCGGGGTCAAGCCGCCCGGCACCAGCAGGACCACCCCGATGAGAATCGCCCCGACCACCAGGGTCGTGCTGCTGGGCAGGATTCCACCGAGCGCCGTCGACAGCCACTCCACCGCGACCGTGCCGATGAAGGCGCCCACCAGCGTGCCCTTCCCGCCCACGAGCACGTAAATCACGATCAAGGCTGCCGCGGGCAGGCTGAACGGTGCGGGATTCATGAAGTTGCCCCAACCGGCATAGGCCCCGCCGGCCAATCCGGCCACCGCACCGCCCACTGTGAAAACGATCACCTTGGCTCGCCTCACGTCGTAGCCGAGCAGCTCGGTCCGGAGCTCGTTCTCGCGGATAGCCGTGATGACCCGACCGAAGCCGCTCCGCAGCAGCACTCGCACGAAGAAAAAGGCGACGCCGGCCAGCAGCACGACGAAGTTGTAGGTGTCGGGTTGGCTCATCTGGTCGCCGGGGTGACCCGGGTAACCAAATTCCATGCTTGGAATGTTGGTCATGCCGTTGTATCCGCCCAGCTGTGCCTTGCCGATGTGGTACTGGGGCCCAGCCGTGCTGGTCATCACCTGAAGCAGGACCAGGGTTACGGCCAGGGTGATGATCGCAACGTACACGTCTCCGACCTTGCCGTAGAACATGAAGTACCCGAGCGCAGCCGCCAGCGCAGCCGCCGCCACGACGGCGCCGACGAGCGCAGTCACCGTCTCTCCGGTGTTCGGGCTGAGATTGATGCCGATGACGCCGTATGCATACGCGGCAACACCGAAGAACGCAGTCTGGCCGAAGCTGAAAATCCCGGCCCGACCCCACACAAAGTCGAGGCTCAAAGCAACCAGGCCGTAGATGACCCAAAGCGCCAGGGTTACCTTCTGGAAGTCAGTTGCCAGCGTGCCGACCAGCAGGGCAACGAGCATGACGAGCACAGGTTGGAACCACGGAGAGGTCCACACCGCCCGCGCACGATTCACAGATACGTCCGCCAGTTGCCCGAAAGCCCTTGCGGCAAAACGCGCAACAGGACGATCGCTATCACCAGCAGCGCCGCCTGGCCGATGAACGGCGTCGTGAAGTACGACACCAGGCTGTAAGAACCGCCCAGCAATCCGGCGGCTGCCGAGGTGCCGGTGATCACATCGGGACCGCCGACGATGACGGTCATGAACGCTTGTGCGATGTACGCCTGGCCGAAGCTCGGCACGACTCCAGCAACCGGCGCCAGCAACGCGCCGGCCAGCCCAGCCAGCGCGGAGCCGATGCCGAAAGTCAGCATGTTCATCCGCGCCGTATCGATGCCGAGCGCGCGTGCCATCGCGGGATTCTGAATTGCGGCCCGTGCCATGACGCCGTATGACGTGCGGGTGAAAAGAAGGTAGACGACGACGAGGGTGACCGCGGCCATGACGATCAGCACCAAGGAGTACTGAGAGAAGGAGTAGCCGCCGACGCGGACGCTGCCGAGCGGCGTCCCGATGCCATTGGTTGCCGGACCGAAGGCAATGCTGACGGCCTGCACGAGGACCAGGCTCAGCCCCCATGTCGCGAGCAACGTGTCCAGGATCCGGCCATAGAGCGGGCGGATCAAGAGCCGCTCCACAACGAGACCGAAGACTCCTACGGCGAGCGCGGCAAGAGGAATCGCGATCCAGAGGCTAACCCCATTCCGGGTGGCGACCAGCACGGCATACGCGCCCAGCATCAGGAACTCGCCATGGGCGAGGTTGATAACGCGCATCAGCCCGAAGATCACCGCCAGGCCGACCGAGATGAGCAGCAAAGTGGCCATGCTGGCCAGGACTGAAACGCCTATGGTCAGGACCTGGTCCATTTGCTAAGAGCCCGGGGCGGGCAAACGAAGCGCCCGCCCCACTGAACGCCGCCGGCTCAGGCTCAGAGCGATGGCGTGAACTGAGTGTGTTGGTCCGGTTTCGCTATTAGGTCGCATTGGCCCTGTGGATCCGGGCTGATGGCGTTGAGGGTCTGAATGATGTTGAAGCCGTGATTGGCATTCGTCT
>Ga0209237_1001150_pt1 | contig 15631 bp, 16 predicted proteins | sample GraSoi013_1_40cm_2_FD_185820 | JGI IMG/M metagenome (GOLD analysis project Ga0209237, IMG submission 185820) | Grasslands soil microbial communities from the Angelo Coastal Reserve, California, USA - Sample 10_02_2013_1_40cm (SPAdes) (version 2) | ecosystem: Environmental > Terrestrial > Soil >... | reverse complement strand
GACGTCGCGGTCGTGTGGGCGAAAGAGGACGACGGCGAGATCGGAGGGTTCCTCGTCGAGAAGGGCACGCCGGGCTTCTCGACCCTCGACATCCACGGCAAGTTCTCGATGCGCGCGTCGATCACCTCCGAGCTGGCGTTCCAGGACTGCAAGATCCCGCTCGAGAACCGGCTTCCCGGGGTGAAGGGCCTCAAGGGCCCGCTGTCCTGCCTCAATCAGGCGCGCTATGGAATCGCCTGGGGCGCCGTCGGCGCTGCGATGGCCTGCTACGACTGGGCGCTCCAGTACGCCCAGCAGCGGATCCAGTTCGGCAAGCCCATCGCCTCGTTCCAGCTCGTCCAGCAGAAGCTGGTCTGGATGATCACCGAGATCACCAAGGCGCAGCTCCTCGTCCTTCAGCTCGGACGGCTCAAGGACCAGGGCAAGCTGCGGCCGCAGCACGTCTCGATGGCGAAGAGCAACAACGTGCAGATCGCGCTCGACACGGCACGCCTGGCCCGGGACGTCCTGGGGGCGGCCGGCATCGTCGACGAGCATCCGATCATCCGGCACATGCTGAACCTCGAGACCGTGAACACCTACGAGGGCACCCACGACATCCACACGCTCATCGTGGGCCGCGACATCACCGGGCTCGATGCGTTCGGCATATAGGGCAGCGCGACTGGGTTAGCACGCGGCGTTACCGTGGCGATCGCCGCGGCTGATCTCGTGACCGTCCTGATCGCCGCCGACGACATCGCCGTCTGTGACCGCGCTCGTGATCGGCGTCGTCGCGATGTGGCGCGTGCGGGCGGATCCGCGACGGAGCTGACGCGTCAGCGTCGCGCGTCAGCGTCGGGAATCGACGTACAGCTCGATCTCGTGCCCGTCGGGGTCGCGGATCGAGAACGACTGCGCCGTCTCGCCGAACGGCTGGAGACCGTGGGCTTCCACGCAGCGGCGCGCCTCGGCGAGGTCGTCGAGCGACGCGCCCACCTCGAACGCGATGTGATAGAGGCCGGGCACGCCCTTGGGCTGGGGACCGGGGCCGTCGGCGCGCGCGAGCTCGCACGAGACGTCATGATGGTGGCGGCCGGCCGAAAAGAACACGATGCGCCCCGCCTTGCCGGTGCCGGTTTCGCGCAGCCCGAGGAGATCACGGTAAAAACGCCGCGTCGCCTCGAGATCGCGGACGAAGAGCGAGACGTGACCGAGCTCGCGGACCTTCAAAGCGGGGATCGAGGCAGCCCGCAACGGTGCCTCCATGTGGTCGGTAGTGTACCATTGGAAGGTCATGGCAGATGCGAAGCCGGCGGCCCTTGGGAGTACGGCCGCATCGTTCCTCACCGACAGTGTTTCGCGGGTCCGGCCCAACACCAGGTTGATCGCGCTTCTCGCTCTCGGCCATCTCGTCATCGACACCAACCAGGGCTCGCTCGCCGCGGTGTTGCCGTTCCTCAAGTCGGTGCACGGGCTCTCGTACGCCGAGGCGGGGATCATCGTGCTCGTCGCCAACATCACGTCGTCGATCATCCAGCCGCTCTTCGGGTACATGGCCGATCAGGCCGTGCGGCGTTGGCTGCTGCCGCTCTCCGTCTTTCTCTCGGGCGTCGGGCTCGGGCTCACCGGCGTGGCGCCCGGCTATGGCGTCGTGCTGCTTCTGGTCGTCGTGATGGGGTTCGGCGTGGCCGCCTATCATCCCGAGGGCTATCGCACGGCCGCCAGCGTGGCCGGCGACCGCAAGGCCACGGCGCTTTCCTGGTTCTCGCTCGGCGGGAACGTCGGCGTCGCGCTCGGCCCGCCGCTCGTCACGGCGCTCATCGCGGGGCTCGGTCTCGCCGGAACGCTGGGCATGATCGTGCCGACCGTGATCGTCACCGCGGTCCTTCTCGCGGTGTTGCCGATGATGGCGCGCCCGGCCGCCGCCGCGTCTCGGCCGGCGCGGGCCCATGGCCGGAACATGACCCGCGCGATGGCCATCCTCATGCTCGTGGTCACGATCCGCTCGTGGGCTCAGCTCGGGTTCACCACGTTCGTGCCCTTCTACTACATCGATTCCCTCGGCGCCGACCCGCATCTGGTCGGCGTGCTGCTCTTCGTCTTCCTCGGCGCCGGAGCGCTCGGCACCGTGATCACCGGCCCCCTGGCCGATCGCTGGGGCACACGGCCGTTCATGACGTGGGGGTTCGTCGCTGCGACGCCGCTCGGTGTCCTGTTCCTGCTCACCAGCGGCAGCCCGTTCGCCATCGTCGCGCTCGGCCTCTTCGGCGCCGCGTTGGTCTCGACGTTCACCGTGTCGGTGGTCCTCGGGCAGGCGTATCTGCCCCGCAATCCCGGCATGGCGTCGGGGCTGATCGTCGGCTTCGCGATCGGCGCCGGCGGCCTGGGCGTGACGCTCCTCGGGTGGGTTGCCGACCACTGGGGATTGCCGGCCGTACTCTGGACCTGCGCGTTCATGCCGTTGCTCGGCTTCGCCGTGGCCTTCTTCCTGCCTCAGCCCCGGTCCGAAATCGCGTGACGCACGGCCTTCCTCTCCAGGACGGCGAGCAGGTCCTTCTGATCGACCAGCGCGGCAAGCGGCATCTCATCTTTCTCCGCAAGTCGGAGACGTTCCATTCCGACCGAGGCTGGATCCCCCACGACAACGTCATCGGCCAGGTCGAGGGCACCTGGATCCGCAGCTCGCTCGGGCTCCGCTACCTCGCGTTGCGTCCCACGCTGGGCGAGTTCGTCCTGGAGATGCCGCGCGGCGCCCAGGTGATCTATCCCAAGGACCTGGCGATGATCCTCTTCTGGGCCGACGTCTTCCCCGGCGCGCGCGTGCTCGAGGCCGGGACCGGCTCGGGGGCCTTGACGCTCGCGCTGCTCCGCGCCGTCGGCACCGATGGCCGGGTGATCACCTACGAGCAGCGCGACGAGTTCGCGCGGCGCGCGCTGGCCAACATCCACATGCGCCTCGGTCAGGTCAACAACCTCACCGTGCGGCTGCGGCCGGTGGAGGACGGACTGCCCGAGGAGGAGCCCGTCGATCGCGTGCTCTTCGATCTTCCCGAGCCCTGGAAGCTCACGAGCCTGGTCGCGTCCGTCCTGCGGCCGGGCGGCATCTTCATGTGCTACGTGCCGACCATCATCCAGTCGCACGAGCTCAGCGAGACCTTGCATCGCGAGCGCGAGTGGGCGCTGGTCGAGACGTTCGAGACCCTCATGCGTCCCTGGAACATCGAAGGACAATCGGTGCGGCCATTCCACCGGATGGTCGCGCACACCGGATTCATCACCCTGGCGCGCCGGGTCGTGCCCGCCGAGGGTGCTGCACCGCCGCGCCTCGGACAGGCGGAATCAGGCGAATAGCCCTCTGCTCACCAAGGAGTCCAGATGATCACATTTATGCGTCGATATCGCCGGACCTTGCAGATCGGCCTGCTCGTGATCGTGGCCGCGTTCGTCGCGTCGCTCTTCATTTTCGGGACGAGCGCACGTGATGGCGGCGCCGCCCGCGACAGCGTGGCCAGCGTCAATGGCGAGAAGATCTCCGTCGAGCGCTATCAGCGGCGCTACCAGGAATATCTCTCGATGTACGCGCAGATGATGCGTGATCGCTTCAGCCCCGAGATGGCCGAGCGCATGGGGCTGCCTCAGCAAGTCGTCGAGGACCTGGTGCTGGAGTCGCTGGCCGTCCAGAAGGCGCAGGGGGAAGGTCTCGGGTTGACCGACGAGGAGCTGAACGCCCAGATCCACACGTTTCCTGCCTTCCAGGAAGGTGGCCGCTTCACGCTCAAACGCTACGAAGAGGTGTTGCGCCGTCTCGGGTACACGAAGGGCGGGTTCGAAGACGAGATGCGCCGCCGGCTGACGCGGAGCAAGGTCGAGAACGCGGTGCGCGGCGGCGTGAAGGTCTCGGACTCCGAGATCGAGCAGGCCTACGTGCAGCAGCGCGAAGAGGCGCGGGCCGAGTGGGCTCTGGTGGAGCTGGCCCCGCTGATCGCCGCGCAGACGGCGACCGACGAGGAGCTGCAGGCCTACGTCAAGGAGCACGGCCAGGAATTGCGCCAGCCCGAGCGGCGCAAGGTTCAGTACGTGGCGATCGGGCTGAAGGAATTCACGAAGCCTGCGACCGACGCCGAGGTCGAGAAGTACTACGCGGAGCACGGCCAGGAGTTCGAGATGCCGAAGAAGGCGCGGGCGGCCCACATCCTGGTGCGCGTGAGCGAGACCGGTGGCAGCGAGGCCGAGGACAAGGCGAAGGCGAAGATCGCCGACGTCATTCGCCGCGCCAAGGCCGGCGAGGACTTCGCCAAGCTCGCCCGCGAGGTGTCCGAGGATCCCGGCACGAAGGACAAGGGCGGCGACCTCGGGCTCGTCGGCAAGGGTGAGATGGTGCCCGCCTTCGAGCAAGCGGTCTTCGAGCTGAAGAAAGGTGACGTGTCGCCGGAGCCCGTGCGGACGCCGTTCGGCTATCACGCGATCAAGGTTTCCGAGGTTCAGGACGGTGGGAAGAAGCCGCTGAAAGAGGTCGCGGCCCCGATCCGCGAGCGCCTGCAGGCGGAGGCCGCCGATCGGGGAGCGCGGGCCCGCGCCGACGAGGTCCGCACCACGCTCCTGGGCGCCGGAGATTTCACCGCCGAGGCCAAGAAGCTCGGGCTGACGCCGCACGACGCGATGATCGCCCGCAAGCAGTCCGGTCCGTTCGCGGGCGCCGATACGATGGAGGAGGCCGCGTTCAACCTGAGTCTTGGCGGAGTGTCGGCGCCCGTGAAGACGCCCGCCGGCTGGGTGGTGATCAAGAACCTCGAGTCGTTGCCGGCCGCCGTGCCTCCGCTGACCGAGATCCGGGCCCAGGTCGAAGCGGGCGTCAAGCGCCAGAAGGCCGAGGCCGTCGCGTTGCAGAAGGCCAAGCAGTTCGCCGATGAGGCGAAGCACGGCGATTTCCAGACGGCGGCGAAGAAGATCGGGGCACAGACCGCCCAGACGCCGCGCTTCTCGCGCACGAAGCCGGCCGAGCGCCTGCCCGGCGACGTCATGGTGGCCGCGCTCCAGGCGACGGCCGGCGCCATCACCGAGCCGGTGAAGAGCCAGCAGGGCTATTACGTGGTGAAGGTCCTCGAGCGCATCCCGCCTGACCCGAGCGGCCTCGCCGCCGAGCGCGAGCGCCTCGAGCGCGATCTCCTCGCCCGCAAGCAGACGCAGGCCTGGCAGTCGTGGCTGAACGCGGCGCGCGCCAAGGCCAAGGTCGACGTGTCGACACAGTTGCCGGCACGTCGGGGTTAACCGATGTCCTGGAGGTGATCATGGACGCCATGATCGTGAACGTCACGACGGAGGCCTCGCGGTTCGCCGGGCGCGCCGTCGTGGCCGTGCTGCTGTTGGTCGGGTTCTGGCTCGCCGGCCTCATGGTCCAGCGACTGATGGCCCGGCTCGAGCGCGCCGAGCACGCGCGCCAGGACATCGTCGCCCTGCTGGGCCAGGTCGCCAAGGGGACGCTGGTCGTGCTCGGCGTGGTGACCGCGCTGGGCACCGTGGGCGTGAACGTCACCGCGCTGGTGGCCGGGCTCGGCCTCACCGGGTTCGCGCTCGGCTTCGCGTTCCGCGACGTGCTCTCGAACCTGCTTGCCGGCCTCCTGCTCCTGGTCTACCGGCCCTTCGCCCGCCACGACCTCATCAGCGTGACCGGCTACGAAGGCACGGTCGCCGGCGTCGATCTGCGTTACACGACGCTCCAGCGTGACGACGGCAAGGTGCTGATCCCCAACTCGATCCTGTTCACGAATCCGATCCAGCTCCGCAGCCGCACCCCCTAGTCGTCGTGGTAACGTAGCAACCCCATGGCCGTCCAGCGGACGCCGATGACACGCACCGGCTACGAAAAGCTCGCCGCCGAGCTCGACCGGCTCAAGCGCGTGGACCGACACGCCATTACCAAGGCCATCGCCGAGGCGCGCGCCCATGGCGACCTGTCGGAAAACGCCGAGTACCACGCGGCCCGCGAGAAGCAGAGCTTCATCGAAGGGCGCATCAACGAGCTCGAGACCAAGGTCGGCGCCGCCGAGGTCATCGATGCGCCGACCTCGGGCAGTCGCATCACGTTCGCGTCGACGGTGAAGCTGGAGGACGAGACGGGCAAGGAATACCGGTACTGGATCGTGGGCTCGGACGAGTCGGAGCCGGCGAAGGGCCGGATCTCCATCCTCTCGCCACTGGCCCGCACGCTCATCGGCAAGAACGTGGGCGACAGCGTCACCGCCCAGCTGCCGAACGGAAAGAAGACCTTCGAGATCCTCGAAGCCAATTTCCCCTGGAAGGAGTAGCCATGCCCCAGGCGGCGGTCGACGGCATCAAGCTGTACTACGAAGAGGCTGGCCAGGGGTCACCGCTCATCTTCGTGCACGAGTTCGCCGGTGATTACCGGTCGTGGCGGCCGCAGGTGCAGTTCTTCTCGCGGCGCTACCGGGCGATCGCTTACAACGCCCGCGGCTACCCGCCGTCGGACGTCCCCGAGGACCCGAAAGCGTACTCGCAGGACCGCGCCGTCGAAGACCTCCGCGGCCTCCTCGACGCGCTCTCGATCAAGAAGGCCCACGTGTGCGGGCTCTCCAAGGGCGGGTACGCCACGCTCCACTTCGCGCTCCGCTATCCCGATCGCCTGCTGTCCGTCGTGGTGGCGGGTGCCGGCTACGGCAGCGTGATGACCGACCGTGAGAAGTTCCGCCAGGACGCCGAGGTGACGGCGAAGAAGTTCGAGGCCGAGGGCATGCAAAAGGCGGCCGACCTCTACGCCCAGGGCCCGACGCGGGTGCAGTTCAGGGACAAGGACCCCGTCGGCTTCCAGGAGTTCCACCAGAACCTGGCCAGCGGCTCGGCCAAGGGTCACGCGCTGACGCTTCGAGGCATCCAGATGACGCGGCCGTCCGTTTTCGAGCTGGGCGAACGCATGGAGAAGTGCGAGGTGCCCACGCTCATCATGACGGGCGACGAGGACGATCCGTGCCTCGAGCCCGCCATCTTCATGAAGCGCAAGCTGCCCTGCTCAGGCCTGGTCGTGATGCCCAAGGCCGGCCACACCATCAATCTCGAGGATCCTGATCTCTTCAACCGGTCGGTGCTCGACTTCCTGACCGCCGTGGACGCCGGCCGCTGGCCCCGCCGGAACCCGGCGTCGCAGACGGGCTCGGCCATTCTTCCAGCGGGGATGACCCGATGAGCCTGCCCCTCGAGCACATCACCGTCGTCGACCTCACCCGTGCCCGCTCGGGCCCGACCGCCGTGCGCCAGCTCGCCGACATGGGCGCTTCCGTCATCAAGGTGGAGGCCCGCCAGTTAGAAGAGGGCGACTCCACCGCGATCGGCTTCGACTTCCTCAACCTCCACCGCAACAAGCGCTCGATGACCCTCGACCTCAAGCACCCGCGCGGCGTCGAGGTGCTGAAGAGGATGGTGGCGAAGGCCGACGTGGTGATCGAGAACTTTCGTCCGAACGTCAAGCACCGCCTCGGCATCGACTACGAGTCGCTGTCGAAGATCAACCCGCGGCTGGTCTACGGCTCGATCTCGGGCTTCGGCCAGACGGGGCCATACGCCGAGCGGCCGGGCTACGACCAGATCGCCCAGGGCATGGGCGGCTTGATGTCGGTAACAGGATTGCCCGGGCAGGGGCCCGTGCGCGTCGGCATTCCCGTGGCCGATCTCACCGCCGGCCTGTTCCTGGCCCAGGGCATCCTGGTCGCGCTGCTCGAGCGCGAGCGCTCGGGCAAAGGCCAGTGGGTCCACACCTCGCTGCTGCAGGCGATGGTGACGATGCTCGACTTCCAGGCCGCGCGCTGGCTGATCGATTCGGAGATTGCGCCGCAGGCCGGCAACGATCATCCCACCGGCATTCCGACGGGCGTCTTCACGACGGCCGACGGCCACATCAACATCGCCGCCTCCGGCCAGGTGATGTACCGGCGCCTCTGCGAGGCGATCGGCGCCGAGCATCTGATCGACGATCCGCGCTTCAAGACGATGGCCGACCGCTCGAAGCACCGCAAGGCGATGAACGAGGAGCTGGACAAGGCCCTCGTGAAGCGGACGAGCGCCGAGTGGATCGAGGTGCTCAACAAGGCCGGCGTGCCGTCGGGGCCGATCTACAACATCAAACAGGTCTTCGAAGATCCGCAGATCCAGCATCTCCGCATGGCCCAGCCGGTCCGCCATTCCGAGCGCGGCGAGATCCGCGTGCAGGGATTGCCGGCGACGCTCTCGCGCACGCCCGGCGCCATTCGCAAGCCGGCGCCGACGCACGGCGAGCACACCGACGAGATCCTTCGCGAGCTGGGCTACTCGGCGAACGAGATCGCGAGCCTGAGGCAGGAGAAGGCGGTCTAGCGGGCACGGCCTGGCCCGCGCGGTGCCGGGCGAGCCCTTCACGGCGACGTCGGCAGACCTGCCGGCGGTGCGCGGATTTCTCCATCGGCCGCCGTCGCCCTCGCCCGACGGCCTCGTGCTCACTCATGGCGCCGGCGGGAATGCCGGCGCGCCGCTTCTGGTCGATCTCGCCACCGCGTTTGCCGCGTCGAGGATGACGGTGTTGCGCTGCGACCTTCCCTTTCGACAGGCGCGGCGCACGGGGCCGCCGTCGAGATCCGATGCGCCGGTCGACCGCGCGGGGCTCGCCCACGCCGTCGCAGCGTTGAGGGCGCTCGGCGTGGAGCGCGTCTTCCTGGGCGGTCAGTCCTACGGCGGCCGCCAGGCCAGCATGCTCGCTGCCGAGGAGCCGACGCTTGTTACCGGGCTCCTCTTGCTCTCCTATCCGTTGCACCCGCCTGGACGTCCGGGCGACCTCCGCACCGCGCACTTGCCGAAGATCCGTGGGCGCGTCGTGTTCATCCACGGCACGACCGATCCGTTCGGATCGCCCGAGGAGATCGAGGCGGCGCGCGCGTTGATCACGGCCCCCACGACGCTCATCCTGACCGACGGCGGTCACGATCTCGGCTACCGCAAGCCGCGGCGCGACCTCATCGAGCGCATCGTGGCCGCCTGCGCGTCGTGGCGCGCGCCGGTCTGAGCCGGCACGGCGCTTGGGACAGCGCCTTCAGGACACCAGGACGAGGGCGAGGGCCACGGCTCCGGGCAGGGCCTGAACCCAGAGGATCTTGCGGCTCGCGGTGAAGGCGCCGAAGACGCCGGCCACGACGACGCAACCGAGGAAGAAAATCTTGATCGGCGCACCGGCCACACCGAGCGCGAGGCCCCACACGAGTCCGGCGGCGAGGAAGCCGTTGTAGAGGCCCTGGTTGGCCGCCAGTGATTTCGAGGCCGCTGCGAAGTCGGCGGTCAGCCCGAACGTGCGGCGGCCAAAGGGTGTGCTCCAGAGGAACATCTCCAGCACCAGGAAGTAGAGGTGAAGCACCGCGACCAGGCCAACGACGACGTTCGCGACGGTCGTCATGTCTCAGCCCTCGTCGCCCTTCTCGCTCGCCGCGCGCAGGCTCTCCTCGCGGATCAGCGCCAGCACCTCTCGCTTCAGCTCGTTGAAGACGGGTGAGGTCGTCAGCTCGATGGTCCGCGGCCGGGGCAGCTCGACGGTCAGGCGCTTCTTGATGCGGCCGGGGCGTGCGGTCATGACCGAGACGCTGTCGGCCAGCAGCAGCGCTTCCTCGATGTCGTGGGTGATGAAGAGCACGGTCTGGTGGTGGCGCTCCCACACCGAGAGCAGCAGCTCCTGCATGAGCGAGCGCGTCTGGGCGTCGAGGCTGCCGAAGGGCTCGTCCATCAACAGCACGGCCGGCTCCATGACGAGCACGCGCGCGATGCCGACGCGCTGCTTCATGCCGCCGGAGAGCTCGGCCGGGTAGTGGGTCTCGAATCCGCGCAGGCCAACCTGCTCGACCAGCGCCTCGACCTTGGGGCGATACGTCGCCGGAGCGAGGCCACGGTTCTTGGGGCCGAACGTGATGTTGTCGAGCACGGTGTACCAGGGAAAGAGGGCCGGCTCCTGGAAGACGACGGCCCGGCTGGGCGCGGGGCCGTTCACGGGCGCGCCGTCGACGAGGACGTGGCCCCGCGTGGGGGTGTCGAAGCCCGCTACCATGTTGAGCAGTGTGGACTTGCCGCAGCCGCTCGGCCCCAGGATGGCGGCGAACTCGTTGTGCTCCACCGCGAAGTCGATGGCCTGCAGTGCCTCTACCTTGTGGCCGCGCTTGTTGAACTCCTTGAACACGGAGTGGAGCGTGATCGCCGGCTCAGCCATGAGCCTCCAGCGTCCGCCACCTCAGCACCAGCCGCGATAGGCCGACGATGACACGATCAGAGACGAAGCCGAGCAGGCCGACCGAGAACATCGTGGCCACGCAGATGTCCATCCGCCCCACGTAGTACGCGTCCCACAGCACGTAGCCCAGCCCCGACTTCACCGCGATCATCTCGGCCACGATCACCGCCGTCCACGCCACGCCCACGCCGAGCCTCAGGCCCGTGAAGATCGACGGCAGCGCCGATGGCAGCACGACCTTGCGCAGGACCGTCGGCTCGCCCGCGCCCAGCATGCGGGCAGCACGGAGCAACAAGAGATTGGTGTCGCGCACGCCGTGAGTGGTGTTGACGACGATCGGATAGAAGGCGCCGAGCGCGATCAGGAAGAGCGCGCCGGCGTCGTAGATGCCGAACACCGCGATCGAGAACGGCAGCCACGCCGTGATCGGCACGGGCCGGAGGAGCTGAACGGACGGATCGACGATGCGCGCGACCAGGCGGTTCCAGCCGATGAAGAGTCCGAGCGGGATGCCGACGCCGGCGGCGATCACGAACCCTTCGAAGACCCGTCGCGCGGAGTAGACGACGTTCGCCACCCAGGTGCCGGAATAGGGCGAGAGGCTGAGCCCGGGCTTGCCGAAGATCCAGCGCTGCCAGGACTCCGCGACCTGGGCCGGCGGGGGAATGATTCCCGGCATCACCCACTGGCGCGTCACGGCGACGTGCCACAGCCCGAGCAACAGGAGCGGCAGCAGGATGAACCACGGGCCGCGCCGCGACATCGGGCGCTCCCGCTACTGGTTCTGGCCGAGCTCCGCCGGCGACTTGCCGGTCGCCTTGGCCAGGAACTCGAACGTGTAATGCTGGGCGATCTCACCCGACACGTCGCGGGTGATCACGCCGTTGTCGGAGAGGAACTTCGAGATCCGCGTGATCGACGCGAGCGGCAGCGTGGCGTCGAGCTTCGTGATCCGGATCGACTCGGCGGCGATCGCCTCCGGCAGCCCGGCCTTCTCCGCGTAGATCTTCAACCAGCGCTGAGGATTGGCCTGGGCGTATTGCAGCACGTCGATGTAGGCCACGACCAGCCGTTGCACGGCGTCGTGGTTCTTTTCCATGAAGCCGCGATTCACGGCGAGCACCGAGATGAGGCCGCCCACCGCCTTGGAGCGATTGTGGTCGATCGTCGGGTACTGCGCGAAGCCCTCCGTGATGCCCTGGGCGCAGAAGGGCTGCCACACCACGGCGAGGTCGATCTCCTTGCCCTGGAGCGCCTTCAGATAGTTGGCACCGCCGCCGACGATGTTGGTGATCTTGAGCTTGCCGTAGTCACCGCCGTTCTCGGTGACCGACGCGGCAAACTTCAGCCACGAGATGGAGCCCGCGCCGATGCCGATCTTCTTGTCGGCGAGCTGCTTCCAGTCCTTGACGTCGTCGCCCTTGCGCACGATCAAGCAGTCGTTGCCGGAGCCCACGCCGGCCACGCCCACCAGCGACTTCGCGCCCTGGGCGACCGCCAGCGTGATGTCCTGGGGCCCGAACGCGGTGATGTCGAGGTCGCCGGACGCCAGCGCTGTCCGCGCGTCGGCGAAGCGTTGGAACATCACGTTCTCGATCTGGATGTTGTACTTCCCGACGTAGTCCGGCAGCAGCCAGAGCGGCGAGAGCGCGGGGACGTTCGTCATCCCCATCTTCACCTTCAGCGACGTCGGCAGTGGCTTACGGATCGCATCACCCTGGGCGAGGGCGCTGGCGGCGGTCAGCAACACGGCGGCGGCAACGACGGCGGCTCGCTTCATCGGGCGTGCTCCTTTGGAGGTGGCTGCGGAACGGGTGGCTTGTTGGGCTGGAGGTGGCCGCACCGTCGGCACGTGCGCAGATCGACGCTGGCATCGAATTGCTCGATGGCGCTCTTGAGCTGCTTCTCGATATCGGCCACGTGCATCGTGACCTCGTGCAGCAACGTGTCACAGCGCTCGCAGAACCACTGTAGCGCTTCGGTCTGGTCGGGCCCGCGCTTGACCTCGATGACCAGTCCCCAGGTGCCCGTCGGCCGGTGCGGCGCATGCGGCGTGAGCGCCGGCATCAGCATGATCTCGCCCTCGCGGATCACCTGCTCGTGGCGCCGGCCGCCCTCGATGTACTCGAGGACCATGTCGCCCCTGAGCATGTAGAAGATCTCGTCGGACGGGTCGACGTGGAAGTCGCGCCGGGCGTTCGGGCCGTGGATGACCATCGCCGTGAACTGCGAGTCCTCCCAGATGACCTTGTTGCCGACGGGCGGCTCGAAGGCGTGACGGTGCTCGTCGATCCAGTCCCAGAGCTGGCGCGAGACGAGAGGCTTCGTGGCCGGATCTCCCGACGCCGACTAGCGGAGGGCGTCGCGCAGCTCGCGGGCGAGCAGCTCGACGGTGCCGCGCGTGCCGCCGGCGAGCTTCAGCTTCCACTCGCCCTCGGTCTCGAACCGACGGTCACGCAGCCGCTCCGCCCACGGCTTGATCGCGTCGCGGATGGCGTGAGCCTCGAAGGGATCGCGGCGCATCTCCTTGGCCCGCGCCATCACGTCGGGCACGACGCGGATGAACCCGCGCAGCGCGGCGCCGGTCTTGATCGAGTACTTGCGGCCTGCCCACGCATTGGGGAAGGTGTTGGCGATCGCCTTCACGTAGTTCAGGAAGAAGCGCTTGGCCCCCTGGCGCAGCTCCTGGATCCGCGCCCCGCCCCCGATCTTCTCCACGGTCTCGAAGAGGTCCACGATCTCCTCGGCCAGCGGCGCCTGGCTCACACGCCCGCGTCCGGTGCCCAGCATCTTGATCTCGCCGTGCAGCGGCGACGTGTCGTCCTCGTTCAGCGAGCGGATGACGTCGTGGGCGAGGGCCTGGTTGGGATCGGGATAGAGCTTGCGGCCGGCCAGGCTGATGATGTGCGACGGGTTCAGCCGTGTGTGCTTGGCGTTGATGGTGACGAACAGCTCGACCGTCTGCCGCGCGTCGAGCGCGTCGAAGAGCACCGCCGGCACGTCGAGGCCCATCTGCTCGCCGGCCTGGCTGAGCGCGTGCAGCGCGAGCAGCCGGTGCTGGCCGTCGAGCACGCGGAGGACGCCGTGCTCTTCGGGAATCTGCAGCAGACCGATGTCGTGGTGGCCGCCGACCGGCGTGAAGGTGAAGCGCTTCTCGGACGTGATGATGACCGCGCCCGGGATGGGCGGGAGCGTCCCCGCGTCCTTGCACTCGCGGTAGTACGCCACGAGCTCGTCGATCTTCCGGCGGATCACGGGCCGCTGGTACGCCGCCTCGCTCTCGCTGATCCGGCGCTCGAGCGAATCCCAGTTGACGCGGGCGCGCGACGGCTTGGTCTTCTTGCCCTTCGCCTTGTCGTCGCCGTTGGGGCCGCCGGAATAACCGAGGACCTCGAACTTCACGAGGCGATCGATGTCCTTGGCCGAAAGTCCGGCCTGATAGAACTCGACGCCGAACTGCTTGACGCGCCGCGCAGGTACCGTGATCATGGGTACGTCAGGGTACCCGACCGGCAAGTCCCTGTCAATAGAGGCGTTTTTGGTCTATCGCCACCTGTAGGTGCCGGCCCCGGCGGGAACACTACGGATCGGCGGTCTCCCCGAGGGCTCGATGTCTACTTTTGTGGACACTAGCGTCGCGTCCGCGAAGCATGCGATGGTGGCGACGCCGTGGACGCCGAGCTTGTCACGCTCCTGCACCAGCATCGCGACGAGATCCGCCGGCACTTCGATGTCGTGGTGGAGTCGTTGCAAGCCCAGATGGCGACCGCCGAAGAGCTCCGCGCCCTGCGGGCCGAGCTTGCGGTGATGTACTCACTGCTCGATCGCCGCCTGGCCCGGCTGGAGCCCAACGGCCCGGGTCTCTGATCATCCCGGCCGGCGCCTACTTCAGTCCGAAACGCTCGGCGGCGAGTCCCGCGATGTGGCGGCCGATGGCCAGGGAGGCCGTCGCCGCCGGCGAGGGCGCATTCAAGACGTGGATGGCGTCGGCCGACTCGACGATGCGGAAATCGTCCACCAGTGAGCCGTCGCGCAGGACGGCCTGGGCGCGTACGCCGGCACCGCCGCGGACGACGTCGTCCGGTCGCAGGTCGGGCACGAGGCGCTGGAGCGCCCGGACGAACGCGGCCGGGCTGAGCGAGCGATACACCTCGTACGCTCCGGTCCTCCAGTACCGCCGCGCCATCGCCCAGAAGCCGGGATAGCTGAGCGTGCCCCAGAACTCCGCCGGATTGAAGCGACCGAAGCGGTAGCCCTCGCGCGCGAACGCCAGCACGGCGTTCGGCCCCGCCTCCACGTCGCCGTGCACTGTGCGCGTGAAGTGGACGCCGAGGAACGGGAACTCGGGATCGGGCACCGGGTAGATGAGGCCGCGGACGAGTGAGCGCCGCTCGGGCTTGATGAAGTAGTACTCGCCGCGGAACGGGATGATGCGCACGTCGGGCGTCGCCCCCGCCATCTGGGCCACCACGTCGGAGTAGAGCCCCGCGCAGTTGACGATCCGGCGCGCGCGCACGGTCAGTCGCGGCGTCGTCAGCTCGAACTCGTCGCCGGCCCGGCGGATCGCCGTGACCTCGGCGTTCGTCTCGATCGTCACGCCGCGCCCGCTGAGCTCGCGCGCGAAGGCGGCGGCGACCTCGCCGAAGTCGACGATGGCCGTGTTCGGCGAGTGGATGCCCTTGATCGCCGCGGCGTGCGGTTCGAGCTCGCGCAGGCGGGCCTGATCGACCCAGGCCAGACCGGGCACGCCGTTGGCCGTGCCCCGCTCGTAGAGCGTCTGCAGCCGCGGCACCTCGTCGTCACGCGTGGCCACGATGACCTTGCCACAGCGCTCCACGCGGATGCCGTGCTCGGCGCAGAACTCGCTCACGAGGCGGGCACCCTCGACACAGAGCCGGGCCTTGTAGGAGCCGGGCTTGTAGTAGATGCCCGAGTGGATGACCCCGCTGTTGTGGCCGGTCTGGTGCTGGGCGAGCTTGGCCTCCTTCTCGACGATGGCCAGGCGCGCCCGGGGCGCGCGCTCGCCCAGCGCGCGCGCGGTCGCGAGAGAGACGATGCCCCCACCGATGATCGCGACGTCGTAGGCGTCTGCCATGGCGCCGTAGTATATCCTGTGTTGTCCTAACCGAAACCAGCGGATTTCCTTGCGGTATCTAGCCTGATACTAGCGCGATGGCGCAGGGTCAGATAGTGAAGCCTCGGCCGCCCGTGGTGTCCTGGAAAACGGCGGGGCAACACCCATAGTTACGCCCGAACATATTTCTATTCTTGGGATGTGGCGGTCAGGGCCTCCGCGCGCCGCCGGCGCAGGCAGAGCGGACAGCGGGGCGGCCGATCCTCCTCGACGACCAAGCAGCGCAGGTGGATGAGATGGCCGCTGCGGCACTTGACGAAGAGATT
>Ga0209237_1001147_pt1 | contig 15636 bp, 12 predicted proteins | sample GraSoi013_1_40cm_2_FD_185820 | JGI IMG/M metagenome (GOLD analysis project Ga0209237, IMG submission 185820) | Grasslands soil microbial communities from the Angelo Coastal Reserve, California, USA - Sample 10_02_2013_1_40cm (SPAdes) (version 2) | ecosystem: Environmental > Terrestrial > Soil >... | reverse complement strand
AGGGCCGATCATTCCCATTACGTCTCGTCGACCAGCAACCGCCGCGATCGGTGTGCCTCCGCCCAGTGCTTTGGCGTAGCATGCGAGGTCCGGTTTGACTCCGTAGAATTCTTGGGCGCCGCCTGGGGCGATTCGGAAACCGGTCAGGACCTCGTCGAAGATTAGTAGAGCGTCATACTTGTCTGCGAGTTCTCGCATAGATTTGAGATAGTCGTCTTTCGGTGGGATGACTCCTGCGCTGCCCATTACAGGTTCGGTGATTATTGCGGCGAGGTCGCTCGCGTTCCGTTTCAAGACACGCTCTAGAGAAACTGGGTCGTTCCAGGGGGCGACGACGACGGATTTGGCTATTCCGTCGGGTATGCCTGGATAGTAGGGTAGTTTCGATGGTGCCTGTTCGAGGCCGGCTACGACCGAGGGTGACTCTACGCTGAATAGCACGTAGTCGTGGTGGCCGTGGTAGTGTCCTTCGAACTTGACAATCTTGTCTCGGCCCGTGAAGGCGCGGGCGATGCGGATCGCCTCCATTGTCGCTTCAGTTCCCGTGTTTGCAAAGCTGACCATCTCAGCGCACGGGACCGCTGACTGGATCTTCTTCGCAACTTCAACTTCAAGCTCGGTAGTCGTCCCGAGCATAGTTCCATTTCGTATTTGGGCGTTAATGGCATTGAGGATTGCGGTATGAGCATGTCCGAGAACGACTGCCCCATAGCTTGACAGTAGGTCCACGTACTGGTTGTTGTCGACGTCCCAGACGCGTGACCCTTGGCCTTTCTGGAAGCTGATCTGGAAGGGTTCGTGGGAGTAGACCCTGACGTTGGAGGAGGCTCCTGACGGGAGGTGTTTCTTCGCCTCTTCGTAGAGTGCGTGTGAATGGCAGAAGTTGGTTAGTAGGGTTGGGAGCTGTCGCGCGGTTCGTTTCTCGATGTCAATCTTTGCCTGGTTGACGGCGGATTCGGCTTCGACTTGTGTGAACAACCATCATCCCAGCCTTGATAGTCATTTAGGTCGTGGAGCTATATAAATCTGTATTTTTCCGGTGATTTTGTTAGGGTTTCGAACTTTTTATTCGTTCGCCGCAGTTTCGAGGAACCTTGAAAGGAATAGCCTCAAGACCCGGCATTCCAACCCCTCGATTAGACCTCCATCAGACAGGAACCACCTGAAATTAGCTTATTTGCCTCGTTTGACTGCAGATCTATCGCGTCCATTTTTTCTCTTACCTTTTTCTTTTTCTACTAACTATTCTCTTTCTGTTATCTATTTCTCGACCCCCCCGGGGTATGTCAAAACAAAAAAAACTCCTTCACACTTTCAAAATACAGCCTTCGACCTTTTCCAGGTACTCCCTCAAGTCACGTCAAGTAAGCAGATTCGTCAGTTTTGCCTGAAAGTCATTTTTACAAGAGCCCGTCCTAGACTATCAGGTATCATTGCGCGGGAAGCCCTTAGCCACCATCATATCAGCCGGCGTATCCAAGTTCGGCCGGCGAGAGGGGGTCTATGCCCGTGAACTCTTCGCCGAAGCAGCGTTATCCGCGTTCCACAGAGTCGAGAAACTAGACCCGAGCAAGGACATCAAAGCAGCCTTCATTGGACAGATGAGCGAGGCGTACGAACACCAGGCCCACACCGCTCCGATCGCTGCTAGCTGGGCTGGACTCTTCCCAGCCCCTGCAATGAGGATCGAGAACGCCTGTGCCTCCTCCGGCTCCGCACTGCGCTGTGGCATAATGGCCATAATGTCCGGCCTCTATGACATTGTCCTTGTTGGTGGAGTGGAGAAGATGACCAACCAGCCGACTCCTGAAGTTACAGGAATCCTCGCAACGGCTTCCGACTATCCTTTCGAACAGTGGAACGGCATGACTTTCCCAGGACTATTCGCGCTCATGGCTACAGCGCACATGCACGAGTACGGCACGACGGAGGAGCAGATGGCTGCGGTTGCGGTCAAGAACCACAAGAATGGGGCGCTCAACCCGAACGCTCACATGCAGAAGGAAGTCAGCATGGACGAGGTCCTAAAGTCACGCTTGGTATCGTGGCCTCTGAAGCTGTACGATTGCTCGCTCATAACGGACGGAGCGAGCGTTGTGATACTTACGAAGCCGAAACTTGCCAAAAAGCTAAGCGACAATTATGTGCACATTATTGGGACGGGTCAAGCCCAAGACACGTTCTGTCTACACGAACGGGAAAGCTTGACGACCGTCAAGGCTGCCAAGACAGCGGCGCAAGAAGCTTACAAGATGGCCGATGTTCGACCAAAGGACATCAACGTCGCAGAGCTTCACGACTGCTTTACCATCGCAGAAATTATCGGTTATGAGGATCTCGGCTTCTGCCGACCGGGACAGGGAGGGAAGTATGTTGAGAGTGGCGCGCCAGACCTCAAAGGGTCTATGCCCGTTAACACGAGCGGCGGTCTCAAGTCGAAGGGTCACCCTGTTGGAGCGACGGGGACAGCCCAGATTCACGAATTATATTTGCAGTTGACTGATCAGGCCGACAGACGCCAAGTCAAGGATGCAAAAATCGGTTTGGCCCATAACTTGGGAGGATCGGGTGCTACTGCGGTGGTCCATGTTTTGAAGGGAAGCTAGACCATGAGTGAGCTGCGAGATCCCACGATCGAGGAATTCTACAAGTACTGTAGTGAGCGGAAGCTCATGGCCGTTCGGTGCATACGATGCCGACAAGTCATGGTCCCTCCCAGAGCCATCTGTTCCAACTGTCGACATAGTCGAGTCGAATGGGTGGAGTTGAGCCAGAAAGGAAAACTCGTCACATACACAATCGTCCATGTCTCACCACCACAGTTCAAACACATGACCCCATACGCTGTCGGAATTGTCGAAATGCCAGAGGGAGTGAAGATTCCCAGCATTATCCGGACGTCCAGGCCGGAAGATCTGAAGATTGGTATGCAGCTCGAAGCCGACTTCAGCCCGAGGCCACAGGAAGGTGGATGGCCCAACTGGCCCCGCTACTTCTTCAAAGAAACCGGCTAAGCGTTCAACTCCGACCAATCAGGGCCAGTTCTTAAATAACGGATTCACGGTCACCTTTCTTCAACGGGGAGCTGGGATTCACCCGGCTGAGAGGATGGCTTCATCGCCATCGACCCTTAGAACCTGATCCGGATAATGCCGGCGAAGGGAGGAGTCGAAGCCGTTCTTCTTGCCTGGGTTTCTCGGACCTCAGAAACCAAAGATGTCACAAGCATGAATGGCCCAGAAAAGTTCGGTAATTCCGCAAACGACTCTCATCTCGGAGAGAACTCCTCAACTCCTAGGAGGTTCAGGGTTGAGACGCCGTCTCTAACAATTGCGAGGATCGGTGCTTTCTCGGCCCTTATCGCGGTTGGAACGATTCTCTCTAACGTTCTGTTTGGTTTTCCTCTTCCGCCGCCACTTTCCGAGATTACCGCTGCACCTGTATTCTACCTGGCCATAGCGGCCCTGTTTTCTCGTCGCATCAGCTTCTGGGCAACACTCATCGGGTCAGCAGTGGGCGAGACGATGAACATTTTCCTCTTCGGAGAAGCTCCGGGAGCCTTTGCCCTGACCTACGTCCCGGGAATAATCCTTGCCCGGGCACCCGAGGCGCTAATTGTCTACAAGTTCCGAAATCGGTCACTTGGATTCCTATCTTTCGGGATGGCGCTAGCCACGATATTCGAAACTGCCGTGTTCTTCATCATCGACTGGTTTGTTTATTCCTTAACAGCTTTCTATTGCCCTCAAACTCCTTGCGGGTCATCTGGGATCGTGAATGGCTTCGCGTTGGCATCTTTTGACTTTGGGACGCTGATAGATCTGGTATGGATCCCGCTCGCCCTTATCCTAGTGGTCGCGGCGAGGAGAGCTTTCAACACACAATTCTTTAGCTGAAGATTTACCCGGTCGAAAAAATACGTTGCATCTTGGAAAACTTAGCCCTGAAACGATGGCCAGTACCATCTGGCGCTTGACGGGTGCGAAATCTCATGCAGTAATCGTTGGGCCTATGCCGGGGGTCGACGTCGCTGTTCTCGATATCGGTGGAGGAAGGGTCTTGATAGCAAACAGCGATCCCGTCTCGCTAATCCCCTCGGTCGGACCTGAAGACTCGGCGAGAATGAGTCTGTATGAAGTGGCGTCTGACGTGGCGACGAGCGGCCGATCCCCGCGGTTCGTCATGCTTGACCTGAATCTGCCTCCTGGCATGTCTAATCAAGTTCTTAGTCGCTATTGGAAGGCGATCAACAGGACCTGCCTCGAACTTGGCGTCTCGATTCTTGGCGGTCATACTGGCCGCTTCGAAGGGTGCGATTATTCCATAATTGGGGGAGCCACAATGTGGACAACGTGTCGCAAAAATGAGTTCCTGACTTCCAGCATGGCCCGAGATGGCGACGATCTGATCCTTACCAGGAGCGCCGCCTATGGAGCTACGTCAGTGCTTACCCGAGCCTTCCCTCGAACAGTCCGCAAACATCTTGGACCATCCATTTTTGACAGGGCTTGGAAATATTTGCAAGGAGCGAATACTGTCAATGATTCTCTGGCCGCAATCAAGGCAGGAATACACCAGCACGGTGTTACAGCCATCCATGATGTAACGGAAGGAGGAAGTCTAGCAGCGATCCACGAAATGGCGCGAGCGTCAAAGCTTGGAGGCACCGTGGATCTGGAAAGCATACCCATCTCCGAAGAGACGGAACTAATCTGCAAGCTATTCCGTCTGGATCCTTTGACTTCGATGGGCGAGGGGAGTCTGATGATCGCGTCGAGGCCAAATCGAACAACACGTGTTATTGGCACTCTTCAATCGATCGGTACAAAGGCCACTGTAATCGGACATTTGTCTTCCGGAACTCGAGGTATTTTCGGAGTCTCCAGTCGGGGCCGGTTCAGGATTCGTTACCCTGATCGGGACCCGTACTGGAACGCGTACTGGCGAGCTCTAAGAAAAGGCTGGTCCTGAAGGACGAATCGATGTCTTTTCAGAATTCTACTTTGAGCTGTTCGTTATCGTGAGAGTAGACGTAAAGGGGATTTTCGATTCTTCTGAGCACGTCGATGGATTCTAGCCCTTGTGAGCTGTTGTATATCATTCCCGTCATGTTTCGCTTCTCGATGTTCTCAGGAAGAGGTGCGGCGTCGCCCGCGTAGACGATGTTCTTACCCTTCCAGTTCACAACAAGGGACTGATGCCCGATAGTATGCCCAGGCGTTGGGACAATCTCCACTCCATCTTCAATCTCGTATCTTCCGCGGATTGGCAGATAGTCGCCTTCAACATCGAAGAAGGGACGTAGGTAGCTGACTCTCATGAAACGGTCCGGGAAGTAGGCATACCTGATCTCGTCAGTCTGAACTAGGAACTTGCTGTTCTCGAAGAGACGGTTGTTTCCGCAATGGTCGAAGTGCAGATGAGTGTTCACGACCATAGTAATATCTTCCGGACGTAAACCGTTCTTCTTGAGCGAATAGCTGAGCTCCTCCTCGCGATTTCTAGTTACCTCGTGAAACTTTTGATAGTTAGGCGGGAGGGTGCCGACTCCCGTGTCGACGATTATGGTTTCTTTCTCAGTCCGAACGAGCAGAGGCTTCAGAGCAGCCTTGTACTTTGTTCCCTGATACTTTCCGAAGACAAGAAAGCTCTTGTCCAGTGTGAAGTAGCCGTCGGTGAGCAGTTTTACGTCGATGACAGCCAACTAGATTTCGTCTGAACGGCATTCTTGGGGGCTATAAGTTATCCCGGGGACGGAGCGCGTATTGAGACGAGCGCCGACAGGTTATCAAGGTCTATTTGGCCGCGTTCAACCAATATCACCTGGGGAACATGGCGTAAGTGAAACCGCTCTGGGTACCGTCAGAGGATAGAGTCCGCGAAGCGAATCTCACCAAGTTCCTCGCGTTTGTCAATCAAGAATACCGACTCAATATCAAATCCTATCCCGAGTTGCATCGATGGTCGGTTGACAAGGTCTCCGACTTCTGGTCAGCAATCTGGGACTACACAGGAATCGTCTCCTCCCGTCGGTTTGATATGGTCGTAGATGACCTTGCCAAGTTGCCTGGAGCCGAGTGGTTTTCGGGAGCTCGGCTGAATTTTGCCGAGAACCTTCTCAGACAGAGAGATGAGACAATTGCCCTGGTCTCAAGAACGGAAGAGGGTCGCCTGTCACAGACAAGCTATTCTGACCTTTTCCAAAGAGTAGGAAGCCTAGGACATGCTCTCCGTAAGATCGGGATTGCTCCTGGAGACCGAGTGGCGGGCTACATGCCAAACATTGAGGAGACGGCAATCGCGATGCTTGCAGCCACCAGCATCGGAGCTGTCTGGGCATGTTGCGGTGCGGAGTTGGGTTCCGGAGCCGTCTTGGATCGTATCGGCCAAGTAGAACCGAAGGTACTGTTCGCCGCCGACGGGTACATCTACAAAGGTAAGAGATTCAATATTCTGCCTAACGTCGAGAAGGTTGTCGACGGAGTTCGTTCACTCAGGAAAGTCGTCGTGACATCACATATTGGAGCTGAAGCGAAGGTAGGAGATCTCTCTAGCTCAGTTGCGTTCGATGACCTTACCAAATCGGAATTAGGCGAGGCTCGATTCGAGCAGTTGCCCCCCGATCACCCGGTCTACATCATGTTCACCTCGGGCACAACTGGCAAGCCGAAGTGCATGGTTCAGGGGGCGGCCGGGGTCTTGGTAAATCAGCTGAAGGAGACGATGTTACATGCGGATCTCAAAAAGACCGACTGTGTAACATACATTGCCTCGCCGAGTTGGATGATGTGGAACTGGTTGATGAGCTGCTTGGCGGCAGGAGCCAGGATTGTTCTGCATGATGGAAACCCTCTCTACCCTGACTGGGGAGCCATGTGGAATATTATCCAAGAGGAGAAGATATCGATCCTAGGTTGTAGCGCCAGCTACATCAACTATCTAAGAAGCATCGGCGTGAAACCCGGAAGCACGTACGATCTCTCGTCCCTCCGAGAGATTTCTCAAACCGGCTCACCACTCTCTACGGACGGGTTTGAGTGGGTTTACCGAGAAGTCAAACCGAATTTGCATCTGAATTCTATTTCAGGAGGGACTGACATCAACGGCTGTTTTGCCGGAGGAGTGCCAACCCTTCCAGTTTACGCCGGCGAGCTACAGGGTCCGGGACTTGGAATGAAGATCAATGTCTACGATGAAGATGGGAGGCCAGTTGTTGACGTAATGGGCGAACTGGTCTGTGAGGCCCCAGCTCCGTCCATGCCCCTCCGCTTTTGGAACGATCCCGGAGACCTGAGATACCGAGAAGCATACTTCGAATACTACAAGCCGAAAGGGAAGAACGTCTGGAGACATGGAGACTATGTGATAATTCACAGCAAAACGGGTGGACTAACCTTCTATGGTAGATCCGACGCGGTGATAAAGGTCTCAGGAGTTCGCGTTGGCACTTCCGAGATCTATAATGTGGTCGAGAAGATGCCTGAGATCGCGGATAGTCTCGCGGTAGGCCAGAATCTGGGAGAAGACCAGAGAATCATTCTTTTCGTCAAAATGGCTCCTAGGCAGCGGCTGTCAGAGGATCTGAAGGAGAAGATCAGGAAGGCCCTCCGTGCGGAGGCCTCGCCTAAACATGTTCCCTCGTTGATTCTTGAGGTTCCTGATATTCCCTATACTCTCAATATGAAGAAAGTGGAGACAGCGGTCGCGAATATTGTGAATAACAGGCCCGTGACGAACCGGGATGCTCTTGCAAACCCCGAATCTCTCCATTTCTATACAGAAATCCTTCCACTAATCCATAGCCAATGACAGTCCTCTGGAAGATCTTCGTCGATTCCATCGTCAGTTTACTAGGCATAGCCTGTCGCCAGCCTTGACCAGGTCTCCATGTTTAACATAGAGTTCCTTCACAGTTCCTTTCCTAGGTGAAGCGATCTCGTTCTGCATCTTCATCGCTTCCAATACCATTAGAGATTCTCCCTCTTCGACCTTTGAATTCACGGATGTTTTCATTGATGCGATCTTTCCTGCCATTGGCGAGTTCACGAGAGCGGGTCCATCGATCCTTGTTGACTCGCTAGCGCGATCGGATGGTGAATCTTCTTCAAGATCGACAATAAGCGGCCTCCCATTCACCTCTACGAAATAGACGCGTTGACCTTCGTTTCCTCGCAAGGATACGCTGATTACTCTACCTCCGGCTCGCAGGACGAGAGTCGGTGATTCATCTGAAGGTTGGCGTAACACCTCGAGAGCTATCGTCCTTTCATCGACGGGAATAGTCCACGCGAGATCCTCGCCAGTTATGACCCCTAGTCGATACTTCCTTCCCTCGACGGTGAGTAGGGGCATTAGAGTCCCTCCACGTACAGCGCCTGCTTGCCCACTTTCGTCTCTTCAAGAATAGATCGCCAACGGCTTCGTCGATCCGTCGTCTGAAGGTTCAAGGTCGGGGCTGTGACCATCTTTCGTCTGATGGCGAGGAAGACTGCTGCAATCTCGTCAGGTGCTATTTCCCCTGGCGGCTTCCAGCGAGAGAGCAAGCTATCCAAAAACTGGGCATGATAATTGCCCTGCAAAAATTTCCTATCCTCCAATATAGTTTGGTGAACCGGGATAGTGGTCTTTATTCCGTCTACAATCATTTCGGTCAGAGCGACCTTCATCCTTCCGATGACCTCTGTTCGGTCGAGACCTTGAACTGCTACCTTGGCAACCAATGAGTCATAGTATTCAGGTACGAAAGCTCCGTCGTAAAGTGCGCTGTCAACTCTGACTCCCGGCCCTCCCGGCGGAACAAACCTGTCGACTCTGCCGGGAGACGGTATGAATCCGCGGGCTGGGTCTTCAGCGTTTATTCTACAGTTCAATGCAGCGCCATTGAACCTGATCTCATTTTGCGATAGATCAAGTCGATGCTCGCTTGCCATGATGAGTTGTTGTTCGACGATGTCTATTCCGGTTACCATTTCGCTTATGAGATGCTCAACTTGGATCCGCTTGTTGGTTTCAAGATAGTGGAATTTGCCATCCCTTGACATGACGAATTCAACCGTGCCCGCGTTCTGATAACCAGTGGCACGGACCAATTTGAGCGCTAGGGAGACGAGTCGTTTTCGTTTTTCGGTATCTAGAGCCGGGGACGGAGTCTCTTCTAGAATCTTTTGGTATCTGCGCTGTAGAGAGCATTCGCGCTCGCCGAGGTGAACAACTCTACCTCGGGGTCCCGCTAGAATCTGGACCTCGATATGCCGTGGCTCCTGGAGGAATTTCTCCACGTAGAGTTCCGGGTGTCCAAATCCTGTGTTCGCTTCCGAACGAGCCGTCTCGAAACCTTTCTCGAGTTCAGTTGCGGTTCGAGCGATCCTCATTCCACGGCCGCCTCCGCCAAAGGCGGCCTTCAGGAGAATGGGGAATCCAATCTTTCGAGCCTCGGTCACAGCTTCCTCGGGGGATCGAACTTCGCTGTTAGCCCCGGGGACAACCGGGACTCCTGCAGTCTTCGCGAACCTCTTGGATTCGAACTTGTTGGCCGCGTTGCCAAGGACCTTGCTGCTTGGACCTATGAACACAAAGCCAGACTCTTCGCAGGCCCTAGCGAAGTCGGCGTTCTCTGCGAGAAATCCGTATCCAGGATGAACGGCTTCGACTCTGGATTTTTTGGCTGCTCTTACGATCTTCTCCATGTTCAGATAGCTTTCGGCAGGGGGACCAGAGCCTATCCGATAAGCTTCGTCCGAGCTCGTGACGTGTTTGGATTCTAAATCCGGGTCTGAGTAGATGGCGACGGTCTTTATTCCGAGTCGCTTACATGTCCGGATTATTCTGAGGGCGATCTCGCCGCGGTTCGCGATCAGGATTTTCCTGAACATTTACGGGCCGTCTAGAGGGGAATGTTTCCGTGTTTCCGAGGGGGGCGTGCTTCCCTTTTGGTCTTGAGAGCTTCTAGGTAGTTGATTAGAACCTCTCTAGTCTTGCTGGGTTCTATTACGTCATCAATGTAGCCTCGTTCTGCTGCTATGTAGGGGTTTGCGAATTTTTCTCTGTACGAGATTACGAGTTCCTTTGTTTTAGCCTCGGCGTTACGCGCTTTTTCTAGTTCCTCACGGAAGATGATGTTGATTGCTCCTTCAGGTCCCATCACAGCGATCTCCGCTGAAGGCCAGGCTAGGTTTAGGTCCGCCCGGATGTGCTTGCTGCCTAAAACATCGTAAGCTCCGCCGTAGGCTTTTCGAATGATGATTGTGAGTTTCGGCACCGTGGCCTCGCAGTATGCGTAGAGGAGTTTTGAACCATGCCGAATTATCCCCTCGTGTTCTTGGTCGATGCCTGGAAGGAATCCTGGGACATCGACGAGAGTCAGAATGGGGATGTTGAAGGCGTCACAGAATCTGACGAAACGGGCACCCTTGACTGAGGAGTTTATGTCGATGACTCCAGCGTTGAACTTGGGCTGGTTGGCTACTATTCCGATCGAGTGGCCGTTTATTCTGGCGAATGTTGTAATCATGTTAGCCGCCCAGAGGGGCTGAACTTCCAAGAGCTCTCCTCCGTCGACTATCCTTGTGATAATGTCCCTCATGTCGTAGGGCTTGTTGTAGTCCTCAGGTAGGATCGTGTTAAGTTCCTCTTTCTTCCCAGTTGGCGGTCGAGCTGGAACCTCTGGCGGGTCTTCCGTGTTGTTTGATGGAATGTAGCTCAGAAGTTTTCGCATCTGTTGGAGGCACTCTTTCTCGTCTCGGGCGAAGAAATGGGCGACGCCGCTGGTCGTGTTGTGGACTTTGGCTCCTCCGAGCTCTTCGAAGCTGACAGTCTGGTTGAGGACTGCTTTGATCACATCGGGACCGGTGATGAACATGTAGCTGGTCTTGTCGACCATGAAAGTGAAGTCTGTCATTGCGGGCGAGTAGACGGCTCCCCCTGCGCACGGACCCATTATCGCTGAGATCTGTGGAATCACGCCGGAAGCGAGAACGTTTCGAAAGAATATTTCCGCATATCCTCCAAGGCTGACAACCCCCTCCTGTATCCTGGCGCCTCCCGAGTCGTTCAGTCCGATGACTGGGACTCCGGTCTTGAGTGCCATGTCCATTATCTTGGTGACTTTTCGCGCGAACATCTCGCCCAATGAGCCGCCGAATGTCGTGAAGTCGTGGGAGAAGAGGTAGACGAGTCGTCCATCTATTCTACCATGTCCGGTGACTACGCCATCGCCCAGAATCTTCTTCTCGGCCATTCCAAAGTCTGTGGTCTGATGGACTACAAAGCGGTCGATTTCGACGAATGTGCCGGGGTCGACAAGAGCTTCGATTCGTTCTCGCGCGGTCATCTTTCCCCGAGAGTGTTGCGACTCAATCTTCTCGGGTCCGCCGCCGAGCTTAGCCTGTTCGCCTTTCTTCTTCAGCTCATCGAGCCGTTGAGTCATGCTCATTGGTTCGAAGAGTGCGAGGTCGATTCCTTGTATAAAAGCAGGGCAGGATCTAGTCGTTGAGAATCCTTAGCGATCCTTCATTCACTTTCCGAATCTTATGATCGTCAGTCTCGATCATCAAGCTACCATCTTCGGCAACTGATCTGGTGATACCTGTTACAATGTCCTTGGGAAGGGTGACTTGGACCCTGAGGGGTCGATGAATGCAGTTGCGCCACCAATCTTCCATTACTTTCGAAGGTTGGTCCAAGTCATCGTATCTCCACCTCAATTGGTTCAGAATGGGTCTGAGAAGGAGGCTGAGATCATATTTCTTTCCGGAAATTATATGCAAAGACGTCGCTCCGGAAGGTAGCTGGGCTTTGCCCTGATTGACGTTCAGGCCGATTCCTAGAATCGCGAATGAGACCCTCTCACCTTGGGTTTTGGATTCTATGAGAATCCCTCCAAGTTTCGCGTTTCCAAGAACGAGGTCGTTGGGCCATTTCAGCATGACACTGAGGCCGGTCTCGTTTTCTATGGCCTTTCTCATCGCGGTCGCGGCTAGATACTGAAGGAAATGGAGTCTCGGGCTGGGTAAATTCGGTCTGAGGACTATCGAGAGCCAGAGCCCTCCATTAGGGGACACCCACCGGCTTCCTCCTCTGCCTCTCCCCCTCGTCTGAACATCGGCCACGATTACGGTCCATTCTGGGGCGGATCGTTGTGCTAGTCGATAGGCTGTCGTGTTAGTTGATTGTAGTCTCTTGTAGCGAAGTATCTTCAGGGTAACAGCCGTGCTTAGCTTTCGAGGACTTGCAGTTTAAGCGTTAGCCGGTCATTGATAGCGGCTGCAACCAGTCGGAGAACGGCCTCCAAGCCGTGTATATGTTGTCGGCAAAATTCAGAGTCCGCATTTCAACCTTGAGGGCGCCATTGTCGTCCTGGTCGCGGAATTCCAGGACCAGGTCCGCAAACCTCTTGACTGTTTCGACGACTGATCGGTCATGGATATCCTCTTTTATGACGAGTATCGCAGTTCTCTTCTTTAGCTTGACTCGTGAGGCCAGCTGGCAGAAGAAGGAATAGAAGCTCTCTGGAGAGTTGATGCTCCGAATGACGTTGTCTAAGAAATCACCGACGATGACCTTGCTGTCGCTCTCCTGAACACATTTTTCGATGAAGAGATTAACTTCCAACAAGTTGTCCGGAGAGATAATCTCGACTTGAGCAGAAGGGTGGACTAACGAGCTTCCGCCCACAAAAGTAACCCAACCTATCCTGTTCGCGTGCCCGTTGGAGATTTCGTCAGGGGCGGTCGGTCCCAGCACCAGCAAAGGTGGCGGGCTGTTGGCTGGCAGAGCGTCGTTGAGAATTGTGCGGAGAGTCTCTCTAACGCTTACGTTTCCGCGCACGCAGGCAATGACTAGTCTATGCCTCTCGAGTTGGCTGTCGTGCCAGCCTGACTCGTTCTCCTTCCTCGGCGCTTTCTCTTCTTGAGGATGATTATCTCTTCGTGTAGCCATGCGAGTCTTCTCGTAGGAAGCTACCTTTTTTAGGTAAATGGATATAAGCTTTCCCGTTTTTCTACGAAAAAAGGTAGATTATGCCAAGAAGGCTAATCCGGGGAAGAGGGCCGGCCCATCATGCTGGGACCCTGAGGCCCCTGAGTTGTAGGTCGGGCGTCCAGCTGGCTCATTATCAAGAGCAAGCTCCTGACTTCGTCTATGCTACGCAGATTCTTGGTCAGTTGGTTTCGATACTCTTCACGAGTGGCCTTGTACTCCTGTTCAGGCATGTCTCCAGACATGAAGCGACTCTCGAGAGCTAGAAGATTCTGAGGTGCTGTGGTGACCTGATCTCTAAGGTCTCGGACTCTCTGAGTGAGCGTTTCTCCTAGCTGCGACATCTTATCGGCCATAGACCGATTTGCTCTCCCTAGCTCTTCTCTCAACATTGCTAGTCTCTGACGGAAGCTGCTGATGTCCGCCATCACTTTGTCTATGCTTACCTCGCTCATCTCATCTGCCCCTAAAGTTGAGCCTTAGGGGTCCCGAGGCCCCATTATGGGTGATGTAACTCTACGGAATAGAAGACAGTTACCGGACGAGAAAGAAATCGTCTAATGCTTCTCGTCAGTCTTCGAAGACGAAGAGCCGCTCGATGAACTTGTACTCGATGTCCCACTTGGGGTAGAGCCCATATCGGCTTCGAGCGGTGCCGGAGGTGGGGTTGTGAGCATGGTCCATCCTATCCACCCTGTTATGCCCAAGACGCCTAGAACTGCAATGACTACTGGCGCTCCGAGGACCCAAGGTCTCCAAGCGGAGTTTGTTAGTGCTACAATATACCCGATGAAAACTAGGACTGAGATCACGAAGATGAGTCCGCCGTAGGACTGGTCCTTGTTCACTTTCAGATCATCCTTTGCGTTTCTGCGCATAATGTCTGTATATAAATACGATACCTCGGAGGATTCTTTCTAGTTCTTCTTGTAGCCTGGCCGCTGAGACAATAGCTTGGGATAGGTAAGATCTCTGGACGGATATCCTTGGGTCTCCGATCTTATTCTCGAAACGAGTTCCGACAAAGAGGTCTTGATTTCCTTTCCATCCTCCCTGGTTCGGACTGACAATTTTTCCGATTTGAGTTCTCTCTCGCCAAAGATGACGATGTAGGGGACCCAGCTCAGTTCTGCATCTCTGATTCTGCTCTGAAGAGTGTCATCTCGATCATCCAGGTCGGCCCTGATCCCGGCCTCCTCAAGCTTCTCGAGAATAGTCATTCCATCCTTCACCAATTGTTTCGAGAGAGGGATTACTCTAGCATGGACAGGCGATACCCAAACGGGGAGCATCGGCTTCTTCCCCTGTCTCTCCATCCGAACAGCAGAATCTAGAAGTGCGAACAGGTATCTCTCTAGTCCACCGATGACGGCGGTGTGGATGATTACCGGGTACTCTCGTTGCGCGTTTCCTACGTCAATCTGGAATGTGCCGATCTCTCTGGGCCTATCGAGATCGTCGATGATGTTGTACTCCACGTTCAAGACCCAGTAGTAGTGGCCTTCGGGGACGAAGTTGAGGAGGAGCGGTTTCTTCTCCACTCGCGCCATTTCGACGAAGAGGTCCTTGTTATGCTCGAAGAAGGATCGTGTAGTATTGTAGATCGAGACGTACTCTCGGTGAATCCTACGAATCTCCTCATAGATTCTATCGTGGACCTTTCTCCCGACATCGATTGCTTCGTTCAAGTTCCTGAGATAGATGTGGAGGTCGGGCATCAGGAATTTCCGGAGTCGGAAGGATAGGAGTAGCTCTCCGCTCTGTTCCATCCGATAGCTGTCTGCGACTTCGAAAGTGCCAAAGGGTAGGGTCCGGTAGCTGAGGGTCCAGTCCTTCACCATAGAGAATTGCTGGAAACAGGCCGCGTACCTGAGTACGAAGGTTCGTTCGTCTACGTCGAGCTCGTAGGCTCTTGAGCCGAAGAGCTGGAGATGCTCCTTGATCGGCCTGACATTGACGTCGAACATGTTGGTCCCTCGAACATTGAGGATTGGGATGCCGATTCGTCTAATGACCTGGTTCGCGTAGTCGGAGAGTAGCTGGATTATCATGTCGGATTCGGGTCCGAAGCGCATCTGGCCGAGATCGGCGTATGATTCCCATTCTAGTCCGAACCGTCTCGCATATTCGAGATAGCGTGGTTCTCCGCCAGTTAGGCCCTTCTTGAGCGCCTCTTTCTCCACAAGGGACTCGAACTCTTTCATTCCGGGTCCGTAACGGAATGTCTCGGGGGGGTGTAGATCCCCCTTCTCGTCCATGATGATATACTCACTCGGGAGGGTTGGAGCTTTGCGAGCTTGCTGCTGTGGAGTGACAGTTCTCGACAGTTCGGAGAGCGGGTGGCCCTTGGCCGATATCGTGAAGCTCTTGTACCATCCGAAGGGTGCCCTGCTCACTTCATAGCCTTTCTCAGCTAATTTTTCTTCAAGAATCTTCAGAGTCGAGATCGCAGGTTCCCGACCCGCTAAATCGGTCGATAAGTGGGCATAGGGATAGATCATGACTCGGTTTGTCTTGAGCCAACCGAGAACCTCTTCGATCGAAGCGGCCGCATTTGTTGCGGTGTTCTCGGGGGAGGCCTCGTCTCCCTTCTCTACAGTAGTGAATACGACAAGACCGTCTTGCAACATGCCCTTCTTGGCATGATCTGGGATCGATTCC
>Ga0209237_1001144_pt1 | contig 15640 bp, 18 predicted proteins | sample GraSoi013_1_40cm_2_FD_185820 | JGI IMG/M metagenome (GOLD analysis project Ga0209237, IMG submission 185820) | Grasslands soil microbial communities from the Angelo Coastal Reserve, California, USA - Sample 10_02_2013_1_40cm (SPAdes) (version 2) | ecosystem: Environmental > Terrestrial > Soil >... | reverse complement strand
GGTAGCCGGCCGCCTGCGCGGCGGCTGCGGAAGGAAAAAAGACGACGTTTTCGCGGCGCGGCAAACGCGCCGGGCAGCCTGGACGGCAATAGATGTTCGTCGTCCGCACGCCGAGGAAGAAGCGGCCGGCGAAGCGTCCATCGCGGCCCTCGACCGCGCGGTAGCAGGCTTCGGCATCCATGGCGGGAATGAATAGCAGGGGCGCGCCCCGATGTCTGGACGTGGACGGACCTCGATGTTTCACACGGCCAAGTCCAAAAGGCTTCACCGTAGAGCGCGCAGATACGTCCTTTTTGTGCACTGCCGGGCGCGAATTCTACCTCCCGTGAGAACCAGGTTTCTCACGCGCCTTCATCTGCCGCCGCGCGCTCGCTGGCACGCCCCCTGCTCCGGAGCGGCCGCGAGGGGAACCGTGCTGCACTACCGTTCTCTGGGCGCGCAGACGAACAGCGCGGTCTGGGACATCCAGGTGCAGCCCGCGACCGCTACGTCCAAACGGCGAATCCTCGTTGCGTTCCGCCGCGGCTCGGTCGGCGTGTACAACGGCGACTAGATCACCGGAGCGGCAATCGCAACTCGATCTCTGCCCCTTCCGCGCGTGGGTTGCCGGTGAGCGTGAGTGGTCCCGCGTTGCGGAGCAGCGATCCGTAGAGCAGGTGGAAGGCATACGCTCCCGTGGCGAGCGGCCCGCGCAGCGCATCGAGCGGGGTCAGTCGAGCGAGCACCACGTCGAGATCCACGAGCGCGACGCTCGCGTCGAGCGAGGGCCCGCCGGCCGGCGCCGCATCGAAGACGGGGGCGACGCGGAACGCCCGCCCGAGCGACGGCCCGTCGGAGAGCATGTGCACGTCGACGCCGTCGAGGCGTTCCTCCACGCGCGAGGCGCGGTGCAGCTCCGCTTGCGCCGGCACGCCGAGCTGGGCGAGCGCGACTTCGATCGCGCGGCGGCCGGCTGGCGCGACGCCCGCGCGCAGGCAGGCGATGCCGGCTGCGCATCCAGCCGGCGCGCTCCCGGAGAGGACCGGAGCGCCTGCAACGACGAGCCCGCGCGCGACGATTCCGGTGCTGCCCGCGTCGATGGCGAGGACGGCTGCCCGCAGCGGCTCCAGTAGACGCAGCCAGAGCCACGTCGGGCCACTCGCTCTTGCCGCCAGGGCGGCAGGGAGCGGCGCGGGCCGCGACATCGCCGCCAGCAGCGCAGCCGGATTGCGGCCGGACGCCGTCAAAAGCCGCAGGCCCGCCACGCGTCCCGCACGGCGCTGCGGATCCTCGGCGATCCAGGACGCGACCATCTTCTTCGCCCTGCCCGCATTGCGCACCGGGGCGATCAGTCCGGCGCCATCGTGCGAGAAGACCAGCATCCTCGCCCCGCGCGGCGCGAGGCCCCATTGGGAGGTCCTGGCGAGCAGATCGACACCGACGCGGTCGCGCAGCGTCGTGCCTACCGGCTCCGGCGCCAGCGACGGCGCGTACGCCCCGGCCTTCTCCAGCAGTGCTCGCAGCCCGGACGCGTCCTCGACGGAGAGCACCACGTCCGCGGACGCTGGCACCAGCACCGCGGCGAGGAGAAGCGGCAGCAAGCTATTGCGGGAGCTGCGTGCCGGCGCGGCGCGCGGCGAGAGCGAGCGCCTCTGCCTTCTCGCGCGCCCGCCGGGCCATCGCGCGGCGCATGTAGCCGTAACCGAGTACCAGCGCTGCGAACAGGGGAGACAGCGCCGCTCCGACCGTCCACCCCGAATGCGCAGCGAGGAAACCCCAGATGGCGCGCGCCGCCGGCGTGAAGAAGTCTCCGTACCAGAACAGCGCCCAGATGCAGGCGCAGAGCGCGAACGCGAAGACGTTCGCGAGCAGGAAGAAGATCACCCCGCGGCGCCTCGGCATGGGGAGGACGTACTGCTTGGCTTCAGCCACGGCGGCCGAGGGTAGAATGCATCGCGTAGAGAGTACAGTCTAAAGACACAGTCGCTAAGCCGCCTTCGGCGGCCGCGACTGAGCCGCGCCTTCGGCGGCTGCGACTGGTCTAGCGGCTCAGTCAACGATCGCAACGCAGCCGCAGAGCTTGTCGTGGAGCGTCTGCCCGCGGAGATCGAACAGCGCCAGGACGAAACCGAACATGCCGAGCGCGCCGGACAGCACCGCGAGCAGCGCGCGCGCAAATGCCGCGACCGGTCCGAGCGGCCGGCCATCGAGCGTGCACAGCCGCTGCCCCGTGAATGCCATACCCGGCGTCCGGCTCCAGAGCGCCGTGAAGACCCACGACCAGGCGAGCGCAAGGACGGCGCCCACCGAGATCCAGAGCGCGGGCGCGACCAGCACCAGGTCGGGCGCCGAGCGAAGCATGCCGCAGAGCCGCGCAGCCACGAAGACGTGCGCCGCCAGGGCGACGACGAGAAACGCCAGGTCGATGGCCCAACCCGCGACCCGCCGCGCTCCCGAGGCCCGCCCTGGTGCCCGGCGCGGCGCCGGTCCCGGGATATCCGCGGGAGGTTCCGAAACGAACGACACCGCGACCGGCGCCACGGGCACGTCGGAGATTGCGACGTCCACTGGCCCTGCGGGACCCGAATCGAACGGCCGCTGCATCGCGCGAAGGTACGTCGGCTGCCGGCCCGGTCAACAAATTGCCGGTCAGCTTGTCTGCAAGCAGCAACGGCGCTATGCAGCGCGCGCCTGCTGACAGGAGCCGCGCATGGCCAGCCGCATCGAGAAGGACACTTTCGGCCCGATCGAGGTTCCCGCCGAGAGGCTCTGGGGCGCGCAGACGCAGCGCTCGCTGCAAAACTTCCGGATCGGCAGCGAAAAGATGCCTCCGGCGCTGATCAAAGCGCTCGCGCAGGTGAAGCGCGCCGCGGCGCAGGTCAACATGGATCTGCGCGTTCTCGACTCGAAGAAGGGCAAGGCGATCATCGAGGCCGCCGACGAGGTGATCGCGGGCAAGCACGACGGTGAGTTTCCGCTGGCGGTGTGGCAGACCGGCTCGGGCACGCAGACCAACATGAACATGAACGAGGTGCTGGCGAATCGCGCCAGCGAGATCCTCGGCGGGCGGCGCGGCGAGGACCGGCTCGTCCACCCGAACGACGACGTGAACAAAGGGCAATCGTCGAACGACGTTTTTCCCACGGCCATGCACGTGGCGGCGGTGCCCGCGATCGTCGATCACCTCATCGCCTCGATCCGCGTCCTGCGCGACACGCTCGCGCGGAAGTCGGAGGAGTTCCGCGACATCGTCAAGATCGGCCGCACCCACCTGCAGGATGCGACCCCGCTCACCCTGGGGCAGGAGATCGGCGGCTGGGTCGCTCAACTCGACCACGGGATCCGCCACGTGGAGAGCTCGCTGCAGCACCTGCGCGAGCTGGCGATCGGCGGCACTGCCGTGGGCACGGGGCTGAACGCGCACCCCGAGTTCGGCGACCGCGTCGCCGCGGAGATCTCCAGACTGACCGGGCATCCCTTCACCTCGGCCCCGAACAAGTTCGAGGCCCTGGCGGCGCACGACGCACTCGTCTTCGCCCACGGCGCGCTGAAGACGCTCGCCGCCTCGCTGACGAAGATCGCGAACGACGTGCGCTGGCTCGCGTCCGGTCCCCGGTGTGGGCTCGGCGAACTGAAGATCCCGGAGAACGAGCCCGGCAGCTCCATCATGCCCGGCAAGGTGAACCCGACGCAGAGCGAGGCGATGACGATGCTCTGCGCCCAGGTGCTGGGCAACGACGTCGCCGTCAATCTGGGCGGCGCCATGGGGAACTTCGAGCTGAACGTCTTCAAGCCGCTCATCATCCACGACTTCCTGCAGTCGGTGCGGCTGCTCGCCGACGGATGCAGGAGCTTCAACGACAACTGCGCGCTGGGCATCGAGCCCGACCGCGAGCGCATCGCCAAGCTGATGCGTGAGTCGCTGATGCTGGTCACCGCGCTCAACCCGCACATCGGCTACGACAAAGCGGCGAAGATCGCGAAGACGGCGCACAAGGAAGGCATCACGCTGAAGGAAGCGGCGCTGAAGCTCGGCTTCGTCACCTCGGAGCAGTTCGATCAGTGGGTGCGCCCGGAGGAGATGGTCGGACCGAAGGCGCAGAAGTGACGCGGACACCATCTTGATGGTGTTCCCCTGTCGTCACCACCATCTTGATGGCGTCCCGCTGTCGTCACGGGTTCAGCAGCGTCCTCGTCCAGGCCCCCTGCGCGGAGGCACGGGTGTACAGCTCGCGCTCGTGCAGCCGCCCGGGGCGGTTCCACCAGAACTCCACGGAAAGGGGCACCACGCGATAGCCGGACCAGTGCGGCGGCCGCGGGACCGTCTTTGCCTGGTAGCGGCGCTCGAGCTCTGCGAACCTCCCCTCCAGCTCTTCCCGTGAGCGCAGCGGGGCGCTTTGATCGGATGCCCAGGCGCCCAGCTGCGAGAGCCGCGGCCTGGTCGCGAAGTATGCGTCCGCTTCCGCCTCGCTCACCAGCACCGCCTTCCCTTCGAAGCGGACCTGCGACTCGAGATGCGGCCACCAGAACGTGAGCGATACGTCCGGGCGCGCGGCGATGTCTCGCCCCTTGCGCGAGCGGGTGTTCGTGTAGAAGACCAGGCCCTGCGCGTCGACCCCCTTCAGCAGCACGACCCTGCCCGACGGGCGGCCGTCCGCGCCTACGGTCGAGAGCGTCATCCCGGTCGGGTCGGCGATCGAGGGAGTCTGCTTGGCCCGCTCCAGGAGCTCGACGAATCGCGCGATCGGATCCATATCGGCTCGCTCTTGTAACAGGCTCGAGCCGGTGACGTAGCAGCGTTCGCTGAAATTCTCCGTTTTTCCCTGCCCTGCTGATGTTAATCAGGCGCAGTGGAGTCGCTTCTCGCCCGCCTCGAGCGCCGCTTCGGCCGGCACGCGCCGGAGGGCATCATCCTCTGGATCGTCGGAATCTCGGGTGCGCTGCACCTTCTCGTCTTCGCCCGCCCTGACGTGGCGCACCTGCTCTGGCTCTACCCCGATGCCGTCTTGCGCGGCGAGGTCTGGCGCGTCGTCACGTTCCTGTTCGCGCCGACGGGACCGGTCACCGGTTACGGCCTGCTCTGGACCGCGATCGGGCTCTGGTTCCTGCACACGATGGGCAGCGCCCTGGAGGCGCAATGGGGCAGCTTTCGCTTCGATCTCTTCTTCTTTCTCGGCGCGCTCGGGACACTCGCCGTCGGCTTCGCCCTCGGCCCGGTGAGCGGGCGATACGTCGCCGAAGCCCTGCTGCTCGCTTTCGCGGCGGAGTTCCCGGATTTCGAAGTGCTGCTGCTGATCCTGCCGGTGAAGGTGAAGTATCTGGGCCTGTTCAGCGGCGGCCTGATGGTCTACGCGCTGATCAGCGGAGATTTCGCCACCCGAGCCGCTGTCGCGGTAGCGCTCGGCGACTTTCTCATCTTCTGCGGCGGCACGCTGCGCTCACGAATGCGCGGCGCGAGGGTGATGCGGCCAAAGGTCGCGCCCGCGTTTGCTCCGCCGCCGCGAAAGGCGCGCGTGTGCGCGAAGTGCGGCAAGAGCGATGCGGACGACCCAAATCTCGAATTCCGCGTCTGCGACTGCCAGGAGCGGTGCCACGGCAAGCTGACCGAATACTGCCTGGAGCACGCGCGCTCGCACTGACCGGTCGCCTTCGGACCGTTTCACGACCGGCTACAACCCAAAAACGCAGGCGCAAACCCGCACCTCCGGTGCGGGAGCGCCTAGCAGAAGGGCCAGCGGGGTCGCCACCCCAAGCGGGTGAATTGGACCTGCGTCTGCAGCGGGGTCCCGATCAGGACGATGCGCAGCGTTCCTGCGACGTAGTGGATGGAGGCGAGCGGCACGAGGACGCCCGAAGACAGCTCGGTCTCGTCCATCCGCGCCGTCGGACTGGTCACGAAGAACAGGGGATCGGAAGCGTCGCGCCAGGGCTGCGGCGCGAATACGCCCGAGCAGACGCGCTCTTCAGGAGTGATCGAGAGGGAGAGCTGTGCGCGAGCGGACACGCTGGTCACTTCAGCCCGCGCGACGGATGAGGCGAACAGCATCGAAATGGTCAAAAACCCCGCGAGACGCCGCATGGCGGCCTCCTGACATCAAACCCATACTTGTGATGCCGCGGTGTCAACGCGGGTTCAGCCCAAGTGTGCGCGGGCAGGCGCTCTCATCCGAGCTCGCCGTTCACGTGCAGGACCACGGCGAGCGCTGCGAGTCCCGCCGTTTCCGTGCGCAATACGAGCGGACCCATCGCGACGCTCAGGAAGCCGTTCTCCTGCGCGCGCCGCCGTTCTTCCGGCGAGAAGCCGCCCTCGGGACCGACCGCGATCAGGACCCTGGACAGGCCGCGCGCAGCGTCGCCGAGGCGCACCGCGCCTTCGCCGGGATCGAGCAGGAGCGCGCGTCGGTCGGGTTCCGAGCGGAGCAGCGACACGACGCCGTCCCAGCCGAGAGGCTCGTCGACGCGCGGGACATCTGCCCGACCGCACTGCCGGGCCGCTTCCTGCGCGATCCGGCGCCACCGCTCCGCTCGCGCCTCGCCGCGGCCCCGCTCGAGGCGGACGATCGCGCGCTCCGACGCGAGCGGCACGACGCGCGTCGCTCCGAGCTCGGTGGCCTTCTTGACCACGAGATCCATCTTCTCGCCTTTCGCCAGCGCCTGGACGAGAACGGCATCGACGCGGCGGCGCTCGGAGGCCAGCGCCTCCCGGATCTCCAGCTCGTCCCCGGCGAGCACGGCGCGGAACCGCCCGCCGCGCCCGTCGAACACCTCGAGCTCCGCTCCGCTCTGCAAGCGAAGGACGGCGACGAGATGGCGCGACTGCTCCGCAGCCAGCTTCACGCGCGCCGAAGCAGCCAGCTGGTCCGGCGGCACGAACAGGCGGTGCATCGTCACGGCCGGGAAAGCTCGACGCGCACCCAGCCTTCGCGTTCCTTGCGGGCGGAGGGGCGCAGGCCCTGCGCGACGTAAGCGCGCTCGGCCGCATCGCCCTGGGCGGCGAGGAGGCCGCAGAGGACGAGCCGCCCGCCATCGGCGACCTTGCTGGCCATCGCGGGCGCCAGGTCCTCGAGGGTATTGAGCAGGATGTTCGCGATCACGATCTCGAACCGGCCCGGCACTGCCGCTGGGTCGTCGGCGAGCATCCATTCGATGCCTTCGATCCCGTTCAGCGCAGCGCCTTGCCGGGCAGCCTCCAGCGCCACTGCATCGTTTTCCGTTCCCACCACCCGTCCGGCGCCCAGCATCTTCGCGAGCAGCGCGATGACGCCGCTGCCGGTGCCGACGTCGAGCACGTCGGCTCCGGGGAACCGGTAGAGGAGCTCGTCGCAGCGCTCGAGACAGAGAGCAGTCGTCGGATGGCTTCCGGTGCCGAATGCCATCCCGGGATCGATGGCCACGGCCACGCCCGAGAGCGGCGGTTTCTCCCATGGGGGACGGACCCAGGAGCGGGGGCCGACTTGCATCGATCGGTGGTGCGTGCGCCAGGCGACGCTCCAGTCCTGCTCGGGAACCTCGACGGGGGGCTCCGCGCCGAAGAACAGCGCCGATTCCGAGGCTGCCTCCGCGTCGGCGAAGTGGGCGATGGCGCGCCCGCAGCCGTCCGGCAAGGGCGGCGTCCCAGGCATCAGCGGCATCCCCGGCTCCTGCAACTCGACTCCCAATGCGCCGTGGTCGAACAGCTGGACGGCACGGATCTCGAGGTCCTCGGGGGGCGCGAGCAGGACCAGCGCCCAGCTCACCGGCGAAGCTCCGCGGGAACCGCTCCCTCCGGGGCGACCAGCGCGATCACCTCGCGCGATGGCATGAGCACCCGCTGCGCCGTGGCCAGGACGTCCGCCGTGCTCACCGCGGATACGTTCGCCGCATATCTCGTGGAGGCCTCCGCCCCGAGCCCGTAGCACTCGTCGAACCCGTAGACAGCCGCGCGCGCCGAATTGCGCTGCAGCGAGATGGCGTGGGTGCCGATCAGGTGCGTGCGCGCCCGCTCCAGCTCCGCGGCCGCAATCGGTTCCTCGCGCAGTCGGCGCAGCTCGTTTCGGATCCCCTCCAGGGCCTCGGCCACCTTGCCGGGTCCGCAGCCGATGTAGACGGCGAAATACCCGGGATCGAGACCTTCCATGGAGAAGCTGGTCACGCTGTAGGCGAGGCTCCGCTTGTCGCGAAGCTCGACGAAGAGCCGCCCGCCCTGGCCGGAGAGGACTGCCGAAAGCACTTCCAGCGGCCAGCGAGATTCGTCCGAAAGGCGCGCGCCGGGGAACCCGACGACGAGATGCGCCTGCGCCTTGTCCAGCGTCTTCACGGCGAAGCGCGGAGCCTGCGGCGGCTCTTCCCCGGCCGGCGCGATCGCGCCGCGCGCCGCTGGCGCCGCGGTCAGCGTTCGCCGGACCCGCTCGCGCACTTCCTCCGGATCCACATCGCCGACGATCGAGAGCGTGACCGCTGCCGCGGGGTACTGCCTTGCGCGGTATTGCGCGAGCAGTCCCGGCTCGAGGCGGGCCACGCTGCTCTCGGTGCCGAGCGTGTCGAAGCGGTACGGATGGCTGCGGTAGAGCGTTTCACCGAAGAGCAGGAAGGCGACTCCGGCCGGATTGTCCTCGCGCGATCGGAGCTCGTCGATCTGCAGCATGCGCTCGCGTTGGACCTCCTCGGGATGGAAGGCAGGGGCAGAGATGGCGTCGGCGAAGACGTCGAATCCCTCTGCCAGATGCCGCGAGAGGAACTCTGCGCGCAGCCCGAAGCTGTTGCGGCCGGCATTCCCGCCGATGGAGCCGCCCATGGCCTCCATCTCCCGCACCAGGCGCTCCGGTCCCCGTGTCTGCGTTCCTTTGGAGACGAGGCGCGCGAGCAGCATGTTGATGCCCGCATTCGAAGCATCCTCGGCGCGCAGCCCGCCCCGCCACGCGGCGCGCAGCGCGACCAGCGGGACGGCACGCTCCTCCTTGATCAAGAGCACGCCGCCTCCGGGCAGCTCCTCGCGCAGCAGGGGTCCGGTCTTCGGGTGCTCCGCAAACCTCACCGGCGCGCGCTTTTCCGGCGCGGCCGACGACGAGGGCGCTCGCGGCCGGCGCTGTCGCGCCGCTTCCTCCAGCAGCTCGAGCAGCTCGCCTTCAGAAGGCGCGTTCAGCTCGGGAAGGAGGGCCGCGAGCACCGCGGCCGACGGATCGATCCAACGTTCCGCCGCGTCGCGCAGCCGCACCGGCGTGAGCCGTGAGACCTGCTCCAGGTAGCGCTGCTCGAACTCCACGCCGGAAGCGCTCGACTGGTAGAAGCCGAGTTTGCGCGCTTGGCCCTGCACCGTTTCGCGCTGGTACACCGCGTCGCCTTCCAGCAGACGGCAGGCGATGGAGAGCTCCTCGGCCGTCACCTCCTCGCTGCGGAGGCGGTAGGTCTGGGTCAGCGCCTCGCGCACCGCCTCGCGGGCGTTCGCGGGCTGCAGGGTCAGCCCGACGATGGTGAGGCCGGGATCGACCGGGGTGTAGCAGCTCGCCTGGACCTCGGTGCAGAGGAGCCGATCGCGCTTCATCGCCCGATGCAACCGCGAAGCCTCGCCGTGGCCGAGCACGATGGCGAGCGCGTCCAGGGCAGCCACGTCCTCGTGCACCAGCGGCGGCGAAGGCCAGGCGATGGAAAGGTATCCTTCCTTGAGCGGCTCCTTCCGCAGCCGAGCCAGCGGCACTTCCCGGTGCGGCTCCGCAGGGCGCGCCGGCGCGGCCTCGAACGGCCCGGGCGGCCAGGCGAAGAGCTTCTGCGCCAGCCGGACCGCCTCCGCTTCGCGCACGTCGCCGACGACGATCACGACGATGTTCTCCGGCTTGTACCACCGCCGGTAGAACCGGAGGATGCCCTCGCGCCTGAAGCTGCGCACGCTCTCTTCCGTCCCGATCACCGGCTTGCCATAGGGATGGCGGGAAAACGCCGAGGCGAACAGCTCGCGCGAGAGCTTTCGCGTCGGGGAGTCCATGCTGCGCTTGATCTCCTCGCACACGACCTCGATCTCGCGCTGCAGCTCGCCCGGATCGAAGGCGGCGCTCGTCACCGCGTCGGCGAGCACGTCCATGCCTTCGGCGAAGAACTGCGACGCCAGCACGAGGTGGTAGACGGTCTGGTCGAAGCTCGTCCACGCGTTGATCTCGCCGCCGCACGCCTCGATGGTGCGGGCGATCTCCCCAGGCCCGCGTCGCGCAGTGCCCTTGAAGAGCATGTGCTCGTGCAGATGCGCCAGGCCCGCCTCGTCGGCGCGCTCGTCCGCGCTTCCGACGCGCACCCAGACCTGGATGGCGACCACCGGCGCCGCGTGGTTCTCCTCGACCAGCAGCGTCAGCCCATTGGGCAGCATGTGTCTCACGCAACAGAGGGTAGCAGCGGCGTGGCCGCCGCGCCGCGACTTTCGCCTGGAGGTCGCCTACAGATCGGCGGGGCGCAGCGTGCTGCGCCCGTTCTCCTTGGCCCGCGACACGGCCTTCTCCACCGCGGCCCGGACGTGTTCCGACAGTGCCGAGATGAACTCGTCCGAGGTGCGCATCTCCTTCTCCCGGATCAGATCGCGAACCTTGCTCTGCACGATCAGAAGGCCAACGTCCTTTTTCGCCTCGATGTTCTCGCCCATGGCGCGCTGCTCTAACAGACGCCCCGCCCGCTTTCAACGCGCAGCGCCGAGGAACGCGCGCGCCGCCTCGAAGTCCGGGGGCAGGGGCGCCTCGACGTTCATCTCGAAGCCCGCGGGATGACGCAGCCCTATCGAGAGCGCGTGGAGCATCGGACGGCTGACGTCGTGCCGCGCGCCAGAGGGGCGTGTGAGAATGACCTCGCCGCCGTTCGCTTTGTCGCCGAGCAGCGGACATCCCAGATCGCGCAGGTGCAGGCGGATCTGGTGCGTCCGCCCGGTCTCCGGGAGCGCCGCGATCATGGCGGCGCTGACGTAGCGCTCGACCACGCGCCATTTCGTCAGCGCCGGCCGCGACCCGACGGAACTGTCGTTGACGCCTTCATCGCCGGAGGGCGGAGGCGAGACCAGCGCGCGATACTCCTTGCGCACCCGGTGGGCGCGGAATTCCAGCAGGAGCGCCGCCTGCGCGCGCCGGGTACGCGCGAGGACGGTGACTCCGGTCGTGCCGCGGTCGAGGCGGTGAACGAGCAGCGCCTGCGACTGCCCTTCGCCGAGCTCCCGCAAGAGCGCGCTGCAGAGTTCGGGCAGCGCGGGACCGCCGGCGAGATCCTGTTGCGCCGCCACTCCCGCGGGCTTGTCGACGGCGAGCACCTGCTCGTCCAGATGGAGGACGCGGTCACGACCCAGCGGGGAGACATCCGGCGCCTGCAGCGCCAGCTCGACCCGATCTCCGACGTGGAGCGCGATCGTCGGGTCCGGTACGCGTTTGCCGCGGACGAACGCGCCGCCTCTCGCGATCGCCGCACGCGCCAGCTCCTCGCCGACTCCGCCGCGGCGAACCAGGAAGCCGAGAAGCGGTTCGTCGCGATCGGCGACCAGCCGCAGGCGGGCCGGGAGCCGCTTCAGGTCTCGGCCTTTCGGCACAACTCATCTCTTCGGACCAACCGCCAAGCACGCCAAGTTTGAGTCTAGCCTTTCTCGACGACCCGGACGGGAAACTTGCTGAGCGCCGAGCAGACCATGCCGCCGGGGCCGGCGATCAGATCGAAGAATACCCCTCGCGGGGCGAGGGCGACGGCGCCGGGCCCGAGCGGAATGCGCAATTCGTTGCCGGCGGCGATGGTCTCCAGGATCAGCTCACCGGCGCCCTGCACGCAGACGAATGCGCGGTCCGCGTCCGGATGCTTCTTCCAGCCCAGCGTCTGGCCGCCCTTGAGATAGACGCCGTCCACCAGGAGCTGGTCCGTCTTCACGGCGTGCAGGACGTTGGGCTTGTCCTCCGAGTACCGCGCATCGGTGATCAGGTTCACGCTCTGCACGTTTCTCTCCCGAGAACGTCGTCGGGCCTAGAACTTCGCCGGGGCGGGCGTGGCCGACTTGTTGAACAGGAACTTGGTGATTCCCCAGCCGACGATCACGAAGACGATGGCCACCACCCACGCCGCATCGGCGCCGTACACGGTCGGGAAATGGTTCGACACCATGAAGAAGATCAGGGGGAAGGACATGTACGTGTTGTGCTTGCTGCGCAGGGAAGCGATCGCCGGGATCGAGGGATCAGCCGCTGGCCCGGTCCCTTTCACGCCCGCGATGATCTTCCGCTGGTTCGGCCAGATCCGCATCCAGACGTTGGCCGCCATGATGGTGCCGAACAGGCTTCCGGCATAGATGAAGACTGCGCGGCCGCCCATGAACAGGTGGAAGATGAAGACCACCAGCGCGAAGAGGACCAGCGAAACGATCATGCCGGTGGTCTCGTTCTTCATGTTCTTCCAGAGGAGGTCGTAGACGACGAACCCGATGAGCACGATCAAGAGGCCGATCCCTCCGGACCCGTAGCTGGACATGCGGTCGTTGCCCATCGCGTTCCCCGCCCAGTAGACCACCCAGAGCAAGAGGATGCCGCTCACCCAGGTGTACGCGGCGCCCCAGCGGAACCAGTAGAGGGCGCGCGGCATGAGCTCGGGCACCACTTTCTTGCGCGAGTCCGCGTCGTAGGTCTTCGCGAGCTGGGCATTGACGAAGTTGAAGAACCAGAGATGGCCAATCCACATCACGCCCGCGAGGACGTGGATCCAGCGGAAGACGAGGTTCAGCCACTCGTTCAGATTGGAGTCCATCGACCCTCCCCCGGGAGAACGCCGGTTTCGGCGCGCACACTACCGTCCCGGGATCGCTCCGTCGAGAGAGATCCGACGAAGAGAGCGAGCGCCCGCCGCACGCGCGCCGCGCCGTGCGCATCTTCCGGCGCATGAAACGGTACGAACCGAAGCGCTTTCCGAGGCTGAAGGGACTGTCTGGAATCTCCGACGGACTGCTGCAGGACCACTTCAAGCTGTACGAGGGCTACGTCAAGAACGTGAACGAGCTCACCGTCCATCTCGAGGCCCTGGCGAAGGAAGGCAAGGCCAAAGGCACGAATCCGGCCTTCGCGGGAATCACCCGGCAGCTCGGATTCGAATACGGCGGCATGGTGCTGCACGAGCTGTACTTCGGGAACCTGGCGCCGGAGCCGGACCCGCTGAGCAAGGCGGGCCCCCTGGCGCAGGCGCTTGCCCAAGGCTTTGGCAGCGTGGAGGCCTGGCTCGACGACTTCAAGGCGATCGCAGCGATGCGCGGGGTGGGTTGGGCGGGCTTGCGAGGCGCGGCTGATCAAGTAAACAGCAGCTCGTGCTGCGCGAGCTGCCCGACCTGCGAGAAGACGTGGCCGGGCTCGCCTCGGCGTTGGCCCGTGAGCGATATCGTCGCGCCGCGGGCCTGCCGGCGCAGGAGACGCTGCGGGACATCCTGCGCGCCCACAAGCTGGCGGTGAGCGCGGAAGGCCTTGCGCAAGCTCGCGAAGCGCTGGGCAATGCGGAAGGGGAGGACCCGCGCCGCCCCGGGCGGATCGCGCGCCTCGCTTCGCTGCGCGATTTTCTCGCTCGAGCCCGGGCGCTCGAGCTCGAGCCCGGAGCGGCGCAGGAGCTGTTCGAATTCGACAGGCGCCCGCTCGTGAAGCCGCCGGGCGATGCGGGGCTTCACGGCGCGATTCCCGCCGTCACCGTGGAGCGCGAGTTGCCCATCGTGCGCTCGCGCGAAAAGCGCGGCGAAATGGAAGAGGCGCTCGCCACCGCGGTCCGCGCCGTGGACGGGTTGCGCAGCGCGACGTGGGACGCTGCTCGAGCGGCGCAATCCGAGGCTGGCCTGCGTGCTCCGGAAGGCATCGCGCAATGGCCGGAAGAGATCCTGGATGGCACGGAGGAAATTTTCGACGATCTCGGGGCCTGGCTCCTGGAACGGCACACCGGCGTGAAGGCCGGCGCCGCCGCGCGCCACGACGTCCTCCACCTGCTGCACGCGCCGAGATCTGCCAGCGCATTTCCCGCCGGCGAGATGCAGCGCACCGTGCGCCGCTGGGCGGAGATGCTTCGGCTGGTTCTGTCCGAAATGAAGATCGACGATGAGGATCGGCCTCTGAAACGGCCAGGCGCTCGAGCGGAACCGGTCGATCCGCCTTGGGAGGTGGCGCTCACGTTCCTTCCCGCCGAGGGTCCGCGCGCGCTCGGCGCGCTGCTCGGCGCGATCGGGACGGCGCTCCTTCGTCTCGGGCCGCCCCCGGACGCGCCGCCCGAGGACCTCTGGCTCGGCGATCCGGCCGTGCTGCACGCGTGCTGGGAGGTCCTCGAGGGCCTCGTTCGCGACCGCGAATGGCTTCGCCGCTGCGCGAAGACGGAGCTCTCGCGCGATGACGAGCGGGCGATCGCGATCGCAGCGGTGATCGATTGCCGGGTCGCGGCCGCCCGCACGCTCGCGTCGTTGCAGGCGCGCGAGTCGGGCCTCGGCTCGCGCGCTGCCGCCGCTCACCGCGATCTCTACGCGCGCGCCACGGGAGCCGAGCTTCCCGCGGGTCTGGCGCTGCGCGATCTCGATCCCTGGTTCGGGCCGCTGGCCCATCTGCAAGGGCGCGCGCTGGCCGCACGCATCCGCGAGTTCCTCCGCGATCGGCATGACGAGGACTGGTGGCGCAATCCCCGCAGCACGACCACGCTGCAAGCCCTCTGGGGACGCGGAGGCCGCCCTACCTGTGCGGAATTGTGGACGGAGCTCGGCGGGGAACCCGCTGTAAATCCGTTGCTCTTTGAACTCTCCCAGGCGTGCGGGTGACGCCTCTCGCCCTTACCCTTTGAAGTAGGCGAGAATCGCCGTGCAATGTTGCAGGCGCGCCGGATCCGGCCTCGGCTGACCGGCGGGCGTCCTGTAGCGTTGGGAGGATCGTTGATCCGCTGGCAGCCCATCTTCCCGGTGCTCGACGAGAGCTGGCCGGTGCGCTACCGGTTCGAGTCGCTCGGCGCTCTGCAACGCCACCTGCGGCTCGGGGCAGGTTTCTTCCTGCCCGACGAGGCGTTGCCGGGCGGACCTGGAGCGCGCGTGATCGTCGAGGTCGCGGTGCCGGAGACTTCCGACCGGCCTCTTCTGCACGGCCGGGTGCGCGAGCGCTTGCAGGGCGGCATCTGGCTGGATCTGCCCTCGGCCCGCCCCGCGGCGCGCTGGGAGCCCGACCCGAACGGACCACGGCGCCAGCACCGGCGCCTCGCCTGCGAGCTGTTCGTCGAAGTGCATCCGCGCGGCGGAGAGCCCTGGCTCTGCCGCGCCCTGGATCTGAGCGACCGCGGCCTGCGAATCGCCACCGGATTGGAGACCGGCATCCGCGGCGACGAGGTGGCGGCCACGCTGATCTCCTCCAACGACCACCTGGCACCGGCTGGCCTTCGCGGCCGCGTGGTCTGGTCGGCCTCGCACGAGACTGGCATCGAGGTTCTGAACCCGTCACCGCAGTTCCAGGAGATGCTGGGGGCGGCTGCCGGGCGGTGGGCGCTCGTCGAGGAGATCGAGCACTCCCGGGATTGCACGTGCCTTCAGGGCGATTCCGCCACCGGCCAGCGCCATCCATAGAGCCGGCTGTAGTGCCACCACTCGCTCGGGTTCACGCGGAACCCCGCCGCATTCATGGCGGTCTTCAGCGCCTCGCGATGTTCCTTCGCGGGTCCATCCGGCAGCGGCGCATCGGCCGCTGCATCC
>Ga0209237_1001141_pt1 | contig 15664 bp, 21 predicted proteins | sample GraSoi013_1_40cm_2_FD_185820 | JGI IMG/M metagenome (GOLD analysis project Ga0209237, IMG submission 185820) | Grasslands soil microbial communities from the Angelo Coastal Reserve, California, USA - Sample 10_02_2013_1_40cm (SPAdes) (version 2) | ecosystem: Environmental > Terrestrial > Soil >... | reverse complement strand
GATTCGACTCGATCCGGATCGAGGTCGAGTGGCCGACAGAAATCCCGAGTTCCGCCGCGCCGGAAATCGTGTTCGAGACGATTTGGGCACCGTCCGAATCGGCGACGCCGACGCCCATCGTCGGTGAAGGATAGGAAACGGCCTCGTCCGCGATCACGTTGCCCGAGATCAGGATCCCGGGGGACAACGTGACGAACACGCCCCTTCCATTGCGATGGAGGCGATTGTTCTCAATCGTCGCGGACGTGGATCCGTTCACCCAGATACCGTACTCGCTGGACCACACGTCGTCGTCGTCGATCACCACCCGCGTGGATGTGGTCACCCCGATTCCGCCGCCTTGGGCCGAGGATCCGTTGCTCGCGTGGACCCAGATGTCCGTGCCGACGACGACATAGATCCCCTGCGCGGACGAGGTGGCGTTCACGTGGTCGACCGTGACATTCGATGCGTAGAGGATCAGAATCCCGACGTAGGTGGGGCCCCCGTCGTGGACGAACAAATTTCGAAGGATCACATGGGCCGTCGTCGACCGAAGGGAGACGCCGTCCCCGTTGGCGGCATTAATCTCCCAGCCCTCGATAACGTACGGATTCCCGGCGCTTCCGTTCCCACTTGTGACGCCGCTCGCCGCGGTGAAGTTCGCGTCGGAGTCGATAAAGATCGGGGCGTGGGGCGTGAAGGAGCGCACCGCGATCGGACTCGGCGCGGCGCCTATGGGAACCGAGGAGAGGAGGAGGAACAGGGCGAGCGCGAGACAGTGGCCTCCACTGATGCGGACCCCCATTCTGGTTGTCACGATTCGTGGGACGCCGTATTACGCTTCCGCTTTGCCGGGTGAACGGTGTCGGCGCGGAACGCTTGCACGACGCAAATCGTACGTCGCGACGCCGGGGACAAAGGTATTTGCAGGCCGACCCCAGTGCGGGTCCGGGGTATAGGAGTGGAGCAATTCGCCATCATCGCGTCGCATCCGCCAGACCAGTGTCCGACCGCCAACGAGACCATCCGAAAGTTCTTCCTGAATCGAGCGCCGGAACTGCCCAAATTGGCGGAGAGGCTCGGGGTCGAGTACCTCGCCGGGCCGATCATCTCGACGGAGCACAAGAGCGTCGCGATTGTGAGGGCGAAGAACGTCGAGTCGGTGCGGAACCTCGCGATTGAGAGCGGCATGATCCAGTGGAACTCGGTCGAGATCCTCCACGGAGTCTCGATGGACCAGGCGCTGGAAGAGATCAACAAGCTGAAGCCCATCTACTGAATTCGACTGGGGCGATTCGACTCCTGGGCCGTTCATCGACCTCGCTCGTACACGCGCGAACGATGGTCGACGCGCTCAACGACGATGGTCCGCGTCTCGTAAGCGAGAATCGCGAGGAGGCGGTAATCACCGATTCGGAGCTTGTAATCGTCCGAGGCGGTGAGGCGTCGGAAAAATCGGTCGGGGTTTCCGGACGCTTGCTCAAGCTTGGCGACAATTCGTCGTGCGACCGGGGGATCCAGGCTCTCCAAGTCCCGGATCGCCCTCTCGGTCCATCGGATCGACCACGCCGTCAGAGACCCAACCGCTTCTTGACGCGTTCGTGGTCAACCACGCGGCCCTCTTTGAAATCAAGTCGGGCGCTGAGAAGGCCGACACGAAAGGACTGAGTGTACAGGCCCTCCTCGTCTCCTTCAGGCACAAGGGCGAGGAGCTTGTTCAGCACCTCGTCGTACGTCTCCCGCGAAGTCGACTTGAGACGAGCCAGCCTGTTTCGAGTTTCAGAGCTGAGTTGAATCGTCGTCGCCATAGCAGGCCATAGATAGCACATTGCCGCTATATAAGCTAACGGGGGAGGTGGCCGACAGACTAACCCTCAACCAGCGCCAACGTGGCGGCAGCACCGCAGGGTCCGCGGTCCGGCCCGAGGCGTCGAGGAGGGCGAGTCCAAGGAGCGATCCTTCCGGGCCGATCCGTTCGGACGACCTAGCGCCGCTCAGGGGATCTTCGTCAACAGCGGCAATGCAGCGCGGGCGACGAGCTTCGCCGTCGCCGGCGAGGTCGCAAGGATCCGCGTGTGGAACCGACTCGAGACGGCCGTGCTCGCGAGCGAAAGCCCCAGCCACGTCAGTGAGCCCTGGGCCCCCGTGACGAACGCGAGGCCGGACCATCCGTACAGCAAGAGGAACCAGCCGCCGAGGAACACGAGGAACTGAGCCGCGATCAACACGGTTCGCACGGCCATGGCGAGGAGGACCGAAGCCACGACGCCACCGGCCAGGATGACGTACACGATCGTTTGACTCTGCCCCTGCCCCGGACCGGACAAGGCGACCCAGAGCGTCCCCACAATCCCGAGCGCCACGATCAGGTATCCGAGCGCCCTCCGGATCAGTCCCAGCAAGACCCCGAGCGCGATCAGGATCGCGCCGAACAGGTCTGCATACGTCGTCGCCACACTCGTGATCGAGTTTAGATCGACCATTCCCTCCACCACCGTTCCTGGTAATCCTGGATTAGCTAGGGAGCGAAGGACCGCCGGCCGATCCCGACCGAGAGCGGTTCCCCCGCCGAAACGGCCAGCGACACAGACGGAACCCCCTCCGCCCCCTGCCCCGGTCCGCCATCCGCACGAACGAATAGATAGGTTTCGACGGCGCGTATTTAACGATTGCCGGCGCCTTCATCCCGCGTCGGGCCAAGGCGAGGACCTCGAGCTACAGAAGGATTGCTCGCTCTTAGGGGAACTTCGCGATGAAAGGCTCTTTGTCGGGGTCAAGCTGCCTAGCTTTGGCGAGAGCCTGCCTCGCCGAGGATCTGACCGCAACAACCTTCTCCCCGACCAAAGCCATCCATTTGGCGACATTCTGGCCGACGATGTCCGGGGAGGCTAGCAAGTACTCGTACTCGTTGGACATGTGTATCCTCCTCTCGTGAAATTCGACCGGCTTAAAGACCGCTGCGACGCGTAACCGTTGAGTCTGATAGCTTTCGGATAGCGTTAAGCGGCTACGGGGCGTATCGCACTCTCTATGGGGAGGTTCGTCGGCATTCTCGCCGCGATCGTCCTTGTCGCGACGTTGGTCTCCGGCTCGATTGCGCCTGCGAGTCCTCCAGTCGCCCGTGCCGCACCGACCGCTCCGTCTTCACCTGCGGCGACCCTCCCGGTCGGCTGACACGTCTTCTTCAACGGGACCGGATCGGCCCGTCATCTCGCGGTGGACGCCGCCCGCGATCGCGTTCTCTTCACCGCGCACATCGCCTCGTCCTCGGATACGCGGTTCTTCGTGACGGACTCCAACGGCACGATGAAAGGCAACGTGTCGATCGGCCCGTGGGTCTCCAACTACGGCGCGCAGATCGAGGTCGACCCCACGACCGGATACGCGTACCTGTCCGCGGACGTCGGCGGCGTCGTCAAGATTGACCCCGCGGTCCCCCGAATCCTCGCCCGCTGGACGTACGGGCCGTTCCAGCCGCGGGCCCTCTCCATCCTTCGACGTCTCATGGAAATCGCGGAGGAAAGCGCGTTCTACGAGCGCCAACTATGGATCTTGAAGGAGTCCCGATTCCATCCCCTCCACGAATTTTGAGGTCCTTCTCTCCGACGAGGCGTTGTCGTGCCTGCGCGGTCTCGAGGCCCGTCGGCGCGACTGGGTCTTAGCCCACATCGAAGAACTCGAGGCGGATCCGTTCCGCCCGCGTCCAAGAGCCGACATAAGAACTGCGGGCGCCACCACGGTGCGACGTTCTATCGGTTGCGGGTCGGAGACTTCCGGGTCGTTTACGTGGTGGAGGAACGCCCAGTCAAAGTCACTGAAATCTTTCGCCGTGGCCGAGGGTACCGGTGGCTCGAGTAGCCACTCCCGGGTTCTATTCGGTGTTGCCGGAGACACACCGGTTCACGAGGCGGCCCGACGGTTCCGGTGCCATAGCCCGATTCCGACCCCCGCGATCCCGACGGCCACGAACGGCAAGCCGATTCCTAGGAGCTCCGGCTGGATCCCCGCGACCCGGTACGATACGCGGACGGCCTGCCCCCAATATTGGAATCCGTCGCCGTGGGCGAGGACGAGGTAATAGGTGCCGGAACCCGGGAGGTCCGCGGAGAACGAGCCGGACGTGCCTTGGGCAGCATACAGGCTCGGGCCGGTGCCGTCGAGGCGGAAGCTCTCGTACTGCGCCGCCCCGAACACGAACAGGTCGACGACGCCGCCGGCGGGATCCGCGAACTCCCCGAACACGCGGCCCGCCCCGAGGACCTTGATCGGGTAGACGTAGGCCCACGTCGACCCGGCCGGGATCGTCGCGAGGGCGCCGTCGGCGCCCTGGAAGAACGAGGCCGCGAAGAGCCCTTGGCCGGAGAGGAACATCATCCCGCCGACGAACAACAGGACCGTCGGCACCTTCAACGCACTCGCGATCGAACCCTTTGATAGAGACGCTCGGCCTCCCCCCACCGCGAACTCCTCCGCTGGAAGAGATGGGTCGGAAGCTATTTGTCGGTTCGCACTGCGCCGGACCAGGACGGGCGACGAAGCTGCCGGTCAGCGGAGCAGTGGAGCCGAGGGTTCAGCGGCCCAGGTCGAAACGAGCCGGACGGGGGCCCGGCGAGGCCGCGAAGCAGAGGAGAAAGCTGATATACGTTTACATGTATGCGTGTATACAGATGACAACCATTCGCTTGACCTCGATCGAGAAACGGAAGCTCCAGAAGGCTCAAGAAATCCTCGAGAAGGGATCGGCCCGGAAGTGGTCCCAGGGGGAGGCCGTCGCGGCCCTCGCCGAATTCGCCCTCCGGCATCGGGTCCTCCTGGCCAAGGCGTCCGAAGACGTGAAGCCGGTCTCGGAGGATGATCCGTTCTACGATCTCTCGATCGCCTTCGACATCGGCGCCACGGACGCAGGCACCCACGATCGGGTCTTGTACGGGCGGCGTTGACCGGTGGACCACGCCTTCGTGGACACAAGCTTCTTCATCGCTCGATTCAACCGGAGGGACCGAAACCATCGCCTCGCGTCGACCTTCCTCCAGGGTCAGCGGGAACCCGGAGCCGAGGTCCTCCGGCTCGTCTTCAGCGACTACGTATTCGACGAGACGGTCACAACCCTCCTATTCCGGTCGCGCCGGCACGACATCGCGGCCGCCGCCGGGAAAGCGATCCTCGAATCGAAAGCGTTTGACCGGGTGGCGGTCGAGGCGCCCGTCTTCGAGGCCGCGTGGTCCCTGTTCCTTGAACGCCCGGACAAGGGTTGGTCCTTCACGGATTGTACGTCCTTCGTGCTCATGGAGAACCTCGGGCTACGCAAAGCGCTCGCCTTCGACCGCAACTTCGCGGAGGCGGGCTTCGCGATGATACCCTAGAGGGGACTCACGTTGGGTCGCCGCTAGCAGCGAGGCCGTCGGAGCGGAGATCGGACACCCGCTCTTTCGCGGTCCGAACCCGGAGGAGACCTTGTCGCTTGAAATGGGGGGCGTCGGACCAGATTCCATCGCAAGGCACAGAGAGGGCCGCCGCGACATGCGCGACGTCCTTCGGGTCGATCGCAGCCGTCGTGCGTCGGGCGTGCTTCCTTGAGTGGCATCGATACCATATTATACAGCCGATGGCATAGATGGCACAGACCATGACGGCCGTCGTGACGATCGATAAAGCGGGCCGAATCGTGATTCCCAAAGACACCCGCGAGAGCCAAGGAATCCGGCCTGGCGCCAAGTTCCTCCTGGTGGAAGGTCGGGACGGTCGGATGTGGCTCCAGCGTCTGGACGCCGAAGCGCTCGCGGAGTCCATCCAACGTGAACTCCGGGGCGTGAATCTCGACCCTCTGATTCAGAAGGTGGAGGGGGAGATCGAGGAACTCGCACGGGAGCGGTACTCGACCCATCTGAGGCATTGAGGCCTGGGCGGGCCCTTGACTCCGGCCGATACGGCTCGCGTCCTCCTGGACACGAACGCGTTCGTCTCCGCCATCAAGCATCCGGTCCGCGAGACGAAAACCTTGCGACTCATCGCGACGCTGTTGGCGCGCGACAACATCCAGCTCGTCGGCAATGACCTCCTCGCTCGGGAATATGTCCGGTACGCCCAGCTGTTCCCTTCCCCGACCGCTTCCGCGCTCGCCGCGGCAATCCTAGAAACAATGGAAGTCGTCCGCCTCGAGCCACGATTCCTCTCCGCCTGCCAGCCCTACTTTCGGCCCGGCTCGGCCGCGGACTGCGTCCATGCCGCGACCTGCCTCGAGACCGGAGCCGTCCTCGTCTCCAACGACAAGGATTTTGACCCCATCCGGAAGGCAAAGGTCGTCGAGGTGTACCCGGTGTCCGGGGCCCTTCTGCGGTGGTCTCCGGCGGGTGAGTGAGGCGAACCATCGCTTGGCTGCCCAGACTTCGAGTCCTGTCTTTTTGATATAGCGCCAACGGCATCCGCACGCTCGGAGGAAACGCACCCATGGTCTTCATCAAGGACGAAGGAAGCGTGTTCGAAGCGCCGATTGACGCCCTCTGGAAGTACATCCAATCGCCAGCGCACGGTCAGGCCCACCGCTCGATCCGGAATCGGCAGACCCAGCCTGCCGGCGAAAACACCCAGCTCGCCTCGATGGAGCGAAACGTCGGCGGGAGCTGGGTGAAGGTCGTGAACCGCCTCACGATCCTCCCGCCGCTCGGAATCGCCTTCGAGGCCCTCGAGGGTCCGTTTGCGGGCTCGAAGTTCGTGTACATCTACACCCCGCTCGGCGCGAAGACGGGCATCGCGGTGTACGGGGAGTACGCCTCGCCCCAGATCCCCGCGGGGCAACTCGAGAGCGCCGTGCGAGCCTCGCTCGAAGAAGGGTTCAACGAAGACGCGCCGGCGATCCGCGGGTTCGCGGCGAAGAAGTAGGTCGAGCTCCTCCGTCGTTCGTTGAGGAAATCGGAGACGGGATCTTTGTCAGGCCGGGGGAGTCGGCCGGATGTTTCGGTATTGGCGACGACGCACGGAAAACGCATACGCGGGAAACCCGGGAGGCGAGGTCACGATCGAAGAGATCGTCTAAGATCGACCCGCGACCTTTCTCCCATCTCGGATGTGTCTTCGGGGTGGGCGCTCGCGAGCCGGTCACGGGACGCGGACGAACCCGGCCTCTTCGAAGTTCCGGTCGAAGCTGAAAGCGTTGTCCGTCCCCAGATCCCGCATGACCACGAAGCTCGTACAGTCGGTCAGGCTCCAGCGCTTGTCCTGGTGGGATTGAAACAGGTCGAGGGCGGAACCGAAGTGGCCTGGGTCGATCCAGACCGTGGTGATCGCGGCCGAGGCGAGGATGGAGCGAAGGAGCCGGACGGCCGACTCCGTATCGGTTTCCATCCGCACGAACGTCGCGACCTCGTCGAGGACGAAACTCGTCGTCACAATCGAACCGTAGGCGCCCCGAGAGACCTCGGCCTGGAGCCTCTTGGCCTCAGGACCGTGCCGGTCTCCCGGGACCGCGAGTGCGACCCAGGCGCTCGTGTCGTAGAAAATCAGGCCTTCTCCCACCCATACAGGTAAAAATCGACCCGCTCCGAGGCGTCGGAGTGCCGACCTTTCTTTCGGGCGACCGGGAAGGCCACGAAGATCGGGTCCTTCGAATCGACCTCGTCCCGGATCGCGAGTCGGCGGATCGCCTGGCGCACGGCCTCCTTGATCGTCGTCTTATGGGCCCTGGCGTACTCGGTGAGGAGGGCGTGCTCCGTGTCGGAGACCTCCGTCTGGACGATTCTCATATGACATCTAACATGTTACATCAAATATTTAAGATGTTGACCTCGAGTCGGGGAATTGTGGTATCGGTCATCCTTGAGGGCCCGGGCGATAAACGCCCCGGAGTCCAAGAACAACTTCACCGTTTCCGCCGCCGGTAGACGACCTCATTCACCTTGGAAGCGTCCGTACGTTGGCCCGCCGTGAAGGTCTTCGACAGGTCGAACAACGGGTCCCAGGAGAGATCTCCTTCCCGCGCCGCCCACTCAGTCAGCGCTTGCCGGGCAGCCTCCTTCAAGGTGAGCCCTTTCGCCTCCGCCGTCTTGAGGACGAACGAGTAGACGACGGGATCGACCTCCGTCTGAATGACCTTTTTCGCGCGCATCGACACGGAAGGGAGCATCTCGTGCTTACATGTTAGGGTTACATGTATCCGCCGGATGGATGCGCCTTCCGCATCGCCGGTCCCTCCTCCGATCGAGGTACCTCCGGACCTGCCACAATGAGCGGACGCACGACCCCGCGTCCGCCGCCACCAGGCGATAAGACTTCTCATAGCGGACGCTTCGGTCGCCGTTCCGCGCGTTCTCTGCCAAGCAGTAAGTCGACCACCTCCGCCGTCGTTCGCGCCGCGTTCGCGACTCCGACGAGCCGAAACGCTGACCACCCCCCGAGGCGATCCATGCCTAGTACGTGTCGAGGACCAACCCCTCGATCCGACGGAAGTCCGCGAGATTCCTCGTCAGGAGCGGCTCACCGTTCTCGAGCGCAATCCCCGCGATCAAGGCATCGACGGGGCCGATGCCCGTCCCCCGGGCGCGCAGGGTGCCGTGAACGGCTCCCGCCCGGTCCGCCGAGGGCCCGTCGAGCGGGTACGTGGGGTACGATTCGACCGCGCGCAGGACCCTCTCCCGTTCCCGAGCGGGCTCCAGGGATCCCACGATGCCGAAGGCGAGCTCGAACCGCGTCACGGCCGTCATCGCGATGCGAAGTCCGCGGCCCTCCAGCTCGCGAATCTTGGCCAGGGCTTTTGCATGGTGGGCGCTGCGGCGGCGCATGAGGTCGATGAAGAAATCGGTGTCGCCGATCATGACTTCATAGCCTTCCGGGTCCTCTCCATGCGCGCTTCTATGTGCCGGCGCATGCGGCGGATGTCCGACTTGACCTTGTCCGCCGTCGCCGAATCGAGGAGACCTGCGAGTTCCAGCGCGGACGGGCCCCCGAGCGCTCGATTGATCACGTCCGTGAAGGACTCATGCTCCCGCTTGAGCCGGGCGAGCTTTCGATAGGCCTCTTCGGTGATCGTGATCGTCTTGACGGCCATGGCTAAGTGTACGTGCACTTACGTGTATAACCCTTTCTACGGACAGCCCTTCGGGTCGTCCCGCGGGATGGCCGTTGGGTGCGGTCTTGTGGCCACGTACCCTCCCGACCTCCTCCGGGCAGGCGGCGCGACCCGCCTCATCCCATTCCATGTGAGCGGCGGTCCTCCTTTCTACCGCGCACGTACCTCCCGGCGTGGCTGCTCGTCTCCCGACCGCACATCCGCGTCACGAGCGCTCTTGTCGCGTCGCGGTCGTCCTCGTTGGCCGACCGGGCTCGCGGACGCTTCCGCCCGATTTTCCCGCGGGTCGTAGGACCGCGGCCCGCAGATCCCGCACGAGCCCCTCCGTCCGGTTCACAACCCGCCCGAACGCTCGCTCGTCGAGCATGTACACCCCGTTGAGCGAGTCCTGGAAATCCCGCCGGACCAGAGCCGCGGCGAGGGCGTCGAGGTGCTCGAGGAGGACGTCCCTTCGGTCCTCCCGCAGAAGGGTGGCGACCCGTCCCACGTCCAATTCCGTCCCGGCGAGGACCGCCAGATCGCGCAGGTCCACGCGACGCCCGGCTTCGAGCTTGAGCGCGACGAGGACCTCGGGAGCGGCCACGAGGGCCCGGGCCTCGGACGAGGGATCCAAGCCGCGCACGATGAGGCGCCGGGCTCCGCGGCGGACCGACGCGTACGGATGGGAGGCCCCGGAGACGCGGTCCAGGATCCCGTCGATGAACAGGTCCACGGACAGGGGGATCGCCTCCTCCCCGCGGGACCACCGCTCCGCCCGGCCTGCAAAGAGGGCGCCTCCCTCCCAATTCCGGATCCGGGCGAGATCCGCCGACCTGAGGAGACCTCGAATCCCGGGGAGCGCGGAGGCGGGCACCACGAAATCCAGATCGAGCGAGAAACGGGGCGCCCCGTAGGCGCTCACCGCATAGCCGCCGATGAGGACCGCCACGGTGCCCCGGAAACGCCGCAGCAGGGCGAACGCGGCGCGTTCCCGTTCGAGGTCGTGAGGGCTCATCCGGCGTCCCGGTCCATCTGCCTCCGGAGGGCGGGCAGGACCGGCTCATAGAGGTAGGGGCGCGCCGCCGCGTATGCGTACGCCTCGGTGAGAGGGACGACTCGGACGCCGACGTGGTCCACGGAGCGGATGCTCGTCGCCGGGTGGAGGATGTGCACCACCCCGAACAAGGTCTCCCGGGCGCCCTCGAGGCTCGCCCGCGCCCCCGCGGCCCGGAAGAAGGCCCGCCACGCCAAGAGGTCCGCCCGGCGGACCCGGAGATGGAGGGGACGAAAGCCGCGCGTGAACCCCGTCCAGTAACCGCCGTCCGTCCAGATCGAGACCGCGGTGGCCTCCCTGTAGGCGTGGGGGAGCGTGGAGCGATCGCTCAGAACGTCCAAGAGGTTGAATCTACCCTCGATGACAAAAACCGCTCCAAAGATAGCATATACGACGCACACCGATGATTCACTGGAGACGGCTATGGAGGAGCGACCGGTTTCTATCGAAGAGGGCCTGGAGCCTGTCGCCGCGCCGTATGTGCGGTTCTCCGCGGGTCTTCAGGCGGTCCGAGGATATCGCCTCGATGAGGATGGAGACTCGTTGTCGTTGGCGTTCGAACCCTGGTTTGTCGAGTCGGAGAATCCCCTTTCCGTCCCCTGCGTGCGAATCACGTTCCACCGAACGGGCGATCGAATCCTCCTGGACCGCTTCGTCATCGAGGATGCGGACGAGACGAGGTCCGTGAACATCGATGCCGCCCACGATGCGCTGCAGGCCTGGATGGATTACATGTCAGGCTAGGGACGACTCTCCCTTCGCTGGAATCGTCCTGCGGTTTGTCCACAATCGGAGCGCGTGCCAGCAGGATCCTCGACGAGGTTCACAGCGGTCGAAGCTGGTCCGATCCGGTTCCACTTCGCGCGGACGAAAGGGGAGGAAGACGTCGAACGATCCGTTCTGTGACCGATCTCAGCGCGACATCGCTCGTGCGCGCCGAAGCAACAACGAGAATCGCGACGTTCGGGTTCAGCTTCAATCCGAGAACCCTCCGACTGTCCACGAGGAGCGCGATCTCGCGCGGACTCTCCACGCCAAGCGCGGTGCTCATCGTCTCGATCGATCCGATCAGCGTGGCGGCCATCACGGTCAGGACCTCGAGGGGGACCTCGTTCCGCGTCCAAGCCGCGAGCAACCTCCCGGTCCGGGTAAACAGGACGACGGCCTCGAGCGGGTCGTTCGGTTGGACCAGCGATGCCAGGTCAATCGGAGTCGGCGTCGAGGCGGACATCTTCGGATTCCACGGTTGGTGTCCGCGCCGGAGGCTAAAAGGTCGAAGGACCGACTATCAGTTGTGCAAATAATGGCACTGCTCCGGCCGGTCAAGGACCGCGACGAGACGACCTCAGAACGCCAAAAGAGTTCAACGCCTCGCCCACCGCGCCTACCGCCATGGTCGCTCCGGGCAAAGTGCCCGCCGGTCGTGGGCCTCGCCAGGCGAACGGTCCGTGATTCCCGAATCGAGAATCTCTGGGGACGGGAAGGTTCATGCCCGATGCCGCCCCTAAAGCCGGGTCCAAAGTCCCGTCTGCTTTGGACCTGCTCATGGCGAAAAGGGGGAGGAGACGAGGGTAGCAAGAGCGCTAGTGCCAACGTTGCTCGCGTTGGCAGTTCTCCTCCTTGCGCCAATCAGTGGCGCCCGGACGCCAATCCTTTCTGCTCGGTTCGCGGCGCACGCGCCATCCCATGGAATTGGCGGCGACAGTGTGGCGGTCAGCTTTGGCCCCGGCGGCCTCGCGGGCGGAGCGGCGCACCTGGGAGACGCAACGATCTGTCCTCACGGAGACCCAGACGGAGGTGGGACTTGCGTCGTGGTGCGGAGAGTCGTATCCGGGGGCTCGTTGGCAACCGGCGCGTCCCAACCCACGCCCCAGGGGCGGGTGTACGCCTCCGCATCGTTCGGGGGTGCCGACTTCGTCAGCTCGAGCGCCGCTGATGCGATCCTGAGAGCCGCGTCCGCTCAGGGCGAGGGATCGGCCGCCTCGGCACCAAACGGGGCTTTCTTCGACTACGTCGTAATCATCCTGATGGAAAATCACGCCATCTGCGACATCCTGACGTCGTGCGGGGGTGCGGGACCGTACGAGACGAGCCTCGCGAACGCGTACGGCCTCGCAACCGAGTACGTCGACTGTACCCATCCGAGCCTTCCCAACTATCTCTGCCTCACGGGCGGCTCGACCTTTGGCTGCACCGGGTACGACGGCGGCCCGCACTCCAACAATTGCACGAACCTGGCCTGGAGGTCGCCAAACATCGTCGATCGACTCGGGGCGGCGAACCTGAGTTGGAAGGCGTACATGGAGAATATGCCGAGTAACTGCTACGGCACCAACAACGGGAGCTATGTCGTGCGTCACAATCCCTTCGTCTACTACGGCGATATCGCAAGCAATACAACGCAGTGCGCACGCGTGATCCCGGCGGGAATCGGCGACGACGCCTTCCTCGACGACCTCGCGTCGACGTCGAACGCGTCGAATTACATGTGGTTGAGTCCGAACATCTGCAACGACATGCACAACTGCAACGTGACGACGGGGGACGGGTATCTTGCCAACTTGGTCCCCCAGATCCTCAACAGCACGGTGTTCACGACGCAGAGGGCCGCGCTGTTCATCACCTTCGATGAGGACAGCAAGGGGAAAGGCGCACCCGCGATGTATTCGGTCTGGGCCGGACCGACGGTCAAGACGAGCTATTCGTCCTCGATTGACTATAACCATAGCTCCCTCCTCGCCACAATCGAGGCGAATTGGAATCTGCCGCCCCTGACCGCCAACGACTCGGGGGCCGCCAACATGAGCGAGTTCTTCGTCGGTTTCCCGAGCCCGCCGGGCCATCCCGCGGCCCGCTTCACCTATTCGCCATCTTGGCCGCAGCCGGACGGGACGGTGACGTTCAACGGGTCGGCCTCCTCCGATCCGAACCCGAACGCCACGTTGCAGTACCGGTGGGACTGGACGAACGACCGGAGGTGGGACACCCCCTGGTCGACGTCGCCGGTCGCGCGTCACGCATACGGAACCCCAGGGACCTACACGGCCGTGCTCCAGGTGAATGACACGCTCGGACTCCTGGACGACGCAGCCCAGCAGCTCCGGGTCGACGGCGTGCCTCCGATCACGACCGCTTCCTTGAGCGGACCGAGCGGTATCAACGGGTGGTACACGGGCAACGTGACCGTCGGCCTTGCGGCGACCGACGACGTCAGCGGCGTCGCTTGGACGAATTACAGCCTCGATCGGGGCGCTCTACAAACGTATCTCGGCCCCTTCCTCGTCACCACGGATGGGAACCACAGCCTCTCCTACTTCTCGACCGACAATGCGGACAACATCGAAGCGACGCAGACAACAGGGATCAAGATCGACGGAACTCCCCCAGTAACCGCGACCGCATTCCGCGGGACCGTGAACGGGAGCACCTTCCTCACGCCGATCAACGTGACCTTGCTATCCTCGGACTTCGGGTCCGGGGTCGCGTGGACCCGGTACAACGTGGATGGTGGTCCGTGGACGACGTACGCCGCGCCGTTCAACATTAGCAACACCGGTTCGCACACGGTCCGCTACGACTCCCTGGACGTGGCCGGAAACCCGGAGCCGACGAACGGCTTCGACGTCGTCAACGGGACGATCAGCGGATTCGTAGGCCTGTCCTCGAAAGCGCTATTCGTCGGGACCTCCGGCTCCGCCGGTTGGTACACCTCCGCGGTGAATGTGACCCTCGCCCTCGTGAACGGGACCTCCCCTCCGGACTTCATCGTCTATCGAATCGACGGGAGCCCATGGAGGACGTACGCCGGTGCCTTCTTGGTGAGCGGGGACGGGGTTCATCAGCTCGACTACAATGCGACGAACGGTGCGGGTCTCGACGAGGTGACCCGCCACGCAATGGTCAAGATCGACACCACGCCGCCCGCGAGCACCGCCACGTTCACCGGAACCCCAGGGAATGACGGTTGGTTCACCTCCAACGTGACGGTCCGTTTCGATGCGACGGACGCTTCGAGCGGCGTCGCGGCCATTCACTATCGGGTGGACGACGGCCCCTGGCAAGACTACACGGGTGCGTTCATCCTGGTCGAAGGCCGTCACGCCCTCGCATATTACGCGGTCGATGTCGCGGGCCTCGTTGAGGCCGAGCATTCGGCAAGCATCTTGATCGACACGACGCCGCCGACGACGACGGCCGTCCTCTCCGGGACCTTGGGCTCGAACGGCTGGTACATCTCGAACGTGACGGTCTCCCTGAATGCGACGGATGCCTCCAGCGGGGTTGCGAGCATCTTCTATCGGGTGGACAGTGGCTCCTGGGAAACCTACACGGGTTGGTTTTCTCTCGGCGACGGCCGCCATGCCGTCGAGTACTACGCGACCGATCACGCGGGAAATGCCGAACCCGCCGCCCGGAGAAACATTTCGATCGACACGATGCCTCCCCAGTCCACGATCACCCCCACGGGGACGGTGGGCGAGGACGGTTGGTACATCTCCAACGTGACGATTTCACTCGCGGCCACGGACGCGACGAGCGGCGTGGCAAGCATTACGTATCGGGTGGACAACGGATCGTGGCAGATCTACGGGATACCCTTCTCTCTCACCGACGGTCGGCATGCGCTCCAGTACTTCGCGACCGACATCGCCGGCAACGTGGAATCCACGCATTCCGTGAGTATCGCAATCGACACGACGGCCCCGGTGACCATGGCAGAGCTCGCGGGCCACCTCGGCGACAACGGCTGGTACACCTCGAATGTGACGATCTCTCTGAACGCCACGGACGCCACGAGCGGGGTGGCGAACCTCTCGTACCGCATCGACAACGGATCCTGGGCGAGTTACGCCGGTCCCTTTGCTCTCGGGGAGGGCCGCCACCAACTCGAGTACTACGCGACCGACTTCGCCGGCCACATCGAACCCCTTCATACGCAGACCATCCGGATCGACACGACGCCGCCAACGACCGGCTTCGCGCCGTCCGGGACGCCAGGGGACGGGGGCTGGTACATTTCATCGTTGACCGCGACCCTCGAGGCTCAAGACGCCACGAGCGGCGTCGCCCGGGTCACGTATCGTGTGGACAACGGTTCGTGGCAAACGTACGCCGGGCCGTTCGGACTCGGTGAGGGTCGGCACTCCCTGGAATTCTTTGCAACGGATCTGGCGGGCCTGCAGGAGACCGTGCGATCCGCGAGTGTCTCCGTCGACACGACGCCACCGTCGACCGCCGCTTCGTTCACGGGCGTGCTCGGGGACCACGGCTGGTATGTGTCGAACGTGTCCGTGACGCTCAATCCCACGGACGGACTGAGTGGGGTGTGGTCCACACAGTATCGTCTCGACGGCGGCATGTGGATTCCATACGGCGGTCCGTTCGTCCTCTCGGATGACGGCAAGCACGTTCTCGAGTTTTCCTCCGTTGACCGAGCGGGCAATGGGGAGCCCGTCCGCGCCGCCGAACTGGATGTTGAGAAGTCGAATCCGATGTTCGTCTTCGTTTCGCCGCGAGCGAACGTCACGACCACTCCCGTCTCGATTTCGTGGACGAATCTCGACAACGATTCGGAGGTCGTGGAATAC
>Ga0209237_1001139_pt1 | contig 15673 bp, 13 predicted proteins | sample GraSoi013_1_40cm_2_FD_185820 | JGI IMG/M metagenome (GOLD analysis project Ga0209237, IMG submission 185820) | Grasslands soil microbial communities from the Angelo Coastal Reserve, California, USA - Sample 10_02_2013_1_40cm (SPAdes) (version 2) | ecosystem: Environmental > Terrestrial > Soil >... | reverse complement strand
CATCGCCGACTCGGAGTTCGATGGCAGCGTGGTCGTGAACGGATCGCAGCAGCAGTGGATCACGAGGAACAGCAAGGTCGACCAGTGGACGAACGGAGTCTGGAACCAGGTGTTCTCTGGAGTTGTGGGAGCGCCAGCTCAGTGCTTCCCCAGCCAGGCGTCGTGTGGCGGACCGTACACGACGCTGGCCGCGAGCCCGGTGACCCGTGAGGCGCCGTTCCTTTACTCAGACCCTGAGGATCACTTCAAGGTCTTTGTGCCATCGCTTCAGCACAACACCGTGGGCACATCCTGGGGCGCCGGCGCGACGCCAGGATCATCGATCTCAATCGACGAGTTCTTCGTCGCCCGGCCGAGCGATTCTGTGGGCACCATCAACAAAGCCCTGCGCCGTGGCAAGAACCTCATCCTCACCCCGGGCATCTACCAGCTCGACCGCACGATCGAGGTCACGAGGCCCGACACGGTCGTGCTCGGGCTCGGCATTCCGACCCTGATCCCGCGGCACGGAGGTGTCGCGATGAACGTCGCCGGTGCGCGCGGCGTGCTGCTCTCGGGCCTCTTGTTCGACGCGGGCGCCGCCAGATCTCCGGTGCTTCTACAGATTGGCAGCCGCGACGGCCAGAACGAAAGCGATGACGGCGACCCGTCAGCTCTTCAGGATGTTTTCTTCCGCATCGGTGGCGCAGCGCCGGGTAAGGCAACGGCGAGCCTGGTCGTCAACAGCGACAACGTCATCCTCGACGACATCTGGGCCTGGCGGGCCGACCACGGCAACGGTGTCGGATGGACGGTCAACACAGCGGACACGGGCGTCGTCGTCAATGGCGACAACGTAACCGCGTACGGGCTCTTCGTCGAGCACTATCAGAAGTACGAAGTGATCTGGAACGGTGATGGAGGCAATGTCGTCTTCTTCCAGAACGAGATGCCCTACGACCCGCCCAGCCAGGCGGCGTGGATGGAGGCGCCCGGTGTCGACGGCTGGGCGGCCTTCAAGGTCAGCAGTGAGGTCGAACGATTCACGGGTTATGGCATGGGCAGCTACAGCTTCTTCAACCAGCACGTGAACATCTACGCAGCGCATGCGTTCGAGGTGCCCGACATACTTCCGCCCTCGAGCCTCCACGACCTGCTGACCATCTTTCTCGACGCGAAGAACGGATCCGGTGGAATCCTGCACGTGGTCAACGACACCGGCGGGTCATCGACGATCGCCAACCCGGATGTCGTGGTCCCCGTGGTGAGCTACCCGTGAAAGCGTTAGTCTGACCGCCGTCATGCGATGGACGAGCGTATTGACCTATGGGTCCGCTGTCGCGCTGCTGGTCGCGTTCGCCAGCCAGCTCTTGGGTTGGCCGGCCGCGCGCAGCTGGTTCCTACTGATCTGGGCGGTCCTGTTGCTGCCCGTGGTGATCGGCCTGTTCAGGCATCCGATGCGCTGGCCGGCGTGGGGCGTCTTCGTGGGTTTCTGGGGCGGCGTCGGCGTCGTCTTCCTGATCGTCGTGCAGATCCTCGCCCTGTGGGACGTTCTGCGCGGACCGGCATACGGCGGCTGGTCAGCGTGGCCGTTGGCGCTGGTGGGTCTCTGGATACTCGTCGCATCGAGCCTGGGCTTCGGCGGCGAGGGATTTCCGCGAGTGGTGGATGGACTTGGCATCCTGACCGGGATAGGACTCCTGGCGATCAGCACCGGTACCTGGGCCGGTGGCGCCGACGTGGCCCGCGTGGCCGCCGTGGTGACAGTGCCTGCGTACTGCCTGTGGGCGTTCGGGTTGGGCTTCGTTTTCTGGCGCCTCGCTGCCGGCAACCGCGGTCGCGAGGCCATCAGTGGAACCCGAGCTGCAGCACTTCCCTAACACTGACGAGCCGAGGCACATTCACCGTCGGCTCCTCGACACTCGACGTGCACGCGGCTCGAACACTGATCGTGCCGGCGACCGTGGCCCACGCGTTCGTCAACTCAGGCGAGACGCGCCTGAAGCAGGTGGACATCCACCTGAGCCCGAAATTCATAACGGAGTGGCTTTAGTCCGGGCCGCCTGAGATCTAACTGTGGGCCACGGCCGGAGCGTGGATCGGAGTCAGCGTGCCCTCGAGGCGCTCGCGCAGGTGCTCGAACTTCGGCGGCAGCACGAGCCTTTCACCTAGATGAGCGGGATCCTCGTCCACGGCGAAGCCAGGGCCCATCGTTGCGATCTCGAACAGCACACCGCTCGGCTCGCGGAAATACACCGACTTGAACCAGTAGCGGTCGATGACCGGCGTCGGGCTGGCGCCGCCGGCGATCACGCGATCGCGCCACGGCACCTGCTCTTCATCGAGCGAGGCCCAGGCGACGTGATGCACCGTACCCGCGCCCGGCACGCCGCGCTCGCCCGGTGCCGTGTCGAACACGTATCGACCGCTGCGCTTCTCGCCTCGCGCCTGCCACGAGGCGGCGCCGGCTCGCTCGAATCCGAGCGCATTCTCCAGCAGATTGCGGCTCGTGTCGGGGTCGGCGGTGTATGCGCGGACCTCCTCGAACCCCTGGATCGCATGCTCGGTCGGAATCTCAGGATGCGATGCCGTGAGTGACGCGTCGGACGTGCTCACGACTCGAAGCTCCAACCCAAGGCCCTCCGGGTCTGAGAACAGGATCGACCCGCGTGTCCGCTCGCCGGCGCCCAGGCGCCGCTCCCAGAAGTCGAGCGCCTGCACAGAGCCGACCCTGAGCACGATCCGGTGGATCATCCCCCGGCCTGCGCGGCCGCGGCTCGCTCCCGGATATTCGAAGAAGGTCAGGTCCAGGCCTGGACTGCCCTTGTCGTCGCCGTAGAAGAGATGGTAGACGGTCGGGTCGTCCTGGTTGACCGTCTTCTTGACCATGCGCAGCCCGAGCACACCGGCATAGAAATCGACGTTCGCCTGTGCGTCGCCTGTGATCGAGCTGACGTGATGGATGCCTTCGAGTTTCATTCGCGTTCCTCCAGGGATTCCTACCCAGACAACGGGGTTCCAATCACGATCCATTCCCGCCGACCCGGGAGAGATGGCGCCGGGAGGGGTTCATCCGCCTTGCCTCGAGGGCTGCTGCTGCTGCGTCGTCCAGCGCCTGGAGGGCGGCGACCACTCGGGCTACGACCCGTCGCCCGCGCTGGCAGCTCTGCAGGTCCCGACTTTATGGCTGCTGGGCAGCAACGATCGGACGGTGCCCACCCATGTCTGCGCGGAGATTCTCGACGGCATGAAAGAGCCCAATTTCACAGTCCGGATGCTTCCGACCGGTCATGGCCTTCTCCTAGCGGTTCGTTTCCCGGCGGACGAATAGCGTGGTGCCCGCGATCATGAACACGGCAAACATCAACACCAGCACCCCCACGTTCGTTAACGGCGCCGCGAGCACAACCCGGCTGTACTCAGCCGAGCCGGCGAAGACGACGCCACGCGTGAGGTCGATCACGTACCGCATCGGCGATATGAGCGACAGCGCTGCCAGGTACCACGGCAGATGGGTGATAGGTGCGATGAGCCCAGCCAGGAAGTATTGGGGCAAGAACACAAAGTTGAAAATCTGATTCGACGCCCGCGAGTCGCTCATCGTATTGAGCAGCAGCAGCCCGAAGGCGCCGCCCATGAAGCACGACAGCAGGGCGACTGGCACCAGCAGCGCGATGTGGGTAGGGGTAAGTGGAACGCGCAGTATCACGGCGAAGACGACAAACGGGAGCACCTGCGCGACAGCGACAGCGGTCTCACCGAGGATCTTCCCGAACACGATCGAGTACCGCGACACCGGGGACACGAAGAGCTCCTGGGCGAAATCGTTGTGGCGGTCATCCATGAGCGAGGTCAGGCCCTGCGCGGTGGACTGGAAGAGCGTCATGCCAAGGAATCCGGTGAACGTGAAGCCGATGAAGTTGAAGCCGGCGGCATTGCCGAGGTTCAGCTGAAGGGTCCCTCCCAGCAGGAAGATCATCGCGAACGGGAAGACCACCGCAGCCACCAGCCGTCCGGGGTCGCGGATGAACTTCAGCAGGTCGCGCCCGGCGATGGCCGCGACAGCGTTCATATCACGCATCGCCGGCCGCCAGGATTCGGAGGTAAGCATCCTCCAGGGTCGGTGACTCAGTCCTGAGCATCGTCAACGGCTCGTCGATGGCCCGGATGACCTGATGCGCGGTGAGGCCGTCGAGATCGACCACAAAGGCGCCCTCCTCATTGAATGAGACCTTCATCTCGAGCAACCGGCGCCGCAGCGCAGCGCGGTCATCGGCGTCGAGGTAGAGCCGGTCGTGGACGAGCTGCCCTTTGACGTCGCGCGGCGTCCCCAACGCGACAACGTGCCCGTGGTCGAGGATGCACACCCGGTCGGCCTCCTCGGCCTCGTTCAACTGATGCGTGGTCAGACAGATGGTGATGTCGTGTCGCCGCCGCAGCTCGCCGATGTACTGCCACAGGTTGCGCCGGCTGACGGTATCCAGTCCGCTGGTCGGCTCGTCGAGGAACAGGACCCGCGGATGGTGCATCAATCCGCGAATGATCTCCAGCTTGCGCTGCATGCCGCCCGACAGGCGCTTGACCGGCTTGAAGACGTCGGCGCCAAGACCCACCACATCGGCCAGCTCGCGGAGCTGATGTCGGTAAGCGCCAGGCATGAGGCGGTAGAGCGGGCGGTACGGATACAGGTGGTAGAGGATCGCGTGGATGCGAACGTTCTCTTCGCCTGTGAGGTTCATGTCGAGCGAAGGGTTCTGGAAGATGATCCCGACCTGGTTGCGGACCATGCTCGCCTCGCGGAGCACATCGTGACCGCTGATTCGCACCGTGCCCGATGTCGGCGTCAGGGTGGTGGTGAGTATCGCGATGGTCGTGGTCTTGCCCGCGCCGTTCGGGCCGAGCAGGGCGAAGAACTGGCCAGGCTCGACGTCGAACGTCACCCCGTCGACGGCGTTCGTCGTCCCTTTCCGATAGCGCTTGACGAGATCGCGGACCTCGATCGCGGGCGTCACGAGTGAGACACTATCTAATGAGACATTCCACAGGAGGAGATTGAGAGATGGGGCAGGAGCTGACAGGCAAGAAGATCGCGATTCTGGCTGAAGACCTGTATGAGGACACCGAGCTCTGGTACCCGTATTACCGCCTTCTGGAGGCGGGCGCGGAAGTCAAGATCGTCGGCAGCGGCCGGGCCGAGTCCTTCAAGAGCAAGCACGACTTGCCGGTGGTTCCCGATTTGTCGATCGACAGGACCAGCGCCGCGGAGTTCGACGCCGTCGTCATCCCGGGCGGCTACTCGCCCGACCTGATGCGCCGCAAGCCGGCCATGGTGGAGTTCGTTCGTGAGATGGACAAGGCGGGCAAGCCGGTTGCGGCAATCTGCCACGCAGGCTGGATGCTCATCTCGGCGGGCATCGTCAAAGGGCGGCGCGCCACGTCTTTCTTCTCGATCAAGGACGACATGGTGGCAGCCGGAGCTCGCTACGAAGACGAGGCTGTCGTCGTCGATGGGAACCTGATCACGTCACGCCGTCCGGCTGACCTTCCCAAATTCGTCCCTGCCATCATCGAGGCGCTTGCGAGAACGCGATCGCGATCAGGGGCCGCAGTCTAGGCGGGCGACGGGCTCAGAGCGGGCGGGCGTTCGACGAACCTCGCGATCAGCTCGAGGAGCTGTCGAGCCGTGTGATCCGCGTTGTGACGAAGTGAGCTGGTTCTCACCGCCGCTGCGATGTGCCCCGTGAAGCTCAACCTCATGTCGGGAGCGGTCGGGTGAGCGACGAAGCGAAGCTGGCCCGCGAGCAGGGTGGCGCCGGCGTCGATGTCCTCGACCAGGAGGAGTGTGCACAGGATCGCGCGCGGACCGGTCACGGGAAGCGCCAGCCTCAGCCTGGCGTCCTGCCCGAGCGCCGGCAGATCCTCGACATCCAGGTGTACAGGGTTGCCCTGGCTTGCGGTCAGCCAGCGGCACACAGCATCCAGATCGGCGGACGCTGACGTTTCGGCTGAGACGCGACCGGCGGTGATGGCTGTGGCGGTCTTCATGGCAGCTCGAACGGTAGGCGGGCGTCGATCGGACGGATACGTGCCGCTCACACAAAGGATGGCCAGGTGACTTCGGTGGGGCGTTCGAGAAAGCGACCGAATCGCCGGGCGGCGTCTTCGACCGATGCGCGTTCCGCTGGCGTGTATTGGTCCATTGCGCGAACCTCTAGTCGCACGCCGGAGCCAGCCGGTGTCCGGCGCCACATACCGCGGACCTTGCCTCCGATTGTGACGACGTTGGAAAGGATGCCGGCGAGAGCGTCGTCGGCGTGCACCATCTCCGCCCGATCGCGGTAGGCCACGGTGTACTCGTCGAAATTGGGCAAGAGATGGGCGACCCCGGCAGCGTCGGGTACGCGACCTGCTTTGGCGTCGAACCAGTATTCCTTGCCCTCGATCGTTTCGTGACCGAGCGCCGCACCCGCCAGCCGCGCGCCAGCACGGGCGTCAGCCATCGTCAGGCCGGACCACCACGCGAAGTCCTGCAGCTGTGCCGGGCCGTGGCTCTGGAAATACCTTGCGCTCAGCTCAACGATGGCTTCCGATCGTTCGACGGCGCGTGACTTCGGCGCCCGCTCCTCGAGCAGCGCGTACGTGAAGAGCTTCCCGCGGCGAGGTCCACTCACGATCAGCCCATCGAGCTCCGCGTGCATCAGGAGATGGGGAAGGCGCTGGCCTTCCGTGGAGATTCGGGCTTTACGCAGCGCCTCCCCGAGCTCAGCCCGAGTGAGGTGGCGGCCGCCGGCGAGCGCCACGATGAATGCCTTGTGTGCGCGCTCGAAGGTCTTGTCGTCGAGCTCCAGTTCTCGATACCGCGCCGCCAGGCCGCGGCGGATCTTCGGGCCGGTCAGGTCAAGCAGCCAGCGAACGTCGTCGGGAAGAACGAAGTGCCATGTCGGCCGGAGGACGTGCGTTCGCAGGATGATCCCGTCGTCGAAGAGCTGATCGAGCTCCGCACTGGTCGCTCGCCGGCTCCGCTGTGCAAGCCCCCACTTCGCCCCGGTGTAGTCCTGCGACTGCACCGCTGTCAGCCATCGCAGCGCCTCGATCGGCGACGCGAACGGCCTGCCGGTCAGGCGCTGCGCGTGGAGGCGCCGGGCGGCTAAGCCGAAGTGCCGCCCGATGTGTCCACCGGTCGCACGGCAACCGGCCTGCGGTGTGACGCTGATTCGACCATGGCGTTCATCAGCGCCAGCGTGCCCAGATTCTCGCGACCGGAGCTGTGCGGCTCGCGGCCATTTCTCACGGCATCCGCGAACTCCGACAGGGTTCCCCAGCGGTCGACGTACTTCATCGCGGGCACCGCCAGCGCCTCGGCCGCGCCACCGCGCCGCTGCACGACTACCAGCTCGGCGGGAGTGCTGTCCTCACCGCGGCTCGTCCACAAGACCTCACCGCCCTCGAACGCCATACGCCATTCACCAGCCCACGGCGTGCTCTGACCGGGGCTGATCCAGCTGCCTCGATAGCTCACGATCAGGCCGCCGTCGAACACAATCGATGCCACCGCGGCCGGCGGTCCGCTGAACCAGCTCCAGCGAGGATTCCACGAATAGCACGAGACGCCTGTCGCTTCTTTACCCAGGATGTGGCGCAGCAGGTCGAGATGGTGGATCGACATGTCGATGAGCAGCGGCTGCTCATCCCGGTGGTGGGCATGCGGGCCGTCGGGGCCGATCGGCGAATAGCGGCGGAACTCGATCCATATCTGGCCGACCTCACCGAGGGTCGCCTCCTTGACCAGGCGCGCCACGGCGCGGGGGGCGGGGAAGAATCGGTAGTTCTGACTCACCATCAAAACCATGCCGCGCCTGGCGGCGAGCTCGACCAGGCTGCGCGCGTCGACCACGCGCCGGGCAAACGGCTTCTCGACCAGCACGTGCTTTCCCGCCTCGAGTGCAGCCCGAGCGATCGGAACGTGTCCCGGGAGCACCGTCGTCACGAGTACCGCCTCCGGCTTGGTCGCCTCCAGGGCTGCGTCAAGGGACGTGAAGCAGCGATCAGGAGGTATGCCGGCCTGCGCGGTCGCCAGCGCGAGGGCCTGTGGGTTGACGTCCACGCATCCAACGTGCTTCACCGCTTTGACGCCGGGGATGATGCGCCAGGCCCAGTCGCGGCCCCAGGCGCCCATGCCGACCTGGAGGAGTCGCAGCGGGCGCCGGCTGGGCCGAGCTTCGGTCATCGAGCCCGATTAGTAACACGTCGGCCGGCGAACGTGTGCCGGTTCGCCAGCCCCAGTGCTTGAATGGGTCGGGTGAGCGCGGGTCATTCCCACTCCTCGGCGCACTACGGCAACAAGGACGCGGTCAGGGCCGTCATCGTCAGCGCCGTTGCGCTCGGCCTCGCCGCCCTGGCGGAGATCACTGCCTCGGTGGTGAGCGGATCGGCGAGCGTGCTGGCCGACGGGCTCCACAACGCGGGGGATGTGCTGACCAGCTTCATCCTGCTATTCACTTTCGCCCTCGTCCGGCGGCCGGCAACCAGGCGATTCTCGTCGGGCTATGGCCGCTTCGAGGATGTGGCGACGCTGCTCATCATCGTGGTGATCATCGTCACAGCCGCGGTCGCAGCGGCGGAATCGGTGAGCAAGCTGATCCATCCCGTCACGTACTCGAACATCCCACTCAGCCTCGGTGCCGCCCTCATCGGCGTGATCGCCAACCTCGGCGTGTCCGAGTACAAGCTGAGGGTTGGCCGCGGCATCGGGTCGGAGTCCCTGGCGGCTGACGGAGTTCACTCCCGCATCGATGCGCTAGTCTCAGCTGCCGCCTTTGTGGGCATCGGGCTCGCCGGCGCCGGTCTCGCAATCGCAGACCCGATCGCCGGCATCGTCATCACTCTCGCCATCGTGTTCGTGCTGGCGGGAACGGTGAAGCAGCTCTTCTACCGGATGATGGACGCGGTCGACCCCACGATCGTCGACGAGATCGCCAATGCCGCGTCGTCCGTCAGCGGCGTTCTCCAAGTGCATGACGTGCGCGTGCGCTGGGTCGGCAGGGAGCTGGTCGCAGTGATGCACGTCGCGATGAACCCCAAATGCACGCTCGAGGACGCCCATGCCCTCGCGATGCGCGTCGAAAGCGCCGTATGCCAGCAGGTCCCAGCGGCCCGGCTCGAGATCCACATGGACCCCGGGACCGCCAAGCACAAGCATGCCCTCGTCGGCACGCCCGAACCGAATGAGGAGCACGACCCTTCGAGTTAGTCGACCGCACTACGCCGGCGGCCGACCAGCCAGTAGAGCGATACGTCGTAGGCGATCTTGAGTCCGCCGCCCGCGAAGAACGGAAGCCCGAACGAGGCTGCCTGAATTGCGTAGCCGGCCAGCACTGGGCCGGCCGCCTGGGCAACGCCGCGCACCGACCCCGTGAGCGCCAGCGCGCCGGCGCGCTCACCGGGCGGAACGATCGAAACCACATAAGCCTGGCGGGTCGGAACGTCCATCTGCGATATGGAGTACCTGGCGACCAGGAGGCCTGTGGCTATCGGGAGGGACGGGCTGAAGGGCACGAGCAGCAGCAAGAGGTTGCTCGGGAGATGCGTGAATACCATCGTCCTCACCAGGCCGATCCGATTCGCTATCACCGGTGCGAGCTCGAATGAGACTGCCTGCGCGACGGCAATCGTGGCAAACGAAGGACCGAGAACGTTAGACCCCGCGCCAAACCGCACGTGAAGCCAGTACGCAATCACCGGCTGGACCACGAATCCGCCGCCGAGGGCGTCCAGCGCGAACAGAGCCGAGAGCGTTGCCAGCGGTTTGAGGCTGCCCCGGCTGAGCACCGGCCCGATCACAGCGCTTTCGGATCGAGTCGAGATCAAAAGGGGCAGCGCCGCGGTGGCCAGGCCGATCGCCCCGAACAGCACGAAGAAGCCCTGCAGTCGTTCGGGCGACGTGGCGAGGGCAGCCACGAGGGCGCCCACCGCCGCAGCGAGCCCACCGGTCAGCGAGTAGTGACCGAATGCACGGGGCTGTCGCTCGAGGGCCGCCGTCTCGGCGAGCATCGCCTGCTCGATTGGAAGGAATGGCCCCAGGTCGACGCCGGCCCCGAGCATCCCCGAAGCTCCCGCCAACATCAGAAGGTTCCGGTCTGTGGCGAACGCCAGATCTAGCCCCGTGAGGGCCATCAAAAGGCCACAGACGGCGAGGATCGGACGGCGGCCGAACCGGGTTGCGGCAGCCGCTGCCGGCAACCCTAGCAGCGACGCCGCCAGCAGTCCGACCGCCAGGGCGATACCGATCTGTTCGGGCCGTAGGTGGCGATTCTCCAGATGTATGCCGAGCAGGACCGCGGCAAAGCCGAATGCGAATGCCCTCAGGAGCCTCGTGGCGAGCAGGAGCCGAAAGTCGCGCCGCTGCGTCGCGTTATCTCGATATTCGGGTAGGTGAAACCCTCGCGATGAGCGTGCCTGGCATTACCTCTGCGGCCGCGGGCAGGGCTTGGGACCACAGCTCTGCACGGTTTGCGCCGCCGCCGGACCCACGACATCTGGCCCGGCATCCGCGAATCGCTGTATCCCGTTAGCTGAGCCGGCACCGCCTGCGGGCGCCTCTGATCCAGACGGCTTCTGAACGGTGTCCGCGGACGATTGCGAAGACTGCGATGACCGTGACGATTGCGCCGGGTCCGAGCCGTTGGCTGAACTCCCACGCGTTTCGGTTTGGGTCTGCTGATGGAGAGTGATCGAAGGTAGCGATGGGGCCAACACGACCCTTGTCGACAGGGCTGCATACACGACCAGTGCGACCACGATGAGGAGCCCCACGATTAGAGGTCTTGAGGTCGGTTTGGCGATGGTCATACGCCCACATTACCCCTTTGAGGCCACTGAAGCCAAGCCTGCAGACCCGGCCGCGGGGATGGCCCTGAACTCGACTGTTGACAGTGGGAGCCGACACTGCCGATGATCTGCGGTTAGGGAAGCAGGTCGGTCGGTTCTGGGGAGGGTGCTATGAGACGGCGAATTCTGTCCGGTCTTGCGTTGGTGGCCTTGGCCATCGGCCTGGTCGTGAGCACGCCAATCGCGAGCTCGGCGAACGAAAACCACATCAAGAAGGCGGCGACCGGACAGGAACGAGCGCCTGTCATCAGAACGGGCGCGACCGTCAAGACCGCTCCTTCGCTATCGGCGGGTCTGCTGCAAGCAGCGAATGAGGCTCTCGACCGCGCCGACGCCGACAGCGGCGGCGGATCGCTCTCGGTCAGCAAGAGTTCGCTGGGCTGCGCGCAGCGGAACTCGGACAGCAACGTTCGCGTCAACCAGGACTGCACCTTCCGGCGCCAGGCCGAGGAGGGGATCGCGGTCAACCCAGTCGACCCGCAGAACCTTATCGCCGGCCAGAACGACAGCCGGATCGGCTTCAACCACTGCGGCATCGACTACTCCTTCAACGGCGGGCGCACCTGGGGTGACCAGCTGCCTCCCTTCTGGCAGCGCCTCAACCAGAATCCGCCGGCTCACACAGTGATGGGAGGCGATCCCGCCTTCCGCACGTATGACGCCGGGAGCGATCCCGCGCTGGCCTTTGACTCCCAAGGCCGGGCGTTCTTCAGCTGCGTGGTGTTCGACATCGCGGACAACGCCAACGGCATCCTCGTTGCGAGCTCACCAGCGGGCGCAGGGGGCTCCTTCTACAACAACGTGCCGGCCGGAGGCTCCAGGTACGTCGTCGTCGAGGACAACAACAACGCGATCGTCCACGACAAAGAGTTCATCACGGCCGACAGCTACGCCTCTAGCCCCTTCCGCGACTACGTCTACACCACATGGACGGTCTTCAACTTCTCATGCGGATCGAACGGGGCTTCGTACTGCTCTAGCAAGATCTACTTCTCGCGCTCGACCGACCACGCGGTAACCTGGTCGAAGCCCAAAGAGATCAGCGGCGTCGCACCGGGTCTCTGCTTCTTTGGCAACTTCTTCGACAAGACGCAATCGGCGAGCGCTTGCGACTTCGACCAGGGTTCGGACCCGGTCGTGCGCCCCAACGGCGACATCGTGGTCGTCTTCAACAACGGCAACACGGCGGCCGACAACCCGAACGCCCAGCAGCTGGCCGTGGTCTCCAAAGATGGAGGCTCCACCTGGTCGAAGCCGGTGAAGGCCGGCAACGACGTCGTCGTTGGCCAGCCGCAATGCAACTTTGGCCGTGGACCTGAGGAGTGCATCCCAGGCGCCTTCATCCGCACCAACGACTTTCCGCGCATCGCAGTCAATCGAGGCAACGGCAACCTGTACGCCACCTGGCAGGACTACCGGGCAGGAGAGTTCGACATCCAGATCTCGCGCTCAACCGACGGCGGCAAGACGTGGACCGAGGCCAACTCCCCTGTGAACCCGGACACCGGCAAGGACCATTACTTCGCGGCCATCGGCGTGGTGACGAGCGGGTCGGACGAGGGTGACAACCATGACCGCGTCGGCAATAGCTATTACCGGACCGACCGGGTTCCAAACGAGAACTCCGCGCCGGGCACTTTTGCGCCGCATCCCGGCAACGGCGTTCAGGCCGAACCTTCCGACTTCTCGCTGGCCGGTGGGAGCGGCCTGAATACGCCATACGCTGCGAAGCGGATCTCGCCGGTCTTCTCGCCGCCTGATGGCATCCAGGCCGGCTTCAACGGCGACTACAGCGGCCTGGTGATGGTTGGCAGCAAGGCGCACCCGATCTGGTCCGACACGCGCAACGCAGCTCCCGCGGATGGGGGCCAGCTTGTCAGCCGGGACGAGGACGTCTTCACAGACAGTGTCGAACTGCCGGGAGGCGGTGACTAGAGCGTAGGCGGCAAATCATGAAAGGGGGGCGCTCATGGGGGCGCCCCCTCGAGAGAGCGGGTTTCAGTTCATAGCGAGGGGGTGATAGCGGGGAAAGCTTCCACAGGCCCTAGCGGTACTTCCATTTCCTGTGATCAGCCAGGGAGGTGCGAATTGAAATTTCCGAGTCTCAGGGCTGCCGTTGTGTCAGCGGGGGCGCTGGCGGCAGCCTTGCTTCCAACCACTCCGGTCCATTCGAGTGCCCACGCCAGCCTGCACTGTGAGACAGGCACGGCGGTGTGCGCTGAGCTGCAGGATTCCGAAGAGGCTTTCGGCGAAGGCGTCTACATCGGCCACGACGAGCCTTCCCTTCTCTTCTACTCGAACCAGCCCGGCGCGGGCAACAGCTTCCAGTCGGAGCTCACGCTGCCAACCGACCCGCGGCCGGTCCCCAAGAACGGGCGCTCCTTCAACTTCCAGCTTCACCCAGCCTTCTGGTTCGGCATGGCCCTGTGTGACACCCAATCGTTCCCGGTTGCGGTCAGCACCTGCGCGCCAGACAGCGACTCCAACATCGCGACGCTTGCGACCCACCCTGGCGCGGCATTCATGGAGCTTCAGTTCTACCCGCCGGGATGGGCTGCGGCTCCCTTCGGCAGCAGCTGTGACGGGCGTCGCTACTGCGTCGCCATCGCCAGCTTCAGCCTGGCCGAAAACGCGATTACCGGGACCATCCTCAACGCCGCGTGCGCGAGCCAGACCGGACTCGAGTACGCGAACTACGCCTTCCTGACAAAGAGCGGGCACCCGCACGATGTCCCAAACCCCGTGCAGTCCACACTGAACACGTTCACCCCCAACCCCGAAACGGACCTCTTCATGAGCCCAGGCGACCGTTTGTCTGTCTCGATGCACGACACCGAGCACGGGCTCCGCATCGACGTGACTGACAAGACCACGGAAGAGCACGGTTTCATGACAATGAGCGCCGCGAACGGCTTCGGAATGGTCAAATACGTCCCCACGGGGACCGAGTGCACCAACATCCCTTACGACTTCCACCCGATGTACAGCACGTCGTCCGAGAACACGCGCGTCATCTGGGCCGCGCACTCCTACAACGTCGCCTTCTCTGATGAGATCGGCCACTTCGACTACTGCACCAACCCAGTTCCCACGAACCGCCCTCCGTTCAAGAAGTGCGCCGCCGGCGCCCGGGAGGGTGTGGTCGGTGACCGCGAGACCGCTGAAGGACCTCCAACCACCGCCAACCCGGGCGCCGACGACAACTTCTGCTTCAGCGCCGATCAATCCACGAGGGTCCGGATCTCAGGCTGCCAGGGAACCAACCAGGGCTTTGACGGAGTGTCGTACAAGCCGCTGTGGGCCGACGGCAACCCGGACCATGCAGGAGCCTTCTTCTTCAGCAATCCGAGGACCGGCGAAGAATTCGACGCGCAGTACCAGCGAGTCGCCTTCGAGGCGGACCTGCCCCGAATCGAGATCGCGCCGGCGTTTCAGAGCTGCGACCGCACCACCGGGGCGAACTGCACGTTGATCCCCGTCACCGACGACGGGACGCCGGCAGACTTCTACCCCTTCTACAGCCTCGGCACCAAAAATGGCCAGTGCACATGGACTTTAGGCAACGACATTCCGGGCTTTACCGTCGACGACTTCCGCAAGAACGCCCAGTACGGCACCCCACTGAACCTGGAATACCTCATCTTCGGCGCGGGTGGCGCTATCAGGCACCGCATCAACGACTTCCGAAACGTCATCACGAACCCATGTGTGGGCGAGGACCAAGGCGGCGATAACAATCAAAGGTCGTCCAGCGCCGCTTAGAAAACCGTAATGCGATAAAGGGGGGCCGCTATGCAGGGCGGCCCTTCTTTACCCAATCGATCGATTTGCTCATCCGTTTGGCCAGTGAATTGATCCGATCGAGCAGCAAGGGGTGCGGTCCGGGGGCCTAGCCTGCCTTCGTGGGGACCTGCTCGACGCTCAGGAGGCAATGACTCCTGGCTCAACCGCAATGGACCGATCTTTTTGATTCGCCGCATACGCGCAGCCGTCGGGTTCGCGCGGGCCTCAAGGCCTCGACGTGAGCCTCCAGTCCGGAGCGTTCGAGAATGCCGCCGATGAGGCCGGCGTGAAAACTGCAGACGAGCTCGTCGAGGTCTTCGTGGCCGAAATCACCGTCATCTCGCGGTCGGCTACGGCTTAGACCCCTTCCGGTCGTCGGGGTGGCCGGTGTTGCCGAAAGCGATCCGATCGCGAACCACCCTCGCGCGACCGAGCAGCCGGGCGCGCTGCACGGCGTCCTCGCCGAAGCGATCGCGGATTGCATCCATCGCCGTCTCCAGCCGTTCGTGACGCGGCCTCGACGGTGCCGCGAACAGGTCGAGCTGCCCGTCGTCCACGTCGCTGAGTCCTGACAAAGCAACGCCGAGTGTTCCGACGGCGCGCCGTAGGTCCCGGAACGACATCAGCGCCAGCGCCGATCGATAGATCTCCTCGCCGGTGGCGATCGGACCCGTGAGCGTCGACTGCTTCGAGAAGCGATCCATGTCTGGGCGGTAAACGACGCTGACCGAAACGACGCTGCACCGCCGCCCAGACGCCCGGAGCCTGCGGCCGACCATCTCTGAAAGGCGCATCAACAGCTCCTCCAGCTCGCGCTGGGACGTGGTCGCATGTGCCAGCACATGGGAATGGCTGTAGCTCTTGCGTGCGGGGCCCTCGAACGTGCCGACCTCAAAACCTCGCAGCCGGCGAAGCCAGGCGTCGGCGACCGCCGGCTGCATGCCGGCCGCATGCAACTGATCGACGCTGGCGTGCAGGAACTCGATTGGCGTGTGGATGCCGGCGCGAAGGAGACGGCGGGCAG
>Ga0209237_1001135_pt1 | contig 15723 bp, 18 predicted proteins | sample GraSoi013_1_40cm_2_FD_185820 | JGI IMG/M metagenome (GOLD analysis project Ga0209237, IMG submission 185820) | Grasslands soil microbial communities from the Angelo Coastal Reserve, California, USA - Sample 10_02_2013_1_40cm (SPAdes) (version 2) | ecosystem: Environmental > Terrestrial > Soil >... | reverse complement strand
TAGACTTTTTCGACTTCGTGGCGCACTAGATTCTCCGCCTGATCACTCAGGGAGATCATCATTTTGCCCATTTTCGGTTGGAATACCTCGGAAGCGACTGCGAGATTGACAATTCTTGACGGAAATCCCTAAATCCTATACAAGGGAGACTATGGATATCTACAGCAACTTGCGGCTAACCAAGTGGTTTGGCGCGTCTGACTCAATTTTTCAATGCGAGAACTTGTAAATTGCATATAAATAGTCAAAAAAAGGGAATCACGCAGGCACTCACTCACGCCAATCTCCTCCTTTCAGGGGCAAACACTGCAAATCCTCGCCAAAACGCAGAGTTGACGCGCGAGAGAGAATGAAATAGTCCGCCGTGACCTACCCTTCGCTCAGGTCGATCGAATCGTCGCGATCGGATATCTCTTGAGAAGCACCGAACTATTATCGTCCTGAGTGTCAAGTTGTCGTCTCGCGCCCATTTCTCTCAATGTGAAAACGAGAGCGGTAACGCTTACCGAAAAGTAAACTAGACTCGTAACGAAGAAGCCATACGCGGTAGCCATGACGGGAAAAGGGTCTGGCGGAAGATTCCACGACCACGAAGACATAGTGTTCGCGAGCTCTAGAAGAGAGCCGACCATTAGGGTCTGACGCAGACGACCACGCATTAGAACTGGGACGATAGCCCACACCAAATAGTGCGTGTAGATCTGACGAAGTGGTATGAGCCATACCAATAGTCCAATTGCCACGGCGTCAACCGGATTCAGCTCTCGGGCTCTAGACCATACAATACCCAACGCAGCTACAAAGAGTGCTGCTGTTGTAGCCAACCACACCTGATTCTCCACACTCGTAGGCAGAGAGAGATGAAAGACCGAGGGAAGTATCGCATATAGCAAGTTCATCATTGTAAAACTCGATGTTCCACCCCCAAACCCAGAAGATAAGTTGAAGCCCAGAACAGATCCGAGATAACCGGGCAAGATGGCCGGAGCTACCAAGCCGAAGGAAAGAATCGATCCGGTTGTAATGATAGTTGGAAGCGATTTCGGGATTCCTCGCCGCTTGACCAGCCAGACGAGCACTAAGGGGATTGCAAGAATTGGGTGAATCTTGAAGATCGTTGCTATTGCAAGCAATACGGAACCCACAAAGTAACGCCCTACGACCAATGCGAGAACGGACGCGGCGAGAATCGGATAGCCAAGAACGTCGCTGTTGAACCAGTAGTAGGGTGAGAGGCTTATGGAAGGTAGAGCAAGAAAGAGGGCTGGTGGGACAAGGACGGAGAGACCGGAAACCCTCTTCGCTCGTAGAGTGAGGAATACGAGGAGCGCAACCAAAGCATCTGCAACAAGACTCGTTATCCTAACATTTCGAGAAATCAGGCCGACTGTGTCTGGCGAGAGGATTGCGTTGCCTGATGTTAGCCTGATAATACCTCCTACCAAAGCCAGCAGAAAGGGAGGGTATGGAGAGGCCCAAGGATTCGAGATGTATGGATTCTGCCCCGCTATCAGCATCATGCTTTTCGGGATGTCAGCGCCCAAAAGGTCGCCGCCGCCATCCGTACGGAGAATCAATGTTAGCTTTTGGAATGTCGTTAGCGCCATCAAGCCGCCTAGAAGCAATGGCGAATACTTGTCGACTACATTGTCAATCGTGGCAAAACTCCTGTGCCAGCGAAGCCTCAGAGACTCCAGCATCGCGTAGTCGGGCGCGTTCTAAGATGCTAAATAGGCTTTCAATCGAGAACGTTAAGACGAGTTTAGGGCGCGCACAATGAATTTTGCTGACGGTTTCGTTCTCATATTAACAATAATTTTCCTTGCCTACTTCGCATACGCGACACCAATAATTATGGTGGGCATTTGGCGTTACAAAAAGCACGGGTTTGCCTCCGAAGACCCTGGAGAGGACTGGGATCCGCCTAATGTCTCGATCCTCGTCCCGGTGAAGAACGAAGAAAAAGTAGTTGGAAGATTACTGGACGCGATCACAAGGCTGGACTATCCTAGAGAGAACCTTGAGGTGATCGTCGTGGAGGACGAGTCCAAAGATCGAACCCTCAACATCTGTGAAGAATTTGCCAGACATTATCCATGGATCAAAGTCTTCCATCGAGATGCAAGCGTGGGTAAGGGAGATGCGCTAAACTTTGGATTCGCCCAATCGACCGGGGAGATTATTGCCACCTTCGACGCGGACGATATTCCAGAACCATTGGCGATCACCAAGGCACTGCGATACTTCGGCGACTCGAAGGTCGGGGCTGTTCACGGATACCATCGAACACTAAACTTGCAGGAAAGCATTGTTGCGAGACTGGCAGCGTACGAGACATTTCTGTACCGATTGGCAAACGATGGAAAATATGCACTGAAACTGTTCGTAGCATTCTCCGGCTCTAACACTTTCTTCCGACGAACCGCTTTGGAGAAGGTGGGACTCTGGGATGCGAATTCTATCGTGGAGGATGCGGAGCTCGCGGTCCGGTTCGCGCGAGCAGGCATTCCAACCAAGCTGGCCCCGGTGGAGAGCTGGCAGGAAATGCCAGCCAAGGTCAAGAGCCTGCTGAAGCAGCGGATCAGGTGGAGCGGAGGAAACATTCAGACAGGCCTCAAGCACTGGGACGCTTGGAAGTCTATGTCGCCGTTGAAAGCTTTCGACATGGAAGTGCTCATGATGAGCCCGATAATGGCGATTCTCGCCTTTGTAGGATGGGCGCTCCTAGCGCTTGGAGTGAGTCACATCGGGATTCCAATCGCAGAACTTGTTCCTCTCCTAGTCGTGATGGGAGCTCTCAACATATTCTACTTCGGAACACTCCTTACCGTCGTGGTCGCACAGGCGAAAACAGGTGTAGTATCGTACATCACCCTAATTTTGGCTACCTATCCATACGCGACCCTGCTTTCAATCGCAAACTTCGTCGGCCTCATCTCAGTCCTAGTGCTAGGGCGAAGGCTCTGGCTGAAGACGGAGAAAACGGGTTACATCGACTCGCCCGCGTTGTTAGCGACTCTAACGAAAACCTATGATTAGGCACTTCGAGAATTTCGAATACCATACATGAGCGACTCGCAGGTTACTGAACGGTCAGCTGGAAAGAGTACGGAGAAGCGGGGGCCGTTGCTCCAATATCGAACTCACAATCTATTCGAAACGATGTAAGAATCGAAGCTGTGCTGTTCATGTATACTGGACCGTAGATTGTCGCGGTGCCGCCGTTCGGAGTTACGACGAGGGTCGCTTTGTAGCAACCGTTGATGTTTGTCATCAGAGTTTCGTTTACCGCAACGTCGTAGACAATGTCCTGGTTTGTGATCACAGTGTTTGCAACTGTGCCAAGTCCGAAAAAGGCCGGGTTACTGCAAGACGCCCCTGCGGCACTGGCGTTGGAACCAGCGATGAAAAAACCCTTATCGACTGCAACAAGACGGTTTGTGACGTTCAGTTCACCGCCAACCTCGGCTTGGTACGTTCTCGTGGTGAGAACAACGGACGTAGCTGAAACCGCTATGACGAGGACGGCGAGCACGATCTTGCTAGAGACGTACCAGGTTAGCGTTCGTCGGAGCCAATCGTAGAATCTCGAAACCTTCGTCATGTCTGCGCTCCCTGTTGAGTGTTTCGGAGCCTGTTTGAGTTTTGAGTCCCTTCGACCAGCACAACTGGGTAACAGCATTAGTCAACAGATCTGGGAGGAAACAGGGTTAGAGGGAACGCGCTTGGAACTCCCACTCCTGTGACGCGAAGTCGAGTCGCTAAGACCCCCCTTTTTCCCGGAAGAATACCTGTCCAGCATTGAGAATGGGCGAGACAGGCTGATCGAAGCACGATCCAGGCTTGGATCGGTTGGGAATTATCCACGTTTACAGCGCGGATTATCCCCTGTTCCAGATGTGCCTGTTCAGATCTTGATTCAGGGCTGAAAATGGGCGAATTTGCTCGGAAAGACATTGCCAACCCGCAGACTTACTAGGTGATCCGCAATCGCGTCACGGCTTGTTCTCGAAAAAATGAGGGGCTTCCGGGATTTGCCCCGGAAATCCGGCTCGGACGCAAGAGAGTCTAGGTTATGCTAACATAGACAGTGACCGGAGAGGTTAGCGATGTAACGCCGGTGTCTACATATGCGGTAATGGTTCCGTTGCTTGAAGCATTTGGCCCTGTGAGGGTAAAGGTCGCGGTGACGAGAAGGGCACCCGAGGGTCCCGTTCCGTGCCTAACGGTGACCGTCGTGGTGTGGGCATTGTTGTCAGTTAGAGTATCGGTGAAGGTGATCTGGTCGAACCAGTGGCCAGCAATCAGGACGTTGTTGACGTCGTTATTATTACCAGACGCTGGAAACGTGGCTGAGGGGATAGCGGCCGCCCCGTTAGAGACGACACCCAGGCCGTTGTCAGTTACAGTCATTGTTCCAGAGTTGGTGTGAAGGGTACCTAGTTCGCCGGTATTGCTGACCGGAGTTACCACGATGGTAGCGGCAAGAACGCCCGCGACCATTCCTAACATGGCGACGACAACCAGTGCTAAGACTGGTACTTTCCTGTTTGTCAGTCGGCTTATCTTGGATCTTAGATTGCTCATTCTTCAGTCCTTAGTTCGACAAGCAGAATGTCGCAAACGATAAGCCACACGTTACTAGCGTGGAGACTCCACGGTAGCTTCCGTCTACCCCGCCTTGTGAGAAACTATTCCTCTTCTCTAACTGCCCTAGCTTTATACTTCGGCTTTCTCTGCCACTTCTTCAATAACCGTATAACAGGGGGAATCCTGGGACGATGACCGGACAGCTTCTTGAAAATAGACGGGTTTCCATCGTGGTCCGGGGATAGATCTTCTTCTCCAAGACTCCACGTCTTGACGGCTTTGAGACCTTGTTCATCGGATTCTTCAGTCAGAGATAGTTCTCGTCCAGTGTGTTTAAGAAGTGTTGATTCTATTTGTCGGGCCGAGTCAAACTCTACCTTCCTTTCGACCAGTTCCATGTAGACTTGGTTTAGGAGTTCTCGGTAAGGCACTGGCTCTTTGCGCTTCGAAAGTATTGAGACGGCTGACCTCAGCATGGCTCTCTCTTGTTTCGTCATTTTGCTCGGAGCCCAGCCTGGCAGGGACGTAACGGTAAGCTGCGGAGGAATGTCGGGGAGAGAGGATTCAGTCTCAATGGCCTGGGCAAGCACGAACGTCGTTTCAGGTTCTTCTTGGGCAGATTCGATGGGGATGAGGGGTTTTCTGAATCTCAGTTGCGTCTCAGGCTTGTCCGGGGCCCGATAGATAGTTCCCGCATCCTCCATCGCGAACCCTGTCCATGTAAGGAGCTTCTGGAACCGGTCGCTTATGGTAGAGGCCCATTGGGGGAGGATGATGCTGATTATTCCGCCGGGTTGGACTGTGCGATAGATCTTTCCGAACGAGGCGAGTAGCTGGTCGTCGGTTGTGTTTTCAGGGTCTTGACTTAGAGGGTTTAGATCTTTCTCGCCGGTGGATAGCCACACGTGCCGATAGGGTGGTATGAGGAAGAATTCCTTGACTCCAGGGATCGCAGCGGCTAGGAGTCCTCGCTCCTGAAGCATCTTGAGGATTGTACTTGCCCCGACGATTGTCAGGCTTAGGAGTCCAAGATAGAAGTCAAGGGTGAAGGTTGCGGCGACTGAAGGATTGAGGTACGTGTTGAGATCGATTCCCACAATTCGCGCGGGATACGACATGGTCCCGCTAGTAGGGGGATTTGTGCCGTAGGCCGTTAGTAGTGCGGTCTGACCAAGATGAACGAACAGGAGGAGGCTAAAGAATAGTTCAGTGAGACTAGCGAGACTAAGCCACGTGACGAGGGGACGCCACCAGACGGTTGGGCGAAGGGATGATGTGATCAGAGCGATAGAGGATAGGATGAGGAGAATGCGGGTGAGCGCCCCTAGTATTGAGGCGAGCGGAATGGTTGTAGGAATCCCTGTCGCTGAGATCAGAAGAGAGAACGGAGAGACTTGGATTGTAAACACGTGGCTATTTGTCGGGCTTGTGAGGGTCCACCAGGGCTCGCTGCTGAGGGCGAGGAAGCCAGCGACTAGTCCAGCGATGAAAATCGGTAGATCAATTCTCTGAAGCAGCTTCTGGTCTGAGTTCTGAGTTGCGGTCTCCGTTGTCTTTCACTAGTCTTGAGAGTCCGGGACCCTAGTGTAGATCAGGGTCCCGTTGGCTGTACTCGGGGTCGGGCGCGCATAGGCTTCCCGTAACTGTTTTGGTTTCTGAGAAGTCCTTTGAACTGTAGACGCTCCACGCTAGTGTTCGTATTATCTTGTGTGGAGCGCTCACAGCAGGGTGCATTGCATTAGATCATAAATAAAAAACCGTTGCCCGCTGAAAAGACGGGCTTTTATTGGGAGTTTAGGCTTTTGGTCTGCGTCGTAGGTAGAAGAAGCCGCCGATGCCTGCTAGGAGTCCTCCTAGTCCAAACATAGCGGTTCCCGCTCCACCCAAGATTACGCTGACGATGCTGGCGTTTTGCTGACTACCGCCTAGGTTATACTGGGTCTGGAGAGCATTGTTGACGTTTGTTTGGGAGTTCTGATAGTGAGTCTTCGCGCCTGCAAAGTCACCGTTTGTCCAGCTCTGGTCGCCGGCCTTAAGCTCAGCACTTGCCTGAGTTAGCTGGGCCACTGCAGCTTGGTTGCTGATTAGTATAATGCTGGTGCCCGGGATAACGACGCTTGATAACGCCGTTAAGGCTGCGTTTCGAGCTTGAGCCGCCGAGTACTGATCGGCCGTGAGGAAACTAATGACTCCGCCAAACGTTAGAGGAATGAAGCAATTCTTCGGATCGTTTCCGTCGCCTGGTGTGCAGTTCGAGACTGGGCCAGTGGCAGGTCCGTCCCATAGCTGTACGTTCCATGAGTGGTTGGGACTGATCGAGCTTGCGGGTGGCAGAACTATCGACAGTGTTGTGGAGCCTATTTGGCCGGCGGTCAATGTGATTATGCTAGCGTTTTGGTAGGAAGTCATCCAATCACCCTTGAACCCGATGGTGACGTTTCGCTGGTAGCTCAGAGAGCTCGGAGGCGGTGCGCTAGCTTGTATGACGACAGTGACGGTGATTGTGCTCCCCGCTTGGGCTACTGTTCCGGAACCAACGGTCGGAGAGGAAAAGCCAGTCAGCACATTGCTTATCGTGACTGTGTTGTTTCCGTTTGTGAAGGCGTGCGCTTTGTTGATGTTTGTGGTTGGAAGTGCTAGTCCGACTAGGAGTAGGGATAGGCATGCTACTGCGATTTTTCTTCGTTGCATGGCGCGGCCTTTCGGGTAGCGCTGATAAAGAATACGCTGAAACCAAGAATATTGCGAATAGGTTACAATGCTGCGGCAAGGTAAGAGGATATGGCGAATTTCGATACGTTTACTCTTTGCGCGAATCATGTTAATCGAGATGGCTTGGTGGGTTTGCCTGACGTTTTTTCAGACTCGGCGCTATCGTTTCTGGGCGACACGTCTCTCTCTCAGCGAGTTAGATCTTCCATCCGATCTGATGCCTGTTTTAGTTTTTTTTGGTTGGGTCGACTTGGTCGTTCTGGTGGTTGGTCCGAGTGTTTGGCCCAAACTTTTACAAGAATCCTCGAGTGGACTAGTGGGCTTGGGGTAGTGAGAGAGGTTGGCGCGTAATAACAAGAAGTTCATGCAGACTCTTGAGACCGAGACCTATCATACGATTGCGAAGGAGGCGTCGCAGCGGGGCGCGACGGTCCAGGAGCTTTTGAGAGCTGTGATCATTCCTGAGTGGCTGAGCGAGAACCGGAAGAAATGGAGCAAGTAACCATCAGCCTAAATCAACGTCAAGGGTAGCAGGGAAACGCGTGCGGTGCTAGCTGGGTCCTCCATTGTACTGTTTTCCGGAAATAATGTAGGTTATTTTTGCGTAGGGCCGGATTTGTCTTCTCTTACGGGGTAGTGGGACACGGCGGTGGAAAAAAGGGGGTCAACAGGTGTTGTGCGAGCCCGAAAAAAAATTGGAGCGATGTTTCCCGGCAAGCACGATTTTCCTTTTCAACGCCGTGTTGCGCCAACTATGAATTGTTGACTGGAACTATTTGGGCGGCGCGTTTACATTGTGTTCGATTCTAACACATCCCTTTGGGGAAGGCAGGCGTCGAAGGGCGAGAATCTTCCGGAGAAGCCGCTCTTGCGTCATGAGATGCTTGAAACATACCCCCCTTTTTCGCCGAGATGATTTGCTGTCTGGTAGGGTTTCCGGGCGATTCCTGCGATTCAGGGCACAATCCAGCCCATGGATGCCAGGGCAAAAAGACGGTAAATCTTGAACCAATTACGAACGATTCACGGGGCAGAGCGAAGACCACCTACCAGATTCTATATCAGGGCTGATAATGGGCGATTTCTCTCTTCCTCTACGGTTATAGCTCGGATTATCCAATGTTATTGGGTATGGCGGAGGAGGTCAGTATCGCCGGGCTTCGGGCACGCAGGGCGGCGAGGCGAGCGAGGATCGTGGCCGGCGTCCAGTCCGTGGTAATCTTTCTTTTGCTGGTTATGGTGGCTGAGGATTACAACCACAACCAGTATTTCCAGGCATGGGCGGCCGCGAACCTGGGCGGGTTCGGGTTCTTGTTGAATGGGACGCTTGCTACGTTCTATGCAGGTATACTGGTTGCTGTGTTTCTTCGGAGGCCGTCGGACGCGGCTGGTCAGGGGGTTAGGAAGATGGAGGAGGTGGTTGTAAGCGTGGAAGCGCGGTGACTATGGCTTGCGGAGCTTCGTTTTTCGTGAAGGGCGGGACTTGGGAAAATCGACCACCCCCGGGGTCACATAATTGTTAGCAGAAAAAAATGGTTGAAAGAAAAGAAAAGTTGTGGGAGAAAAGAGTTGGAGAAATGATAATGGGTGATCGGGGATGAATAGCTAGGCGTGCCTGGGAGGATCGGCGTTTCACCTATTTTTCGGTAAAAAGTATGGTTTGTCTGGTACGACCCACAGTTCAGGGTGGTAGCAGGCCTTTGAGGGAGAAGAAAAAAGAGAAGATTGGATGATTAATCTGGCGTTTTCTACTTCTTGGCGTAGACTTTAGCGGTGAACGTCTGGTCGGACTGGTTGGCTGTTCCCTCGATCCAGCCCTTGGTGTTGTTGAGCCAGGATAGGCTCGGCGATTGCGTCATGAACTTTTGCTCGCCTTCGAACGCAACATTTCCGTCAGCGGTCCTGCGGCCCTTGCCGTGGCCCGTGACGACGACCATGTCCTTGCCTGCCATCTGTATGCCTTTGCCTTCCCATTCGCTCGTACCGTCAGTTTTCATGTTGATACTGACTGTCTCCATGAAATTGCCCTGGTACTTGCCGGAGATCTGGCCTACGTCGTTGTTCTCCATCTTGACGCCGCTAGAAGTGATGTCCTTGATGCTGAAGCTGTCGGTCTTACCGCGCAGCTCGGCGATTACCTCGCCTTTAGATTGCTGTTGAGACTGCATAGTTACTCGCGCAGAGAGACTCTGAAGCCACTATATGAATAGGCGTTCCAGTATAGGAAAAACCCGACCCGACCAACAGGCGTCCAGAGCCTTAAATCTCAGACCACCAAAACTCAGGACCCATTTCTCTATTATCGGAGCCGTGGGAGGTTGAATTTTCTGTTCCCCCGGGGGGGTTTCTCTACTGAATTTGTCAGGAAATCCGACGGAACGAAAATTGATAGCTAGAGCTGTCTAGCGGGCGCGGTTCAGCCGTGCTAGCCTAGCCGAAATTTATCGTATTGAAACCGGTCTCTCGATCTGTCAGGTTATGATGTCCATGGGCATCCTCCAGCATTGTTGCAATAGTTGGGAGCTGAATTGGCAACTATGGAAAGCGTGGCGAGGTAGACTGCGGACGGAAGAAATACTATAGTGGTGATTGCGGCGAGTGTGATCATGTTCCGGATTCTTTTTCCAAACTTCGTTTTTCCACCTCCACAAAGCATGGGGGCTCGCGGCGAGCTAGAGCCTGTCTGCGTGAACTCATGCTGTTCACAGATATTAAACCACTGGTTAGATGGTAAACCCTTACAGTTTAGGCTGATAGTAGGTTCTTCCGGACGTGCGCGTTTGTTTCGGGTTTCAGCGTTATTACCGGGGATGGCGTGGGTCTTGGGTTATGGGAGATGGTCTGGATATGGATCGGCTGAAGCAGGAACAGGTTGTGAAGAGGACTCGCTGGCTGGTGTGGGCGGAGTCGTTGGTGATCCTTGGACTGCTGGTATGGGTTTCGCTGGAGTACGAGAACAATCTCTTTCTCCAGTCTTGGGCGACGGCGAACGTTGGACCGGTAAGCTTCCTGCTCAACGGTACGCTGGCGGGATTGTACGCGGGGATATTGTTGGGATACGCTGTGGCAAAGTATGCCGAAAAGAAAACGGAAGATGACAAGATATTGGAGTCAATCAGGAAACGCGCCTAGTGCGGGGCGAGACTCGAGTAGCCCCCGGGGGCCCGGAAAATTCGCAGTTACCGTTTTCAGATGGCTGTTTCAAAAAGCGGTTTTGATAACTCGTTTTCAAGTCCCGGTTCCGTAACTCGTTTCTAGTTGCTGATTCAAATAGCTGGTTTTCAAAATGATGGTTTCGAGAAAACCGGTTTCAAAAAAGTGATTCTCAAGGCTTGATTTCGGGGAAGTATTGTTTCCCGGATTGTCCCTTCGGACATATCCCATGTTCGTCTTGCTGTTTAGGAAGGGCTAACCTTCCTGTAGAATTAACCTAGGCCTGTTTTGGTGCTTCTTCTGTCTTCTTGGATTTTCTCCGAAACGGATTACGCAACTTGTCATTCACCTGGGTAGAAAAGCGGGTTCGCAGGCTATAGGCGTTTCGGGGCATTATCGCTCATGTCACGCCTCTTTCGGTCCCGGACTAGCGAAGAAAGCCCATTATGGGCACGGTTCCTTTGGGGCTCTTTTCCTTTGCAACGGTAGAACGGGCTACTTGGAGGCATTCCTGAAGAGAAATCTCTTAGTTTCGGCTAGGTCATGCCTGCCGACTCGCAACCTCTTCCACAATCCCCTTCAGCTTGACAAATCGAGGGCTCTATGGGAACGAGGTCGCAATCATGACCTCGGCCAACTGCTTCGCAATCGCGTCCAAGCTGTCCTAACATGTCCATTGTAGATTTCCACGCATTGCAAGATTTCAGAAAACCTGCTCCCGACTTCAAGCATCGCGTTGACCATTAAGAAAACAAGATCTGAGAGATACCATTCCGAAAATTCTTCGACGAAAGACCCTCATCAGGATAGAGGCCCCTAGCTCTTGAGTCCTACAAGGCTCGAAACTGCTAGGAAAAACCGTATATCAGCCCAAGAGGCCGCCTTCCCTCAGACAAACTATGGTAGCGGAAAAGATACTGAGATTTCAGGGAAGAAACAAGGACCTCGACCAGCTAACGCAACAAATTGGCCAGCAGTTAGAGTCGGAAGGCTACAAGACACAACAGCGAACGGTTCCTCTCGGGAACCTAATCCAGGCGCAAAAGGCCGGTATTCTCCGAGACATCATCGCAGCGGACCGGGCTTTCACCATCATGATCTCTGGACAGCCCAACGATTTCACCGTGCATATCGGTATCGGAAAATGGGTGCAGAACATCGCCGTGGCCGCCGTAGAAGTATTGCTGATCTCTGTACTCTTCTTGGCCGTGGACGTTCCAGAAATGCTCTGGACACAACACGTGGAACGAGGAATCGCCAAGGAAATAACCCAGCTAGTCGAAGGAACACCCCTCCAACAGACAACACAATAGATCACCAGAACGACACTGGTCGTTTCCGAGCGATTCTCGCCTTCCAAACGTACGCGTGACGAGGCTGGTTGGCGCTTTCGCTAGTTAGCCGTTCTCAGGATTACGGGGATGTCGCCTAGTCTCCGCTGGGAAGATTGAGTACAACTCCCAGGCAGAGGCCGAGGGCGATAACAGTTCCTCCGAGAGAGCCTATGACGGTGTTTACGGTTGTTGCGGTTGCGATGGTGTATGATTCCTGACCGGTACTGAAGAGAACTATGGCGATGTTGACGAGTCGTGCGATCATGATCGACCAAGTCTTGTTCTTCCAGATCGCATACGCTGATAGGAATGCGAGCAACCCGAGAACGAGGGTAATGGCTCCGAGGGCTGTGTTGATAATACCGGGGTTGAAGCCAATTAGGGCGAAGCCTCCGAAGAGAACGATTCCACCAGCTATCAACTGCAACAGCGTTAGTCCTAGCGGTCGAGATCGGACAATCTTCGAGGGTTCAGTCTCTGTTATCATCGATCTCTGGGCTGGCGAGGTTCTTTCTCCTCGTCCAGCAAAATTGCCGTAGATGATCAGGGCGACAAGGAAGCCTACTGACATAAGATATGACAGAGAATCGTTTGCGTACCCTGAGTACACGAAGGCAATGCCGGAGAAGAACGCTATGGCCATAGATGCGAAACCTGCGCTCGCAATTATGATCAGGGATCTGCGGTGGATGAACGTGGCGGCGACGAGTACTAGAAGCGCGAGGATGAACAGGACTACCGCGACGACTACGTGGAGCATCAGCGCTGGAGAACCGCCTGTGAAGACGACTGCTAACGGGTTGGGATCTGTCGACGTGGAGAAAGTGACGAACAGGTTGGCGAACATGCCCAGCAAGAACTGGACTATCAACAAAGGCATCATTATACGGGATAATATCTCGATCTGTCCAAGCCTCATAAGAGAACTTGAAGAGGCGATCTTCTAGATAAGAAGAATCCTAACTCGATTCGGGTTTTCGGACATTCTTCGATCAACTCAGTTCACTTTCGGCGGCCAGTCCGGACTGTCCACTCTTGCGACGCGAGGTCGAGTCGCTAAGATCTCCCTTTCCTAGAACACTCGCTGTCTGGCACTGACAATGAGCGAGACAGGGTGATCAAAGCCTGGTCTGGGCTTGGATCGGTCGGCGATTTTTCGCGTTTTCAGCGTGGCTCTTGCCTTGAATGTTGACTTGCTTGTTCAGATCTGATATCAGGGCTGATAATGAACGATTTCTCTTCAGGGCCAGTCTCGGGGCCACGAAGGGCGGGGCGCGAGAAAATCGACCACCCCCGGGGGTCGAGAAAAGCATGCTTATTTTTGCGAAAAGAAACTGGCTGAAAAGGTTAGGATTTGGTGGTCTTCGAAACCTGTGAATATGATGTACAATCGCTAAATGCGATCTTCGAACGCAAGCTCCATAAATCCTGCATGGTGTAAAAGATGGCTTGTGCCGCGAAGAGCAAGACCTAGGCTGCCGGAGGAATGGCATGTTCCGAATAATCCGAAAGAATGGATCACTTGGAAACGCGCCAACAAGAAGCTCACGATTGAAAAGGTGTACTGGATATCCACCGCCAGCACGGAGGGAAAGCCGCACGCAGCCCCGGTCTGGGGAATCTGGAAGAACAGCAGCTTCTACTTCGAGACAGATCCCAACTCTCCAAAGGGCAGGAACCTGGTCAAGAATCCGCGAATCGTATTCCACATTCAGGATGGCATGGACACTCACCAGATAGTGTTCAAAGAGAAGCCCAGGATCGCCCACGCCTGGAAGGCCCCGCGGATGCACAGAAGTCTTGTGAACTTCATCTTCTGACACTCCCGTTTTTCAGCTATAGCGAGGGCTCCATTCCTCCATTCCTGTGCCAGAAACGTCTCTCTCGCGCCCAACCCTTTCTCTCTTGTAAGATTGAGCTGTGTCTTGAGAACGAGTGGATGGAAGTGCGAACTTGTTGTTCTAACTGCCGAGGCCTGTGCAGGAATTAGTACCTGATCATCTCTTTCGCGGGACACAGGTTGCCCATATGACCGGACCTCTCTAGATCTGACTGAGGGTCAGACTGGACTCCTCGGGATTCGGGTAAGATTACGACCGGTGAAGAGTACGATGTTTCTGCCTGGAAGAGCATTCCCCGGTTCGCAAAGGTCCTCATCCTCCTCCAGTTTCTCGTTATCCTGTTCATGTCTTTCTGGATCTATGAGGAGTATCTGAACAACTCATACCTCCAGGCCTACCTTAACGGCAACCTGCAAGGGGTCTCCTTCACCGCGACGGTCCTGATCTCAATCGGCTTGTTCACGATCGTTGCCGTGGTTTTGTACGCGAAGTTGCGGAGCACCAGGAGGGAGCTTGAAGGGATTCTTTCAACCGAGAAGGTTGGACCTGATGGGAGAAGGATTGGTGGATCGGTTGATGCGGGTGCGGAACAGCACGTTATCGAGATGATACGGAAGACCACACCGATCATGGACTCCGGGACTGGTGGCCCGATGCCGACTCTAAGACGAGTGGACCCTAGATATAGGCCGGAAGAACAAGGGTCCAGTTAGAGAATCCGCCAAGCGAGCTATCCAAGTTATCTTGAGCCTCACCGGAACCCAGTAATGGATATTCTTTTTGCCTGATACGGGCTGTCCTTGCGGCTGATTATCTCCAGATAAGTCCGCGAGTCGGCCTCGGCTTGTCGGGGCCAAGTTTACGAGCCACGAAGATTATGGTACGTTTGTCTTGAATATCCGCGATCGGCCCGCGAAGATTTCCCGGTTCGCAAAGATCCTCATCGCTCTCCAGACCCTGCTCAACCTGCTCCTAGCGTTGTGGATCTACGAGGAGTATGTGAACAACCGGTATTTCCGGTTATATCTTGGTTCTTCCCTTCAAGCAGGAGCCTCGGCCGCGATAGTCCTAGGCTCGAGTGGCCTCCTCATTATTGCTGCTCTGGTCTTGTATGCGAAGTTGCGGAGCTATAGGAGAGAGCTTGGAATGATTCTTTCAACGGAGACGTTCGGGCACGTGGAAGAGGGCTTGGTCTACCGGTCGATACGCAAGCTCAGGAATATTCTATCGAGACTGTTCGAAAAACGAGGCCGATCTCATGTGAAGAAATAAACGCTTATATCGATAGCTGGATCGTATTACGTAGTGAGCAACGATGGAGACGGTGAAGGTTTCCAAAAAGTACCAAGTGGTTATTCCTGAGAAGCTTCGTCAGGAAGCAGGCATCAGAGCTGGAGACAGAATGGTTGCTATTGTGAAGAACGGAATATTGCAGTACGTTCCTGTGCGCCCGTTGCGTGAGACCAAAGGTATGATTCCGGGTTTGAGCAGCAAGGACTTGCGTGATGAGCGCGACCGCGCGTGATCAGCGTCGACAGCTATGGCTGGATAGAACGGTTCACTGAGGGACCGAAAGCTTCGCAGTACAACCGCGTTATCGACGCTTCGAAGCCTGACGAGATAGTGACTTCCGTTGTAGTCATTTACGAGGTGTATCGAAGAGTCAAGAAGGTCAAGGGGGAACAAGTCGCGCTGGAGGCGGTTGCTGCCCTAAGCCAGACAAGGATTGTTGATCTGGACAAAACGTTATCTCTTGAAGCGGCAGACCTGAGCCTCGAGCACAACCTCCACTTCGCGGACGCGCTAGTCTACGCGACAGCTCGCCACTATGGAGTCGATCTTTACACCAGCGACGGGGACATGCGCGACTTGAAAGGAATCAGGTATCTCTGACATCTCCTTCAGGAGATGCGATCGCAATCATCGTTGATGTCAATCGTCTAGCACGGGAGCGTGTTTTTTCCCAGATTTTCTTCGATCAGGCTCCTTCGCAAATGAACTATATGTGAACGTGGCTGAGCGCTCGCTTCAAGGGCGTCTCAGAAGGTTATGGTGATAGTAGGTTCTTCTGGAAGCCGAGCTTGGGTCCCAGA
>Ga0209237_1001132_pt1 | contig 15737 bp, 19 predicted proteins | sample GraSoi013_1_40cm_2_FD_185820 | JGI IMG/M metagenome (GOLD analysis project Ga0209237, IMG submission 185820) | Grasslands soil microbial communities from the Angelo Coastal Reserve, California, USA - Sample 10_02_2013_1_40cm (SPAdes) (version 2) | ecosystem: Environmental > Terrestrial > Soil >... | reverse complement strand
GACCTGCAACCATTGGCGTCTTGGCGGAATATTTTCCGGGGTAACGCTGCCACACCAGAACCTTGTCGACGTCCTGCCCCAACTCTTTCGCCGTCCGCACCGCGATGTCCGCGTTGGCTTTGTGATCGACCAGCGAGCCATTCCGCCAGTAGCCGTCCATCGTGATCAGCACACGGCTGCCGGAGTCCTGAATGCGCGACCCGCACGCCTGACCGCTGAATCCGCCGAACACTTGTGAGTGGATGATTCCCAGTCGCGCACATGCCAGCATCGTGATCGGCAGCTCCGGCACCATCGGCATGTGGAAGGTGACGCGGTCTCCCGCTTTGAGTCCCAAGCCGCGGAGCAGCGCGGCCACTTCATTGACGCGGGTGTACAGCTCCTGATACGTGATGACCACATCCCGCTCGGCTTCCGGCTCGGGCACGAAAATGAAAGCGGCCTTGCTCCCGTACTTGGCCAGATGCCGGTCCACGCAGTTGTACGACGCGTTGATCTTGCCGCCGACGAACCATTTCCAGAATGGCGCATCGGTGGTGTCGAGGACCGTGTGATACGGCTCGAACCAGGTCAGCATGTCCGCATAGACCTTGAAACAGTCGGGAAACTTGTCGAGCCCGAACTGTTCAAAGATGCGCGGGTCGCGCAGGTTCGCCTGTGCCTTGAACTTCTCGGAGGGCTGATAGTAGGCCTCTTCCTTCCAATGCACAGCGATCTGCGCTTCGCTGACCTCGGTCTGCTCCGTCGTCTTCAGCGTCTTCGCCATCTGATCTTGCCTCCTAGCCGGCACTTACCGCCTTCGCGCATGGCTCGCCCGGGATGTCGTGTGTTCGGGGGGATAGGCTAAGGTATGCCCCCCGGATGAACGGCGGTCAAGGCGGCCCTTGCAAACTGCCCCGCAGGCGTTCCGTCTGCGGCAGCCCAGTGGGTGAGACGCCTCACCCCTCTTTGACAAGCGATTGACCGCCCGCAGGTTAGCTGTATGGCACCGGAGTCGCATAACCCCCGACCGGTGAACTACTGGAGCCGACTGTGGAGGAGCAAGTGACGATGTCAACGCGTCCGAGCGAAAAGGTCTTGGCCGCTCCCGAGGAGCTGGGGCTCGACTCACGCACGACATTCCGCCGTGCCGCCACCGAGCTGTTGGAACAGCTGGGGGAGGGTGCCGGGCGTCTGGTCATCGACCTCGCGGGCACGCGCCAGATCGACAGCGCCGGGCTCGGCGCCCTGATGTTGATCCAGCGGAAGGCCGCGGAGCGGCGGCTGACGGTGTGCCTGCGCGGGGCCAACGAGGAGCTGCGATTCTTGCTGGTGCTGACCAAGCTCGACGACTTGTTCGAGCTGGAGAGCAGCCCGAGCTGAGTCGCCCGTAGACGGCAGGGGGGGCCCGCATATATTGGCCCACCATGGGTTCCCCCCCGCTTCGCCCGCGGCGTAAAGTGCTGTTCGTCGAGGACGAGTCGACCCTGCGGCGCACCTACAAGCGATTCTTCGCCGAACGCTACCACCTGGCCTTCGCCGCCAGTGGGACCGAGGCTCGCCGCCAGATGGACGAGTTCCACCCCGAAGTGCTGGTGCTCGATCTCCGGCTTCCCGACACCGACGGCGTCACGCTGCTGCAGGAAATCCGTCAGTCGCAGCCGTCCCTCCCGGTGATCGTCACAACCTCGTATGTGAGCATGGAGCCGCTCATCAACGTGCTCGACCTCGGCCACTCAGGGTACCTCGTCAAGCCGTTCGACCTGGAAGATCTCGCCGCCCGCATCGATGCTCTCGGTTGAGGGCCTGCGGCACGTCTTCGGCGAGGGGGGAGGGCAGGTGGTCGCGCTCGACGGGGTGTCCTTCACCCTCATGCCGGGTCAGACCCTCGCCATCTTCGGGCCGAACGGTGCAGGCAAGACCACGCTTCTCAAGGTCGTCGCCGGCCTGATCCGCCCTCAGGCGGGGTCGGTGCAGGTAACCGGGGGGCGGCGCGCGATCGGTTGGATCAGTCACCAATCCCACCTCTACGAGCACCTCACGGTACGCGAGAACCTGCTCTTCTGGGCGTCGCTCTACGGGGTGCCGGCCGCGCGCCGCGGTCCCCGCGCCGCCGAGGTGCTCGGGCGTCTCGGCATGCGCGATCGGGCGGATCGGCCGGTGTGGTCGCTGTCCCGGGGTCTGGCGCAGCGCGCGGCAATCGCCAAGGCCTTGATCCACGATCCGTCCGTCCTGCTCCTCGACGAGCCGTTCACGGGGCTCGATCTCGCGGCGGCGGCCGAGCTCCGGGCGCTCCTCGGCGAGCTGCGCGGCGGGGGCGCGGGCGGTCGCGTGATCGTGCTGGCGACGCACAACGTCGACGAGGGGGTCGAGCTCGCTACCGACGTGGCGTTCCAGCGGCGCGGCCGGTTCGTTCACTTCGCGCCGCGCGGCGGCCGGCAACCCGCCGGAATCGCGGAGGCGTACCGGCGGGCGGTGACTGATGGATGAGCTGCTCGCGCAGGCGTGGGCAGTGGCACGGAAAGACCTGCTGCTCGAAGTTCGCACGCGTACGGCCATCGTCTCGGCCGTCGTGTTCACCGCGTTGGTCCTCACGGTGTTCAACTTCGGGCGCGACCCCACGGCCGTCCCCACCATCGACCTCGCCCCGACCATCCTGTGGGTGACGTTCACGTTCGCCGCGATGCTCGCCCTGAACCGCGCCTTCCAGCTCGAGCTCGAAAACCAGGCGCTCGAGGGGCTGCTGGTATCGCCGCTCAGCCGCACCAGCCTCTACTGGGGCAAACTGATCGCGAATCTGGTATTCGTGGCGGTGGTGGAGGCGGTCGGGCTGCCGCTGTTCGTTCTGTTCTTCGACGTGCCCGTGGGTCGCGTGCTGGTCCCGCTCATCGGGGTCATCGCGCTTGCGACGCTCGGGTTCGTCGCTGTGGGAACGCTGTTCAGCGCCCTCGTGATTCGAACCCGGTTCGCCGAGCTGCTGCTCGTGGTGATTCTGCTCCCGTTCCTTGTCCCGCCGCTCATCGGCGCCGTGCAGGTCACGGCGCAGCTGCTCGGTGGCCGTCCCTTGAGCGAGGCCGTAGGGTACTTTAAGTTGCTCGCCGCTTACGACATCGTGTTCGTGTCGCTCGCGAGTTTCCTGTTTCGCTTTACGGTGGACGAATGACCTTGGCGCAAAAGGGTCGCGGGATCACGGCGCTGGCGCTGGCGTGCCTGGCCGCTGTGTACGTTCGAGCGCTGGCGTTCACTCCGGTGGAGCGGTTGCAAGGGCCGGCACAGAAGATCTTCTATCTGCACGTGCCCGCCGCGCTCTGGACCGAGGCGGCGATGATCCTCGTGGGATTGGCCGGAATCTTCTACCTGTTCCTGAAGGATCCGCGGCTGGACCGGTTCGCCGAGGCGTCGGCGGAGGTGGGCACGGTGTTCGCGACCATCGTGCTGACGACCGGCCCCATCTGGGGGAAGCCGATCTGGGGGACGTGGTGGACGTGGGATGCCCGGCTGACGTCCACCCTGTTTCTCTTCTTTCTGTACGTGGGATATCTGCTCGTGCGCGGGGCCGTGCGCGATCCCGGGCTCCGCGCCCGGTATGCGGCCGTGCTCGGCATCTGCGGGATGTGTCTGGTGCCCTTCATCCACCTGAGCGTCTTTCTGTTTCGCACGCTCCATCCCCAGCCCATCATCCTGAAGCCGAGCGCCCCCTCGCTGCCGGGCAGCATGTTGGCGACGTGGCTCTTTTCCCTGGCGGCGTTCACGCTCTTGTACGTGGGATTCGTGACGCAGCGCTACGCCGTGTCGCTCACGCGCGACGCGCAGCGTGGGGAGCGTACCGGCCGTGCCTGACGTGCCCCAGAACGCGGGTTACATGGTGGCGGCCTACGTCGTGACGGCGGTTATTCTGCTCGCCTATTCCATTTCCCTGTACCGCCGCACCGGGCAGCCTTAGCTCCCGCGCTTCTCCGCGAACAGCTCGGCGCGCGCCTGGGACAGGCGCGCCAGCCCGTCGGGCACCTGTGTGGCCCAGAGGTGCAGCGCTTCGTCGGCGGCCCGCACATCCCCTGCCTGAAACAGCGCCTGAGCATTGAGCCACAGCGCCTCGGCGCCGCCGCCGGCGGCGTAGGCGCGGGCGAAGCGCGCCGCCGCTTCGGCGTGGCGACCGGCACGGCGATATACATCGCCGGCCGCCAGCGCGGCGTCGGGGCGCTCCTCGAGCGTGAGCACCTGCTCGTATGCCACCAGCGCATCCTGCTGGCGGAACACCATCTGCCAGGCTTCCCCCAGGAGCATCCAGGCATCGGGGTTTTCCGGGAAGCGCTGGGCGGCCTGCTGGGCCGCGGCCACCGCGCCCCAGCGATCTTCGATCGCGCGGCGCAGACGCACCAGCGCTGGATGAGATTCCGCGAACGTCGGAGCGAGCGCGCAGCCGAGTCGCAGCCACAGGTCGGCGCGCTTGGGCGCTTCGCGTTGACAGGCCGCGGCCCGCCGCACGGCGAAGCGGGCGAGCGCGGAGCGCAGAGAGCGGAGCATTGTAGATTGCACCAATCTATGTCACACGCGACGCGACCGCCGGGGCCCCCGCGGCCCCCCCCTCGACCGCTCGCGGGCCGGCGCATCGCGGTCACCCGCGCGCGCGAGCAGGCCGCCGAGCTGGTGCGGGAGCTGGAAGCGCTCGGCGCCCAGGTCGTCGTGGCGCCGACGATCCGCATCTCGCCGCTGCCTGATCTGGCGGCGCTCCGCGCCGCGCTCACGCGCACTCCGCCCTACGACTGGATCGTGTTCACCAGCCAGAACGCCGTGCAGGTGGTGTGCGACCGGCTACCCGAGTGGCAGCTCGCGCCGCGCGACGTGGCGCGCGCCGCGGTCGCGGCGATCGGACCCGCCACCGCGGAAACGCTCGTGCGCCGTGGGGTCGTCCCCGACCTCGTGCCCGACCGGTTCGTTGCCGAAGCGGTCGTCACGGCGCTCGCGGCACGGGGCGACGTGCACGGGAAGACCGTATTGCTCCCGCGGGCGCGGGGAGCCCGCGACGCCCTGCCCGACGGCCTGCGCGCGCTGGGCGCGCTGGTCGACGTACTCCCGGTCTATGAGACCATCCAGGCGACGGGAGACGCGAGCGGCCTTGCGGCGGAGATCCTCGCCGGGGCCATCGACGCCATCACGTTCACGTCCTCCTCGACCGTACGGGGCTTCGTGGAGTCGGTGGGCAGGCCAGTCGCGGCGTCCGGCCGGTTCGCCGCGGCGGTCATCGGCCCCGTCACGGCGGGGACGGCGCGGGAGCTCGGGATCGCCGTCGCCGTCGAAGCGGCGGAGTACACGGTGGCGGGACTCGTCGAGGCGCTAGTGCGCTACTTCGGGCGGTGAGCGCTCGCCTGAGACTTGGCACACGGGGCAGCCAACTGGCCCTCTGGCAGGCCGAGTGGGTGCAGGCCGCACTGGCGCGGGCCGGCGTCGTCGCCGAGCTGGTGATCATCGAGACGCGCGGCGACGCGGAGGTCGATCGTCCCCTGCACCAGCTGCAGGGCAAGGGATTCTTCACGAAAGAGATCGAGGAGGCGCTGCGCGACGGCCGCATCGACGTGGCGGTGCATTCGCTCAAGGATCTGCCGACCAGCCTGCCGGCGGGCCTGGTGCTGGCGGCCGTCCCCACGCGGGCGGACCCCGCCGAGGCCTTGGTGACGCGGGACGCGGGCGTCACGTCGCTCGCCGACCTGGCCGCGGGCGCCAAGGTCGGTACGTCCAGCGTGCGACGCGTGGCCCAGATCCGCTACCTCCGGGCCGACCTCGACATCGTGCCGCTGCGCGGCAACGTGCCGACGCGGGTGCAGAAGGTGAAGGACGGGCGCGACGGCCTCGACGCGGCGCTCCTCGCCGGGGCGGGGCTCGAGCGGCTCGCGCTCGGGGGGCAAATCGCCGCACGGCTCGATCCGCTGGACGTCATGCCGGCGCCGGGTCAGGGCGCGCTCGGACTGGAGGTCCGCGCGGACGACCGGAACGCCCGCGGCGCACTCGCCCCGCTCGAGGACTCCGCGAGCGCCTGCCAGGTCGCGGCCGAGCGGGCCCTCCTCGCCTCACTCGAGGGCGGGTGTCAGGCGCCGGTGGCGGCGTGGGTCGGGATGCGGGATGCCCTAAAGGACTCCCTGACGGTCGCGGGAAGGGGGATGCGCCTGTTCGGGCGCGTGACGGCGGCAGACGGCTCCATCCAGGTAACCGCTTCAGCCGACATCGACGAGAGCGACCCGAGGGCCGCGGGCGTCGCGGTGGCGGACTTGCTCCGCGCCCAGGGTGCGTCGAGATTGCTCGGCCGATGAGCCAGTTCCCGATCCGCCGCATGCGCCGGCTGCGCCGCACCCCCGCGTTGCGCCGCCTGGTGCAGGAGACGCACCTCGTCCCTTCGCAGCTCGTGTGGCCCCTGTTCGCGTGCCACGGCGAGGGCGTCCGACGGGAAGTCGCCGCGTTGCCGGGTGTCTTTCAGACCTCGGTGGACGAGCTCGTGAAGGATGCCGAGCAGGCGCGCCGGCTCGGGCTCGGCGGCATCATTCTCTTTGGCCTTCCCGCAGCCAAGGACGCGACCGGCTCGGAGGCGTACGACGAGCAGGGGATCGTGCAGCAGGCGGCGCGAGCGGTGAAGCGCGCCGCGCCGGAGCTGCTCGTGATCGGGGACGCCTGCCTGTGCGAGTACACCGACCACGGGCACTGCGGCGTCGTGCAGGATGGCGAGGTCGACAACGACGCCTCGGTGTATCTGCTCGGTAAGGTCGCGGTGACGCAGGCGCGCGCGGGCATCGACATCGTCGCCCCGAGCGACATGATGGACGGCCGGGTGGCGGGGATCCGCAAAGCGCTGGACGCCGCCGGGCTCTCGCGCGTCCCGATCATGTCGTACGCCGCGAAGATGGCGTCGGCGTTCTACGGGCCGTTCCGCGAAGCGGCCGGCTCGACCCCGCAGTTCGGCGACCGCCAGTCCTACCAGATGCAGGGGACCAACGCCGACGAGGCGATGCGAGAGATCCGGCTGGACGTCGAGGAGGGCGCGGACATCGTGTTGGTGAAGCCCGCGCTGCCCTGCCTCGATCTCATCCGACGCGCCGAGCAGGAGTTCGGCTCCCCGCTCGCGGCGTACCAGGTGAGCGGGGAGTACGCGATGATCAAGGCGGCCGCGGCGCGCGGCATGCTCGACGAGGCGCGCGCGATGTGGGAAACGCTGTACGCCATCCGGCGGGCCGGCGCCGACATCATCCTGAGCTACTTCGCCCCGACGGTGGCGGACGCCCTCTAGCGGCGCGGTAGCAGCACCGCCTTCCACACCGCTCCCGCGACACCGGCGCCGATCAACGGGCCGATCCAGTAGACCGCGTGGGCGTTCCATTGCCACGCGACCAGCGCCGGCCCGATCGCACGGGCGGGGTTCATCACCGCCCCGGTGAACCCGCCTCCCACGAGCGCGTCGACGAAGATGGCGAGGCCGATGCCAAAGCCGGCGATCTTCGGCGCTTCCGACGAGACGGCCGTGCCGAACACCGCGCTCACCAGGAAGAAAGTGAGCAGCGCCTCGATCCACACGCCTTGCATGAAGCCCACGTCGCTCGCGAGGCGTGGCGTGCCCACGAGCGCGAGGCCGACGGCTATGCGCGGCAACACGGCCTTCACGAGCGCCGCGCCGGCCACGCCCCCGAGGACCTGGGCGAGGATGTACTGCCAGGCCAGGGTGCCTGCCACCCGGTTCGCGATCCACAGGCCGAACGTCACGGCGGGGTTCATGTGGCCCCCGGAGATGCCCATCGTCATCGACACGATCACGGCCATTCCGACACCGTGCGCCAGGGCCACGCCGAGCGGGCCGATGCTGCCAGCGGTGGGGCCGGTGGCGACGACGGCGACGACGCTGCCCGCGCCCAGGAACACGAAGAGCAGCGTGCCGATGAACTCTGCCGTGAGCGGCCGCAGGAGCTTGGGCATAAACGACGTCCTCGAGGTTGTGGGCCGCGGGGAATCTACGTCAATCGGGACGTCGCAACACCACCGCGGCGTTGATGCCGCCGAACCCGAACGAGTTGGTGAGCACCACCTCCGGCGCCGCCGCTCGGCCGTCGCCGCGCAGGCAGTCCAGGTCGCAGGCCGGGTCGGGACGCTCGAGATTGATCGTGGGAGGAAGCCAGCGCCGCTCCATGGCGAGCGCGCAGATCGCCGCTTCGATCGCCCCGCTCGCGCCGAGGGCGTGGCCGTAGTAGCCCTTGGTGCCGCTGACACTGAGCCGGTAGGCGTGGTCGCCGAAGACCTGCTTGATCGCCGCGGTCTCCGTCGTGTCGTTGAGCGGAGTCGACGACCCGTGGGCGTTGATGTAGCCAACCTCCACGGGTGCCACGCGGGCGTCGGCGAGGGCGAGCTGCATCGCGCGGGCTGCCTGGCGGCCGTCGGGGCGCGGCGCGGTCATGTGGTAGGCGTCGTTGGTGAAGGCGTAGCCCGCGAGCTCGGCGTAGATCTTGGCACCCCGGGCGACGGCACGGTCACGCTCCTCGAGCACCAGTACGGCCGCCCCCTCACCCATCACGAACCCGTCGCGGTCTTCGTCGAATGGGCGCGAGGCGTGGGCGGGATCGTCGTTGCGAGTGCTCATCGCGCGAATGACGCTGAACGCCGCGTACGTCATCGGCGCGAGCGGCGCCTCGGCGCCACCCGCGAGCATCACGTCGGCTCGGTCCTCGCGGATCGCGTGGAACGCCTCTCCCACCGCGATGGTGCCGGAGGCGCAGCTCATGGCATTGGTCGAGTTCGGGCCTGTGAACCCGAACTCGATCGCGATGTTGCAGCTCGCGGCGCCGGGGAACACGGCGAGCGCGAGCGCCGGGTCGAGCCCGCGCGGGCCCTCCGCGCGAAATCGCTCGATTTGCGACTCGGCGAACGCCACGCCTCCCAGCGCCGATCCGATCATCGCTCCGACCCGATCGCGGTCCTCACGCGACGGGTGGAGATCGGCATCGCTGACCGCGAACCGCGCGCTCGTCACCGCCAACTGGGAGAAGCGGTCCAGACGCCTGGCCCGCCTCGCGTCGAGGTGGTCGTGCGGCCGGAAATCGGGGATCTCGGCGGCGATCCGGCTCCTGAACGGGGCCGGATCGAAGCGCGTGATCTCCCGGACGGCCGAGGCTCGGGCGGCGAGCCCGGCCCACAGGCCGTCGGCCCCAGTGCCAATCGGCGTCACGGCGCCGACACCGGTGATGACGACGCGCCGCTGTCCGTTGTTCACATGCCCCCCGTTGGTCCGCGGCTGAAGCCGCGACTCGGCGCTGCCGCTGAAGCGGCGTCCCGCCCGTTTACGGGCAGGCGCCGAGCCGCGAGTTCACTCGCGCACTTCACGCACCCTCCAGCACACGTTTTAGTCCGGCAAGGGTCCGCGACGCGATCCCGTGGACGAACACCGGCCCGATCACGAGCCGGGCCGCCAACGGACCGATCAGCGGCCACGCCGGGCCCGCCCACTCGTGCACGATCGTCACGTCCACGCCGCCCGGCGCGTCGACCAGCCGCCACGAGACGTTCATCCGCCTCGTGATACCCCGGACGTGCCGGTAGCGGATTACCCGCGCCGGCCGGTCCACTGTCATCTCCGACACCCACCACGCGGGGTAGCGGAACACGCCGAAGGGGCGCCATGCCGCCATTTCCACGATGCCGCCGCTCTGGTGGCGGTCCAGAAACCTGACCCATCGATAGTGAGACAGGATTTCAGGCCACCGTTCGACGTCCGAGGCGACTTGAAACGCGCGGTCAATCGGCGCACGGATCCAGGTCCGGTCGACGGTTCGCATGATCAGGAGACGCAAGCCGTAAGCCGCAAGCCGAAAGTGGTCCACAGGGGACCAAACCCGATCGCGTCAGACTGGCGGCCTGCGACTGTCAACCGCTTGCGGCTTACGGCTTGCGGCTTCACTGACGACGGGCTCCTGGTGACCACGAAGCGACTATGCGACACCCCGGCCGGTATCTGGCCACCGCCCGCACGCCGGCATCGCCGAGCATCTCGGTGAACTCTCGCTTCGTGTATCCCCGCTTGAGCGACACCACCGCATCGTGCCGGGTGACGCCGCTCATCGCGAGGCCGACCGACGCCGCCCACACCCCGGCCATGGCTGCGCGGGAGCGGCGCAAGTCCGCGAGCACCACGGCGTGCCGCGCCACCCGGTCGAACGCGGCGATCCAGCGCACGGCGACCGCCCGCGGCACGTGGTGCAGCACCTGGCTCGCGACGATGACGTCCACCGAGCGTGCCCCGACCGGCAGCGCGCTTCCGTCCGCGACGATCGTCGGCACGCCGGCGGCGGCGGCGATCCGTGCCGCGGTGGGGTTCAGCTCGAGGCCGATCGCTTTGAGATCGATGCCGCGCCGCCGGGCCGTCGCCCTCGCTGCCAGCGCGATATCCCCGGAGCCGGTTCCTACGTCGAGCAGCGTCCACGTTTCCCCTTTTCCGCTTCCCATTTCCCTTCTTCGCCGCTCGAAGAACGGTTCCAGCTCGCTCACCACCGCCCGTGTCCCTCCGAACAGCGCGTTCAGGCAGGCGATGTCGCGGAGCTCTCTCCCGACCAAGACGGGATCGGCCCGCGGATCGTCCAGCAGCTCGGTGCCGATCATGAGCCTCCGCCGCCCAGGCCGGCGTAGCCACCGCGGTAGTAGAGGAGAGGCCGGCGGTCCGACACGGTGCCGCCCGTGACCAAGCCGAAGAATACCGTGTGATCCCCGCCCGGGGCCTCCGCCTGCTTCTCGCACTCGATGCTCGCGAGCACGCCTTCGAGCACGGGAATGCCGTGCTTGGTCTCCCTGTAGCCGACGCCGTCGAAGCGGTTCGGGTGGTCCGCCGCGAACCGGCGCGAGAGGGCTTCCTGGTCCGCGGCGAGCACGTTCAACACGAAGCGTTGCGCGGCCCGGAGCGCGGGATACATGTCGTTCTTCTGATCCACTGATACGAGAACCAGGGGTGGCTCGAGCGACACGGAAGCCACCGAGCTCGCCGTCATACCGATCGGCCGGCCGGCCGGGTCGCGCGTGGTCAGGACCGTCACGCCGGTCGCGAAGCGGCCGAGCAGCTGGCGGAACTGAGCGGGATCGACGCCGGACATATCGTCACCACAGAAATTGGGCCAGGACGCTCGCTCTAAGGACTCGGCGCGCGGGGACGATATTCCCGGTCGCGCTCACCAGAAGATCCGCGAGGTCGGGCCGCGCCGCCAGGCGGCGTACGACGCGGTCGGTGAGCGCGGGCCACCCGACGCCGACCCCGATGAGCCGCTCGAGCAGCCACTTGTGGAAGAACGCCTGCCGCCGGGCGCGCGCGTACGGCCGCAACGCCGAGGCGGGAATGGGTGCGCGGACCCCGCACGCAAGTGCGGGGACGAGACAGGCAGCGGCGAGCTCGGCGCCCCGGAGCGCGGCGTAGATCCCCTGGCCCGTGAACGGATCGAAGAAGTCGGCGGCGTCGCCCACCAGCAATGCGCCGCCCCCGGGCGCGACTGCCGTGCGTGACCATTGCGCGAAGGGTCCCGTGACCAGCACCTCGCGCGCCAGGCACCGTGGATCGAAACGTCCCACGAGGCCTGGAAACCGCTGCAGCTCGTCGAAGAAGCCTGTCCTGAAGTCGCGACGCCCGTGGCGAACCGCGGCCAGCGGTACAACCAACGCGACCGTGGTGATTCCGCCGCCCACCGGTCCCATGCCCACGTAGCCACGCTCACCGACGTGCAGCTCACCCACCCCGTCGATCCCGGCGACGTCCGCCACATGCGCGGTGAAGGCGATCCGCCGCGGCGGCGACGAGCACACCAGTCCGAGGCGGCGCGCGACCACCGAGCGCAAGCCGTCGGCGCCGACGACGATGCGTGCGTTGCAGGTTACACGTTGCCCGTTGCACGAGCGTACGACTACGCCCGCGACGGCCCCTCTCTCCCACACCAGGTTCTCGACTGTTGTGGCCTCGCTCACGTGCGCCCCGGCCCGCGCCGCGGCGGCCACGAGGATCGTATCGAACGACGTGCGGGGCAGGGCGAAGCTGTAGGGGCGCGTGCCCTCGACGAAGCGTCCGCACATGGCGGCGCCTCCCGGCGCGACGACCTTCATGCCGTAGAGCTTCGCGTGAGCCGCGCGCTCGACGGCGCCGAGGATGCCCCCGCCGAGGCGCGCCAGGATGGGTGTGATGCCGGGGCTCAGGTACTCGGAGCAGGGCTTGTCCCGGGGAAACCGGCCGCGATCGAGCAGCAGGACCGACGCGCCCGCGCGGGCCAGGAGCAGCGCGGTCGTGGCTCCCGCCGGACCGGCTCCGACGACGACGACATCCCAGCGATCGGTCACGACGGCGCCGCGCTCAGGGCGCCGAGCCGTACGAGCCGAGCATGGCTGCCGCCGCGCCGACGAGCGTCGCCGCGAGGTTCACGCCGTCGTTGTCGAGCCATCGCCAACCGCTCGCGAGTCGTACCGGCTCGTGGCACACCGTAGAGCCGCGCTCGAACCGCGCGTCACATGCGGGACACTCATACTTGCCTTGCAGCGTCGCACCCAGGACCGAGTCCGCGAGCATACCCGCCACGCCGGCGGCCGCGACGATGGCGAACCCCGGAGCCCTGCCCCGGGGGGCGAGCGCGGCCGTCAATCCGGCAATGAGCGCCGCGCCGGCCACGGCGCCGAGCGTTCCCAGCGCGGTGATACCCCCCGAGGCGCCGCGGGTCACCCTCCTCCCGGAGGTGATGAGCCGCGGTGGGAACGGCGAGTAGGCCCCGATTTCCGTAGCCCAGGTGTCGGCCGCCGCGGCCGCGACGGCGCCGGCGGCCCCCGCCCGAGCCGAGCAGGGCGGCGACCAGGGCGACGCCGCCGTTGGCCAGCACCTGCCGCGCGTTGCGGCTCGGGCCCCGGCGCTCCGCGAGCTGCGTGAGGATGCTACCGGTGAGGAAGAACGCAGCGAGCAGCGCGAGCCCCGGCCAGCGGAGGCCCCACGTCACGCCGGCCCCCACGGCGCAGGCCGCGACGAGCCCGCCGGGGGTGAGCCACTTCACTCGTCGAACAGCTCGTCCAGGATCCGGCGCTTCAGGTCGGCGGGGGCACCCTGGGCCCGGCAGCGGGCCCGCAGGAAACCGAGGAACAGCTTTTCGAAGTCGAAAACCTCGCCGCACGGCGGGCAGTCGGTGAGGTGCTGACGAATCTCCTGCTCCACCGCGGGCGTGAGCTCGCGGTCGAGGTACTCATAGAGGTGCTCCTTGCACTCCCGGCAATTCATTTGGCGGACCCCTTGATGTACCCCATTCCGACGGCGTAATCGTACAGCTGTTGCTGCAGCATGCGCCGGGCGCGAAACAGTCGAGACTTCACGGTGCCGACCGGCACTTCCAGGATACGGGCGATGTCCTCGTAGGACATGCCCTCCACGTCGCTCAACACCACAGTCTCCCGGAATTGTTCCGGGAGGTTGTCGATGGCCCGGAGCACTTCGTCGTCCACGATCCGGTCGAAGAAGGTCCCCTGCGGGTCCTCGTCCTGCAGCTCCTCGAATACGGAGAACGGCTCGATCGCATCGATGTCGACCGTCTCCGGGTGCCGGGTGCGCCGCCGGTATTCATTAATGAAGGCGTGCCGCAGGATCGTGAGCAGCCATCCCTTGGCGTTCGTCCCCCGCTCGAACTGGTGCCAGGCGCGGTAGGCCTTCAGCATTGTCTCCTGGACGAGGTCGTCGGCTTCCGCCGGATTGCCGGTCAGGCGCAGCGCGACGCGGTACAGGCTGTCGAGGTGCACCAGGGCTTCGCGCTCGAAGCTGGCTCGCTTGTCGGCCTCCGCCGCCGGGCTGGGCGCTGGGGGAGGAGGGGTCCGGGGAGGCGTGGGCGGGGTCATGCGTCCCATAACCTCTCCCCGCGCGCCCGGGTTCCGCAATGGGGCGTGGCCCGCTAGCCCCGTTCCAACGCGTCCGCTTGATCGACAGCCTCGCGTCGTCCATTCCCAACAAGTTGGAACCCCGCTAGGTTTCGCGCGCCGTGGTGCACAGCATCGTCCCTCTCGCCGTCCTCGAGGCGGTCAGGAACCTCGACACGCCGGTCGAAGACGGGTTGTCGGAATTCGCCGAGGAGCTGCTGTCCAAGCGGCTCGGCCTCTCGGCCACGGTGGCGATGCAGTTGCGCGAATACGAGGGCATGGTCCGGCGGGATGCGCCGGCCGACCGCTCGCACGTCGAGGCGCTGCTCCGCCTGGTGGGGCGGCGGCCCGATGCGGACCTGGTGTTCGCGGACGCCGGCCGGCGCGCGGCGCGACGGGCGGTCCGCCGCCTCTTCGTGCTCACGCGGCTCGCCGCCCGCACGGGCCCGCGGGCCCTCGGGTACGTCGCCGCCCGGCGCGCGGCGCGCGCCGTGTTCGCCGGGGATCTGCGCCGCGAGAGCCACATCCCCGTGGCCCGGGTAGGCGACGCCCTCGCCGTGCAGGCGACGCCCGACGGCGCCGCGTGCGCGCTGTACGGCGCCGGGTTCACCGAGCTGCTCCGGCTCCTCGTGGGCTTCGAAGGGGCGATGCTCCACATCTCCTGCCGGGCGACCGGCGGCGAGGCGTGCGAATGGCGGGCGGCCCCGCCCGATCCGCGACACGACTGATGCCGTTGCTCGACGGCTTCGATCTCGCCGCGCTCGCGCAGGCGCTCGGCGCCCTCGGGGCCGACGGGTGGCTGTTGTACGACTTCCGCAAGCTCAACCCGATCGCCGGCCGCATCCTCGGGGACACGGGGATGGGCACGCGGCGCCTCTTCGTCCTGCTGCCGCGCGCGGGCCGTCCCATCGCGGTGGTCCATCGCATCGAGCTCCAGGCACTGGCCGATTTTCCCGGCGAAGTGCGGCCCTACGGCGCATGGCGGGAGCTCCATGGACACCTCGAGGCACTGGTCAGCGGCCGCACCCTCGCGATCGAGATCTCGCCGCGGGACCAGGTTCCCTACCTCGATCGCGTGCCGTACGGCGTGGTTCAGCTGCTCGAATCCTTCGGGGCGCGGCTGGTGTCGTCCGCGCCCCTCGTGTCCCGGTTCGCGGCGCGGTGGTCGGCGGCGGAGCTGGCGGGCCACCGCAAGGCGGCGGAGATCCTGGCGGCCGTCGCGCGCGAGGCCCTGACGGGGGTGGGGAGCGAGGCGGCGCGCGGAGCCGAGGTGCGGGAGACGGGCGTCCAGCAGCGCGTGCGCGACGCGATGGAGCGCGCGGGGCTCTGGACCGACGGCGGGCCCATCGTGGCGTTCGGGCCGACCAGCGCGATGCCCCACTACGAGCCGCATCCGGGAGCCGACCGGCGCCTCGCGGCGGGTGACGTCGTCCTGCTCGACCTGTGGGCCGGACCGGGGAAGGGCTCGGTGTTCGCCGACCAGACGTGGATGGGATTCGCGGGCCGGTCGCCCGACGCGGACGTGCGTCGGGTGTGGCAGGCGGTGAAGGGGGCGCGCGACGCCGCCGTCCGCTTCCTGCAGGAGCGCTGGGGGCCGGACGGCGCCATGACGGGAGCGCAGGTGGACGACGCCGCGCGCGCCGTGATCCGCGACGCGGGGCTCGCCGAATACTTCGTGCATCGCACGGGGCATTCGATCGATCGCGACCTGCACGGCTCCGGGCCCCACATCGACAACTTCGAGACCGAGGACGCGCGGGCCCTCGTGCCCGGCGTCGGCTTCTCGATCGAGCCGGGTGTCTACCTTCCGGGACGTTTCGGGATGCGCAGCGAGATCAACGTGTACATCGACACGGCGGGTCCCGAGGTGAATCCCTCGC
>Ga0209237_1001130_pt1 | contig 15739 bp, 10 predicted proteins | sample GraSoi013_1_40cm_2_FD_185820 | JGI IMG/M metagenome (GOLD analysis project Ga0209237, IMG submission 185820) | Grasslands soil microbial communities from the Angelo Coastal Reserve, California, USA - Sample 10_02_2013_1_40cm (SPAdes) (version 2) | ecosystem: Environmental > Terrestrial > Soil >... | reverse complement strand
GGGTGGCGGCGGCACCTTCGCCAGCCTACGTTGCTTGGCCTGCAGCTCGCGGATGAACGCCTCGAGACGGTGGGCGGCTTCCGTCAATTCGCCCACGATGCGTTCGTGATACGCGCGCTCGTCGCGCACCTTCGCGAGGATCGTCCGCCGCTTTGCGGCCTCGCGATCGACCTCCGCTTGCTCCCGCTTGGCCTCGTCGTGGAGGCTTGCCAGCTCTCGCTGCTGCGTCTCCTCTCGGCCTTTGCGGTCCGCTAACCTCTCAGAAGTAACACGATACTCTTGAATGAGCCGGGCGTCCAGGGCCGCGAGGCTCGCGAGGTGGCGCACGGCGGCCGCGCGCGTCACGGAGTCGTCGCCGCTCAAGATGACGGGCAAGGCGCCGCCCTGCGCGTGCACGCGGTACATCGCCCGGAGCCGGCCGGCGAGGGCGTTCACCTGGCCGGCGCGCTGGCGCTCGAGCTTCGAGATGTCGCCGCGGAAAAGCTGGACCTCCGCCTGGGTTCGCTTGATGCGCGTCTCCAGCCGCGTGACCTCGTGCTGCTTGGCCGCGAGCCGGCGCTCGATCTCCTCGAGCTCGGCGAGCAGCGACGTCTCGCGGGCCCGCGCCGCCGTGACTCGTTCTTTTTCTTCCTTCAGCTGCTGCTGCGTCTGCTGCAGCTTCCGCTGCTCGGCCTGCAGGGGGTCGTCACGCTTCGGCTGGCCGGCCGCCGGGAGGGCGGCCAGCGTCGCGAGCGTCGCCACCAGCAGCAGGCGCTTCATGGCTCGCGACTGGCCCGGGCGAGCCATCCGCCGAGCCCTCCGAGGAGCGCCCCCGCGCCGAGCAACGCCGCGACGCCGACGGGCGTGAAGAACACGAGCTGGGAGATGCCGAGCGTGAGGTTGACGAGTGGCTCGAGGCGCGGCGCCACCACCGAGTGCGTGACGACGAGCGCTGCCAAGGCCAGGACGGCGCCGGCCAGCCCCTGCATCATTCCCTGGAGAAGCACGGGTAGCCGGATCGTCAGCTCGGAGGCGCCGACGAGCCGCATGATCTCGGTCTCGTGCCGCCGCGCGTGGAGGATCAGCGTCGTCGCCGTCGTGACGGTCAGGATGGCGGCGACCGCGAGCACCGCGCCCACCCCGAAGCCGATCGTGCCCAGGAGCCGCTGCCAGTGCGCGAGCCGCTCGACCCAGTCCGCGCTCCCGGCGACCTCGTCCGCCTCGGGCAGCGCGGCCAGACGCGCCAGGAGCTCGCGCGCGCCTTCGGGTGTCGCGGCGACCGCCGACGGCGTCACCTCCAGCGACGCGGGCAGCGGGTTCGCCGGAAGCTGGTCGACCACGCCCGCGTCCTTGCCAAGGACCTGCTTCAGCGCGCGAAGCGCGTCCGCCTTTCCGATGAAGACCACGCCGGCGACGCCCGGCATCACCCGGACGCGCTCGAGCAACGCGGCGACGTCGCCGGCGGACGGCTCGCGCTTGAGATAGACGACGATGCGTACGCGATCACGCCACTTGGCGACGGCGCGGTCGAGATTGGAGGAGACCAGCCAGAAGCCGCCGAGCGCCGCCAACGACAGCGTGATCAGCACCACGGCGCTGACGGCGACCCGCCCGGCCCGCCGGAGATCGCGCAACGCCTCGCCGACCAGGAAGCCGAGCACGCGGTCTCAGCCCTCGTCCTTCACGACGCGCCCACCCTCGAGCGTGAGGGTGCGCCGGCGGAGCCCCGCGGCCAGCCGAGCCTGGTGAGTGGCCAGCACGATCGTCGTCCCGCCCGCCCCGATGTCCTTGAGCACGTCGACGATCTCCGCCGCCATCGCCTCGTCCAGATTCCCGGTCGGCTCGTCCGCGAGAAGGAGTGGCGGTCGCCGCACGATGGCGCGGGCCAGCGCCGCTCGCTGGGCCTCGCCCTGCGAGAGCTGAGCGGGGTACGCCTGGGCGCGCGCCGACAACCCAACCATGCGGAGGGCGTCGAAGGCACGCGCGGTGATGTCGCGGCGGGGCGTGCCGAGGACACGCAGGACGAAGGCGACGTTCTCGTAGACCGTCCGGACGGGGAGGAGCTTGGCGTCCTGGAAGACGACCCCGATCGAGCGTCGGAGCGGCGCCACCTCCGAGCGACGCATGGCCACGAGGCCGTAGCCGAGGACCTCGACGTCGCCTTCGGAGGGAAGGTCGTCGCGGTAGAGGAGCCGGAGGAGCGTCGTCTTGCCGGCGCCGCTGGCACCGGTCAGGACGACGAACTCGCCCTTGTCGATCCGGAACGAAACCTCGCGCAGCGCAGGGACCTTCACGGGCCCGACCGAGTACACCTTCGAAACCCGGTGAAGCTCAATCATGGCGGGCGCTTCCGATTATAGCCGTCACAACTGGATTTTCGAGAGCTTGTCCTCCAGGAGGCGGTCCACCAGCGCCGGGTTGGCCTTGCCCCCGGTGGCCTTCATCACCTGCCCGACGAGCGATTTCTTCGCGACCGTCTTGCCGCGCTTGAAGTCCTCGATCGCCTTCGGGTTGGCGGCCATCACCGAGTCGACGATCCCGCCGAGTACCGTCTCGTCAGCGACCTGGGTGAGCCCCTCGCGGCCGACGATCGTCGGAGCATCCTCGCCCGAAGCAAGCATCCTCAGGAACACGTCTTTGGCGATCTTGCCGCTGATCGTGCCGTCGGCAATGAGCCGCAGGAGGCCGGCCAGATTGCGCGGCGGCACCGCTCGCGCGATGGCCCGTTCGTCGCCCACGGCCAGCGCCCGCAGGGATTCAGAGAGGATCCAGTTAGAGACCGCCTTGGCATCGGCGAAATCCGCGACGGTCGCCTCAAAATAGTCCGCGAGAGGCGCGTGGTGCGTGAGGATGTCGGACGTCGAGACCGAGAGGCCGTACTGGTCGACAAACCGCTGGCGCCGGGTGCGCGGCAGCTCCGGGAGCTCCGTCCGAATCTCCTCGACCCATCGCCGATCGATGTGGAGCGGGACGAGATCGGGTTCAGGGAAGTATCGATAGTCGTGCGCGTACTCTTTCGAGCGCATCGAGCGCGTGACCTCGCGGTCCGCGTCCCAGAGCCGTGTCTCCTGCACGATGTGCTCACTCATTGCGAGCGCCGCCGTCTGACGAACCACTTCGAACTTCAAAGCCCGCTCGACGTTCCGGAACGAGTTCAGATTCTTGATCTCGACCTTCGTCCCGAGCGGGGTACTCCCCCGAGGACGCAGCGAGATGTTGGCGTCGCACCTGAGCGAGCCCTCCTCCATGTTGCCGTCGCAGACCCCGAGGTAGACCAGTACCTCGCGGAAGGCCCGCAAGTACGCGGCGGCCTCTTCTGGGGATCGGAGCTCCGGCCGCGACACCGTCTCCATGAGCGGCACGCCGGAACGGTTGAAGTCCACGAGGCTCGCCTGGGCCGTCGCGAGCGTGCCCTCGTGCAGGAGCTTGCCGACGTCCTCCTCGAGGTGGAGGCGCTGGATTCCGATGCGCCGAGGCGCACCGTCGACCTCGATGTCGAGAAACCCGTCTTCGGCGAGAGGCTCTTCATACTGGCTGATCTGGTAGTTCTTCGGCATGTCCGGGTAGTAGTAGTGCTTTCGCGCAAAGCGGCACCTGGCGTTCACGCGGCAGTTGAACGCCAGCGCGGTCCGGATTCCAAACTCGACCGCCCGCCGGTTGACGACCGGTAGGACGCCGGGCATGCCCTGGCAGACGGGACAGGTTTGTGAGTTGGGCCGCGCGCCGAACGTTGTCGGGCAGCCACAGAACATCTTCGACCGAGTCAGGAGCTGGGCGTGAACTTCGAGCCCGATGACGACCTCGTAGTCGGTGGTCACGGGGTTCACGAGACCAGCCCGCCCCGAGGGCGGCCCGAGAACGGAGCGAGTGGCTCCGACACGCCCGATCTCACACGCTCGCTTCGGCGACCCGGCTCCGTCACGCGGTCAGCTCCGGACGGCGCGAGCGCCACGGCGTCGCCTGCTCGTAGGCGTATGCGGCGCGTAGCACCCGGGCCTCGTCGAGAGGGCGGCCGAGGACCTGGAGCCCGATCGGCAGCCCTGCCCCGCTGAAGCCGCACGGCACGGAGACGCCGGGGATCCCGGACAGGTTGCCCGGGATCGTGAAGACATCGTTGAGGTACATGGACAGCGGGTCTTCCTTCTCGCCGTGCTTGAACGCGACGTTGGGCGTCGTCGGCGCCACGATGAGGTCCACGCGCGCGAACGCGGCCGCGAACTCGCGACGCACCAGCGTCCGGACGCTCTGGGCCTTGCCGTAGTACGCATCGTAATAGCCGGCCGACAGCGCGTAGGTGCCGAGCATGATCCGGCGCTTGACCTCGGCGCCGAAGCCCGCCGCGCGCGTCCGGCTCTCCATCTCGACGAGATCGCGGCCCGGCACGCGCAGCCCGAACTTGACGCCGTCGTATCGCGCGAGATTCGACGACGCCTCGGCGGGCAGGATCAGGTAGTAGGCCGCCAGCGAATGCTTGGTCGTCGGCAGCGACACGCGCTCCACCCGGGCCCCGAGCCCCTTCAGCACCTCGATCGCCGCGCGGACGACGCGCTCCACGTCGGGGTCCATGCCGTCGATGAAGTACTCGTCGGGGAGCCCGAGCGTGAGGCCGGCGACCCCTTTCGGCAGCTCCGCGATGTAGTCGGGGACGGGCGCCGCGATGGACGTCGCGTCCCGTCGGTCGTGGCCGGCGACCACGCCGAGCAGAAGCGCCGCGTCCCTGACGTCCTGGGCGAACGGCCCGATCTGGTCGAGCGAGGACGCCAGCGCGACCAGGCCGTAGCGCGACACGCGGCCGTACGTCGGCTTCATGCCCACCACGCCGCAAAAGGCAGCGGGTTGCCGGATCGAGCCGCCGGTGTCGCTGCCGAAGCTGCCGGCGGCCAGCCCGCCCGCCACCGCCGCGGCCGACCCTCCCGACGAGCCCCCGGGCACGCGGGCGAGATCCCAGGGATTGCGCGTCGGATGGAAGGCCGAGTGCTCGGTGGATGAGCCCATCGCGAACTCGTCCATGTTGGTCTTGCCGAGGATCACCGCGCCCGCCGCCCGCAGCCGCGCGACGACCGTCGCGTCGTAGGGCGGGACGAACGCCTCGAGCATCTTCGAGCCGCACGTGGTCCGCACGCCGCGCGTGCAGAGCACGTCCTTGAGGGCCACCGGGACGCCGTCGAGCGGGCCCAGCGGCTTGCCGGCGCGCCAGCGCAGCTCGGACTCGCGCGCCGCGGCCAGCGCCTGTTCCCGCACCACGGTCAGGTACGCGCCCACCCGGCCGTCGAGCGCGTCGATGCGGGCCAGGTAGGCCTCGGCGACCGCGGTCGGAGTCAGGCCGCCCCGCCGGTACGCGTCGGTCAACTCGTGGATGGGCCGGTGCATCACTCCTCGATGATCCGCGGCACGCGGAAGAGCTCACCGCTGCGGTCCGGGGCGTTGGCGAGCATCTCATCCTGGGGGAAGCACGGCTCGACCTCGTCCTCGCGCATGACGTTGACGACGTCCACGGCGTGCGAAGTCGGCTCGACGCCTTCGGTGTCGACCGCGCGCAGCGTGTCGAGGTGCGCCAGGATGGAGTTCAGCTGCTCGCGCATCCGCTCGAGCTCAGCCTCGGTCAGGGCCAGGCGGGTCAACCGCGCCACGTGCTCGACGTCCTTGCGCTCGATCATCCGCTCACAGCTCCTCTCACAGCTCCTCGAGGTGGGCGTACTGCAGCGAGAGCCGCTTGCGGCCCACGCTGGCGAACCCCACCGTCACGACGAAGTCGGCGCCGTCCCGCTCGATCCCGACCACGAGGCCCTCGCCGAAGCGCGCGTGCCGCACCCGGGCGCCCACGCGGAGCGGGAGATTCTCGGTGACGGTGTCCGCGGCCGCGGCATAGGCCGCCGCGTCGGCGGCCCAGCCGGCCGGCGGCTCGCGCCGGGTGTTCAGCGAGGCCAGCTGGCTCTCCGGCATCTCGCGCAGAAACCGCGACGGCTCGCCGACGCCGTAGCCGTGGATCCGGCGATGCAGGGCGTAGGAGAGGTAGAGCCGCTCCCGTGCGCGCGTCAGGCCCACGTAGCACAGGCGCCGCTCCTCTTCGACCTCCTCCTCGTCGCTCATCGACCGGGCGTGGGGAAACACTCCCTCCTCCAGCCCCGTCATGAACACCGCCGGGAACTCGAGCCCCTTGGCCGAGTGAAGAGTCATCAGGGTCACGCGCGCTCCGTCGTCCTGCAGCTCGTCGATGTCGGCCATCAGGGCTACCCCGTCCAGGAACCCCTCGAGCGTCGGGGTGGACTCCGCGCGCAGGTAGTCCTCCGCGGCGTGGATCAGCTCCTCGAGATTCTCGAGGCGCGCTTCGGCCTCGGGCGAGCGCTCCTCGCGCAGCGCCGCGCGATAGCCCGAGACGTTCAGCAGCTGGTCGATGAAGGCCGGCGGCGTCATCCCCGCTCGTCGGTCGGCCAGGCCACGGATCAGCGCCGCGAACTCCTCGAGCGCGCGGCGCGGCTTGCCGGAGAGCGCAGCGGGCGGATCGTCCGCGACGGCGAGCAGGGCGCGTCCCGCGCGCGCCTCGTCCAGGCGTGCGAGCGTGGCCGGCCCGATGCCCCGGACCGGCGTCTGGATGGCCCGCCGGAAGGCGACGTCGTCCGCCGGGTTGACCGCGAGACGCACGTACGCCAGCGCGTCCTTGATCTCCCGGCGCTCGTAGAAGCGCACGCCCCCGACGATCCCGTACGGGACGCGCGCGCGGCGCAGCGCGTCCTCGAGCACTCGGGACTGGGCGTTGGTCCGGTAGAAGACGGCGACGCCGTTCCACGGCACGCCGTCGCCGCGCAGCCCCAGGATCGTCTGGGCGACGAAGTTCGCCTCCTCGTGCTCGTCCCAGGCACGGTAGAGCTTCGGTAGATCGCCTTCGGGGTTCTCGGTCCAGAGCGTCTTGTCCTTGCGCTGCTGGTTGTGATCGATCACCGCCGAGGCGAGCGAGAGGATGCGCTGAGTCGAGCGATAGTTCTGCTCGAGCTTCACGACGCGGGTGCCTGGATAGTCGTGCTCGAAGTCGAGGATGTTCCGGATGTCGGCGCCGCGCCAACGATAGACCGAGTTGTGGACAAGGAGTCCTCCGGCGACGTAGTTCCGAAGGTCCTCGACGGACAGATCGTAGACAAACCCGCGGTAGGACTTCGTCTCCACCTTCGACACCCGGGCCTCGCACACCTCGCCGGCCCTGACGACGGGCACCACCATTCCCGGGCGCAGATGGCTCGCCGGCATGAACTGGAATGCCTTGCTGGGCGTGAGCCGCGCGCGACGCACCACCTCAGCGTCGGCGGTCTGACAGAGACTCTGGGCGAACGCGAGCCCCTTGTCGTACTCATGTCGCGAGGTCTCGACCCGCCAGGTCCGCCGTTTCCCCGGTCGCGTCTTCGCCACCATCGAGACGGCTTCACGCAGCGTCTCGTCCGAGCTGACGAGCTGGATCCGGTGTTCGTGCCAGGCGTGCGGCCGCGGGTCGCCGAACATCGTGAAGTGAACGATTTCCCGCGATGGCTTCCCCGACCCGATCACGCGCGCCCGATGGTGTGGGTACTCGGGGAAGAGCAGGAGATCGGTCATGAGCCGCTGGGCCCTCGATCGCGTATCGACTTGGTTATACAGGCGTTCGATATGGTGCTGCATCAGCGCCATCCGCCGGCCGCGGGTATGAAACACCATCGTCGGCAGGCCATACTCCGCCGCATAATAGGACTCCAGATATCGGGCGTCAGCACCTGAAGCGCACGTCGCAAGGATCCAGAGCTTGTCCGCGGTTTCGTGGCTCGTCCGGATCTGGACTCCGGAGACCAGCGCCTTGTCGTCGCCCGAGCGGACGCCGCGCGTGACTCCCACGCGGTACTCGAGGCGTCGGTGATACATGAGGTACACGTAGTAGCAGTCCGGATCTGGGTCGATCCGCGCAAAAACAACGTGGTTCGGAGTCGCTCGGAGCTCGTGGCCGTCGTCGGTCGTTATGACGACGACCTTTCCATCGAACGGAGTCCGCTGTACCGCTTCGACACGCCCGACACGCAGTGACCCCCAGCCGGCTCCAGCGAAAACGCGGTCGCCTTCCTTGATGCGCTCGATGCGCTTCGGTCCTGCCGGTGTCTCGACGATCGTTCCCTCGACGAGGCACTGGTCGGGATCGCCCACGACGCAGATGCTCCGATGTTCGCCGGTCAGCAAACGGATGATCCGGTATTGGGCGCGGTTGGTGTCCTGGTACTCGTCCACGAGGACGTGGCGCCAGAGGCCGCGGTACCAGGCGAGCGCCTCCGGGACCTCCTCGAAGAGCCGCACCGTCTTCAGGAGCAGGTCGTCGAAGTCCACGGCGCCGACCGCGCGCAGGCGCTCCTCGTAACGCCCGAACACCAGCGCGATTTTCTCTTCCCACGATCCCCGCGCCCCGCGCTTCGCGTCGTCGACGCCGAGCATGTGGTTCTTCCAGGCGCTGATGCGCTGGGTGACGGCGCCGGGGGTCGTGGTGCGCTCGCCGAGGTCGAGCTCCTTCATGCTCTCCTTGACGAGACTCTCGCGATCGTCCTCGTCGTAGATGACGAAGTGGGCCGGCAACCCGATGTGGCGACCGTGCTGGCGAAGAATGCGCACGCACGCCGAGTGGAAGGTGGCGATCAGCGGCGCCCGGATGCCCACCGGGAGCAGCAGCGACTCGACCCGGCGCGCCATCTCGCCCGCCGCCTTGTTGGTGAACGTGACCGCGAGGACGTTCCGCGGCGAGATGTCGCGGGCGCCGACGAGCCAGGTGATCCGATAGGCGATGACGCGCGTCTTGCCGCTCCCGGCGCCGGCGAGGACCAGGAGCGGCCCGTCGTCCGCGGTGACAGCCTCGCGCTGCGGGGGGTTGAGATCGTCGAGGAGGCGCGTGAGCTCCGAGAGCACCGGACGATTGTACCGAGCGATCCGGGTGTCGCCAACCCGAAGCTTCGCTCGGAGTCCAGCGCGGCGCCGTGCGCGGCGCGTTACTCGACCGTGACGCTCTTCGCGAGGTTCCGGGGCTGATCCACGTCGCAGCCGAGTCGCACCGCGATGTGGTAGGCGAGGAGCTGCAAGGGGATCACCGTGATCAGCGGCGCCAGGAGATCGGCGCAGGCCGGGACCTCGATCACATGCTGCGCCTTCGCGGCGACGGCCCGGTCGCCGGCGTGCACGACGGCGATGACTTGACCGTCGCGGGCGAGGACCTCTTCGATGTTGCCGAGCATGCGCTCGTAGGAGCCGTCGCGCGGGGTCAACGCGACGACGGGCAGCCGGTCGGCGATGAGCGCGATGGGGCCATGCTTCATCTCGCCGCCGGCGTAGCCTTCGGCGTGGATGTAGGAGATCTCCTTGAGCTTGAGCGCGCCCTCGAGGGCGATCGGAAACTGGAGCCCGCGGCCGAGATAGAGGAAGTCGCGCGCGCCGGCGAGCTCGCGGGCGATCCCCGCGACCTGACCATCGAGCTCGAGCGTCTTCTCGACCAGACGCGGGATCTCGACGAGGTCGTGGATCCGCTTCTTCACGTCCTCGGCCGTGATGGCACCGCGGTGGCGGCCGAGCCAGAGGCCGAGGAGGTAGGTCGCCACGATCATCGTCGAGAAGGCCTTCGTCGACGCGACGCCGATCTCCGGTCCGGCATGCATGTAGAGGACGCCCGTCGCCTCTCGCGCCAGGGCCGACCCCACGACGTTGGTGATCGCGAGAATCGGGCACCCCTTGAGTCGGGCCGCCTTGACGGCGCCGAGGGTGTCGGCGGTCTCGCCCGACTGGGAGATCGCGACCACGAGAGTCTCGGGGCCCACGAGGGCGTCGCGGTACCGAAACTCGCTGCCGAGGTCGGCCTCGGCCGGGATGCCGGCGAGCCGCTCCATCATCGTGCGACCCAGCATCGCCGCGTGGAACGCGGTCCCGCACGCGACGAGGACCACCCGCTCGACAGCGCGCACGGCGTCGGGGGCGAGGTTCACGTCGGGCAGGACGACGTTGCCGGTTTCGGGGGCGATTCGGCCGCGGAAGGTGTCGGTGATGGCGCGGGGCTGTTCATGCATCTCCTTGAGCATGAAATGCCGATAGCCACCCTTCTCGGCCATGATCGGATCCCACAGGATCCGGACCGAGGCGCGCCGGACGGGCTCGCCCTCGAGGGTCGACAGCTCGACGGAGTCGGCGGTGACGACCGCCACTTCGTTGTCTTCGAGGACGACCACGTCCCGCGTGTGGGCGAGAATCGCGGGAATGTCGGAGGCCACGAACATCTCCCCCTGGCCGAGCCCCACCACCACGCTGCCCGCGCCCTGCTTGGCGGCGACGAGCCGATCGGGCGCGGCGGTCGAGACGACGCCGACGGCGTAGGAGCCGGTGACCTCGCGGAGCGCCGCTTTCACGGCCCAGTCGAGCCGCCCGGTCGCCTTGAGGTGGTGCTCGACGAGGTGGGCAACCACCTCGGTGTCCGTCTCCGACTTGAACCGGTGGCCCTCGGCGAGGAGGCGCTCCTTGATCTCGAGGTAGTTCTCGATGATCCCGTTGTGGACGACGACGAGCGTGCCCTCGCAGTCGGTGTGGGGGTGGGCGTTCTCCTCGGACGGTCGGCCATGGGTCGCCCAGCGCGTGTGGCCGATGCCGAGCGCGCCGCTCAGCGGCCGCTCGCCGAGGACTCCTTCGAGCATCTTGATCCGGCCCGCGGCGCGCCGAACGTGGAGCTGGCCGTGGTGGAGCACGGCGATGCCGGCGGAGTCGTAGCCCCGATACTCGAGGCGCTTCAGTCCTTCGACGATGATGCCGACCGCGCTCCTGGCACCGACGTACCCGACGATTCCGCACATGGCTAGGCTCGATGCTCTTCGCGCTTCTTGGTCTTCCGAGCTGCCCAGCCCTCTTTGACGACCTGCGGGGCCCGTCCCACGGCGAGCGCTCCGGGCGGGACGTCCTTCGTGATCGTCGAGCCCGCTCCGATGTAGGCGCCCTCACCGACGGTGACCGGCGCCACCAGGCTCGTGTTGGTCCCGATGAAGGCGCGGTCCTCGATCGTCGTCTCGTGCTTGGCGACTCCGTCATAGTTACACGTGATCGTCCCGGCGCCGACGTTGACGTCCTCGCCGACGGTGGCGTCGCCGACGTAGGAGAGGTGCGGCACCTTCGACCCCCGCCCGATCCTCGACTTCTTCAGCTCGACGAAGTTGCCCACCTTCGCCCTCGACCCCACGTGCGACAGCGGCCGCAGGTGGCAGAACGGGCCGAGCGTGGCCGCGTCCTCGATCACCGATTCCCTCAGGACACAGTACGGCAAGAGCGTCACGCGGTCACCGACCCGGCACGAGCTTAGGTGGCAGCCGACGCCGACGACGCACTCGCCGCCGATCACCGACTGCCCTTCGATCACCACCTGGGGATGGATCGTCGTGTCCGGCCCGACCGTGACCGTGTCCTCGATGTAGGTGCTGGCGGGATCGAGGATGGTCACGCCCTCGTCCATCAACCGATCGAGGATCCGCCGCCGCTTGACCGCGGCGACCGCTGCGAGCTGTTTGCGGTCGTTGACACCGACAGCCTCGCCGGGATCGAGGGTCACGACCGCGTCCACCCGTGCTCCGGCCCGCGACAAGACGCCGATCACGTCCGTCAGGTAGTACTCTCCCTGGTCGTTGTCGGGACGGATCTTGCCGAGTGCCGGCCAGAGCCGTCCGGCGGCGAAGCAATACACCGACGTGTTGATCTCGGCGATCTTCTTCTCGGCGTCGGTTGCGTCGCGGTCCTCGACGATCCGCTTGACCCGCCCCCCCTGGCGCAAGACGCGCCCGTATCCCTGGGGCTCGGGGACGACCGCGGTCAGCACGGTCGCCGCCGCGCGACTCTTCCGGTGGTGGGCGACGAGACGCTCGATGGTCTCGACGGACAGCAGGGGCATGTCGCCCGGCAGGACGAGGATCGTCCCCTCGAGGCACTCGGGCCGGGCTTGCAAGACAGCGTGACCGCTGCCGAGCCGTTCACGCTGGACGACCGACCGGACGTCGGGTCCGGCCAGCTCTACGACGGCGTCGGCGTTCGGTCCGACGACCAGCACGACGCGATCGGCCAGGGTCCGCGCTGCCCGGAGCGGATAGGCGATCAGCGGCCGGCCGCAGAGCGGGTGGAGCACCTTGGGCTGCCGCGAGCGCATCCGCTTGCCTTCTCCCGCGGCGAGAACGACGGCCGTCAGTTTGTCCATCGGGTAACCCTCATTCTACATCCTCGCTCGAGGGCCACAATCAGGGTTTGCCCCGAAAGGACATCGCACCGCTGTCGCGGAGATGAGACAGTAGCCGCTCGATCCTGGCCGGAACAGGGGCGGAGCATTCGATCACTTTCCGGAAAACCGGATGGACGAAGGCGAGCGCCGCGGCGTGGAGGGCGTACCCGTCGAGCGCAATCGGCAGCCGCGAGCGGGGCTTGCCGTACACCTCGTCGCCGACGACCGGATGGCCGAGCGACGCCAGATGGACGCGGATCTGGTGGGTACGCCCTGTCTCGAGACGAACCTCGAGCAGCGTAAAGTGCTTAAACCGCTCGAGCACCCGATAACGGGTGATGGCCCGTTTGCCGCGGCCGGCCGGGCGAACGGCCATCTTCACCCGGTCCCGCGGATGGCGTCCGATCGGCGCATCCACAACGCCCTCGGCCCCTCGGACGCTCCCGTGAACGATTGCGAGATAGCGACGCGTCACGGTACGAGCGGCGAGTTGCGCGACGAGGGCGTCGTAAGCCGGTGCCGTCTTCGCGACGACGAGCAGCCCTGACGTGTCCTTGTCGAGACGGTGCACGATTCCCGGGCGCCGGGGCCCGCCGACTCCCGCGGTGGTCGGCGCGTGGGCGAGAATCGCCGCCGCGAGCGTGCCGTGCGCTCGCCCGGCGCCGGGATGGACGACCATCCCGGCCGGCTTGTCGACCACCAGCAGGTGCTCGTCCTCGTGGAGGATGCAGAGCGCGGTCGGCTCGGGCGTCAGCTCCTCTTCCACGAGCGGCGGGATCTCGATCTCGACCCGCTCGCCTCCGCGGAGTCGATAGGAGGCCTTCAACGCCGCGCCGTCGACACGGACGAGGCCGCCACGAATCAGGGCCTGGAGCCGAGCACGCGAGAGGGCGGTCAGCCGATCGCTGAGCCAGCGATCGAGTCTGGTCCCGGCCGACACGGGCTCGACCGTGAGCACCGTCACGGGTCAGACGGGAGCCGAGGGCGACCGATCGGCGAGCATTCCGAGCGCCAGCACCGCCACGCCCACCGTGATCGCCGAGTCGGCGACGTTGAAGGCCGGCCAGTGCCAGCCGCGGAAGTGGACGTCGACGAAGTCCACCACCGCGCCGAAACGCGTCCGGTCAATCAGATTGCCGACGGCCCCGCCGAAGATGAGGCCGATGGCGGACTGCTCGCGCCACCCCCCGCTCGGAAGGACCCGCAGCGCCACCCGGAGGAGGACGACGAGGGCCAGCAGCGAGAGGAGCCCGACGACCCAGCGCCAGCCGGCCGGGATGCCAGACAGCAGGCCGAAGGCGAGGCCAGGGTTCTTGACGAGCGTCAGCGCGAAGAGGCCCGGGACCACGTCGACGGTGACGCCCGGCGCGAGCTGATCAAGGGCGATCAGCTTGACGATCTGGTCGAGGACGACGACGCCGCCGGCGATGGCGACGACGCGCGCGACACGGGGCCGCTCAGCTCGGATCGCCTGCACCACTCAACTGCCCTCGTCGAGCCACTGAGGGGCTCGCCTCGCGGCGCCCGCCGAGCGCGCGCCCCTCAGCTCGCACGACCATGCGCGAGGACGACCGGGACGCAGCGCTCGCAGAGCGAGGGATGCGCGGCATTCTCGCCCACGCGCTCGCTGCGCATCCAGCAGCGCTCGCACTTCTCGCCAGGCGCACGGTCGACGCCGATGACGAGACCCGGGATATCCTGGCTCTCGTAGGTGACCCTCGCGCGGGCCGGGGAGCGCTCGAGATCGACCCGCGACACGATGAAGAGCGTCGGCAGGAGCTCGCGCTTGGCCCGCAACAGCGCCGGCAGGTCTTCCGGGGCGTGCGCGATCCGTACCGCGGCCTCGAGCGCGCTGCCGATCAGCTTCTCGGCCCGCGCGGTCTCCAGCGCCTTTGCGACCTCGCGGCGCACCTCGAGGAGCCGGTCCCAGTCGCGCTTGAGAGTGTCGTCGAGCCACTCGCGCGGCGCCTCGGGAAAGCGCTCGAGATGCACGCTCTCGGCATGGGCGCCGGGCAAGTAGCGCCATGCCTCCTCGCAGGTGAACGTGAGGATCGGCGCCATGAGCCGCGCCAGGGCGCCGAAGACGTCGTAGCACGCCGTCTGCGCCGCCCGCCGACGCGGGTCGTCCGGCAGCGAGGTGTAGAGCCGGTCCTTGATCACGTCGAGATAGAGCGCGGAGAGGTCGACCGCGCAGAAATTGTGCACGCTGTGGAAGACGGTGTGGAACTCGTACTCCTCGTAGGCACGCCGGACGCGGGCGATGAGGCGCGCCAGGCGGTCGAGGATCCAGCGGTCGACCTCCTCCAGGCGCGCGGATGACTGGCGATCGCGGGTGGGATCGAAGTCGCCGAGGTTCCCCAGCAGGAACCGGAAGGTGTTGCGCATCCGGCGGTAGGCATCCGCGAGCCGATCCAGGATCTCCCGGGAAACCCGGATGTCCTGCGTGTAGTCTTCGGCCGCGACCCACAGTCGCAGGACCTCGGCACCATACGTCGGGAGCAGCTCGTCGAGCGTGATGACATTGCCGAGGGACTTCGACATCTTCCGCCCCTCGCCGTCGACGAAGAACCCGTGGGTGACGACGCTCTTGTACGGGGGCGCGTCGCGCGTCCCGACCGACTCCAGCAGCGAGGACTGAAACCAGCCGCGGTGCTGGTCCGAGCCCTCCAGGTAGAGCTCGGCCGGCCAGTGGAGCTCGGGCCGCGGCTCGAGCACCGCCGCATGGCTGCACCCCGAGTCGAACCACACGTCGAGGATGTCGGTTTCCTTGCGGAAGCTCTCGCCGCCGCACTTGGCGCACCGGGTTCCGGGCGGGAGGAGATCGCGGGCCGCGCGCGCGTACCACTCGTCGCCGCCGCGGCCCTCGCGGAAGATCGTCGCGACGTGCTCGACGACGCGCTCCTCGAGCAGGAGCGTTTCGCAGCTCGTGCAGTAGAAGGCGACGATCGGCACGCCCCAAACACGCTGGCGCGAGATGACCCACTCCGGGCGGTGCGCCACCATGTTGTAGATGCGGTCCTCGCCCCACGGCGGGATCCACTGGACGTCGCGCCTGATCGCCTCGAGCGCGCGGGCGCGAAAGCCACCCTTGTCCAGCTCGATGAACCACTGCTCGGTCGCGCGAAAGAGCGTCGGGTTCTTGCAGCGCCAGCAGTGCGGGTACGTGTGGTCGAGCGGCCGCTGGGCGATCAGCATGCCCAGGCTCCTGAGGTGCTCGATGATCTTCGGGTTCGCCTCCCACACCGTGAGCCCCGCGAAGTGCTCCACGTCGGCGACGAATCGCCCGGCGTCGTCCACGGGGTTGTAGATCTTGAGCCCGAGCGCCTTGCCGAGCTCGTAGTCCTCCTCGCCGTGGCCGGGCGCGATGTGGACGAGGCCGGTTCCCTGGTCCATCGCGACGAACTCCGCCGCCGCGATCTTCCCCTCACGGGCGATCCACGGGTGGCGGAACCCGTGGCCGACCAGGCGCTCACCGTCGAAGTCGGCGAGTACGTGGTGCCGGGGCTCCTTGAAGAGCCCGAGGAAGTCGCT
>Ga0209237_1001127_pt1 | contig 15743 bp, 17 predicted proteins | sample GraSoi013_1_40cm_2_FD_185820 | JGI IMG/M metagenome (GOLD analysis project Ga0209237, IMG submission 185820) | Grasslands soil microbial communities from the Angelo Coastal Reserve, California, USA - Sample 10_02_2013_1_40cm (SPAdes) (version 2) | ecosystem: Environmental > Terrestrial > Soil >... | reverse complement strand
GAAAGCTCCAAAGCTCGTGAGCGTGATTGTTGAAGCGCTAGATGCACCCGTTGCGACAGAGAATGAAGATGGACTGGATGAGATACTGAAATCTGGGGTAGCTGGTTGGGTGACAGTGAGACTGTGGGATGCGGCAGCTGTGGCGCTGGCCGAGTCGTGGACTGTTAGCTGCGCATTGAAGGTCCCGGTGGTGGAATAGGAGTGAATTGCTGGGTTACCTGTACCGGTTGCTCCATCACCGAAGCTCCAGTCGAACGCGTAAGGAGAAGTTCCTCCTGAGGCGGTCCCGGTGAATGTGACAGCCTGGCCGACGGTCGGGGCTGATGGACTAAAAGTGAAACTGGCTGTTAGGGACGGGTTTGACTGGTGAACACGCCACCCAGTAAGCGGGTGAATCTCCCAACCGCTGAAACTGTGCCATGCCTGATTGAGATTGCCTGGGTCCCAGTAGATGAAGCCCTGGAAGTCTATTAGAGTCGATGTTGTAGTCTGTGAGTTCAGGGCAGCATCATCACAAGTCGTGGATGCTCCACAATACTTGGCTGCCTTCCAGTCATGATCAATCTCGGAGTGAATTCTCCCATAACAACTAGGGTCCGAGGAACTCGTGCAGGAGGTTGAGTAATTCGGAACGACCGCAGGATCGTAGAAATTGAATGTTGAATCGCAATAAGATCCCCCATTTGAACTTCCACCGTTTACCGCGTCATAGCTACCGGTGCAGTCCTCGTTGACAAGACTTGCTCGTTTCACCCCATCAATCTCAACGAACATGGCGACAGTGCCATGGGAGTTTGTGATCGTACACGGCGGTCCGGGAGATACCCAGCCTGGTGGCGTGCCGCCCGGAGTCAGCCATCGCTTTGCAGTTCCTACAGGCGAAGTGATTCCAGGGTTGAATATGCTGTTGCTCAGAGACGACGACCCGGTCATATTGTCGGTTATGTCGGTCACTCTTACAATCCAAGGCGAGGCGCACGGTACCCTGGGATTCCAGGAACTAGATGCCACTGGGAACTGGGTGACGCTAGCACTCGTGCTACTTACTGCAGCGATAGCAGGTGCTAGAATCGACGAGGAAAGCATGCTTGCAAGAACGAGTATCACAATTCTCGTTGTTCGACCCTTGAGAATCACATCGTTGTAACCCACTCTCATGCCCCATTCCAACGAGGGAGGAGGCCGATCTGCCCGTATTTATTGCTAGTACAATCTGGATAACTCTTGATATCTATTTCTGCATCGAGCTACACTTAGAGTTACAAGAGGATCAAGATCTGCTGGTTGCAAACGACCCTCTCACCGATACTATTTGGAATGACCCAAGGCTTCGACTAGGGCTTTGGCGATTGCGTCCCCATCGTGTCTGATCCCATTGACGTAGAATGTTGGAGTGCCGTTGACACCGCTTCTTACTCCACCCATGAAGTCGTCCTTGATCCGTTTCTGATATGTGTGCTGAGCTATCTCACGCTCAAACCTTTGAGTGTCCAGGCCCAGCTTCTTTGCGAAGCCGAGAGCGATGGTTGGGTCGCCAAGGGTCCCTTGGTGTTCGTAGAGAAAGTCGTGCATGGCCCAGAACTTTCCCTGAGATGCGGCTGCCTCTGCTGTTTCAGCCGCGTTCATAGCATGCTCGTGTATGTTTGTTAGGGGAAAGTTGCGAAACACGAATCGCAGTTCAGAGCCGAGTTCCTTCTGGACTTTTTTCACTTCTGGATATGCTGCGCCGCAATACGGACATTGATAGTCGCCATACTCGACCAGGGTGAGAGATGCGTTCACCGGTCCCTCTATGTGGTCGTGTTCTGGATTTACGGGAAGTTCCAGCCTCGGGGCCTGATACGTCCTCGCCGGTTCCTTGGCCGTTGGCTCTAGGAGAGTCTTACCTGTACCTTTCTTACGTGCAACTGTTGTTGTCCCTGACATTTTTGAGGTCAGCTCTTCCCAGTCACTTGAGTCTTGTTCAGATTCTCTAAAGCCGACAGGATTCCGTCGGCTCCAGGGTTGATTCCGTCAGGCGAGAGATGGCTCCATCTGATAATTCCCTTGTCGTCGATTACGAAGAGTGCGCGAGCGGACTCGCCTATCTTCTCCTTGTAGGCACCATATTTTCGAGAGACTACTCCTTTCGGCTCGAAATCTGCTAGGACGGGGAAGTTGAGCTTGCGATCCTTAACGAAAGCAAGATGGGACCAGATGTTGTCGACGGAGATGGCGAGGAGTTCTGCGTTGAATTTTTTGAATTCTGGCATCACCATCGCGTACAACGATAACTGGTCAGTGCAGACAGGACTCCAGTCTGCGGGGTAGAATGCGAGAATGACGGGTTGTCCCCGGAAATCGTTCAACGATACTTTTTGGTCGGGCGTGCTGTTAAGAGAAAAATTAGGAGCCGTCTTACCTGGTCCCAAGACAGAATCTACCCTCTTCACCATTTTCTTGGTCTTCAATGGTTGCCGCAGGCGATTTCGCGCCGCACTCTTGCTCTCCAACTTCCTCATCCTTCGCCTCTTCCCATGTTGCATCAAACTGGTCTTCAAAGGAGAAACCCCGCTTCTCTGGAAAGAACTAACATTACAAAGCATTCTATTTTCGCGCTATTTATAGACTGACTGCATTCCAATCCGTTCGGGGTCCGAGATTCGCCTGAGATTTGTCCACTAGCGAACTCCTATCGCGCCTTGATGTGACCTTATGTCAAGGGTCGATGCTGGTATAGTGCTTTGGCTTCAGAAGGTCGCCGACCACCTTCTCCTTCAACAGGGCAACTTGGTCTATGAGAGAGCCGCCGAAAGCAAAATCAGTCCTAAGAGAGTATTCTTTGTAGAGTTCTGTCACTGTCTTGTAGACAAGAACTTGGGCGCTGGTTCCGAAAACCCTTGTGAGGACTTCAATCACGTCATCAAACCTACTGGAGACTTGCGAAGTTTTGATCCCGTTACTCTCCAGTAACTGGAAGATCTCCTCCTTGACAGTCCTGCCAAGTATGTCTTCAATAACAGTATCGAAACACTGGTTCAATGTTGACTGAAATGTCTGGGTTACTGTGGTCCGCACAGAAGAGCCTCCTTGACGGATGTCATTTTCTCGATTGCAGGTTAAGCCTAGTGTAACAGGGGATTTGCTAAAGTGGGAACTGTTTCTGAGTAAATGAGGTCTCGTCAAGATTCGAGTGTCAAGACAATTTAGAATTCTTCTCTTCACGGTTTCTGAACACAAGTTCTTGCATCTCGGTATTTTCCGCCGCATCTCAATAGTGTTCTAGTGTGTTCAACCTTGGAGCCCTTTGTTTGGTTACACAATACTTTTGCGGGAGAAAAACCATCTTGGTGCGAGAATGCCATGATGGCTCAGGATGACTCCGGTGAGAAGGAAACGGCGCTAGAACTCCAGATTGAGACGGAAAAGAAGAGTATTGGGAAGGCTAAGCCTGGCGACCTTCTGGACCTTATGTCACGATTCCTAGAATCACTAGGAAATGTGCTGCTCATACAAGGTGCCCCGGGCACTGGGAAAACAACCCTCGCCCTTGAACTTCTCAATCAGGCGAAAGGAACTCGCATCGGTCCTCACACAATTTCCGCCAACAAGGTGTACGTGTCAAGCCGGGTCTCGTCCTCGAAACTGCACCGACATTTTCCCGGAGTTCACGAAGTGCTCGATTCTATGTCTGGAAAAGAGGCAACAGGCAGTGGGACGCGGCTGGGCGGGGATGGCCGAATAGCAGGCGCGGCGAATATTGTCAGCAGAATCCTTGCATTGAAACGGGCCAAGCAGAAAGGCATCATAGTTGTGGACAGTTGGGAAGGTGCAATAGCTAACGCGACGGAGGAGCGACGTAATGAGATGGAAACTGCGATTTTTCAGGACCTGGAAGAGAGCAAGCTAAGCGCGGTAATAGTGAGCGAAAGCGAAAATTCTCCTAAACTCGACTATCTCGTAGATGGCATCGTTACACTGTCACTGTCCCACATGGAAGATAGGACGGTGAGAAGCGTAATTGTCAACAAGCTTCGCGGTTTTAGGCTCCATAGTCAAGGAGCTCTGTTTTCGCTCGATGGAGGCAAGTTCACGCTCTTACCTAGAGTCGAATATCACTTTGGCCAGAACGGATCCTTGGATCCAAAACTGCTAAGTCCTGTTAGTAATACGGAGGGCTCCTATTCTACGGGTAGCCCGGACCTTGACGCGTTGTTGGACGGTGGAGTCAAGAAAGGCTCATCTCTCCTGTTAGATGTCAATAGCACCGTCTCGCCCCACTCGGTGAAGCTTCTCCTCGACATAATGGTAGCTAATTTCGTCAATCAGGGAGGGACCGCCTTCATAATTCCCTACAGCATATTCAGCTCACAAAACGAGGCTGAGTCCCTAAAGGTGTATGTCGGAGACCAGGTGCTTAGGGAGAGGCTCCGCATCGCTGAGTTCAACCAGGCTCTTCCCGATGAAAAATGGCGAGTGAAGCTTTCAGGCAAGCTAACAGAAGATTTGGCCTCGTTCAATAATGCATGGAACGAACTCGGAGCCGTCTCATCCGCGAGGATGATGAAATACGATTTCGACAAGACAGTACAGCTTTACGGGGAAGCCTTAGGGCTTCCGGGCCTCGCCGAAATAGGGGCAGGCATACGTGATTCAGGGGCACTCAGCATCGGTGTAATATCACGACCAACCAGCCTCAGGGAGGAACTTCTAAGAGCAGTAGACTATCACTTGAAGATGCAGACCGTCAACGGATCACTGCTCATCTATGGGGTCAAACCGATCACCAACGTTCATGGTGTAAGATTCGGCTTTGAACGAGGGTACCCTAGACTCTCCTTGACGGAAATTGTCTAACCCTCCCCATAGGTAGCACTCTTTAGCGACAGAAACACCCGAGGGGCAGTTTTCTATAGGATGGTAGTTCGGCGCATCAAAGGCCAGGGGCATGGCGGAAAGGGTTACCGCTCGGCTCGAATGTTAGAAACGCTAGACGTATTCGGTCGTTCCCTCGCTTGCTTCATCACTAGTCTGGGTCTATCCATGCGTACGAACTTGATGCCTGGGTTTCAACTGGCTGTCGACTACTGGTTCGACCGTGTCCTGCAAGGAATGGGTGGACCGATCCGTGACTGGATCTATGATTTTCTAAGCAAGAAAGGCATTAGCAGGGAAGACATTCCTGGCAGATTTGAGGATGTTGTGAAGACATTGATGGAGAGATTAGGAACGAGCGCACGTGTCATCGCTTACAGGACAGTAGTTGAGTTGTACAAGGAGTTCGCCCTGCCGCCGAACTTCGACTATGATGATTCTTTGCCGGATAGATTTGTCTATCTCAAAGAGAGAGTGGTATCTGACCGGCTGCATCCGACAACCCCCAGTCTAAGATTCCCCGCATAACCGGCTTCTTTCTTCAAGGGATTAATTGATCACCCAGAGAGCCTGACCCTCTCCGAGCTACGCTGCCCGATTCGCGGCGACATAGTACTGCTCTTTCGGGACCTCTTGTATGACTACTATTGTCTGGTCCCGCGGTGCTTTTGCGATCCTCTCCACGGCGTCCGTGATAGCTTTTGCCAGATCATCCTTCTGCTGTTGCGTTCTTCCCGGATACATCAAAACCCTAACAATCGGCATGGAAATGGGCCAAGCGTTTCCTATTCAAGAAAGTTTGCGTCGTAACTGCTCGTCGGCGGTCTTGGAGATGGAATCCTGTGCTCCTCGACCCGAGCCTCGGCTCCCGCGATATCGTGCTTTGCGACCTACAACCCGCATGGACTGTCGTTTCCTGGTTGGAACACGTAGCTCGATAGGCGGACTGTAGAGACCCGTTTCGGAATTCCACGGATCTTATTATTCGGCCCTTTCCATATGAACCGGGCCATCTACCAATGCAAGCAAGGGACGCGACTTCATGGGAAATAGAAATCAGGCAGTTGTAGCTGGAATCTCAACCTGTGTCCGGAAAAATATCCCGTCTTCCTTTAGTCTAAGCGCTAGTTCCTATTCCATGCGTGAAGGATTAACGTTCAGCCGTTGGCGCTAGTCGCTCCGCTGACCAGAAATCTGCAGGGTCGCGAGATATTTTCCTGAGGGTCCGGAGCCAGGTTACGCCATCTTCTTCACGTCGCGAGCAATATGTAGTCCGTTAAGGCGTGGTGGAATGGCCTCACCGATTGTACCCTTTGGAAAAAAGAAGAAGAGAAATCACGACCTGGCCTACCTCATCATATTGATGACCATACTCTTGGGCACCTTCATCTTCGTAACAGTCTATGTCAATTATTTGTTGCGTGGCATTACAATCCCGCACTGAGCCTTGAGCCACGCTATCGTTATTCCTTTCCAAAATATCCAGTGCATTCTCCGCAGCGCGAACCAAACTTTTCTAGGCTCCGCAGCTTCAGAACTTCGTGGTTGAGCACGCATAGGGGCAATTTTTGAACCAGTTTCAGGGAGGAAGATCTAAGAAATACTCAAAGACCGCAAGAACCAGCCATCGTTTTCTTGACATCACGTATTGAGGACTCTAGGGCCGCCTCCACCGCCCGAGGGGTCGGGATCTGGATTCTGAACCGTAGCGTTTACACTAGTGATGCCCAGAGGAGGAGACACGATCGCACAGCCTTGCAGACGGCATCCGAAATCCCAGTAGACCGTGCCTTGCACATTGTCTATCCCCAGGGGTTTGGTCGGTATCCAAGCGAAACTAAAGGTACGGCTCTGCCCTTGAGCCAGTGTGCACGTAGAACACCCTTGCGAATCGGAAAAGACAAGGGTGCCATTGCTAGTTATGTTGAGGAACACGGTGCAACACAACAGGTAACCAGGCGGGGGCCCGCCGGCTGTATTGGTCATCGTCATGGTTATGCCAACGGGCTCGTCTACATGGAGTGTTGTCTGTGAGATGCAAACTGTGAATGTTCCCAGCGAACCAAACAGGATCGTAGTTGAACAAGTCCATGTTGAGTAGGGGTGCGTTAGGGCCGCATTATCTGGCGAACTCTTGGCGGTGGCAAGGACGGGAAGAGATGACGATAAGCTCAGAATCATTAGTGCGAGAATCGGTATGACATCTGCCACGGAAACGTGACGGTTCTTCTGAGGGCGATGGATGCTACTAGTGGTAAAGAGGTAGTAAGGGACCAATCTATACCACAAGCGGGGTAACTGGCTCATTCGCAATTAAGGCTTGCGCCCGAGCACGTGGAAACGTATGCCTAGGAAAGAGAAAGTCGCACAAGCCTGAAAATCGCCCCAGCCGATTTTCCAAACACCACGCAAAATCCAGTACCCGTGAAAAATCGGGTATATAGCGAAAATTCTCCATGGGGGGCCCGGGGCCTAATTCGCGTCTCGCGGGAAACTTAGAGATTCCGAGCCTTTGGGAACGGAGTCTTTGCCATCCATGCCTTTATTCTAAGATCAGTTCGCGATCCCTGGCATTCTCGGACCCGGACTCTTCTCGACTGATCGTAGAAACTCTTGGAGACGCTCAAGACATCAAGCGACCCAAAGAGAGAGGGGTGAACATTCAAGGCGCATGATTTCCGCTCCTCCATTTGGTGGAGCCGTGGATTTCTCCCTGTAGAACATCGTAAGCTAGAGGTCCGTCTCTATCGTCGACGACCATTATGATGTCTCCGTAGCCTAGAAACGCGTCTAGGATGTTGATGCCGTTTCTGAATAATAGTTCTGTGATGTAGGATGCTATTCCAGGGGTCATCTCTGCGCGAGGCAGAAGATTAAGCGTCAGCTTGGCCACGTTCGCCTGTGTCGTGGCCTCTCGAAGATGTTCTAGTTTTCCTCGGACTAGTGCGTAGTCCTCTCCGGGCAGGATAAGTTTGATCGAGTTTGAGAGCGGGAAGATGTGTGGGAACTCTGAGAGGTCGCCCCAGACTTCTGACAATTCTTTGATTATGGTTGAGAACTGGGTCTTTGGCGCTCTAATGGTCACGTCTACTATGCCGCTTGAAAGCGAGATTCTTGCGTCCTTGAGGACTCTTGAGGCGTCAGGAGTCTTGTCATTGGATAGTGTGTCGGAGAATCTCTTAATCGCGACGACTAGCGTGTTGATTGTCGCTTCTTTTTCGCTAAGCTGTTTGACTTGTGGTTGGATGAGTTGTGCGAGGGCGTGGAAGTTCATGAGCTTCATTTTTAGGCATTGGTAGATGGGGTAGTTTCTGGTCAGAATCTCGCGTACCGCTTCTGGGACGCTGACGCTGTTCCTTTGAGCTGTCAAGTCTTTGTGACCTCTGTTCCTTGTGTAATATACCGTGGTATCTGGAATAAAAGTCTTATAAGCAAGTAATGGATGTTACTGTATTGCAATAAAATGCAGTAGAAAAAACAACAATGCAAACCAATATGAATTTCCCGACCTACGTGTTCGCGACCGTCAATCCGGGCCGCAGCACCAACGTGGTTGAGGAGCTAAAGCGAAACAGCCAGATTGACCTCATCGCACCGGTTACAGGCCGATATGACCTAGTTCTACGCCTGAAACCAAACACACCACACAACGTATACCAGACAGTCAAAGAAATCCGCAACATCAGCGACGTAGTCACCACCGACACTCACACAGGCTTCGACGGTATTCAGCCGACCAAGAAATTCGAGAACCAAATGGCTCTCGGCGTTTCTCTATTAACCTGTGAGCACACTACCAGCGAGAACGTCATCAAGCAGCTCAGCAGCATCCCAGGCTTCGTAGAAGCATCTACGGTACCCGGACAGTTCGACATAGTCGCCCTCTGGCAAGCAAGAACCTCTGAAGAAATTGTGAAGACTTCCGTTGAGAGAGTTAGTAACCTCCCAGGTATCTTCAAGAGCGAGACACTTCTCGCTTATGCACCGTTCTTCAAAGCGTAATCATCCGATAATAGCTCCGTCAACCTCCCCCCTTTTTAGATCCCCGAATAGAGCCCGATCGCAACGATCAGTTTGACGAATACCTGAGAGAGATCTCAAGTTTACCATAGGATTCGAGAAGAGCGCGGTTCCCCGAGGAGCTTTTTTCCGGACACCTGGGCGGGACCCCGCAAGACGAGGACCGCTGGATCCATGACTGCGTCTCTATTGTTTGTGCTTCTTTGACTCGAACCGTCTCTGCCTACGACTACGCCTGCTCTTACTGTTGCGGGCAGGTTGTCGACGTTTCCCAGCATCCTCTGCCAAGGTGAATTGATCACTCCGCTTCCTGGAGATATGGTGAGAGATCGGAACGATGGAAGATAAGTTCTCCCAGAACTCTTTCAATTGTTAACAGCAGACACGGAAAGGGTCATACAGGTGTATCTGACGTCGCGAATGGAGAGCTAGAATGGCTGGTCATCATCCCGTCGGACATGGAAAATCTGCACCCTCTACACCCGGGGGTTGGGTCGACTATTGGACAAACTACTACAACAAGAGTGCTCAGCTGAGACGGGCGAGCCAGGAGAGCTGGAACGCCACCCGAGAGATATGGAAGAGGAAGCTTGTCCAAGCCAAGAGAATACGCTGTCAAAAGTGCATCGAGATCGTCAAGCTGTGGCTCAGAACCTACGGGTACGGACCCGAAAGGCGTGTCCTGAAGGAGAATCTGTCCCAGCGCGGCAAGACAAGAAGAACAACCTTCTAGACTCGCCTTTTCGCTCGTTTCTCGTTCTCAGCAATGCGCTCCTTGACAAGTTTTGTCACAAGCGCGGCCGGAAGCGGCTTGTCAGGCGAAAAGTGGATGGTGGCACTTCTGACATGGTACCTCTTTAGCTCGCCTGCCCGTGCGCGTGCGAGTTTGGGAATCATGCTGGAACTCATGACATAGAACGAACAGCGATTCCTTGATGCGCCGAAGCCCACCAGGGGGTGACCGTGGAGCTTGAAAATTGGAATCTTGTAGCTGATGGCTTCGGTTGTCCCTGGTGCTGCGGCTTTGATGATTTTGCGAAGCTTCTCAAGCGCGATACGTTCAGGTTTTGGGACCAATGCGAGGTAATCGTCGACGCTGTCCGCAAGCACACTCTTCTTCATGGACCCCGAACTGGGTTAGAGCAGGAATGAATAACATTTTAGCGCTTGGCAGGCACAAAGAATCTTGAACTGAAGATCTTGAAAATTGGAATCCCGCAGCTGACGTTTTCCGTATGGGTCATGTTCACCATCCTCTCTGGACTATTTGACTGGAAATATTCTCGTAGGTTGGGACGTGGCCGTTGCTGGCGACGAAAGCGGTCAGACAGAGATATCAGGCTTCACCTGAACTCCTGAGGCTCCTTGACGAGTTCAGGCGCATGGTAAACATCTGTGTTATGATAGGAATCGAACAGAACATCTCTTCTCTGAAGACCCTCGCCTCGCGAACCTACCCACGTCTCAGTCGTGACGTACTCGGCTACTACAGACTCGGAGCAATCAGCGCGGCCACTGGAATAATTCACAATTATCGAAAGGCCAAGAACAAGAACCCCCTGACAAGGGTTCCATGCGCAAGAAAACTGGTGCTGAGCATATGGTATGGGTTCAAGATACAGAACGGTCACCTCAGACTGCCTCTCAAACCGCGACAGTACGCGTATGTCAAATTGAATAGTCACACACTACAGGCCCTTTCAGGGCTAAACGTTCGCTCGGTAACGCTAACGGCAGACTCGCTAAGCATAAGCTATTCGAAAGAAACAATCGAGATAGCGCCAGAAGGATACGTTGGGATAGATCTTAATCTGGACAATGTGACAACCGCGTCAATAGACAAGATGGTGTGGCGATACGACCTGTCAAAGGTCACCCAGACTAAGTCTACGTATCGTTATGTCAAGACCCGATTCCAAAGAAACGATACGCGAATAAGGACACGAATCTTCTCCAAGTATGGAGAGAGGCAGCGAAACCGTATACAACCACTACTCCACAACGTCTCCAAGAGAATAGTTGACAAGGCGAAGACCCAACAGTATGGTATAGTCATGGAGAGGCTGACTGGGATTCGAAGACTCTATCGCAGAGGCAATTTCCAGGGCAGAAACTATCGGGCGAGGATGAACAGCTGGAGTTATGGAGAGTTGCAACGACAGATAGAGTACAAGGCGCGATGGGAAGGAGTGAGGGTAATCTATGTTCCTGCTAGGAACACTTCCAAGCGGTGCTCAATATGCGGGTACAAGACCCTAGAGAGCACCCAACGACAACTATGGTGTCCACACTGTGGCGCCATCCTAGACAGAGACGAGAACGCGGCTAGAAACATAGCTGCGAGAGGGCTGAGGTTCAGCCCCAGCGGGCCTCCAGGTGAAGCAATGGTAGAGGAACGGGAACCGGATGATGCGACCTCTAATCCTCAAAGTCGATGGAGGCAAGTTAAGTCAACAAACCAACGACAACAACTATCCGACGAAGACTTAACAGAACCCCGGCAGACTTATATGAGCTTCCAGCGTGTGGATGTATCAAACATCTAAAATATCTCTTCAGGGGTCATTTTTTCAGGACCCTGTGTAAACGGGAAAAATAGGTGTAAGACCAAAAAAATGTCTTCGATAAAAGTGATGGTGGCGTTCGGACGGCAGACCTTCGACTTGATAGATGCAGAGGCCAAGGAGCGCGGAGTCACAGTTCAAGAGTTATTGCGCGCGGTCATCATACCCGACTGGTTCAGAACACACGGCGAGCTATTGACCAAGATTACCATGCCTGATGCCAAGAGGAGAATAGAGCCTCTGACCAAGACGGAGCCCAGTCTTGATCAGGATCAGGGCTCCAAGTTCCATTCCAACCGGCTATACTTGGTCTGATACAGCTCCTCCGCCAACCCCAACTCTTCTTTTGTTAGGTCCCCAGGCTTCACCTTAACCCGGTAACAACTCTCAATCCCGTCTACAATAGCATCCCGAACCTCGGTCGTGGATACGTCGCGGCCAAGTTCGTCTCGCACAGTCGTCACCCTCTTCTGCACACTTGCAACATGCCTATCCTCCAGCTTTACTCGCGGAACATTCAACACTTTTCCCAGAATTTTCAAGTCTGAACCGACAAGAATGCAGCCGTGATGAAATATTGTGTTCCACCGAATGCTTCCTGCGGCTCCGGACACTTTTCTTCCGTCAACCTGGATATCGTTAACAGGCTGAAACTCCGCCTTTACACTCAGCTTTCGCAAGCCTTCGACAGCGCCCTCAGATAATCTCTGGAATACCAACTGCAAATTCTCGTCCGGGACCAAACGATGACCTTTCCGCAGTGATATCGCGTAGTTCAGGTTCCCACCATCATGGTAAACGGCGCCTCCGCCGGTAAACCTCCGGACAATCTCGGTCCCAGTCTCCTTGCAAGCCTCCATGTTCACTTCTAGTTTCACGGACTGGAAACACCCGATAACAATGGTGTTCGCGTTGTGCCAGAAGCGGATCGTGCTGGGAGCCTTTCCTTCCCCGACAACTCGCGGTATCGATTCTTCCACAGCCATGTTCATGAACGGATTATCACGATACTCGAGATCGATCAAACGCCAGGTTTCCGTCAACTAGACCTCCTTGGCCGCGAGTATTGCTCTTACAAAGTCATCAGAGGAAACCCCTAGCCCCTGGGCGCCTGTCCCGCGGAAAAACCGGTCCACCAGAAGACGCAGTTCCGCCTCCCTTAACGGAGAATCCTCCAGCATCTTCTCAAGCTTTCCCAGACTCTCCTCAGGAATCAGAAAGAAATCGCCTGTTATCTTGACGGATCGGATCTGGTCCTGGTCCTCTTTCAGTCTAATCCTGACTAGTTTTCCACTAGGAGCCTTGTAGTCCGCGGACCTCAGCCTCTCCAATTTCGTGGCTAAGAGGGTGAATTGGACTGGTTTAAACCCGGACCTGGGCAACGGTGCTGGATAGACCGACCAGGTGTGTGTGATATGCTGTCAGTTCTTACCCGGAACTGTTATATTCGAAACCGATGTCGCCGGTGTTTTTCATGAAAAATAGTCGCGTACTATTGATCCTTTTCGCCAGCATTATCCTACTGATCCCAACTGCATCAGTCCGAGCACAACCAACCGTCTCAACTTCCCTGACGCCAGGGACAGCTAGTTTGATCGGCACCGTGGATGTGAATAATCTTCAGGCAACAGGCCAATCCGCCACAAACACGAACCAGGCACCCCTCCACTCGCAAGGCCAACAAGCCTACGACCAGGCCAAAGCGCAAGTCGCGCAGGACGGATACGTCCCGACAGGCGAGGCTGCAAAGACAGTTGCAACCGCGCCCCGCACTCCCTCGCCGCAGACAACAACCGTAGGGCTCATCCTCGAAGGCGCCCCAGGCGGATCACCGAATCCCTGTGGTTGCTCACCTCCCGACGTGATCGTCGGCGCCGGGCCGAACCATGTCTTCGAAATGGTAAACCTCGCCGGGATAATCTACACGAAAGCTGGAGCTGTTGCCAAGGCCACCTTCGGGCTAGACAGCTTCTTCGGATTGCCCGCCTCGTCAATGTCAGACCCGCAAGTCTCCTATGACGCAAGTAGCGGACGATGGTTCGCTTCAATCATCGATATCCCCGGTGCACGAGTCGTCTTCGCCGTCTCCACAACTAACGATCCCACAGGCACCTTCAACCTCTACTCTGTCTCGGATACGGGGAGTCTTCCTGACCAGCCGGTTACCGGGACCAACGATGACAAATACGTAATATCCGTGAACGACTTCAACTCTGCCGGCACCGTCTTTCTCGGAGTACACTACTGGGTCGTAAACAAAGCAGATGTCGTAGCCGGAGCCTCCACAATCCACTTCGCCACTAGCACCCCGGACCCTAACATGTTCTCGCTGCACCCTGCACAACACCTCTCCTCCTCCACCACTTTCTACCTGGTAACTGACTGCACTGGAACATGCGTTCCGAGCCCGACAAGCCAGACAAACACGGAGACCGTCGTCTCTCTCACCGGCGTTCCTCCAGGAACCGTAACCGTTAGCTCCAGTAGCTTCTCAATCGCTACAAGCGTGATCGGACCGAACGCGGCACAGCCAGGCACCAGCACAACGCTCGCAACCAACGACAACCGTGTCGAGAGTGTTGCCTGGGAATCCAACAGTCTATGGGCCTCATGGAACGATGCGTGCGTCCCCAGCGGCGACAGTGCAACGAGAACCTGTCTACGCCTGGTCCAGGCCACAACCTCAGGCGCAACAGCAACCAAGGCTCAGGACTTCGATTTCTCGGCAAGCAGCCAGTACTACTTCTATCCAGCAGTCACAAGCTTCCAAGGACAACTAGCAGTCTCCTTCGGACGCTCATCCTCCAGCATCTTTCCATCAGCCATGGCCACGGGACGCGCCTCTGGCGATCCATCGAACACTCTACAGGCGCCCGCCGTGATCAGAGCAGGCACAACCGCTGACACGAGTAATCGCTATGGTGACTATTTCGGCGCCGCCACAGACCCGACCCCGACCTCGTCCTCAACGTTCTGGGTCGCAGGAGAATACCGCAAATCCACAACATTCCAGAACTGGAACACAGTCATCGCACAGATCGCCTCGTTCAGCACATCAACAACCTTCGACTATAGCGTAAGCCTCAACCCGACAAGTGGATCCGTCGTCCAGGGATCAGGCACAACCTCGACGGTAACAGTCAGCCTGGTCAGCGGAACCAGCCAGCCAGTCTCGCTCACTACAAGTATCAGTCCATCAGCCGCAGGCCTAACAGCCACGGTGAACCCGACAAGCGGAACACCAACCTACACTAGTACGTTAACGATCTCAACCACAAGCAGTACCCCCGCAGGACCCTACACGATAACAGTCACCGGCACAAGCGGCTCACTGTCCCACAGCGCCTCCTACAGCCTCACAGTCACCGTTCCCGTTACAGGCGACTTTAGCATTAGCGCATCTCCCTCCAGCCTGACGATGCAAAGAGGCGGTTCAGCCACAACGACCATTACGATCACCTCACAGGGCGGATTCGCGGGAACGGTCACGCTATCAACCGCGCCACCTTCAGGTGTCACTGCAACCTTCAATCCAACCAGCGTTACAGTAGCCACGGGCGGAACTGGAACCTCCACCCTAACTTTCACCGGGAGCAACGGACTCACGGCAACGGGAACATTCACCGTCACGATAACCGGAACAAGCGGCAACCTCACTCACTCAACCACAATAACGCTAACGATAACTAAACACTAGACCATTTCCTCTATTTCCCGCTCTTCTTTTTTTCCCGCCTACGAAGTTCTGTTTCCCGCAGATCTCAACTTCTCCAATTTTCGCGGCAGTCGTGGTGAATCCTGTAGTCAGATCCAGCCGCTTCTCTTGAACGAGTATACGAATCCGAGCGATATGATGATCATCGCCAGGATCAGCAAGTAGAATCCGAACGGATCACCAGTCCCAGGCTGGAAGAAACCCGGGGAGAAGTTCATCCCATAGATTCCTGCGAGAAGCGTAAGCGGGAGAAATATCGTCGCGACGAGAGTCAGAACCTTGATCGTATTGTCTGTGGACGCTGAGTGCAAGCTGATGTAGAGGTCGCGGACATCACTCGTCCTGTCCCGGTCATTATCAATCGTCTCCAACAACTGGAACGAGTGATCATAGATGTCTCTGAAACTTCTCAGACTCGCATCAGCAACGAACGGTACCGCGCCGCGCATCACCATTCCCAGCATATCCCTTGTCGGCGTAAGAGAACGCCGGAGCGTCATCAACCGCTTACGCACAACCTCTATCGTCGTTATGATCGCGACAATGTTCTCCATCCTCTTCACACGGGTCTTGAACGTGGTCGTTGCCAT